>Ga0126371_10006017_pt1 | contig 10777 bp, 8 predicted proteins | sample PanSoiMetaPlot_4_FD_110145 | JGI IMG/M metagenome (GOLD analysis project Ga0126371, IMG submission 110145) | Tropical forest soil microbial communities from Panama - MetaG Plot_4 | ecosystem: Environmental > Terrestrial > Soil > Tropical forest > Bulk soil | place: Panama | collected 2016-02-17
CGATACGAACGGCCGGTTTCACAACGTTGCGAACGCTTTTTGTGCCGACCAGTCCTTGTTTGTGACCGTGGGCTCAGTGAATCCGACTCTTACCGGTCTCGTTCTCTCCCGCAAGGTCGCGGAGGCCGCTGTTGCGCTCGCCACCGGTGCGCCACCTCCTCCATAGAACCGAACTGGTGGTGAGTTGGTCCTTCGTTCCTGCTGCTCTACGGGAACTCTCAATCGCGTCCACAGTTCTTACCCGATAGGGGTTTCATCGCCCGTGTGCGCTCTCATGTTTCACTGCCCCGCGCTGCGGTTCGGGCGTCGCTGTCTGTGCTACCATCTACCGTTCGCAACACAGAAATGCCGCAGGCCCAGTAGCCTGATGTGGCCCGTGGCAATCACAGGCCCCGTAATTCCACAAGCCGGGAAAAGCAATGAAGGACACGCTTGGAGTCTTGTTAGCCGGTGGCGCCGGTGAGCGGCTTTATCCCCTCACTCGCGATCGCGCCAAGCCGGCCGTCACCTTCGGCGGCCAGTACCGCATCATCGACATCACCCTCTCCAACTGCGTGAACTCGGACTTGCGCCGCGTCTATATCCTCACCCAGTACAAGGCTCTCTCGCTGAACCGCCACATCCGCGAAGGCTGGAACATCGTAGCCCGCGAGATGGGCGAGTTCATCGAGATCCTGCCCCCCATGAAGCGTGTCAGTGAGAACTGGTACATGGGCACCGCCGACGCCGTCTACCAGAACATCTATTCCATCGGATCCGAGCAGCCGAAACACGTGCTCATCCTCTCTGGCGACCACATCTACAAAATGGACTACGGCAAGATGCTCGAACAGCATCGCCACTCCGCCGCCGACGTCACCCTCGCCTCCATCCAGATTCCGCCCGACGAAGCCTTCCGCTTCGGCGTCGTCGACATCGATCGCGATCATCGGGTCAACGGCTTCCTCGAGAAGCCGAAAGAAACATCTCTCCGCTCGCCCTGGAATTCCGACAGAATTTCCGCCTCGATGGGAATCTACCTCTTCAATACCGATGTCCTCATTCCCGTTCTTCTCAAGGACGCGGAGGATCCCAAGTCGAGCCATGACTTCGGCAAGGACATCCTGCCCAAGATGGTCGATGAGTATCGCGTCTACGCGTACGACTTTGTCGACGAGAACAAAAAAGAAGCGCTTTATTGGCGCGATGTGGGGACGCTCGAGGCCTTCTACGAAGCCAACATGGATATCGTTTCCGTGTCCCCGGTATTCAATCTTTACGACGAAGATTGGCCGATTCGCACGCACCAGCGCCAGTATCCTCCAGCGAAATTCGTCTTCGCTGAAAGCGGACGCACCGGCACTGCGCTCGACTCGATCGTCTCTTCGGGATGCATCGTCTCCGGCGGCACCGTGAAGAATTCCGTTCTATCCCCCGATGTTCGCGTGAACTCGTACACGGAGGTCGATGCCAGTATTCTCTTCTCGCACGTGAATATTGGCCGCCACTGCCGCGTGCAGCGCGCCATCATCGACCGCGACGTTCACATCCCTGAAGGAACCACCATTGGCTTCGACGCTGAAGCTGACCGCCAACGGTACTTCGTGACCGAAGGCGGTATAACGGTGGTCACCCGCGATTACTCGCTCTTCGAGAATCCTGTCCCCGTCGACTATTTCACCAGCGAGTAGGTAGAACTCAGTTCTGAACTTCTCAGTCGCCGCTTCTTGGGACGTAGCAGTCTGCCCCTACTTGGACAGCACTTGGCTACAGATTGCGTGGGCCGCTCGTCCCTTGTCCAACTGCCGGGTCGAACTGGGACAACCGGTGCACACCCGACCGATGCAGTGCAAACAGCACCAGCCATCCTGCCGTTCCCGCACAGGCGGCAATCGCGAATATAACCGCCATCGTCGGCAGAAACGTAAATCCTGTCGGGTGAATCGGACCGAGGGGCGTAGTGCTGGTCGGCCACTGGGATCTGGCAATGGCGGTGGCTTTCTCAATGGCCATCACGACGGCCGCGAGGATAACAATCATCAGCGCCGCAGTTGACTTTGGGAAGCGAAACTCGGAATGCATCGCAAACCTCCGTGGTGAAAAGATCGGATGATAGAAACCTGTTATAGATCGCAGATGCTCGTGTAGAGCGCCGCTCCCCAGGCCCGCCGCCTCTCGTGCACTGGTCCGGCATCGCGACCAGAAACCCTGCCTGGAACTCTCCGCTTCCACATCGAGAAGAACAGCCAGCATCTCCTCGCCATATTCGCAGCGGTAGCTCGGTGGATATAGCAACAACAGAGAACGCCAGATAGAGGTCAGGGCTAGATCTCCTTGCGTGCCACGCGCAGGCTGGCGATGTGGGTCAGTTGCTTCAGGCGCGCAATTTCCATCTGCAGGTTTCGCCTCCCCGAAGGCGTCAAACGATAGGACTGACGTCCGCGCGCGTTGTCTTCTTCCCGGCAGCGCTCGATCCACCCGTCGTCCAGAAGACGCCGCAAGGCTCCATAGAGCGTGCCTGTGCTCATCCGCACCCGGCCATCGCTCATCTCTTCGGTGTCTCGCAAGATGGCGTACCCGTGCCGCGGTTCGCCCGCCAGACTGAGGAGGATTAGCAACACAGGCTCGGTGACGGGAAGCGATTCCATAGGTCCTCCAACGACATGTCGTATAACGCCATATTGTCACACGTGTATTGCATGCGGGTCAACGAACGCATGGCGCATACTCCATAGGAAGTAACTGCGTGAAAGCCACAGGTACTCTTACCATTCGTCGGTGAGGTTCCCAATGACTGATACCCTCAATGCGTCTCTTCTGTGCGCTCGGTGTCTCCTGTCGTAAATGACTTTCTCCGCGCCCTCCGCGGCATTTCTCTGTGATCTCTGCGGTGAAGAGATATTCTTGGGACTCGCAGTTCGGTACTAGACCTCTGTCACCCGCCCGTGTGATAAAACCCATTCAGAGCGCTTTCTGGGGTACGCAAGAAATCATGAACGACCCGACGCCCTCTCACGTGGATCTGCAAGCAATCGCCCGCCAGGTGATGATCGAACACGGCTTCGAACCTGACTTTCCGCCGCCTGTCCGACAGCAACTCACGACCCTCAAAGGGCACGCTCCCACCGTCGCCCCCAACGGCCAGGTCCGCGACCTCCGCAGCATGCTATGGTCCTCCATTGACAACGACACCTCCAAAGACCTCGACCAGATCGAAGTCGCTGAACAACTCCCAAACGGCGACGTCAAGATCCTCGTCGGCATCGCCGACGTCGACGCCTTCGTTTTCCGCGACACCCCCATCGACATCCACGCCGCCAAAGAAACGACTACCGTCTACACTGGCGTCCGCAATTTTTCGATGCTCCCGGAGGTCCTCTCCACCGGCATCACATCGCTGCTCGAGAACCAGGACGCCTTCTCCATCATCATCGAGTTCGTCGTCAGCCCCGACGGTCACGTAGTCTCGAGCGATCTGTACCGCGGCATCGTCCGCAACAAAGCGCAACTCACCTACAACGCCGTCGGCGGATGGTTCGAAGGCACCTCCACCCCGCCTCCGAAGGTCGCTGCCTCGTCCGACCTGCAATCCCAACTGAAGCTGCAGAATCAGGTCGCACAGGCCCTCAAGAAACAGCGCTACCTCAACGGTGCCCTCAACATCGAGACCATCGAAGTTCGTCCGGTAATACTCGACGAAAAAGTCGTCGATGTAGTTCGTCAGGAAAAAAATCCGGCCACCGACCTTATCGAAGACTTCATGATCGCCGCCAACGGGGTCGTCGCCCGAGCACTCGAAAGCGTCTCGTCCCTCCGCCGCATCGTCAAAACTCCGGAGCGCTGGGACCGCATCGTCCAACTCGCTGCCGAGCAGGGCGGTAAGCTCCCCGCTCAGCCGGACTCAAAAGCTCTCAACGAGTTCCTCACCCAGCGCAAGGCCGCCGATCTCGATCACTTCGCCGATCTCTCGCTCGCCGTCATCAAGCTCATGGGCCCCGGCCAGTACGTTCTCGAGCGTCCCGGCGACCCTGAGCAAGGTCACTTCGGTCTCGCCGTCCAGGACTACACACACTCCACCGCGCCCAACCGACGCTTCGCCGATCTCGTCACCCAGCGCATCGTCAAAGCCAAGCTCGCGAGTTCGGCGAATCCCTACTCCGACGGCGACCTCGAATCCATCGCCACTAACTGCACCCAACGAGAAGACGCGGCTCGCAAAGTCGAGCGCGAGATGACGAAGCGCATGGCCGCCCTCGCGATGGCAAGCCGCATCGGACAGACATTCGATGGAATTGTTACTGGCGCAAATACGAAAGGAACGTTCGTGCGCGTTCTCGATCCGCGCGTCGAAGGTATGTTGGTTCAGGGACAGCAAGACCTCGACGTCGGCGACAATGTGAAGGTGAAGCTGCTGCGCACTGATGTCCAGCACGGCTACATCGACTTCGCACGCGCCTAGCCTCCCTTATCAGCGCAGAGACACCGATCAACGGTAACGCTTCCTCCGTGCCCCCTGTGGTGAAAGATTTTGGTGTGTAGGATTTTCTTTGCGCGAAGGCCGGACCGCATACCGATCTACCCTCTCTTCTCCTCCAACTCCGCCCAGCGCTCAATCAACCCGTCCAGAGCCTTCTGCGCCTCGTCTAGCTCGGACTGTGCCGCCACCAATCGCGGAGCATCACTCACAAAGGCCGGATCCTCCAGCGCCACTTGCTTCGCTTTCACTAACTCCTCCGCTTCCACGATGCGCCGCTCGATCGTCGAATATTCTCGCGCCTCTAGATACGAAAGCTTCCTCTTCGTTGAAGCTCCCGAAACGTTCGCAGGGGCTTGCGACACGGCAACTTTCGTGGTGGCGGTTCGATCACCGTTTCCTTCCACCGATATCGCACGATCCCGTTCCTCCTGCCACGCCTCCCACTGCGAATAATCGGCGAATCGCCCCACACTGCCTATTCCATCCAATCCCAACACGACCGTTGACACGCGATCGAGCATGTATCGGTCGTGCGTAACCAGCACCAGCGCCCCCCGAAATTCAAGCAAGCTCTCTTCCAGGATCTCCAGTGTCGGAATATCCAGATCGTTTGTCGGTTCGTCCAGCAGTAGCAGATCCGCTGGTTGCAGCATCAATTGCGCGATCAACACACGCGCTCGCTCCCCGCCTGATAGCCGCCCCACTGGCTGATTCAACTGTTCACCGTTGAACAAAAACCGCGCCGCCCACGACGCCACATGAACCACTCGATCCTGATACACCACCGAATCGCTATCGGGCGCAAGCGCCCGTTTCAAGGTCATATCCAGATCCAACGGACGATTTTGATCGAAGTACACTACCCGCAACATCTCGGCCCGCTTGATCTCGCCTTGGCTCGGCGATAACTCGCCCCGCAACAGCCGCAGCAGTGTCGTCTTCCCGCTCCCATTCCGACCCACCAGCCCCACCCGCATTCCAGCGGTGATTACAAAATCCAGTCCATCAAACAGCGCCCGCCCGCCCGCGTCATATCGCAACTTCTGCAACTCCGCCAGCCTTTTCGTCTTTCGCTCCGTCGCCGAGAAATCAATCTTGGCCGTGGCGCTCCGAGTCTGCGTATTCAAATCCGCCAACTCGCCTATCAACTCATGCGCCTTGTCGATCCGCGCCTTCGACTTGCTCGTTCGCGCCTTCGGACCCCGGCGCAGCCACTCGATCTCGGCATGAACACGATTCTCCAGCGACTCCTGCCGCTTCGCCTGCGCGTGCAGAAACTCTTCTTTCTTCACCAGGAACTCGCTGTAGTTTCCATGCACTCGCAAAATCCCATCGGGATACACGCGGCTCAGTTCCGCCATCTCCGTCGCCACATTCTCCAAAAAATAGCGATCATGACTCACCACCACACACGCAAACGTTCCCGATTCCAACTCCTCTTCCAGCCACTCGATTCCCGCCAGATCCAAGTGATTCGTTGGCTCATCAAGCAAGAGCACATCGGGCCCTTCGACCATCGCCTCCACGATCGCCAAACGCTTGCGCCACCCGCCCGACAGTGAGGCTGCCTCTGTATCGAAGTCCTTGAACTCCGCGCGCCCCAGCGTTTCTGCCATCCGGTTCGCGCGCTCGTCTTCGGCCACCTCTGCTCGCCGCATCGCGCTTTCGACGACTCGCCGCACGGTTGTGCCTGCGTCGAACCGAGATTCCTGCGCCACGTAGCTCATACGCGTGCGCTTTCGAACCGCGAGGTCGCCCTCATCCGGATGCACATGCCCCGCAAGAATCCCAAGCAGTGTTGATTTGCCCGATCCATTCGGCCCGATCAGCCCGATCCGGTCTCCCTCCGACACCGTGAACGACACGTTCTGAAATAAAGGATTCGCGCCGTACGCTTTTGCTAGCCCCTGCGCATTAAGAATCGGTGCCAATGCGTCGAAATCTTCCTTTCCACAACCGTCTCTCGAGCATAACAGGAACCCGACTGACCTCAGGCGAAGCCGTCAACTCTGGAATCGGCTAATTACAACCTGGCCGTCCAGCCATAAACTCCGCGCGACTCGGTCCGAGTATGCCCCGCCTGCATCATTTACCAGAATCCATATCCACCAATCTCGTTTTCTATTTCGTCTAGAGTGTTGACGCTTATGAATTCGCCACTGCTTGTTTTCGCTCTGGTCCTGGTTGTCCTTTGGCTCTCCGCCCAGGGGGGAGACCTGATTCGCAAAAAGTTGCTACCATTTCAGGAAACAGAACGCGACGACTTCACCGTCGTGCTTGGAGCTATGCTGACGTTGCTCGGCCTGCTCATAGGCTTCGCGTTCTCGATGGCGGTCACGCGCTATGATCAACGCAAGAATTACGAGGAGGCCGAGGCCAACGCCATCGGAACGGAATATGTTCGTGCCGATCTCTTGCCTACCCAGGATGCCGCTCTCGTTCGCGAATTATTGAAGAAGTATCTCGATCAACGTATCTTGTTCTACACTACACGCGAACAGCAGACGCTCTCTAGGGTGAACACCGACACTGCTGACCTCCAGAATCAATTGTGGTCCGCGGTCCGGTCTACGGCCTCAACCCAACCCACGCCCATCACAGCGCTCGCCGTCTCTGGAATGAATGACGTTCTCAACTCGCAGGGCTATACGCAAGCAGCGTGGTGGAACCGTATTCCTACCGCGGCTTGGGTCTTGATGACGGTCATCGCCGTTTGCTGCAATATGTTGCTTGGTTACAGCGCGCACCATACCGAGCGACGCCTGTCCCTCGTTTTGCCCATCGCGGTGGCTCTTTCCTTCCTTCTCATCTCCGATATTGACAGCCCGCGCGGAGGCAACATCCGCGTCGCTCCCCAGAATCTACTTAGCCTCGCGCAATCTCTGCGCACGCCTTGAACGCACTAGGGACCACCTACACAACCTAAACGAGGACCCTTCCAATGATTTGTCATTCTGAGCGAAGCGAAGAACCTGCTTTTTCGATGAAACCAAGATACCCCGATGTCCCCCGTGCGCCTCTGTGCCTTCTGTGGTTATGCCTTGCTTTGCGTCCTTCGCGGCTCTTCTTTGCGCCCTCTGCGTTTAAAGGTTTTTTCTCGGTACTGGCAACTCGGTACTCGTGACTAAGTCACCCCGTGGTACTCTTTCTCCCCATCGGGAGGGCCCATGCACTATCTCCGCATCGCCGCTTTTACCCTGTTGATCTGCTTCTCATTCGTCTGGATGACTCGCGCGCGCTTCGTGGCCGCGCATCCCGTCGACTCCAAATCGTTGAGCCCACTCGAACAGCAACTCATCTCCTTTGAGAAGGCCATTCCCGAGGCGCAAAAGAAACACGACATCGACTTCTACAAACACACCCTAACCGACGACTTCGTCGCCGTCGGCACCGATGCCAAGCTCCACGCTAAAGACGAAATTCTCGAAGATCTCCGCTCCACCGACCTCGTCGAGTACCGTCCCTATGACATCCACGTTGTCCAGCTTAACGATGGCGCCGCCGTCGTCACCTACGATGTCGTCATTCAAATGTCGCGCTACGACGAAGACATCCCCCGTTACCAGCACATCAGCTCGATCTGGGTGAAAACCGCCGACGAGTGGAAGCTCAAATTCCAGCAAGCCACCGCCGCCCAGTAACCCATGTAGCGCGGGCGCCCTCGCCCGCGTGATCTCGTGTGCCGCGAACACTCCGATGCGCGAATCAACTACGTGGTCGCCGCGCGTAAGCCATTCCGCTGTTCACACGCTCACCAGGCCACCAGAATGGCGCAATGTCCCGATGACCCGAGGTCCGGATTTCCTGCGTCCTGTACGTTCCTCTGCGGTTAACAGATTCTTCGCGTCCTTCGCGGCCTTCTTTGCGTTCTTTTGCGTTCAAGAGCTTTTCTCGCGATTCCGTCCCTCGCTACGCGCAACTCCCTTCGCCATTTATAATCACCAATCCGGTCTCCGGAAACATTCCAACCAGAGAAGACACACTTTGCTCGACTTCCTAGGCGACCTGCGACGTACTCATATGTGCGGGGCCCTGCGCCCCGCCGATGCCGGCAAGAAAGCCGTCCTCATGGGATGGGTCAACCGCCGCCGCGACCTCGGCGCCATCATCTTCGTCGACGTGCGCGACCGCTCCGGCGTCACCCAAGTCGTCTTCAGTGGCGAACGTAACGTCGCAGTCCACGAAAAAGCCGAACTGCTGCGCAACGAGTACGTGGTCGCCGTCATCGGCACCGTGAAGCTCCGCGATGCCGATACCGTCAACAAAAACATCCCGACGGGCGAAGTTGAACTCGTAGCAGACGAGCTCCGCATCCTTAACGAGGCCAAGCATCCACCCTTCCTCCCCAGCGACACCGGGCTCGCCAACGAAGAAACACGCCTCAAGTACCGTTACATCGATCTGCGCCGCGACGTCATGCAGCACAACATCGAGATGCGCCACAAGGTCTCGCTGGCCATTCGGGATTACCTCGCGTCGAAGGGCTTCTTTGAAATCGAAACACCGTTCATGACGCGCTCTACTCCCGAAGGAGCGCGCGACTACCTGGTTCCGAGCCGCGTGCAACCCGGCATGTTTTATGCACTGCCGCAATCGCCGCAGATCTTCAAGCAGATCCTCATGATCTCCGGCTTCGACAAGTATTTTCAGATTGTGCGCTGCTTCCGCGACGAGGACCTGCGGGCCGATCGCCAGCCCGAGTTCACCCAGATCGATCTCGAGATGTCATACCCGCAACCCGAGCGTGTGTGGGAAACCGTTGAGGGCTTCCTCACCGCAGCATTCAAGACCGCCGGCCACGACATCAAGACACCGTTCCCGCGCATGGACTACGACGAAGCGATCCGCCTTTACGGCATCGACAAACCCGATCTTCGTCTGCCTGCGTTCACCGAAGTGCGCGACTGCTTCTCCACCGACGACCTTGAGCAACTCGCAATTAACAAAGACTTGCCCGTAGTGCTCATTCGCATTCCAGGCGTCGGCGAACTCTCGCGAAAAGAACGCGACGACATCAAGCCGATGTTCATTTCAAAGGGAGGCGCGCGCGTCTTCGAAGACTTCAAGCGCATCGAGAACAAGTTTCCCGAAGCCGCGGCAAAAGCCCGTCAGAAAGCTGGCGCTGCTCCCGACGATCTTATCGTCCAGGTCGTCGGCTCCGCGCAGTCGGGCAAAGACGATCATCCGGCGCAGAAGCGAAAGGTCACGCCCGCGGAGCTCGCCATATACGCGTCTGCCGGACTTCTACGCGTCGCGCTCGGTCAGAAGTATTCGGCCAAACATGGCCTGTTCAAGCACGGTGACTTCCGCTTTCTATGGGTTACGAACTTCCCGATGTTCGAATACGACGAGAGTGAGCGACGCTGGGTCGCCGCCCATCATCCCTTCACTTCACCGCATGAAGAAGACATGGACAAGCTCGAGTCCGATCCCGCGATGGTTCGGGCGCTGGCCTATGACGTTGTGCTCAACGGCACCGAGCTCGGTTCGGGCTCGATCCGTATTCATCGCCAAGACATCCAGCGGAAAATCTTCCGCGCACTCGGCATGACTGAAGAGGAAGCTAAATCCCGTTTTGGATTTTTCCTTGAAGCTCTGGAGTACGGCACCCCCCCGCATGGCGGCATCGCGCTTGGCCTCGATCGCATCGTCATGATCCTTGCCGGCGCCGACAGCCTGCGTGAAGTCATCCCGTTTCCAAAGACCGCCGCCGCGAAAGATCTGATGTGCGAAGCCCCAACCCCGGTCGCCGACAGCCAACTCCGCGAACTCGGCATCGACATCACCAAAAAAGCAACTCAGTAGTCGCATAGAAAAGTATGTTGGCGCGTGCGCCTTCGCCCGTTTAATGCCCGTGTGGCGCGCGCACTCTTGTGCGCGAAAGAACAACGTGGGGTTCGGGCGTTAGCCTCCCCGGTGCTTCCGCTGTAGCGCCGAGGCCAGCGCGCCGGCTGTCGACCAGGGGTCCCGCCCTCGTTTTTGAACCGATGACACGGATTATTGTGAGAACTAAAATCTAACCTGAAGTCGAACACCTGAGACCTGACACCCGAAACCTAACACCTGCTTTTTCATGCCGCGCATCGACAAATTCCTCTGGGCCGCACGCTTCTTCAAAACCCGATCCCTCGCTGCGCGCGCCTGCGAACTGGGACGTATCCAATGTAACAACCAACCTGCTAAGCCGGCCCGCGAGGTTCACGTCGGCGACACGCTTCACATCAGGACCGAAGGCCCCGAATTCGAGGTCCAGATTCTTCAACTCTCCGACGTTCGCGGCCCTGCCTCGGTCGCCCAAACCCTTTATCTCGAAACGGAAGC
>Ga0126371_10006019_pt1 | contig 10776 bp, 11 predicted proteins | sample PanSoiMetaPlot_4_FD_110145 | JGI IMG/M metagenome (GOLD analysis project Ga0126371, IMG submission 110145) | Tropical forest soil microbial communities from Panama - MetaG Plot_4 | ecosystem: Environmental > Terrestrial > Soil > Tropical forest > Bulk soil | place: Panama | collected 2016-02-17
ACATCGAAATAGGGTGGTTGCAGACGAAGTGGCGCAGGCCCCGCGCCAGGGGAAATGATTGAACGGGATTCTCCTGACGCGGGGTCTTTATTCTGCCCAAAAGTCGCTACGACTGTCTTAATTCAGGCAGGAGGCATACTTTGAACGGATTCCAAAAGAAGTCTCTGAAAGTCTCAGCGGGAGTGCTTTCCACAGCGGTTCTTGGCTCGGCACTGTTGTTTACCGGAGTTCCTCAGGTGCAGGCCGACGACGACCATGCCAAGTGCCAGCATCGGATTGAGAAGGCCGAGGCGAGGCTGGACGACGCGATTCGTCATCATGGGGAGCGTAGTCCCGAGGCAGAGAGTCGCCGCCGCGACTTAAACGCAGAGCGGGAGCACTGCTGGAGTGCGTATCACGGGTATTGGAGCGGCGCCGATCACCGCTGGCACACCGAGCGCGACTGGGACCATGATCACGACGATCATCACTAGAGACTACTGAAGGCCCAAAACGAAAATGCCCACTTGCGGAATTGCAGGTGGGCTTTTCGTTTTGCCAACATTTTTTCGGTCGCGACTATTTTGGCCCGGCAGCTTCGACGGCCTCCTGACGAATGATCTTCGACTTCATTTCCTTTCCATCGAGCCGCTTCACAACCAGCTTCTTGCCTTCGATCCTCACGTGGATCTGATCACCGGCACTAAAATCCGTGATCTTGAAGTGCTGGTCTTCACGGAAGATGGCAGTGTAGTTGGTTCCGTCGAGGGCGACGGTAAGCTCGCAACGGAGGAACTGGCTGGGAATCGAAGCGGTTGCTCCGCCTCCTCCCTGCGCTGAGACGGGGTGGTTCGCGACTGCGGTCTCGGCGAGGGAACTGGCATCGTGGATCTCAACCACTTTGCCGAGCTTAAAATCCGCCGCGTTGGCGGCGACGGTTAGAAGGAGAACAGCGGAAAGAACCCCTCGCATTTCAGACACTCTCCGTAGAGATCGCCTCGCCGGGATCTGCCTAGGCGCAAAGGGCAACCCATTGCGTGAGGCGCGATAAGAGCGAGCGTCGGAACGTGAACGCTAGCATTGTTCCGAAGGTGGTTCATTTTACATTTCTTTACGGGCAAAAGTAGATGTCGACACTCTTACCGCAACAGTTAAGAACTTCGAACAAACGTGCTTACATGTGGTTTACGGAAGATTTACAAGGATTTACCTCAGGTTAGCCATATCCGGAGTTAAATAGTGGCGGTACCCTCCCCCCATATCTGAAGCCAACGGCCCCAACAACCGATCGTGGTTGCTAGCCACACAGGGGAGCATCGCGCATGCGGAATCGCCTTTCTGTTTCGAAATCGAATACTAGACTGCGAACGGCGAGTTCGTGGTGCTCCCCTAAGATGCGTGTGGTGAAGCAATGCAAAGGCGGCAGTGATCAGAATGGCGCGATGGCTGCCGCCGGGGCCGCGACGATGCCGCCAAGCACGCGGAGGTTGCCGCCGCTGGCGTCCCGGAGACGGATACGAAACCTACGCGAAGAGATTTTTCATCTGATCGAGGCGGAGGCGATGCGCATGAGCCGCATGCGGATCACTTATCGAACGTCCGCGGCGGGTGATGAAATCGAGCGGGCATTCTTCTCCAGCGCCGAACTGATCCTTGAGCGACTCGAAATGCATTCCGAGCTTGGTTCGCAAGAGCGGCAGTTCCTCATGTGCGCCATTCAAGCAGTCGGATTCGCTCTAGGAACTGAATCCGCACGCGCAGAAAAAAGCAATCGCATTCGGCGCCGCGCGAAATGGGTTGCGAGTATCTTGTCGGATGCGATGGAACGCAACGAACTCGCGATCCTGCGCTCAGACTTCTTCGGACCAGAGCTGCTCGAGCGCTTAAGCCGTGATTAGCGATTCGAGTCCCATCCGGTTCGCAACCACCAGCGTCGCCCCTTCCTGTTGAATCAAGCGCTGTTTCTTAAAGCCAGCGAACAAGCGGGTTACCGTCTCGCGCGATGTCCCGATCATCTGGCCGATTTCTTCGTGGGTCAGCACCATCTTCATGCGGCCGGGCGTTTTGGGGTCGGCGTGATCGTCGAGCCAGCCAACCAACAGACGCGCCAACTTCTCTCCCGCGGAGCCAGAGAGCATCAGCGTACGGATCTCTCGGCACGTCGCGTTGTAGTCGTGACTCAGGTGCTGTGTGATCCATAGGGCGAACTCGCCGTGAGCACGCATCAGACGCATTACATCACTCTGGCGGATGAAGCTGATCTCGCAAGGCTCCTGGGCTTCGGCGGTGGCTTCGTACTCGCGGTTGCCGATAGCGCTGGCGACGCCCAGAGCTTCGCCCGCTTCCACCATGCGAAGGATCAGCGTGCGGCCATCGCTGGCGCAAACGGAGAGTTTCACGCGTCCGCGCTGCACGATGTAGATTCCGCGAGCCGTTTGCCCTTCGGTGAAGAAGACGGTCCCGGTCGGGTAGTTGTTCGTGAGGCTGACGAGTTCTAGAAAGCGTGAGACAACAGGAGGCAATTCTCCAAAAACCGTGTGGGCTGCGGGAGCGTTCTGTGGGGGTCTCATCGGTTGAGTGGCCATGACTGCCTCCTTGTTCGGTCAGTAGAAAGGCATGCGGTGCGCCAATCGGGAGGCGAATGGAGATCAGGGTATCAGGCGAGATGTAAGACTATTTGTTTCAGCAGTTTGCACTTATTTCGGACATTAAATGCGGAACTCGTGATCGGGCGTGGACGGGTGTTTCGGTGGGTGATTTCGCACAGTTCTGTGTGATCTCAATCACCTTCATTGGTGACGATCGTCATCCGCGAGAGATTACCCTAGCGCCTGATTGAGGATCTCCAGGAGTCCGCCGCGAGTGAACGGCTTTTCGAGCAGTGGAATGCCTTTGGAGGCTATCACATCGCGGGAGATCAATTCCCCTGCGTAACCGGACATGTAAACCGTTTTCATGTCGGGACGAGATCCATTTAACCGGGCGACCAGTTCCGGGCCATTGACACCACGCATGACGACATCGGTCAGAAGAATGTGAATGCGCCCCTGGTGGGAAGCCGCGACCAGAAGGGCTCCTTGGCCGTCCTTGGCCTCAAGGATTTGGTAGCCCTGCTCTTCCAGAAGTTGCCGGGTCAGTGTCCGCATCAGGTCATCATCTTCGACCACCAGGACGGTGATGCCATCGCCACGGGGGGCAGCGACCTCGGACTCGGGATTGGCTTCCGCGCCAAGTTTATGTTCCGCGCTGGGCAGATAGATCTTGAAGGTAGTGCCACGTCCGGGTTCGCTGTAGACCCAGATATGACCGCCAGCCTGTTGAACAATGCCATACACCGTGGCGAGGCCCAGTCCGGTACCCTTGCCCACTTCTTTGGTGGTGAAGAAGGGTTCGAATATCTGCGCTACCGTGCTTTGGTCCATGCCGCAGCCGTTATCGCTGACGGCGAGCATCGCGTACTTGCCCGCGCCCATGGGACTATGGATGTGAGTGAAAACGTCGTCGGCTCGAACGGTTGCGGTTTCGAGAATGAACCTGCCGCCGTGTGGCATGGCGTCACGAGAATTCACGGCAAGGTTCAGAACGATCTGATCGAGTTGCCCCGGATCAATTTCAACGACGATAGTCTCGGAACGGGGCGCAATAACGATTTCAACGTCGTCACCCATTAAAGGCTTAAGCATCCTGCTGACCTCGTTCAGGCGCTGATTCAGGTCTAGAACTTGCGGTTGCACCGTGGACTTGCGACTGAAGGCGAGCAATTGCCGGGTGAGCGAGGCGCCGCGATCGACGGCTTGGCGCATGTTGGCGAGATACTGCTCCTGCCCAGACCCTGACTCGATGCGGGTGCGCAGCAATTCAACACAGGCATTGATGATACCCAGAATGTTATTGAAGTCGTGCGCAATTCCGCCGGCCAGGCGGCCAATGGCCTCCATCTTCTGCACCTGACGCAGGTGTTCTTCGGCACGCTTTTGGGCAGTGATGTCGCGCGCGATTGCGGATGCGCCTGTCACACGTCCGTTCCCGTCGCGAATTGGAGAGACGGAAATGGAGACGTTGAGACGCCTGCCATCCTTGGTCACGCGCATGGATTCGAAGGGCTCGACCGCTTCCCCACGACGAATCTTTTCGAGAATCTGAGGGATTTCGTCAGGTCGATCGGTTGGCGCGAGGAGGGAGATGTTTTTCCCGACCATTTCGTCCCGAGTGTAGCCGTAAATTCGTTCGGCGCCTTTGTTCCATGCAGTGATGATGCCGGTGAGATCTTTGCCGATGATCGCATCTTTGGAAGAATCGACGATGGATGCCAACTGGCCCCGATATGCGCCGATCTGCTGGGCTGTGCGCCGGGAGAGCTCGCTATGAGCGCGCCGTAACTCTTCTTCGATCTGCTTGCGGTCGGTGATATCGCGAATCGCGCTGAGGACCAGGCGGCGTCCACCAATTGAGATTGGGCTCAGACTAATTTCAACCGGAAATTCAGAACCGTCCTTGCGACGTCCGTAAAGGTCGAGGCCAGCACCCATCCGGCGGACCTGCGGGTTGTGAGCGAAGTTCTCGCGATGACCTTGATGCGGTCTCCGATAGCGTTCCGGTACGAGGACTTCTATCTTCTGTCCAAGTAGTTCGTCACGGCGATAGCCAAACAACTCTTCAGCTTGCGAATTGATTTGCGTAATCTCGCCGTTGCCTTCTACAGCGACCAGAGCGTCGGGGAAGGCTTCGACGAATTCGTTGGAGAGGAAGTCAGTCATTCCTTACGTTGGCCCCCACCGCGGCGACATCGAATCATAACCGCACAAATCGGGCGCAAGTTGAAAATCTATGCTTGACAAACGGACAAATATGGACAGAAGGTGGCGACATTTAGGCAGCGAAGGAAAGGAAGGAAAGCGGGATCGCTCGTAGGCGATCCCGAAAGTATCTACGCTCCGGCGGAAAGCTTGTGGTGGCTGCGCGCTTCAGCGATGCCGTACTGCCGGATTTTGTAAAGTAGCGCTTTGTAGCTGATTTTCAGCAGGGCAGCAGCCTGCTTGCGGTTCCAGTTTGTTTGCTCGAGTGCTTGGGTGATGGCGGCGGCCTCAGCCTCGTCTTTTGCGCTGCGTGCCAGAGACTTCAACCCGCCGGCACCGGACTCGCCGCCGCTCGACTTAGCGTTCGCATCCACCGCGAGTCCGCCATTGACGTCGTTTTTCGGATTGAGTTCCGCGATCGCCAGGCTTTCATCCCCCAGGATGAGATAGCGCTTTACAAAGTTGCTCAACTCACGCAAGTTGCCGGGCCATGTGTACTCCAGGCAGGCAGACATCATCGTCGGCGAGAGTGGCAGGGGCGCGCGCGCATAACGCTCCGACATGCGAGACATGAAATGCTTCAGCAAGATCGGAATTTCTTCTTTGCGCTCCCGTAGCGGAGGCAAGCTGAGCGTGAATGCATTCAGACGATAGTAAAGGTCTTCGCGCAACCGCTTGGTGGCGAGCGCTTCTGGAATGTTGATGTTGGTTGCGGCGAGAATGCGGACGTCGACTTTGATGACGTTCCGGCTGCCGAGGCGCGAGAACTGCTGATCCTGCAAGACGTGCAGGAGCTTCGCTTGCAGGATTGGAGGCATCTCGCCGATTTCGTCGAGCAGAATGGTGCCCTTGTTGCACAGCTCGAATTTGCCCGGCTTGGGATGTGTGGCGCCCGTGAACGCTCCGGCTTCGTAGCCGAATAGTTCGCTTTCAAGGAGGTCGGCGGGGACGGCCGCGCAATTGACCTTCAAGAATGTCCGGTGAGCACGTGGGGACAATTTGTGAACGAGGCGCGCAAGAACTTCCTTGCCGGTACCGCTTTCGCCCAACATCAGGACGGGAATATCAACATTGGCCACCAGGGCGGCTTGCGAACGGATCTTCTTCATGGCAGGGCTGGCGGCGACGAAGAATACGTCGTCACACAGTTCCTCGACTTCGCCGGCGTAGGCGGTCTGATTCTTGCCCATGCATTGGTCGACGACCGCGTCGAGCTCAGCCTTCTGGAATGGCTTCGTCAGGTAGTCCTGCGCACCCAGGCGCATGGCCTGCACAACCTTGCGTGTGTCATTCACGCAGGAGAGCATCACGACCTTGACCCCGGGTTTCATCTGGCGCAGTTGCTCCAGGGTTTCAAGACCATCGATGCCAGGCATCAGAACATCCAGCAACACGAGATCCGGCTGCAGACCCTTCTGCACACGCTCCAGCGCCTCTTCTCCGGTAGAGGCGGTCTCTACTTTGTAGTCATCCACTTCTAGCAGGGTTCGGATGTACCGGAGCATTCCCGGTTCATCGTCCACCAGCAAGATGTTGCCCGCTTCACTCATTCGTTTTTCCCTTTTGACGTGCGTTGGAGGAGGGATTCAACGGTACTAAGAAAGAAAATTTGCAACCATTCCCGGGTTCACTTTCTACCCAAAGCTTTCCTCCCATCCCATTCACCAATCGCCGGGCGATTGCCAAGCCGAGGCCCATTCCATCGGACTTATTCTCGGTTCCCGGCAGCCGAAAGAAATCATCGAAGACTTCAAGATGATACTCAGGCGGAATTCCCGGACCGGTATCGGAGACGCTGACTTTCACAGCATTCGGTACCAACAATGGATGCCGACGACGTTCGCGCTCGACACCCGGCTTCGTTGCTAATCGTCGCTCCCACATATACGGCTCGGCATGCAACCAGACTGTCCCTCCTGAGGGCGTGAACTTGGATGCATTTTCGAGCAGGTTGGAAATCACACGTTGAATCTTTGGGGAGTCAAACGAGAACACTGGTACTTTTTCATTCGCCAGAAAATACAAAGCGAGACCGCGCTCCTGGAAACGGGGCGACCATAGGCGACAGACTTCGGAAAGAGTCGCGTTCATATCGCCCGGCTCGTACTGCATCCGGAGTTCACCAGTTTCCAACACGGTGTACGACAAAAAGTCTTGAATGAAATTCTGCAAACGCTGGCCGCTCGAGCGCATGTCCCCGATCACGTCCCGCTGCTTTTCGTTGAGAGGGCCGAGCTTCTCCGATTGCAGTAGTTCGATATATCCGTTCAGAATGGCGAGTGGGGTTTTGAGATCGTGGGCCGCCGAGGCTAAGGCGTTTGTTGTACGTGCGAATCGTTCGGCGAGTTGGTTGTAGTCTTGTTGCAGGTCACTTGTCGGCGCTGCCGTTCCTTGACCGTCGGAGTCGTCTTGGGAACGCACCCGGGTCATTGCGGCCTTGACGCCGGCCGACGCCGGAAGACACGTATTGTCCGGATTAGCTGCCATAGTGGGACACACTCGTGGCTGTCCAAACGGGGAGGGAACAACGTTTCACAAACGATGTTGCAGAAGAGCGTCTGTGACGAAAATCGTAGGATAGGCCCCCTGCCTTGTCAATGAAAATGAACCCGAATTGCCACACTAGGGTAAATCATTGCACTTTTCAACAGCCGGCTGGAGTACCGTTCTTTCCACCGCTAAAAGCCTGTGAATTGAGAGTAGTGCAGGCGAATTCCGTACGGGGAGCGACGTTTCCACTTGTAAAATCGGAGAAACAGGTATGGTGGCGGAGGCCGTCCCCCGTTTGGCCCAATAGATGCCAACAAACCTGTGCAAAATCGATTGTTAGGGGACCTCTTGATTCGGCGCAGACCCGAGACGGAACGTCGTAAGTGGACGCGATTGCCTCTGGCTATCCCCGTGTTTGTTCGCAGCCGAGACGAAAAGGGCAAGGAATTTCTAGAGTTTGCCACGGCCCTGAACGTCAGCGCGGGTGGGGCCCTGGTCGCGGTACGCCGATCCTTGCCGCCAACGGCACAAGTCATTCTGGAAATCCCTAGCGCCCCCTTGGCGGCAATCGCCGCTCTCCCCAAGGCCGCCAGAACGCTACGTGCGCGAACCCTCCGGATAGCCCACGCCGAGGGCTATCACCTGCTCGGCCTCAAGTTCTCCCGCCCCCTGCTGAATGGCGTCCCCAAGCTCTCCTCGCGACGGAAACTTGCTTCTGCGCTGTGAAAATCTTTTCCTACCCAAAAGGTAACTTATCGCCGGTGACGCGCCCCTTGGGTGGAGCCGTACCGGTTGGCGAGGGTCCAAGCTAAGCACTTGGAATATCAGGGTGATGCCTTAGAATCCGGCTAAATCGTGCGCCGGTGGCGCGGTTTGGCGTACCGGGTGCACTTATCTATTCACAAGCAGGTTGGATCTGCGAAAAACTCATGACCACGACAAATTCTGTCAGTTCCCTGGTGCAATCGATCGGCGAGATTCCTCCTGAGTCCATCGTTTTCGGTCATTCCGAAGCGATGCAGGCGTTGCGTGCACGCATGGACAAGGTTGCTGCCGCCAACGTGCCCGTACTGATCCACGGGGAAAGCGGTACCGGTAAGGACATCATTGCCCGGATGATTCACTGGCGGTCGCCTTGGAAGAGTGGGCCGTACGTGAAGGTGAACTGCCCCGCCATTCCTGGGACATTGCTGGAAAGCGAACTGTTCGGGTATGAGAAGGGCGCATTTACCGGTGCCTACGGCGCCAAGCCGGGCCGTGTCGAAATGGCGCACCGCGGCACGCTGTTCCTTGACGAGATTAGCGAACTGGATCTCGCACTGCAGTCGAAGCTTTTGCAGCTCCTGCAAGACGGTCAGTTCTGCCGCATTGGCGCGCAGGAAGACAAGAAAGTCGAGGTGCGCGTGGTTTGCGCCACCAATCGCCATCTCGAGCATGAGATTGAAAACGGGACGTTCCGCCAGGATCTGTTTTATCGCATCAACGTCGTGAATCTGGCGCTGCCGCCGTTGCGGGAACGCCGCGCCGACATTCAAGAGCTGGTGATGTACTTCCTGGAGTACTACAACCGCAAGTACAACTGCCGCGCCAAGCCCCTGTCGGTGGAACTGATGTCGGTGTTGCAGAAGTATCATTGGCCGGGCAACATCCGCGAACTCGAGAACCTCATGAAGCGGTACGTGATCCTGGGTTCGGAAGAAGTGATTTCGGGCGATCTCGTTACGCGCGAGCAGGAATATTTCAATCCTGAGATCAATGTCGATGGGCCGATTTCGCTCAAGAAGCTGACCCGCCAGGCGACCCGGGAACTCGAACGCAAAATCATTCTCAAAGTTCTGCAGGCGCATCACTGGAATCGCAAGCAGGCGGCGCGGGCGCTGAGCATTAGCTATCGAGCGCTGCTCTACAAGATTCGCGATGCAGGCCTGCCTTCGAACCGGACGGTCCGGCGGCGGGAGAATTCGGTTGGTTCGGGATTGGCCGCCGATTGATCGGCATTCAGAAGCGGTTTTTAGGGGCGGCGCCAGCTTGGTGCCGTCCCTTTTGTTTTCCACAAGCCACTCTTCGTAGGGGGAAATACCGAAGGGAAATGATGTTCATGCGCAGGGGTTTGCATCTGCTCCATGAAAAAGGTCACGTTACCGGCCCTAAATTCATGATAAGATGCGCCTTGTTTTCCTGGGCCTTTGGCATGAAGTGTGCTCATATCAGGAATGCGGGAATCTGCACCTGCACCCCAAGGTGTGGAACCTGAATGGTCTTTGTCCCCCGAAGGCCGACAGCAGTTCGGAACCTTCCTAGGAGGCGGTAAGTTCATGGTTAAGAAAGTATTATTGCTAGCTGTTTTGGCACTGGCCCTGCCATTGGCAGCTTTCGCAAGCGGCGCAGCTGTCGATTTCACGAACACGGGAGGAACACTGTCGGGTAGTGCCGCCGGTCTCTCGCTAAGTGGTTCGGCACTCACGGTTGTGAACGGGCTCAACGGGGGCGGGCTGATCACGGGCTCCAATCTCGGCAGCGTCACCTTCACAACTGGTGCATTCACGAGTGGTAGCGCCCAAACGGGTGGAACGCTCGCCGCGGGTGGAAGCTTTACGATCACGGGCAACGGCGTGAACGGCGTTCCTACCGGCGTGATCTTCACCGGCAGTTTCACCAGCGCGCAGTGGGTAATGACTACGGATGCCAACGGCAACCACTCTTACACTCTGCTTGCTGCCGTGGCCGGTACTTTGGGAAACGGCTTCTCGACAACTGCGGTCACCTCGCAATTGACGGTCGTCGTGGATACGCACAAAGGCTTTTTCAACGGTTCGGTTGGTCTGGCTAGCGGCGACACGAGCGTTGTCGTTCCCGAGCCCGGTACCCTGAGCCTGTTGGGAACTGGCTTGATCGGTCTTGCTGGTGTGATCCGTCGCAAACTGAACCTGGTTTAAGCGACTCACGAAAGCGACCCTTAACGGAGAACCCGCCGCGCTTGTGGCGGGTTTTCTATTTTTGTACGAACCTTCCGATTAGGCGAGCAACTCCCCCGGCCGAGACGTCACGCAACCCTTCGCGTTGTTGAGGAAACTTTGAGCCTTTTTGGTCTGGATTAAAGTCTATTAATTCGATAGACTTTATTGCAACAGGAAGGACAGTCATGACGCCAATCCTTGAGCCCATCGCGGGCCGCATTCATACGATCATCCTGGCGCCGGTGACGGCTTACGTTGTGTTGCAGGCGGCGGATTGCTTCTTCGAGACATTTGTCCCTCGCGGAGAAGCAGAACATCTGCGCGTGGGCCGTGATGTGATGGCGTCACCCACCGCACAGGGAGTTCAGTTCCGCCCGATTGGATCGCCCACAACCGCCGCGGGGTGATGACACGCCCCCCTGGGCCACGCGGCGGGCGGCGTATTTACTCTGGGAACAGCCAGCGTGATGTAGTTACGACGCAGATCAAGCGAGGATCTACCACTGTCGACCCGGGAGGAAGTCTTCGGGCTCAAGGGGGAAAGTCTCCGTTGA
>Ga0126371_10006020_pt1 | contig 10770 bp, 10 predicted proteins | sample PanSoiMetaPlot_4_FD_110145 | JGI IMG/M metagenome (GOLD analysis project Ga0126371, IMG submission 110145) | Tropical forest soil microbial communities from Panama - MetaG Plot_4 | ecosystem: Environmental > Terrestrial > Soil > Tropical forest > Bulk soil | place: Panama | collected 2016-02-17
AGAAAGCTGTGTTCAAGGCCGGTGCGAACCATCTGCTTGAGATCGGTATAGCTCAGCTTGTAGGTCTGAACCGCGCGAACGTATTCGTTCGTAAGGTCAATGCGCGAGACGCCTTCATCGTCCGTCGAGAGCGCCATGGGAACGTGGGACTGGCGATAGATAGAAAAAGGATGGTCCTGGCCGCTGATGCCGAGGATCACATCGTTGCTGGTGAGATTGATTTCCACCATTACGTGCCCGGCGGCCATTTCTTTCAGCAGCTGATGAGGATGATCCTCATACATTATGTCCACGCCGTGGCCGATGCGCTCCGCGTGGGCCTGCTCCACCGCCAGACGAATGTGACAGCACAGAGACTCTGGTGGAACTATGCCGGGCGCAAGCTCACCGGCGTGCAGGCTGATATGGACCTTGGGATAAACGCTGTGCAGAAATCCAACCATGCGCATCTGCAGCGCATAGTCCGTCATGGAGGTGTAACCATCTTCGGGCTGAACAAAATTGATGCCGACCATTCGTGGATCGGCAGAAACAACTTCAAATCCCAACAATGCCTGCGCAAAAACGTTTAGTTTCGGATTGCCTCGCGCGACCTGATAGACATAGCGCTCCAGAACGCTGCATGCGGGTTGCTCATCCGGCTGGCCACAGTGTTCACGCTCGCGGCGCGTCGCTTCAGCGTTGTCCCAGTAGGCTTTGGCGGTTGGGATGTCGTCACGCAATCCCTGAGCCAGCATATCGTCTCGGAGCTTGTTGAAATCGTCTGTCCACTGCACCTGCTGGATGATCGAGTACAGCTTTGTAGCCGTGGGCGTGGCCATCAATTCCAGGTACTGCTCATTCTGCGCCGCGGCGCGGGTGGCCACTTCGTCCAGCCACTCACCGATGTGACGAACGTTTGTGCCGCCGAATTTGGCAAAGGTATCGAAGAAATGATCGTGGCCGCTCACTCCAGCCGACGCCACAAAGCTGCGCATGGAGAAGGCATTGACCAGCGCGTCATAGAGATGCTGGTTTTTGAGCGCCTGGCTGGCAGGAACTTTTCCGTCGCCACAGACGGGCTGCGGCGGCGAAGAATCCGTGGTGGATTGCGGCGTGGCAAAAGAATCTGTTGCCGGATCAACACACAGACCATCCTCAACGGCGGCGCGGATGAACGATTCAGCATAGACTGCGCCGCTCAGATGGTTATGCAGATCGGCGCCCTTGGGCATTCCCAAAAGAAAATGGCGCAACGCCAGCGGATCCCTGCGCACTGACTCCAGCGCCAGCTCTTTGCGGTGCTCTGCAGTTCCCTGCCCCGACGAACGGGAAGCGCTCTGCGCGAAAACAGGCGCTGAAAGAAGAAAGAGGAAAACAACAAAAAAACTTTTTTGAAGGCGAATCCTGTTCATTTTTAGGAATCCTCGTTTGAGGAAAGGTTACAGGCAATGCCTTACAGATAAAAGAGAAACCTGCTTGAGCGGAATCCAAAGCCAAACGTCCTCCATCCGCCAACTCAGTGCTCTCCGGTACAATCAATCCAGTGAAGCCTCCCATTCGTCTGGTGGCAATCGATATAGATGGCACGCTGCTGGATCCGCAGTTCCAGATCTCGCGCCGCAACCTGAATGCGTTGCGTGCTGCGCACGAATCCGGAATCACCATCATGCTGGCCACCGGACGCCGCCATGATTACGCGCTGCCCGTGGTTCACGAACTCGGCATACCCGTATGGCTCATCAGTTCCAACGGAGCTTTAGTCAAATCCAGTTCGGGAGAGAGGTTTTATGCTGACCGGCTCCCGGTCCCAACGGCGCGCAAACTCATCGATCACATGGACCACTTTCGCGGCAACGCGGTGCTCACTTTTGATCGCACAGGTCACAACGCGCTTATCCTGGAGCGGGAGCACGCGCTTCACCTGAGCATCTCTCGCTGGATCGAGAAGAATTCCGCCCACATTTCCTTCATCTCGCCGCTGGAGGACGCCCTGATAGAAGATCCCATCCAGGCCATGTACTGCGGCTCGGTCGAGCGGATGAAAGCCGCCCAGGAGCGCCTCCGCCAAGCCCACTTCCAAGACGAGATCACCATTCTGCGTACGCAGTATGACCACCGCGACCTCTGCATCCTGGACATTCTTAACCGCGATTGCAGCAAAGGTCACGCGCTGCGCCGGTGGGCCGACCACCATGGCATTCCCCGGGAGCAGATCATGGCCATTGGCGACAATTACAATGATCTGGAAATGCTTGAATTTGCAGGGCTTCCCGTTATTATGGGCAACGCATCTGAAGAATTAAGGCAGAGCGGCAGGCGGGTGACGGCCAGCAATGCTGAGAGCGGAGTGGCCGCCATCCTGGAGGAAGTACTTAAGGCTGGTTTTCAGCCGCCAGTTGAGGTTAAATAAAGGACAGGTGTTCAGGTTTTCCAGACTCGTTTCCCTTGCCCTCTTCGCCCTGGTGGCCCAGCTTTGTGCCCTGGGGGCGGACGTGGCCGTCCTCCGCAACGGCTTTTCCATCACTCATCTTCGCCGTGAACAAATCGGGGACAAAACCCGGCTTTATACGGCGGAAGGCTACGTGGATATCCCGACCGACCAGATTGTCTCGATTGAAAAAGAGTACGTTCCGCCGCCACAACCTGCGGATCCTCAGCCACAACAGGCTGCTTTCCAGCCGCAACCAGCCCCGATGACGGCCACTACGGCCGCGAAAACCCCGGTTGACCTGGATCAGGTAGTTCGCGATGCCAGCAACCGCCAGCGGCTCGATCCTGATTTTGTGAACAGCGTGATCAAGGCAGAGAGCAATTTCAAAACGCGCGCGGTTTCGCCCAAGGGAGCGCAGGGACTTATGCAGCTTATGCCGGCAACGGCGGCGCAATTGGGAGTGACTGATCCTTTTGATCCCAAGGCCAATGTCGAGGCCGGAACCGCTTACCTGAACGACCTGCTCAACCTGTATCACGATGACCCCATCAAAGCACTGGCTGCGTACAATGCCGGGACCGTGCGCGTACAGCAATATCATGGCGTGCCTCCGTATCGTGAGACCCGCTCCTACATCGCGCGAATTGTTCGCGACTTTAATGCCAAGAAAAAAGCGAAAATGACCCCAGCCCCGGTTCAGGCGAAGAAAACTGCCGCAACGCAAACTGCCCATAAGGCCACCCGTAAGAAGAAGGCGCAGCAACAGGCCAAGGCTGCTGCTCCTCAGTCGCCCGGCGGTAACCCATAAAGAACTGCTCTTCCCCCCGAGAATGCAATATTGTTGAAAGGTCTTACACTCTAAGCACGAATGACCAAGAAAAAATTCCTGATTTCTGCGCTGGTGCTGTTGGCATTGGCTGCCCTCATCTATCTGCAGGTCAGGAGCTGGCGCAAGTTTGACTGGGAGAAATTCTGGGGCGTAACCAGGAGCGCCAACGTTACTTATATCCTGTGCGGAGTGGCCCTCGTGTATTTGGATTATTTTCTGCGGGCCCTGCGCTGGAAAATCCTTTTGCGCCCGGTCAGGCGGACGAAGGCTTCTGACCTGGTTGCGCCCACCATGATCGGCTTTACCGGACTGGCTGTGCTCGGACGTCCCGGAGAATTCATCCGCCCCTATCTGATCGCCCGCAAGGCCAATCTCAGCATGTCTTCCCAGGTAGCGGTGTGGGCGGTGGAGCGCATCTTCGATGCAGGCGCCTTCGGCTTGATTATGGCTCTGAATATCCTGCTTGCCGGTTCCACTTTGAAAGAGCTGCCCGGGTTCAGGCACTCGCCCAGGGCGTTCTTTGATTTCCAGCTCTTCGGCTTGCTTCTGCTTCTGGGTGTGACGGCAGCGGCGTGGTTTGCTTATGCGGTAAGAAAGAGTCCTGGGCGCGTAGCTCGCCTGGCGCAGTGGCTGCTCGGCGGCATCTCCGAACGCGCGAGCGTGGCGGTTTCGAGAAAGGTACAAGCCTTCGGCGAGGGACTCAACACCATCAAGGATTTGCGGTCTTTCCTTGAATTGAGTGGTCTCTCGCTGGCGATCTGGTTGATTATCGGGTTAGCTTATGTCTTCGTAACTAATGCTTATCATCTGCATCGGCACGCGGAGATGACTCTTTCCAACGTGCTCCTGCTGACGGCGGCCAGCGTGGTGGGAGGTGTAGTTCAATTGCCCGTGGTCGGTGGCGGCTCCCAGCTAGCCACCATTGGGGTGTTACGCGGAATCTTCTATCTGTCCCCGGAGCTTTCTATCAGTTGCGGAATGATGCTGTGGCTCGTGACCTTCATGGCCGTCATTCCGGCAGGCTTGTTCCTCGCCCACCGCGAGCGAGTATCTTTGAGAAGACTAGAGAAACAGAGCGAGGAATTAATCGGGTCATCGGAAACCAACCCTGTTGGCACTGTTAATTCTGGAGAGCCAACTAAGTCGGATTAGATCAAGCTTTCTGTCTTTCAATTCCTGATGTTTCGCCAGGCTCATAGTTTACTTCGACACAGCGCTCCGATCACCGGATCACCCGATCACCCGATTCTGCGAGTTTGCTAAAATCAAGGTTACTCAATCCCCGGAAAGTACTGTCCATTCAACATGAAATGTCCTTTTTGCGGGTTCGAAAATGACAAAGTCGTGGACTCGCGTGAGAGCAAGGAAGGCGAATCGATTCGCCGCCGGCGCGAGTGTACCAAGTGCCGCAAGCGCTACACCACCTACGAGCGCATTGACGAAATTCCCTACATGGTGGTGAAAAAGGACGGGCGCCGGGAAAAATTTGAGCGGCAGAAAGTCCTCGCGGGCTTGCTCCACGCCTGCGAAAAGCGGCCCATCTCCATGGGCAAGATGGAAGAGATCGTCAACGATGTGGAGCAGTTCGTGGTGGATTCATCGGAGCGCGAGCGCAGCACCAGCCAGATCGGCGAGCTCATCATGGACAGGCTCAAGCAGATTGATAAAGTTGCCTACATCCGCTTTGCTTCGGTCTATCGCGACTTCAAGGATGTAGATGAATTTCGGTCCGCTCTGGAGCACCTGCTGGCCGCCAAGGAAGAAAAAATCAAACCAGCCAGGGCAAAATCAGGGGCAAAATAATTTCTATGGCACATCAGGTCACGCTGATCCCGGGGGATGGCATCGGCCCGGAAGTTACCGGCGCAGCCGTCCGCATTGTAGAGGCTTCCGGAGTCAAGATCGAGTGGGAAACTGTCAATGCCGGCTCCGATGCGTTTGAAAAATACCGTCAATATATTCCCGAGCAGTTAATTCATTCCATTGAACGAACTGGCGTAGGGCTGAAAGGTCCGGTCACCACGCCTATCGGCGGCGGCTTTGCCAGCATCAACGTGGCCCTGCGAAAAAAGTTTGAGCTGTATGCCAATTTCCGTCCCATCCGCAACCTGCCCTCCCTGCCCACGCGCTACCCCAGCGTTGATCTGGCAATCGTGCGCGAAAACACTGAGGGCGAATACTCCGGTATCGAGCATGAAGTTGTGCCCGGTGTGGTGGAGGCGCTCAAGATCATTACGGAAAAGGCCTCCACGCGCATTGCGCGCTTCGCTTTCGAGTACGCGCGACGGGAAAAGCGAAAGCGTATTCATGCCATTCACAAAGCCAACATCATGAAGATGAGCGATGGCCTGTTTCTGCATTGTTGCCGCGAGGTGGCCAAAGAGTATCCCGAGATTACTTACGGCGAGCACATTATCGACAATACCTGCATGCAGTTGGTGATCAATCCTTATCAGTACGACGTGCTGGTCATGGAAAATCTTTACGGGGATATCATTTCTGATCTCTGCGCTGCCTTTGTCGGAGGCCTGGGCCTGGTTCCCGGCGCAAATCTGGGCAAGGATTGCGCGATTTTTGAAGCCGTACATGGTTCAGCGCCCGACATTGCCGGCAAGGGCCTGGCTAACCCGACCGCCGTGCTGCAATCGGCCGTCCTCATGTTGCGCCACCTCAAGGAAATTGACGCCGCGGAAAAAATTCAGGCCGCTCTGGAGAAGACCTACAAAGAGAAGCTGCACCTCACCCGCGACGTGGGCGGAACCGCCGGCACAAATGAATTTGCCGATGCCGTCATCGAAAACATGAAGAGTGCCGGTTCAACCGATCAACAGGCGGTTTCATCTTCGTCTTTTGCGGGAAAACAAAGTTAAATGAGAAATCTCCTGTTCATTGCCCTGGCCCTGCTGCTGGTGGGCTGCTCTCAGAACGCTGCGCCGCCCAGCGTTCCACCGCCGCAAACCCCCGCCACCACGGTCAACATCGCCGACGCGGGCTCCATTTCCGGCGTAATTTCTTTCAAAGGCGCCGCACCGAAGATGCCCATGCTGGACTTGAGCGCTGATCCGGCTTGCCCCGCCGATCCTCAGCCGCAGGATGTAGTGGTAATAAAAGATGGCAAACTCGCCAACGTCTTTGTCTACATTCGTGACGGTCTCAGCCAAACAATTTTTCCTGTTCCCACTCAGCCCGCCGTGCTTGACCAGAAAAATTGCCGGTATGTGCCGCACGTTCTCGGTCTGATGGCCGGCCAGCAATTAAAAGTGCTTAACGACGACAACGCCGAGCACAACATTCACCCTATGTCTCGCGACAACGACCAGTGGAATGAGAGCCAGATGCCGCGGGGAAAGCCTATTGTGAAGACCTTTCAGCATCCTGAGCTGAATATTCCCGTCCGCTGCGACCAGCATCCCTGGATGGAGATGTACCTGAACGTGCTGACGCATCCTTATTTCGCCGTGAGCGCTGAAGACGGAACATTTCAGATCAAGAATCTGCCGCCCGGCGACTACACCATTGTGGCCGCGCACGAGAAATTCGGCGAGCAGACAATGAAAGTCACGGTGCCGCCCAAGCAGGCTGCCAGCGCGAATTTCGTCTTTACGCCAGAAAAGAAATAGCGGCGTAGTCGCCACAACCAGCCGCAATTCCAATGAATTTCAGATGTTAAAATAAACGTTCGCCACCGCTCACTTATCGCAATCAGGTTGTTGCCGTTCAGCAGCCCCTGGTGTGGCAAACCGTAGGAAATCTATCTCGTTAGCGTGGAGTAGTTCTGAGTTCTTCCCGATACAACGGCGCCCATCACTGGTTTACGGTTGCTGTGGCCGCTTTGGCTTTCGTCCTTCTGCTTGCGGGCGCACTGGTCACAAGCAACAACGCCGGGCTCGCGGTCCCCGACTGGCCCACCAGTTTTGGCTCGCTCTACAAAGTTCCGCGCATGGTAGGCGGAGTCAAATTTGAGCACGGACATCGCATGCTCGCCGAAGTGGTCGGCTTTCTCACCATTGTTGTTGCTGTCTGGACCTGGCTCGTGGATAAACGCCGCTGGATGCGCGGGCTCACTCTGGGCGCAGTCGCCGGCGTGGTCTTTCAGGGAGTCCTGGGAGGAATAACTGTCCTAAATTTTCTGCCGCCTGCGGTTTCTACCACCCATGCGGCGGTGGGCGAGATCATGTTCTGCCTGCTGGCGGCGATCGCCATCTTTACCAGCCGCAGTTGGCTGCAGGAACCGGCAGAAAGGATCACAAAAAAAGAAGCGCGTCCGCTGGTGCGCCATTGCTGGATGCTAATTGGTTTTCTTGTTCTGCAGTTAATTCTCGGAGCCGCTTTCCGTCACGTCTGGACCAAGTTAGGGCCGCATGGCGCCAACCGCTGGCCGGTGCAGAAGATCATCCATGCATTCCTGTATCCTCACATTTTCAATGCTCTGATTGTGGTCTTCCTGGTGGTGTATGTGAGCCTGCGGGCCGTCACGAGGCACGCGCGCATCCCCAATCTGCGACAACCGGCAATGGCGCTCCTGATTCTGATGATTGCCCAGTTGCTGCTCGGATTTTCTGCCTACATTACCCGTGTCGTCTGGGGGATTGATGAATTGCAACCTACGGCTGGCCTGGTAGCTACCACCGTAAGCCATCTCGGGGTCGGCGCTCTCATGCTGGCGCTCACAACCATTCTTACCGTGCAGATCTATCGTTACAGCGGAGAGCCTGCCCAGGTAATCCCGTTTGAACGCAAGCGCGAGGTGGTGAACGCATGAGCAGCGTTGCCCAGCAAACGCCTTCCGCTTCCGCCACCGCTGCTGAGCCCGCCGGAACACCGCGGTCAAGTCAAATTCATTCCAGGGAATATTCCACGCTAAGCGATTTCTCGCAGCTCTTCAAGATTCGGGTCACTTCTCTCGTGGTTGTGACCGCGTGGGCTGGTTATTTCATGGGCGCGTCCAAATCAGGCGTCTCGTCGCTGTCATGGACTCTCCTCCACGCATTGCTTGGAATAGGCCTCAGCTCGGCCGGGGCCGCTGCACTGAATGAAGCCATCGAGCACCGCGTGGACGCCAAAATGGCGCGTACCAGAAACCGTCCTTTGCCTGCGCGGCGAATGAACCTGAGCACCGGATTCGCCGCCGGAGTGCTAGCAGTTCTTTCCGGCTCGCTCTATCTGGCATTTACTACGAACGTGCTCACCGGCTTGTTGGCATTCTGCACAGTTGCCGCCTATCTCGGCCTGTACACGCCGCTGAAGCAGGTTTCACCGATCTCCACTTTGGTTGGGGCATTCCCCGGCGCCATGCCTCCACTGCTCGGCTGGACTGCCGTCCGCGGAAAAATCGAAATTGAATCGCTGGTGCTTTTCACCATCGTTTTTGTGTGGCAGTTCCCGCACTTCCAGGCCATCGCCTGGCTCTATCGCGAAGACTACGCTGCCGGCGGAATCAAGATGCTGCCGGTGGTGGATCAGGGAGGACGCAGCGTCGTGCGCCAGATGCTCGCTTACTCGTCGGTTCTGATTCCCGTGAGCCTGCTGCCCGCGCTTCTGCACATGGCAGGCAGGGTTTATCTGATCGGCGCGCTGGTGCTGGGCCTGATCTTTCTATGGTTCAACCTGCGCCTGGCCCTCACCAATCTGGCGACAACAGCGCCCGAATCGAAAAAGTTTGCTCGCCAGCTTTTGCAGGCCTCTGTAACTTACCTTCCTCTCTTGTTTGCGCTCATGATGGTGGGCGCGCGGTAATTATGGTGACCACGCTGCCAACTACCATCGCCGCTGACTCCGATCGTTGCGGCGATTGCGTCATCCAAATCGAGAACCTGCAGCACAGCTATGGCGAACGTCAGGCCTTGAAGGGAATTTCTTTCGCCGTCCGCAGCGGAGAAATTTTCGGCCTCCTCGGACCCAACGGCAGCGGAAAGACCACGTTATTCCGCATTCTCTCCACCCTGATGCTGCCCACCGCCGGCCAGGCGATGATCGCCGGCTTCGATGCTGCCCGCCAGCCCGATCAGGTGCGCCGCCAGATCGGCGTTGTCTTCCAGGAGCAGAGTATCGATGTAAAACTCACAGCCACTGAGAATCTGTGGCACCAGGGTCACCTCTACGGTCTGCGCGGAGCAGCGCTGCGGCAGCGCATCCGCGAGATGCTGGAACGCGTCGGGCTGGGCGATCGTGCTCAGGAAAAAGTAGAAGCCTTTTCCGGCGGTATGAAACGCCGCGTGGAACTGGCCAAGGGACTTATTCACCGTCCCGGCGTTCTGTTGCTCGATGAACCCACCACAGGCCTGGACCCCGGCGCCCGCCGCGATCTCTGGCAATATCTGGATGAGCTGCGACTGGAGCAGAAAGTTTCCGTCATCGTTACCACTCATCTCATGGACGAAGCTGAGCGCTGCGATCGCCTGGCAATTCTGCACGAGGGCCAGATCGTCGCTCTGGGCACGCCGGCGGAATTGCGCAGTGAAATTGGCGGAGACGTGGTTCTGCTCGAGGCCACACAACCTGCCTCGCTGGCCATGCGCATTCAACAGAAATTCAGGATCACCGCGACCGTGCTGGATGACAAGGTTCGCATGGAACGCAAGGATGGCCACAGGTTCGTCACCGATCTGGTTGAATCGTTTCCTGGCGAGATTCAATCCATCTCCATCAGCAAACCCACTCTGGAAGATATCTTCATAGACCGCACTGGACACCGCTTCTGGAGCGAGCAGCAGCCAGGCAAAGAAGAGAGCGAAAAACACTGATGGCCCAAGCTGCAATCACTCCTTCGGCTGCGGTTCTCCCCCGCGTAAATCCAGTTCTGCCCGCGCTCACTCTGTGCTGGCGGGAGATTGTGCGCTTCTATCGCCAGCCTGCGCGTGTGGTAGGAGTCATCATCTCGCCGTTGCTTTTCTGGGTGGTGATTGGCGCGGGCTTCGGCACCTCGCTGCAAACTCATTCCACCGGTCAGGAGAATTTTCTCAACTACTTCTTCCCCGGCGCGCTGGTGATGATCGTGCTGTTCACCTCCATCTTCACCATGATGTCGGTGATTGAAGACCGCAATGAAGGCTTTTTGCTTTCCGTGCTGGTTGCGCCGGTGCATCGTTCCAGCATTGTGCTCGGCAAAGTGCTGGGAGGCACGGCGCTCTCTGCAGTTCAGGGATTGCTCTTTCTGGTGTTTGCTCCGTTCATCGGGATTCGCTTCGGCGTCGAGCAGTTTCTCATCATTGCTCTGGTAGTTTTCCTGAGTGCCTTCGCGCTTACCGCGCTAGGCTTTGCCATCGCGTGGAGGATGGAATCGGCGCAGGGATTCCACGCCATTGTTAACCTGCTCTTGATTCCTCTCTGGCTGCTTTCGGGCGCGCTGTTTCCGGTCAGCGGCGCGTCGGGATGGATCAGATGGGTCATGGAGATCAATCCACTGACCTACGGTCTCGACGCGTTGCAAATCGTCCTCTTCCCTGCTACGCATCCCGCCACCATTCTGTCGCTCTGGTCTTCGATCGGAGTGCTGGCCATATTCAGCGCCTTGGTTTTTATCGCAGGG
>Ga0126371_10006021_pt1 | contig 10768 bp, 14 predicted proteins | sample PanSoiMetaPlot_4_FD_110145 | JGI IMG/M metagenome (GOLD analysis project Ga0126371, IMG submission 110145) | Tropical forest soil microbial communities from Panama - MetaG Plot_4 | ecosystem: Environmental > Terrestrial > Soil > Tropical forest > Bulk soil | place: Panama | collected 2016-02-17
GCCGGGAGGTCTTTATTGTCGAATCCGGCCCTGATGCTGTCGATCATCTGAGCTTTCGACAGCCCGGCTAATACCATCTCCGTCCGCTTGATCGTGAGAGGCAAAATGGATCGCGCGGCTGCCGGATTGAAGCATTGCGGTACGCGTATCCTAGGGTTCCAGAACTCCGAGGAGTTGAATGGGGACGTCCATGATCGTTCCACAATGCAAACAAAACCGTTCTTTCCTTCGATGGCGGCCTCATAGCCCCGCCACCCGAGGACCAGGATCTTTGCGTCGCTGGATATACTTTCCGGGGCAGCGCTTCGCGCTAAGGCGATCTCGGCGTTGCGATCCGGCATCAGGTATTGCTCGATCGAAGCCATGCTCGGATACGCTGTCGAGCGATCGAGCGCAGGCATGCCCGCTGCTTCATTCCGATTGCGGCTGGTAAGCGTTAACTTCAGCCCCATAGCCACGCAAACGATAGCCACGGCTCCGGCCCAGACCCAGCGGTTCGTTATTACTCTGTTTTTCAATCTCCCCGAGTCGATCTTTGCCGCTTCCCGCTTCTGGAGGCGCTCCCCAAGCGCTGCCTTGATCTCCGGGGGGATGCCTACCTCTGGTGACTCAACTTCCCACGCCATGAGTTCCCGCGAAACACCCCGGAAATCAGCAGCAAGAGTCTCGCACTCCGGACACATCTCCATGTGCGACAAGGCCTCGGTGGCTTGGTCCGCAGACAGTTCGCCGTCGAGATAAGCCATGAGTTCTTCCTGTTCGATCGGATGTCTGTTCGGGCTCATTGCATGCCTCGTCTTCCTGGGTGCGGCTGCCCGGTGCCCGCTCTCAGAGCAGGGTTGGACCTTGCCTCCGACCCTAGGTGATTCTTCAATGCGAGACGCGATCGAAAGAGCCTGGAACGGACCGTATTTACGGGAATTCGCAACAACTCCGCGATGTCGGAGTAACTCAGCTGCTCGTACTCTCGCAGCATCAAGATTTCGCGCTCCGGCGCATCCAGCTTTTCCAGTGCTTGCCGGACCCAGAGCACGCACTCGGGAGTACCGTCAGTCTTAGGCTCCGTAGTGGACTGCCCTGATGTGCTACTCGTCGAGAACCTGCGCCGTTCCGCGGCCAGCAGCTTCAATGCTATGCCATACAGATACGTTCGGACCGAGGCTCGCGGCTCGTAACGGGAGACTGCGCGGATGACCGCGAGGAAAGTTTCCTGGGTGAGATCCTCGGCCCGCTCGGGGTTGTTCAGTCGGCGCCCGAAGAAGCCGTACAGTGGCTTTTGGTAGCGGGCAAACAGCTCCTCGAAGGCTGCGCGTGATCCGCCCTGGAATTCCAGCATCAAGGCTTCGTCGCTAGTCATAGTCGGTGCGCCAGCTCAATCGCGCAGCCCTGCTGCGGCGTCTTTCACATCGTTCATGCTTCTTTAATGTCACAAGAAAGCCAAAAGTTCCCGCTCCATTCCATTCCACCTGTGTTTTTTGAATCCCACCAATATGAACCTCCACCGGTCGGGACTGGGGCAAGGAAACCTCCTCCGCTTGCGGAATCCCGCATCGAGGATCGACATCTCCTTCGGATAGGTTATTCAGCGGACAGCCGCACTGGAAATCTTCGGACTTCGGCGCAGTAATCATCCGATCTCAGCAGATGTCCGCGTGTTAGCGGCGACGAATCGTGACCTGCGGGCAGCCGTAGCGGCCGGAACTTTTCGTCGGGATCTTTTCTACAGGTTGAACGTTTTTCCCATCACAGTCCCGTCGCTGCGCGAGCGCTCTGAAGATATTCCATTGCTCGTCGAGTACTTCGGCCGACGCCTTGCCAAGGAGGCTGGCAAAAACATTCGTCACGTGGGCAAGCACACGCTCGAGCAGTTACAAAGCTATCATTGGCCCGGAAATATTCGCGAATTGCAGAACATCGTGGAACGTGCAGTCATCCTGTGTGAAACCGAAACCCTGGTGGTTGATGAGAGCTGGCTGGCAGGCGTATGCGCACACTCATCGCCGCAGGAAGGCCTTGCGGCATTAGTAGATCGGGAAGTGCAGATGATTGAAACTGCTCTGGCCGCGAGCCATGGGCGGATTTCCGGACCTTCGGGGGCGGCCGCGAAACTTGGAAGGCCACGCCAGACATTAGAATCGAAGATCCGCCGGCTGGGCATCGATAAGTGGCAGCGTTATCCGGTCGACTCAACCAGCAGACAGCCAGAATGTGCGCGAATCTTCGAGAGAGCTATTCAATGATTCGTGGGGCGGGCATGCTGACTCTATGCCGAGAAGCGAAGCTGGGACTGTGCCGTTTCAGCATGAAGTCAGGCGGCAGAAGTGATTCGGATACTCCTTCGGTCGCCAGTCTTACAATATTCAACGGAGCGAACACGACGGAAGAGAAACGAAAACGGGCGAACGCCACTGCATTTCGGCAGTGGGGTTCGTGGTTGCGGGGGGGTGGATTTGAACCACCGATTTTTGGGTTATGAGTTCAGCCACTTAAACGACAGCGTTACATTTCAACGACGTGGCGTCGCCGGGAACGACGAAAGTCGGGTGAAAGACAGCAAAGCATCCTTATTGGACTATAGTTGGACTATGGTGTCGGTCACGAAGAGCATTGAGCACTTGACGGTTCCGATCTAGGATTATTCTGATGGATTTAGACTGTAAGCGAGGCCCCGGGAGCGTTAACTTTGACCGCTTGGATAGCCTTGCGGCGATGCCTTCCGCGACAGCCGGTGTTGCCTGCTGTTAGAATCCCGATCCGTGCCCACCGACTAAGGAGTTCTCCGTGAAGCTGCGAGTCCTCTTATCCTTCTTGTTGTTCTTGCTCCCGGCATACCGGTTGCCCGCCCAACCCGCTTCCAATACGCCGAAATTCAGCCCACCGAGCCGCACCTTCCGCTTTACTTACGACTTCACTGTGAAGGATATTCCCTCCGGAGCGAAGCGAGTGCGGGTCTGGGTTCCGATACCGCAGACAGACCGGCATCAAACCGTGCGCGTTCTGGCAATTAAAGGTCCGGCGAAAACGCAGATGACAAAAGAGTCCGAATACGGCAATCGGATCATGTATGTCGAAATTCAGAATCCTGCAGCGCACAAAGCGGAGTTCACTCTCGAATTCAAGATTACCCGCGGCGAATACGCGCGAGGCGAATACGCGCAATTCGAGCGAACGGACCAGAAGCCTAGCGTCGTATCCGCATCGATGAGCCGGCTGATTGAGCCGGACACTCTGATTCCTACCGACGGAAAAATCAAGGAACTCGCTGTCGAAGTAACCGGGTCCCAGAGCGGCACGGTCGCAAAAGCCAAGGCTGCCTACGATTACCTATTCACCAATATGCGCTACGACAAGACGGGCTCAGGCTGGGGGCGCGGAGACGCAGTGTGGGCCTGCGACGCCAAGCGCGGCAACTGTACAGACTTCCATTCTCCGTTCATCGGCATGCTGCGCGCCGACGGGATTCCGGCCCGCTTCGACATCGGCTTTCCACTGCCCGAAAACAAGGACCAAGGCGATATCCCCGGCTATCACTGCTGGGCCGAGTTCTATGCCCGCAAGAACGGCTGGGTCCCAGTTGACATCTCCGAGGCATGGAAGGCGAAGGAGAAGCGAGATTATTTCTTCGGCAGCGTTGACGCCAACCGCGTACAGTTCTCCACTGGCCGCGACATCACGCTGTCTCCCAAGCAGGATGGCCCCGCGCTCAATTACTTCGTCTACCCCTATGTCGAGATCGACGGCAAACCCTACGATAAGCTCGACAAGCAGTTCAGCTTTGCGGAAGTAAAATCTTCGAATTGAGGCTGCCGCTTCGAAAATCACGCACGTTCGCCTGAGGGGAACACGACGAAAATGACCGCGAATGCCGACGCCGAACGCTTTGAGACCGGCGCCGCCCAGTACGTCGCCTACCTCGAAACCCCCGAGGGCCGACTCCGCCTCGATCTCCCCTTTGCGAATTTGCAGGACTGTCTGCCACACGCCACACGGTCTTTACATGCTCTGGATATTGGTTGCGGCACCGGCGCCTTTGCAGTGCCCCTAGCGCGTCTTGGCCTCCATGTCACTTTGTTGGATGCGTCTCTCGCGATGCTGGATTTCGCCACCCGCGCTGCGGAGGAAGCAGGAGTTGTCGACAGGATTACACTGAAACATGGTGATGCCTCACAACTGGATACCACCTTCACCGGCGGATCGTTCGACCTCATCATTTGCCACAACGTCCTGGAATTTGTCGATGATCCGGGTGCGGTGTTGTGCAGCGCGGCTCGCGCTTTGCGCAACCCCTTCGGCATGATCTCGGTGTTGGTGCGCAACCAGCCCGGGGAGGTATTGAAGGCCGCGCTGCTCAACGGAGACTTGGCCTCGGCCGAGCGTAACCTCACTGCGGAGTGGGGAGATGAATCTCTGTATGGGGGCAAGGTACGGCTATTTACTCCAGAGAGTCTGCGATCCATGCTGGGAGCTGCATCGCTCTCGGTTAGCGCGGAGCGCGGGGTCCGGGTAGTAGCAGACTACTTGCCGCCCAAGATTTCCCGAGAGGATGAATACGAGCGGATCTTTGAGTTGGAGCGCAAGCTGGGCAAGCGGCCGGAGTTTGTCGCAGTCGCCCGCTACACCCATTGCCTAGCCCACCGTGCAGGTTCGGTGGTGAAGGACGTTGCATGAACAACGTAATGACTCAGTCTTCGCGGTCAGCAGCGGGCGTCATCGTTGCAGATGCCGGCATCGCGCTTGGCCTGGGCCTTACCAATGAGTGTAATCTCGCCTGCGCCTTCTGCTATCGCGATCCGACCCGCGCCGATCGTCTCTCCCTAGATCAGGTAAAGGCGGTCATGGGTTGTTTGCCTGTGCGCTCGGTGAATCTTGGCACCGGTGAGAACGGCATGCATCCCGACTTCAAGGCAATCCTGGCCTACCTGCGAACGCGACCAGTAAAGCTCACCATCACTTCCAATGGTCACAGCGTTGCTGTTTTGGGAGACGATGAATTGTCTGCGTTCCACGACATCGAGTTCTCTCTCGATTTCCCGACGCAAGCCGAACAAGATGCACAACGTGGACCCGGCAATTGGTCGCTCATTCACCAGCAGGCAGAACGGTGCCGGAAGCTGAATATTCCTGTAACCGTCATCGCGGTCATGATGAAGTCGAACTACCTGCGTCTGGCGGATATAGCGCAAGTCGCCAGACCGTTTGACGCTCCGTTGCGCGTGAATGTGTACCAGGCCGTGCGATCCGACATTTATGCTCTTAGCTATGAAGAGTATTGGGAGGGATTTCGCCGCCTCTTCGCGCAGACTGATGTGATCGCTATCGGCGAGCCTCTGGTTCGCGCCATGGTGGGGCTGCCACCGCAGCGAGGCGGTTGTGGCGTGAGCACCGTGAGAGTGACTCCGAGAGCCACGACACAGCCCTGCGTATATTGGCCAGGCTCGGGAGAACCGCTTTCGGATTTGATCTCCGCTGGCGCCAATATTCTGGGCTCGACCCCTTTCGAGCAGGCCCGAACACTTCCAGAAGCTTGCCGCCCGTGTGAGTACCACGAGTCCTGCCACGGTGGATGTGCCGGACGGCGCCGCTTGCAAGGTGCGCTCCCGGTGCCTGACCTTTATTGTCCGATTGTTCGGGGCGACCGCCCAAAGCTCGAGGTCCGCATGGCCGCCAATCGTGATCTGCCCAAGTTCGGTAGCTCCTGCACGACCGTAGTCATTGCACGAGAGTCGATTTCGTAAATGGCGACGCTTCAATCCCAGCCGGGCCGGAGCCCGACATCTGCTGACGAAATTAACGTCGTACCTCGCCCTTTATTGCGCTTTGATCCAGGTATCGGACCCCGTCAACTTCACCGCGACATCAGTAAGGACGAGGCTGAAAGGCTTGCCGTCGGCCATGCCGTGGTGTTCGGTGGAGAACAGGATCGGGCCTGCTTTCTTATAGCCCGCCCACGTTGCCAACACGCGGCTCGGCGGCTTGGCTCCCCCGCGGTGGTAGACAAAGCTAAGGCTGTTTCCCGCCAAGAAGCATTCTCTTCCAGTTGAAACGATGACAACTTGTTATACTCCTGCCTTTTAATTTGCGACCGATCGGTCTCTACCGCCATCTGAGTACCAGCGAAAGGGACATCGAATCCGGATCGCACTGGCTGGCGCTGACGCGGCGATTTTCCTCCGATACCTTCGCGAAGGTGCGTCCAACTGGAATGTCTATCGGGAAGCCGCGCGAGCCTCGCTGATCGAACTACCCGTGCAACATCGTCTCGTTGGTACTACTGCCCCTACTCCTCGCGCAACAGTATCATTGGGTCAATGGACAGGGCGCGCCGCGCTGGGATCCACGTAGCCAGCAATCCGAGCAGCGCCATTGCCAGCACCAAGCCAGCCAACACCACTGGGTCCCGTGGGGAAGCCTGATATACGATGTACGCTAGGACACGCGCGGCAAGAATCCCGAGTACCAACCCGGCCGCCGAACCAACTGCGAGAAGCTTCAACGCGCGTCCCAATGCGGCATGCAATATTTCCTTGCGCCGTCCGCCGAGCGCAATGCGAATTCCCAACTCTCGCATACGCTTACTCACCGAATACGCCGCCATCCCGAAGATTCCGGTGATCGAGAGGATCGCGCCCATGGCGCCCAGTACGCCCAAAGCCAGAGTCGCCATCCGTGCAGGAAAGAGCACGACATCGAGTTGACTGCTCCAGGTCGAGGTATCGACGGGTAATCCCGAATCGAGCGCATGCAACTGAGTCCGCACGTCGGCGGCGAGTTGCTGCGGGTCGCGCGCCGACCGCACCGCAATCTCAGACTGACTTGTCGGCACCTGCAGAAACGACCGAAAGACCGCGGGCTCCGACCCCTCTGTGAGGCTGAGATATTTTCCATCTTCGACCACGCCCACAACTTGAATGCGTGTGGCATCAAGCAGTTTGAAATACCGCCCCACCGCACTTGGTACCGATGTAAACATCTCCTCCGCGAATTGCCGATTTACGAGCGCCACAGCCGGCGCGTTGCTGTCATCATGCCATGTCAGGTCGCGTCCGGCCAGCAACGCGGTGCGGGCAGCCTCAAAGTATCCGGGGGACACGTCATACCGGAATGGCTCAATGGCTGCGCTGGCCGGCCGCAAATCGGTGGTTTCTTCCCGAAAGACACTCGTCCGGCTAGCCGCACCTGCGCACAAAGGAGCATAGTTGTTCACCAATCCCACATGCTCTATGCCGGGAATCGATTCGATTGCATGAATCATGCGTTTCTGCATGACCGCGAAATTATTGCTGCCGTAACCGGCCATCGTCAGATTAGTGCTAACCAGCATTGCATGCCGAGGTTCGAATCCGAAGCTTCCGTTCAGCGAGCGCATCAGCCCGCGCACCGCGACGATCGACGAGGTCACCAGCACAGCACAGATCGCAATCTGTCCCACGAGCAACAAGTCGCGCACCATAACTCGCCGCCCCACTCTTGCGCTCGATCCTGCTTTGACGATCTCATATGGATTCGCTCGCAGCACTTGCCGCACCGGAACAATGCCAAACAGAAAACCGCTGACCAGCGCCAGTGCCAGCGCAATTCCATAGATTTTCGCGTCCGGCGTCACTGGCAAGTGAATCGGCGCGAAGGGAAACGGCTGCCACACGCTCAATTGCTTTAACAGCAAAACACTGCCGGCCAGACCGACGGCGCCGCCCAGTAGAGAAAGCAAGACCGCTTCCGTCAATAATTGGCGCAGAATTCGTCGCCGGCTCGATCCCAGAGCCAGTCGCAGTGCTACCTCACGCGAGCGGTCCGCCGCCCGTGCTGCGAACAGACTGCCAAGGTTTGCACAAGCCGCCAGCAGAATCAATCCTGCAAGCACCATCAGCCCTGTCACAAACTCGTGAGCAGCTTTATCCAACGAAGTTAGCCCCACCCGTCCGATCCAGGCCGACTTCTGTCCAAACTCCGTGGGATACGTTTTCAGGAGATATTCTCCCACCGCGTTCAGGTCGGCCAGCGCCAGCGGCGGAGTTATACCCGGTTTCAGGTGCCCAAATGCTTCGAAGATCCCATGCGTCGTCGCGCGGGTCTGGATGCTCTGCCCGTCAACCTGCTCTTGATTGACGATCGGCATGAAGAAATCCGCCGACACGAATAACAACGTCCCCCGGAACTCTGGTGGCGCCACGCCAATAATCGTGAACGGATTCTTGTTCAGTTGCACCACGCGCCCCACGATATTGCGATCGTCCCGAAACCGGGTGTGCCAGTACGAGTAGCTCAACACCAGATAGGGTGCGCTGTTCGGCCCATGCTCGTCGGTCGCGCTGAAAAACCGCCCGAGGAACGGATGAATCTGCAGCACATCGAAGTAGTTGCCGGTAGTGGCGAAGCCACTGGCGACTGATGGATTGCCACCGGTATCGAGCCCAACGAACGCAAAGTTGAAGGCCGCCAAATCCTCGAAGCTATGATTGCGGTTGCGCAGATCGACATAGTTGGGGTACGACTGAAATCCCGGATCCTCGCCGTACGCCGTTCCCCACAACGTCTCTCCACGCGGCACATTGAGGGGACGCAGGACCAATCCATTCATTACGCCAAACACGATGGCATTCGCCCCGATCGCCAAAGCCAGGGTTAGGACGGCCAACGCCGTAAAGCTCGGAGACTTGCGCAACATGCGTGCGGCGAAACGCAAGTCCTGTTGGACCGTGTCGAAACTGTTTCCGCCCAGTGCTTCGTACGACTCCTCTTTCACGCGCTCCTGGGCGCCAAACTCTATGTGTGCCCGCCGCTCCGCCTCGGCGCGGCTCAAGCCGGAACGCTCGAGATCGTCAGCGCGCAATTGGATGTGCGAGTGAACTTCCTCGTCCATCTCTTCAGAGAGTCGGTCCTGGTGAAAGAGCTTCACCGCTTGGGATCGAAGATAAGCGATGAACTTCATACTTCCTCCGGTCTCGCCGCTAGAGCAGATCCCATAGCTGCGGCAACGCGGTTCCACGACTGGGTCTCCTCACGCAGGCTCTTGCGTCCCGCGGCCGTGAGTTCGTAAAACTTGGCGCGCCGGTTGTTCTCGGACGTGCCCCAACTAGCTTTTAGTAATCCCTGCCGCACCAGCTTGAACAGTGCGGGATACAGCGCGCCTTGCTCAATCAGCAGAGCCTGTGCAGAAATCTGCGCGATGCGCAGAAGGATGCCATAGCCGTGCAACGGCCCAAGCGAAACCGCTTTCAATATGAGGAGATCAAGGGTGCCGGGAAGAAGCTGGGCTTGGTCGGTCATGCGTTCCCCTAAGATGCTTAGGAGCGTACTCCACACTCTCCTAAGCTGTCAAGGGGAAACCGATTTGACCCACTCAACCCAGCTGCGTGGGCAAGCCGCTTTGAGTCTGCTCCCACCACTGGCGAGCTGAACGACGCTTCACCGAGCAGCGTCTCAGCAAAAGCGCAGCAGATCTGCACTCTCGTGACGTCGGGAATGTAAGTGGGCAACATAATTGACTTGTTGAATTTGCCGTTTTTAGCCTGCAGCCGTTCGAGCGTGTAGACGTTTCCTTTCGAATCGATTACCTGCCAATGCGCGTCGGGCACATCCGGGACCTTGAAATCATCGGACAGGATCAAAATATCGCGATCACCTGGGCAGCTTTGGTCAATCTTCGACTGGACCTGGAAAAGTTTGGCTGCGATCTCAGCGACAAAAGTCGAAAGCTGCTCGGCCTGCGCAGCCGTGGCTATGAGTGGAAGGAAATTGCAGATGCGCTGCACATGAGCGCGACCGCGGCCCGGACGGCATTCTGGCGTGAGATTAGGCGTGCGGCGTCGAAGAACTTAGGTGGACCTTCGGGGAAAAACGTAGCGTGAACCGTCAGGCTGTCGACCAGTCCTCGGGAAAGCGCGGCCCCCGGCGCGAGCAATTCTGAGCTCGCCACTGGCCCCTAAATTTGAACGGCAGGCGAGACGGTTAGGGCCCAGCGAAGATGGCTACTCGACCTCGGAACAGCTGCGACGCTGGTGCGAGCACAATCGGGGCAGATGCTACATACCGGAGTGGTTGCTCAAGCGATGGGGCATGCCGGTCGATCCGAATGTTACATGACTATTTTGCGCGTGGCTCGTTTTGGCTTGGTGTCTTCACTTAACGAATCAGATGAAGTGCTTGCGCCCCATTGATCACAGCGTCGGGAATCAGCCCTTGATCGAGAGTGGCCAGCTGGCCCTTATGGGCGCGAGCAAGCGCGAGCAGATAAGTGTCAGTGACCTGGGAGGAATCCAAGAGACCTGCTGGGTCTACATGCTCGCGGTCGAGCAAAGACAGATCGTCGGGCCAGAAGGCGTGACCGGGCAACTCCCGAAATGACGACAACAAGTGGGCAACCATAGCGGGAGAACCTGGAGAGTTTGGATAGCGAGGATGGCCAACAATCCGCAGTACGCCGTTTTCCGTAAGCGGACAGGTGGCCCAGGCCTTCTGGCCGGCTGATCGAAACCAAGCGTGGGCCCGGTCGTGCTGAACGTGCGCAGGATCAATCAGAGCAATCAGAACATTGATTTCGAGCAGGAACCTGGTCACGGCAGTTCCTCCCGCAGTTGGTGGACTAACTCGGAGGTCACTCGTGGTGCCCCTTTACGTACTTTCAACAGTGGCACGCCGTTTCGAGTCTTGATCTTGGATTCTCCGGGAGAGAGCGCCTGTCTGGCCAGGGAGGAAATTACTTCGCCCACCGTTTTCTTCTCGGTCGCAGCCATCTCCTTGGCTGCGCTCAACACATCATCGTCGATTA
>Ga0126371_10006022_pt1 | contig 10768 bp, 10 predicted proteins | sample PanSoiMetaPlot_4_FD_110145 | JGI IMG/M metagenome (GOLD analysis project Ga0126371, IMG submission 110145) | Tropical forest soil microbial communities from Panama - MetaG Plot_4 | ecosystem: Environmental > Terrestrial > Soil > Tropical forest > Bulk soil | place: Panama | collected 2016-02-17
AAATGGCCGACCTCAAGAAGGATATCGACGAGGCGGCGAGCAAATTCACCTCGGGCACCGATCCCTTCGCCGACATCCAGCGTTCGGTCGAGTGGACGCCGCCGGAATCGACGAGCACGAGCGCGCCGCCCGCGGCGGATGCGCCGCCCGCACCGCCGGCCGAAGCGGTCGTGGCTGAGCCGGCCGCCGACCCGGCTGCCGCCGCTCCAGCGGCCGAGCCTGCCGTCACTTCGGCGGCTAAACAGGGCGACGCCGCCCCGGCGCCGCCGCCCGCCGGCGGAGACCGCGCCGCATGACCCACGAGGACATCGAGGCCACCAAGGCGCCGCTGATCGAGCATCTGGTCGAGCTGCGCGGCCGGCTGATCAAGTCGCTGATCGCCTTCGGCGTCATGCTGGTCGCCTGCTTCTTCTTCGCCAGGACGATCTACAACGTGCTGACCTGGCCCTATGTGTGGGTCGCCGGGCCCGAGCACGCGCGCTTCATCTACACCGGCCTGCTCGAATATTTCATCGTCCAGATCAAGATCGCGATGTTCGGCGCCGCATTTTTTTCGTTCCCGATCGTCGCGGCGCAAATCTACAAGTTCGTCGCGCCCGGGCTCTATCGTCACGAGCGCAACGCCTTCCGGCCCTATCTGATCGCGACGCCGATCTTCTTTTTGCTCGGCGCGCTCATGGTGTACGTCGTGCTGTGGCCGCTGGTGACGCGCTTCTCGCTCAGCATGGAGCAGCCCGGCGGCGACGGGCAAGCCGCGATCCAGCTGCTGCCCAAGGTCGACGATTACCTCACGCTGATGATGAAGCTCATCTTGGCGTTCGGCATCGCGTTCCAGCTGCCCGTGATCCTGACGCTGCTCGGGCGCATCGGAATCATCACCGCCGACCAGCTCGCCGCGAAGCGCCGCCACTTCATCATCGTCGCGCTGGTCATCGCGGCGGTGCTCACGCCACCGGATGTCATTTCGCAATTGTCGCTTGCGATCCCGCTCTACCTCCTCTACGAGGGCTCGATCTTTTCGGTGCGGTGGGCCGAGAAGCGGGCGAAAGCCTCCCCGTCCGCCGCGGCGGGCTCGGCGAGCAAGCCGGCCGAGTGATCGTGGCGTAACGATCGTGGCATAGAGTACCGCCGGCCAAAATTCTGATTCGTCCTGCCGGCCAATCACCTCCTGGGCGACCCATGCACGACATCAAGTGGATTCGCGAAAATCCCAAGGCGTTCGATGACGGGCTCACGCGGCGCGGGCTTGCGCCCGAGGCGCAGCGCCTGATGACGCTCGACGAGCGCCGGCGCGGCATCATCGGCAGGCTCGAGCAGGCGCAGGCGCGCCGCAACGCCGCTTCCAAGGAGATCGGCGCCGCGAAGAAGAACAAGGACGAGGCGGCCGCCGCCAAGCTGATGGCGGAAGTCGGGGCGCTGAAAGATTCGATCTCCGCAATGGAAGCGGAGGAGAAGGCGGCGTCTAAAGCGCTCGACGACGCGATCGCCTGGATCCCCAACCTGCCGCTCCCCGACGTCCCGGACGGCGCGGACGAACACGGCAACGTCGAGCATCATCGGTTCGGCGCCAAGCGCGACTACGCGGTCGCGCCCAAGCAGCACTTCGAGCTCGGCGAGGCGCTCGGGCAGATGGATTTCGAGACCGCCGCAAAGCTCTCGGGCGCGCGCTTCGTGGTGCTGAAGAAGGGCTTGGCGCGGCTCGAGCGTGCGCTCGGCCAGTTCATGCTCGACCTGCACACGACCGAGCACGGGTATACCGAGGTCAATCCGCCTATCCTCGTGCGTGACGACGCCATGTTTGGCACGGCGCAGCTGCCGAAAATGGAAAATGATCAGTTCCTCGCAACCTCCGGAGAGTGGCTGACCGAGATCGAGGAAACGACCGGTGCGATGGAGCCGGCTCTTGCCGTCAAGGAGTTGGTCGGTTCTCTCCGTGCTCGCCGGCATTGGCTCATTCCCACCGCCGAGGTGCCGCTCACCAATCTGGTGCGTGAGTCGATCGTCGACGAGGCCGACCTGCCGATGCGGCTCACCGCCTGCACGCCGTGCTTCCGTGCCGAGGCGGGCGCGGCCGGCAAGGATACGCGCGGCATGATCCGCCAGCACCAGTTCACCAAGGTCGAGCTCGTCTCGATCACCACGCCGGAGCAGAGCCGGGACGAGCACGAGCGCATGCTCGCCTGCGCCGAGGAGGTGCTGCGCCGCCTCGATCTGCACTATCGCGTCGTGACGCTGTGCACCGGCGACATGGGCTTTGCGTCGCAGAAGACCTATGACATCGAGGTCTGGCTGCCGGGACAGAACATGTTCCGCGAAATTTCCTCCTGCTCGGTGTGCGGCGAGTTTCAGGCGCGGCGGATGAATGCGCGCTATCGCACCAAGGACCGCGCCGTGCGTCACGTGCACACGCTCAATGGCTCGGGCGTCGCGGTCGGCCGCGCGCTGATCGCCGTGCTGGAGACCTATCAGCAGGGCAACGGGTCGATCGCGGTGCCGGACGCGCTGCAGGGCTACATGGGCGGCGCGAAGACGATCGAGTAGCGATGCGAATCCTGGTCACCAACGACGACGGCATCAACGCGCCGGGGCTCGACGTCTGCGCCGAGATCGCGCGCGCGCTGTCCGACGACGTCTGGGTGGTGGCGCCCGAGTTCGACCAGTCGGGCGTGTCGCACTCGCTCTCGCTCAACGATCCGCTGCGCATGCGCGCGCTCGACGAGCGCCGCTTCGCCATCAAGGGCACGCCGACCGATTGCGTCATCATGGGCGTGCGCCACATCCTCGACGGCAAGGGCCCCGACCTGATCCTGTCCGGCGTCAACCGCGGCCAGAACGCCGCCGAGGACGTCACCTATTCGGGGACCATCGCGGGCGCGATCGAGGGTGCAATCCTCGGCATTCCGTCGTTCGCGCTGTCGCAAAGCTACAGCGCCGCCAATCGCCAGAAGCCGCACTGGGACACGGCGACCCGGCACGGCCCCGGCCTCATCCGCAAGGTGCTCGCCGAAGGCATCCCGCGCGACGTGCTGGTCAACGTCAACTTCCCCGATTGCCTGCCCGATGAGGTCAAGGGCATCGCGGTGACGGCCCAAGGCAAGCGCGACCAGGAGTGGCTGCGCATCGATCCGCGCCACGACGGGCGCGGCAATCCATACTACTGGATCGCGTTCGCGCGCGGTCCGCGTCCGCCCTCGCCGAACGGAACCGACCTGCAGGCACTGCGCGAGAACCGTATCTCGGTGACGCCGCTGCGCATCGACATGACCGACGAGCCGTTCATGACGCGGCTGGCGCAATTGTTCGATTAAGGCGCTGCGGCAAATGGTTTCGACTCATATGCTGCGGCAAATGGTTTCGACTCATATATAGAAGATCGGGTTTCGACGCCCAGAGAGGTGGCGCGCCTTGTCCCCATTGCCCTCGGCCGACGACCGTGTCGGCCGCATGGAGTTCCTGCTCGGCCTGCGTCGACACGGCATCACTGACGCCGCGGTGCTGCGCGCCATGGACGAGGTGCCGCGCGAGCATTTCGTGACGCGCGCGAACGCCGCCGTCGCCTATGCGGACCAGGCGTTGCCGATCGCGTGCGGGCAGACCATCAGCCAGCCTTTCGTCGTCGCCTATATGACGGCGCAGCTCGCGGTGCGGCCCGAGCACCGCGTGCTCGAGATCGGAACCGGCTCGGGATATCAGGCTGCCGTGCTCTCGCGCCTCGCGCGCGAGGTCGTCTCGATCGAGCGCTACCGCACGCTCGCCGACAGCGCGCGCGAGCGTCTCGCGTCGCTCGGATTTACCAATGTGGAGGTGGTGTCGGGGGACGGGCTCGCGGGAGTTCCCGACAGCGCCCCCTACGATCGCATCATCGTCACCGCCGCGGCGGAGCACATCCCGCAGGCGCTTTTGGACCAATTGGCGGAGGGAGGCATCATGGTGCTGCCGCTCGGACCGCATCACGGTGCGCAAGTGATTGTATCGCTAACGAAAACTAAACAGGGGGTCGCGCGGCAAGACCTGATCGGCGTGCGATTTGTGCCGCTTTTGCCGGGAAAAGCCCGCGAATTGTAATCGATTTCGCACCAATGGGTTAGCGTTAAGCGGGGGTTGCCTGCTTAAAGCAATGTTTACCCGCCGGCGCTTTAACTCTCGCTGTTAGTTGTCAGTTGCGTAGCAGTGAGTAGACCAATGCGTGCGGTCGCCATCTATTCTTGCTGGCGCTCATGGTCCCGCGTGGCGGTTCTGGGGGCGCTCGTGGCCGGTGTCGCGGGTTGCAGCGCCGACACGACCCGCTTCAGCGATGCCAATTCCAATCCGTTCGCGTCGTCGCGCGGACCCGCGCCCGAATACACGGGCTCGGTGCGCAACGCGCCCGTGACCAGCAGCGCACCGACCAGCCCGATCGCGGCCCAGCCCTTGCCGCCGCCGCCCGCGAGCCGTCCCGCGACGATGGGCGCGAACGGCAGCGGCGTGTCGGGCGGTGGGCAGGGCATGGGCTCCTACACGCCGACGCCCGCGCCGCTGCGCGCGAGCGTGCCGGCGACGCGGGAGATCACCGGGTCGATCGCGTCCCCGCACGCGGCCAATCCCGCCAACGTGCACGTGGTCGCCCGGGGCGAGACCCTGATGTCGATCTCGCGCCGCTACCACAAGCACCTGCGTGAGATCGCGGCGGCGAACAAGATCGCGGCGGACACGCGGCTCAAGATCGGCGATCGCATCGTCATTCCGGGCGTCTCGGTCGCACCGCCGCAGCCAGCCCCCGTGCTGGCGGCGGCGCCCAAGCCCCATCCGCCGCATGTGGTGCAACCGCAACGCATCGCCCAGGCGCCAACTCCGGCTCCGGCGCCCGCTCCGAAGGTCGTGGCGCAGCCCGAGACCACCTCGTCGGCGAACCTCGCGGCGGCCGGTGCGCAGGCCACCGCCGAGGCGAGCGTCGGCGCCGGCGGCGCCGCGGGACCGGCGTTCCGCTGGCCGGTGCGCGGCCGGGTCATCACCGGCTTCGGGCCGAAGCCGAACGGCCAGCAGAGCGACGGCATCGACCTCGCGGTGCCCGAGGGTACCGCGGTGCACGCCGCCGAGGACGGGGTCGTCGCCTATGCGGGCAACGAGCTCAAGGGCTATGGCAACCTGATCCTGATCCGCCACGCCAACGGCTTCGTCACCGCCTACGCGCACGCGAGCGAGATCCTGGTCAAGCGCAACGACACGGTCCACCGCGGCCAGGTCATCGCCAAGTCCGGCCAGACCGGCAGCGTCACGTCGCCCCAGCTGCACTTCGAGATCCGCAAGGGCTCGGCGCCGGTCGATCCGACGCAGTATCTGCCCTCCGGCGCCTGAGCGCGCCGCCTCCCCACCGTCACCGCGTTATCGCCCGCGCAAGCGGGCGATCCGGCACTCCGCAACGACGCAGAATGCGTGGAGCAGGCCGTCGCCGTCTCAGGCCTGCTCGCTCAGCGTCACGCCCATGCGGCCGGCGAGATCCTGCACGTATTGCCAGGCGACGCGGCCGGAGCGCGAGCCGCGCGTGGTCGCCCATTCGAGCGCCTCGCGGCGCAGCGTCTCGGGGTCGACCGGAATCTTGAAATACGCCACGTAGCCCTCGACCATGGCGAGGAACTCGTCCTGGCTGCAGCGGTGGAAGCCGAGCCACAGGCCGAAGCGGTCGGACAGCGACACCTTCTCCTCGACGGTCTCGCCCGGATTGATCGCGGTCGAGCGCTCGTTCTCCATCATGTCGCGCGACATCATGTGGCGGCGGTTCGACGTCGCGTAGAGGATCACGTTCTCGGGCCGCCCCTCGATGCCGCCTTCGAGCACGCCCTTGAGCGACTTGTAGGAGGTATCCTCGGCGTCGAACGAGAGGTCGTCGCAAAACACGATGAAGCGGTAGGGCGCGCCGCGCAGCACGCCCATGAGCTCGGGCAGGCTCTCGATGTCCTCGCGGTGGATCTCGACCAGCTTGAGGAGTCCGGCCTTCTTGCCGAGCGCGGCATTGACGCCCGCATGCGCCGCCTTGACGAGCGACGACTTGCCCATGCCGCGCGCGCCCCACAACAGCGCATTGTTGGCCGGCAGCCCGCGCGCGAAACGCTCGGTGTTCTCGACCAGGATGTCGCGCATGCGGTCGATGCCCTTGAGCAGCGACATGTGCACCCGATTGACGCGCGGGACCGCGACGAGGCCCCGGCCGGGATGCCAGATGAAGGCGTCGGCGGACTTGAGCTCGGCGGCGGTGCGCGGCGGCGGCGCGAGCCGGTCGAGCGCGTCGGCGATGCGCCGCAGGACGTCCGGCTCGAGCGGCGAGGAGACGGTTTTGTGCTTGTCGGCCATGATGTTGGGTTCGGGCGTCCCGATTGCGAAGTTCGCAAGCATTCGCGGCGGGCGCTGAGCGAACTTCGGAATCGATAAGGACACTAGCAACTTTATGATTCTAGTGCCGCTTTTGAGCCCGACGTGCGCAATCGTGCTCGCCGAGAAATCACGCGAACGTCGGGCTCAAAAGCGGCACCAGGCGGGGTTCCTTAGCCGGGCGGGGGACGCACCGCAAGGTGCTCCGCGGCGTTTGGCGCGCGGCCGATTCGGTCCAACCGGCGTTGCAATCAGGCGTTTCGCGACTATATTCCGCGCCGACCATGGGGCCGGGCCGAATTTCTCGGCTCCGGCCCGATTTGCCCCGTCCGGGGGAGGGGAGATCCGCCAGATGTGGATAACGCCGGCCTTCGCTCAAGCTGCTTCCGGCTCGCCGGCATCCGAACTGCTGTCGCCCGCAAGCCCGATCTGGATGATGGTGATCATCTTCGTGATCATGTATTTCCTGATCTTCCGGCCGCAGCAGAAGCGGGTGAAGCAGCACCAGGAAATGGTGAAGAACCTGCGCCGCGGCGACAGCGTCGTCACCAACGGCGGCACGGTCGGCAAGGTGACCAAGGTCGTCGACGACGACCAGATCGAGATCGAGATTGCGCAGGGCGTGCGGGTGCGGCAGCTTCGCAGCATGGTCTCGGAGGTGCGCTCGAGGGGCGAGCCGGTGCAGGACGAGGCCGCCGCCGGCTGAGGCGGGGTCGGGACGGAGACGATGCTCTACTTCGCGCGGTGGAAGGCGGTGGCGATCCTGCTCACGGCGGGGATCGTGTGCAGCTTCGCAATTCCCAATTTCGTCTCGGCGGAGCGGGTCAAGGGCTGGCCCGAATGGGCGCAGCGCTACGTGGTGCTCGGCCTCGACCTGCAGGGCGGCTCGCACATCCTGCTCGAGGTGGACAAGAGCGACATCGTCAAGCAGCGCCTCGACACGCTGCGCGGCGACGTCATCAAGACGCTGCGCGACGCCAAGATCGTCTGGGCCAACGCGCCGGTGATCCGCGGCAACGGCGTCGAGGTGCGGCTGCGCGAAGGCCCGACCTACGATACCGCGCTCGCCAAGCTGCGCGAGCTGTCGCAGCCGATCAGCAACAATATCGTCGGCATCACGGGCCAGAAGACGCTCGACGTGACGGAGGCGGGCGGCGGCCTCGTCCGCCTTGCACCGACCGAGGCGTCGATGACCGAGCGGATCCGCCAGACCGTCGATCAGGCGATCCCGATCATCGAGAAGCGCGTCAACGGCCTCGGCCTGGTCGAGCCCACAATCCAGCGCCAGGGCATCGACCGCATTTTGGTGCAGGTGCCCGGATTGGGCGATCCGCGCCAGCTCATCGACCTGCTCGGCCGCACCGCCAAGCTCGAGTTCCGCCTGGTCAACCAGACCATGTCGCCGCAGCAGGCGCTGCAGAGCGGCGTGCCGCAGGATTCGGAAATTCTCTGCGAGGCGAGGGAGCGCAATACCGGCACCGATGCCTCCGCCATGAAGCCGCCGGAGTGCACCGGCGGGACGCCGATCCTGGTCTACAAGCAGATCATGGTCGAAGGCGCGGACCTGACCGATGCGCGGGCGAGCTTCGACCAGAACGGCCGCCCCGACGTCGAGTTCACCTTCAATGCGAGCGGCGCGCGCAAGTTCGGACAGGTGACGCAGGACAATCTCGGCCGGCCCTTCGCGATCGTGCTCGACGGCGAGGTGATGTCGGCGCCGACGATCCAGAGCGCGATTCTCGGCGGGCGCGGGCAGATCACCGGCAACTTCTCGATCGAGCAGGCCAAGAACCTCGCGATCGTGCTGCGCGCCGGCGCCTTGCCGGCGAAGCTCACCCCGATCGAGCAGCGCGTGGTCGGCCCCGGGCTCGGGCAGGACTCGATCGCCAAGGGCAAATACGCCTCCTATGTCGGCGCCGCCCTGGTGGTGCTGTTCATGCTGGTGACCTACGGCCTGTTCGGCCTGTTCGCCAATGTGGCGGTGGTCATCAATGTCGGCATGATCTTCGGCATCCTGTCGCTGCTCAACGCGACCCTGACGCTGCCCGGCATCGCCGGCATCGTGCTCACGGTCGGCATCGCGGTCGATTCCAACGTGTTGATCTACGAGCGCATCCGCGAGGAGGTGCGCAACGGCCGCACCGCGATCGCGGCGATCGACGCCGGCTTCACGCGCGCGCTCGCCACCATTCTCGACTCCAACATCACCACCTTCATCGCAGCCGCGGTGCTGTTCTTCATCGGCACGGGCCCCGTGAAGGGATTTGCGGTGACGCTCGGCATCGGCATTCTCACCACGCTGTTCACGGCGTTCACCCTGACCCGCCTGATCGTCGCCTATTGGGTGCGCGCGATCCGGCCCCAGTACGTGCCGATCTGAGGGCGCGCGGACGCAGATAGAGAGAAAACGCCGTGCGCATTCCGCTCCTCCGTATCGTCCCGGACAACACCAGCTTCGACTTCATCCGCTTCCGGCGGATCAGCTTCCCGATCTCGGCCGTGATGTCGATCCTCGCCATCACGCTCTATTTCACCCATGGGCTGAACTTCGGCATCGACTTCAAGGGCGGCACCCTGATCGAGGTGCGCGAGAAATCGGGTCCCGCCAACCTCGCGCAGATGCGCTCGACCATCGAGGGGCTTCACCTCGGCGACTTCCAGCTCCAGCAGTTCGGCGGCCCCGACGAGGTGCTGATCCGCATCGCCGAGCAGCCGGGCGGCGAGAAGGAGCAGCAGGCGGCGGTCGAGAAGGTGCGTCAGGCGTTCGGCGACGCGCTCGACTATCGTCGCGTCGAGGTGGTCGGCCCGCGCGTGTCGGGCGAGCTGCTCTATACCGGCATCCTCGGCATGTTCGCGGCGATCGGCGCCATCCTGTGTTATCTCTGGTTCCGCTTCGAGTGGCAGTTCGCGCTCGGCGCCATGATCGCCAACGTGCACGACATCGTGCTCACGCTCGGCTTCATGTCGCTCACCCAGATCGATTTCGACCTCACCAGCATCGCGGCGCTGCTGACGATCCTCGGCTATTCGCTCAACGACACGGTGGTGATCTACGACCGCATCCGCGAAATGCTGCGGCGCTACAAGAAGATGCCGATGACCGAGCTGCTCAACGTGTCGATCAACTCGACGCTGTCGCGCTCGGTGATCACCCACGTCACGGTCGCGATGTCGCTGCTCGCGCTGCTCCTGTTCGGCGGCCAGGCGATCCACAGCTTCACGGCCACCATGATGTTCGGCGTGGTGCTGGTCGGCACCTACACGTCGGTGTTCATCGCCTCGCCCATCCTGATCTATCTCGGCGTGCGCACCACCCGCGCGCTGGCGCAGGACGAGGCGGACGCGCCCGAGGCGCCGAACACCCCCGCCGCAAGGAGCCCGGCCCGGACGCCCAGCCGGGCGCGGCGGTGACGGCGGAGCGCGCGTCCCCGCATCTGCCGCATGCGGCCGAGATCGATTCCTACGGCAATGGCGGCTTCCGCTTTGCCGGCATGTCGCACCGCGGCTCGCTCGTATGCCTGCCGGACGGCATCTGGCCGTGCCCGGCGCAGCAGCCGCAGGACATCGACGAGGCTGCGCTCGCGCTCATCTTCGCCGCGCCGCCGCTCGATCATTGCGTGATCGGCACCGGCCGCGATCCCTGGTTTCTGCCGCGCGCGCTCAAGGCGCGCTTCGCCGAGCGCGGCATCGCGGTCGAGACCATGGGGACCGGTCCGGCGGTGATGACCTACAATATCCTGCTCGGCGAGCGGCGCCGCGTCGCGGCGCTGCTCATCGCTGTCGACTGATCGCATGCACGATGCCTATCGCCACTGCGAAGCGCTGGTGCGGGAGGCGGACCACGACCGCTTTCTCGCCAGCCTGTTCGCGCCGGCCGACCGGCGGCCGCGTCTGCACGCGCTCCATGCCTTCAACCTGGAGATCGCCCGGGTCGGGCAGATCGCCCGCGAGGCGCTCGCCGGCGAGATCCGGCTGCAATGGTGGCGCGACGCGCTTGCCGGGCGACAGCATGGCGAGGTGAACGCCAATCCGGTCGCGGCCGCGCTCTTGGATACGATCGTCTGCTGTGCGCTGCCAAGCGCGCCGCTGCAGGACCTGATCGACGCCCGCGCGCGCGACCTCTACGCCGAGCCGATCGACACACTCGCGGCGCTCGAGACCTTCGGCCAGCAGACCGCCGCAACCCTGTTCGAGCTCGCCGCGCGCATTCTCGACCGCCGCGCCGCGGTCGGCGACGTCGCGGCGCCCGCCGGCGCCGCCTATGCGCTTGCGGGCCTGCTGCAGGCCTTTCCGCAGCACGCGGCGCGCGGGCGCATCTACGTTCCGATCGAGGTGCTCGGGCGCCACGGCGTGCGAGCCGAGGAGGTGACCGCCGCAACGGCGGGGGCCCGCGTCAAGCCGGCGCTCGCCGAGATCGCCGGCG
>Ga0126371_10006024_pt1 | contig 10766 bp, 6 predicted proteins | sample PanSoiMetaPlot_4_FD_110145 | JGI IMG/M metagenome (GOLD analysis project Ga0126371, IMG submission 110145) | Tropical forest soil microbial communities from Panama - MetaG Plot_4 | ecosystem: Environmental > Terrestrial > Soil > Tropical forest > Bulk soil | place: Panama | collected 2016-02-17
CAGGCCCGTGACAAACAGCAGGACTGCTCCCATAACTCCCAGCCTCTGGCCCGAGAGACCAAACTGGCGGGCCGAGTCCAGTAGCCCGCGGAAGAGCAGAGCTTCGAGAATCACGCCCACTGCCGACAGGAACAGGGCGCAGGTTAGCGCGATGGGAGAAAATGCACCATCCATCCGCAGCAGCTTGAACAGGTCGCGGCTTGGTCGGTTGGGGGGCTCCTCGAGAGCAGCCGCCAGTTCAGGAGAGAGCGAACTTCCAAATGATTGTTCGCCAGATTCCCGACCCAGTTCAGGAGAGGCGGACAATATTCCTCGCACGCGGATGAGCACCGCGCCACGGAACAAGACTTGCTCTTCCCCGGTGGAGGACCTTGGAGCAACACGAGCCGACCAATACTCAGTCGGCAGGAGGCCTTTCCCTGTCGCGTTTTCAACCGATGCCTTCGCGAAAAGATGCTCGAGCAGCCGTGCGGCATCCGGACCACGCTTCATGCCACCAAAACGGACAAGAGATTCGAGGGCTCTAGTTGAAGCTTCCAGAGCAGCCAGCGGGCGCCAACCCCTTTCCGAGCAGCCGCGCTCGAGCAGTTGCACCGCATCCTTCTCGGCCAGACCCAGGCCTTTGATCTTGTGCATGAGTGGCGTGAGGAAGCTGGACGAGCCCGCCCAATCCCTCCAAGTAGAAGCCGGAACCGGCATCGTGTGCGTGTACACGTTCGAGAGAAACTGATCGCATGTGGGCCAGCGTCGGCCGGTAGCGGGATCCATCACCTCGAGGAAGTTGGCATGACGGCGCCACGCGACGACGAAGTGCGTAGCCCGGTTTGGCAGGAGCGCCACCACCAATCCGGGCAGCACGCTAGCTTCGGGCATCAGCAAGTAGTCAAGCGGCACCATGATCTGCTCCGCCTCCAGTCCAAGTTGGACTGCGACTTCTTCAAGCGTGTCAATGGATGTGCCGTCGACATCGGTCTGGCAAGCCTCGCGTAGCCGCCCGTAGCTCACTGGAATTCCGAAGCCTTCGAGCAGGCATTTCAAGGACGCAGGCCCGCAGTCCATCATCGAGGTCTGCACAACCTCGGGAATGATCCACCGCTGACGATGGCTTCGGGTATTCATGGTTGTCCGGTCACCTTGGCAATGGAATTACTTTGAGGACTGGTCAGAGCGCGGCTGGCGATGCGCAGCATCAAGGCGGCAGGCGAGATCCGTTCCACTTCGACTTCAATCGTGCCGGGCAATCCGTGTTGCAGCGGAATTCGGGAATTGGCGGTTGAGTCAACCGCCAGCTCCACGCGAATTCTCCCGTCGCGAATCTCGTTAGCTACGCTGGAGACTGTTGCGTTCACGCTCCCATACTGCGCCCAGGGGAAACCCTCCAGCCGCAGGCGTGCGGGTTGGCCCGGCTTGATGCGGCCCAATGCATCCGGAGGAAGGAAGTTGGCGACGATCCGGAGTGAGCCGCGAGGCACGACCACGGCCAGTCGATCGCCTTCCCGCACCACAGACCCTATTCGCAAGTTGGATACGTCGCCTATAGTCCCATCCACAGGCGCCTTGATATTGCGCCGGCTGACCTCACCTTCCAGGCGCTCGATCTCAGCGGAGACGGTGGCCTGCTGGCCTTGCATTTGTATTAACTGCGCACGGATCTCCTGGATGCGCGCCTGACGCTCGCTTTCCTGAGTGCGCTGCTGTCGTTCCAGGCGGCTGGTCCCGAGCTGCAGGCTCTCGGCCGCGGCGCGCCGTTCCTGGGCGGCGGCTCGTGCCCTGCGCAAATCCACTTCCGAAATCACTCCTGAGCTAAACAGTTGTTCTTCGCGTCTAGCTTCATCTTCTGCGAGAAGGGCGCCGGCTTCAGACTCGCGCGAGCGCGCCAAAGACTCATCCAGTCCAACCTTCGACGCCTGCTGCTCTTGCTGCCAAGCTTTTTCTTCGGTGGCGATTTCGCCCTCGAGTGCGGAGACCTGGGGGGCGAGTGCAGCGAGACGCGTGCGCTCTTCTTTGAGCTGAAAATGTTGCGCGTCCGCGTCGAGCTCCACCAGCCCTTCGCCGGCGTGTACTTCGCGATCAAGCGCGAGCTGGCTGGAAACTACGCGCCCTGTAAACTGCGCCTCCACTGGGTGTGCAGCACGATCCACTTCGATGTCGGCTTTGTCGGAGACCTCATAGATGGCGACGCGCGCCAGGCAAAACCACGCCGTCCATGCCGCCAGCAGCATGGCCGCGAGCAGTAGTGCCAGCCAAGGCCGGCGCGCGTTGTCGGCTTCGAGAGCTCGTATGGATCGAAAGAAAACTGTCGACATAGTGCATCCTCCGCAGCCCAGTGGCCGCGTCCGCTAGCGATTCACCTGGGCGGCCAGCTCCTTGTAATTCGTGCGGCAGAGCACGGTATTGGGATGCCCGGGACCAAGTGCATCTTCGAAGATCGTGAGCGCGCGTCGGTATAGGGGCGCAGCTACCTGGAAGCGGCTTTCCGACGTGTACAGCACCGCCAGATTATGGAGAGTCATAGCAAGGTCCGGATGCTGGCGTCCAAGAAGCTTCTCTTTGATCTCCAGGCAGCGCTGGTACAGGCGTTCTGCCTCCTGGTTGTTACCCCGGGAGAAATTGAGCGAGGCCAGATTGTTCAGGTTCACCGCAATCTCATAGTGTTCGGGACCATAGACACGCTGGAACACCTTCAACGCGCGGCGGTAAAGTTGCTCGGCTTCGTCGAACTTCTTTTCGCCTTCGAGGATCGCGGCAAGGGCAGCGACATCGGCAGCAACCGCGGGGTGATCAGGCCCCAGGGCCTTCTCACGGATTTCCACCGACCTGCGGGCGAAAGGCTCGCCCCTGGTAAAGCGACCGCGCGCGTGTTCCAGGCCACCCAGATTGTGGTAAACCGTGGCGACCTCGGGATGTTCAGCTCCCAGCTCCCACTGGCAGATCTTTAGTGCTTGCCGGTAAAGGCGCTTCGCCTCTGCAAATCGGCCCATGTACTTGTAGAGCACCGCAAGATTGTTGAGGAACATGGTCACATCGGCACTGTCCTGCGCATAGACCCTTTTCGCAAGCGCCAGCGCTCGGCGAGAAAGCGGCTCAGCCTCCTTGTACCGCCCCAACTCCTGATAAATCTTTGCCAACTGGGCCAGACACTGGGCCAGCATCCGCCGGACGACGACCAGGCGAGTCTGCCGGGTGGCTTGGTCCAGAATGGCGACGGCCTGCCGGCAGAGCTTCTCGGCGGTCACGTAGTCGCCGGTGGCCTCGTAGGTCTCTGCCAGGGTGCTGGTGATGTTGGCCACATCGGGGTGATTCCGGTCGAGTTTCGTTTTCAAGATGCGTAGCGACCGCCGGCAGAGTAACCGGGCTTTCCCGCTGACTCCTTGGGACAGGAGCGTGCGAGCTTCTTCGTGCAACTCGCAGGCAACATCGACGGGGTCGCGGTTCGTTTTGGTACGGCTCGATGGCATAGCTCTCTCGCAGTCGCGCGTGTTCGCACAGCGCATTTTCTTGCGGGGTTGGGTGGATCGGGGCTCGTCAAATCACCTCGTGCCGACTCCGGTATAGTCAGACTCGCAGCTTGCCCTTGCGGCCCGGCCACCGTCCACCCTCTCGCCGATCCTTTCACGCCGGCTGGCTAATACTGTGGTTAAAGCTCAGCCCAGCCTTCACATTCGTCTTCACCTTGAGACCCCGCATCTTGGCAGCTGATTGGTTGTGGTTCAGTGAGGTTCCTCGCCCTGCCTTCACGCCACTCTTCACTCGCAAGGTTGACTGGTTGTGGTTGATGCTTTGTCCACCTGCTTTCAGGCCGCTCTTCACTCGCAGAACAGACTGGTTGTGGTTGACACTTTGTCCACCCGCTTTCACGCCGCTCTTCACTCGCATGGCTGACTGATTGTGGTTCGTAGAGAGGCCGCCTGCTTTTACGCCGCTCTTCACCCGCAGGACTGATTGGTTGTGGTTGGTGCTGATCCCTCCTGCTTTTACGCCGCTTCTTACCGTCATGGCTAATCTCCTTGGTGCTGATTTATGAGTGCCCTTAATCGGCTCTCACTGACTAACGCGGAGCAGCCCCACAACAGGGGCCAACAAGGTTGAAAAATCTCGCCCGAAGATGCCACTGATTCACGCTTCGCGGGACGTTGCCCCGAACCAGATGGAATGGGCAGGACTTTCTGGTTGTCGCGGAGTCCGACGCCCCACCAGCTGCCGGGGTTTCGTTATCCGGACCCGCCTGTTCTTTAGGTATATAGTTCGGTGATTTCTTGGGGGACAGGTGAGGGTTACCTCCTGTTCGAGGCAAGCTCTTATTTCGAGGCAAGCTCTTATGGGGATTGAGGTGGAGAGGTGCGGATTTTGCGGCGCACCGCGGTGACAGCCGCTCACAACAACCGACTGCATTCACAGAATTCTGTTCTTACCTACTCACGCGCAATCGGGGCAATAAGGAAGCCACGTTCCTCACAAACGGAAAGCTACCCTAAATGTGGAGAGTGCCGCTACTAGCTATACCTCGTTTTCCCATTGTGGGCGCGCGCAATCCCCGGAGAAGCCACGCCTTGGCCATCGCCCAATCCCGCTTCACTGTTCGATCGGAGATCCCCATAACTTGTGCCGTTTCGTCGACCGAGAGACCGGAAAAAAAGCGCAGTTCGACGATCCGCACTTGTTGCGGATCAATTGCGGCCAAACGGGTAAGCAGTTCGTCGATCGCCACCAGATCACCGATCTGCTCATGGGCCAGAACGATCGCGTCATCGAAAGAGATTTTGGTCGCAGCCCCACCACGTTTCGCCGCGCCATGTGCGCGAGCATGATCCACCAGGATGCGACGCATCAACTGGGCAGCGACACCAAAAAACTGACAGCGGTTTTCCCAGTGGGCGCGTTCCTGACCGACCAACTGCAAGTAGGCCTCGTGGACCAATGCGGTGGTCTGAAGGGTATGGTCGGGACGCTCTCTCCTCATGTAACTGGCAGCCAGCCGTCGAAGTTCCCCATAAACGACAGGAACCAGATCATCGAGGACATTCCTATTCCCCTCGCTCAGCTGCTTTAACAGCAAGGTCACGTCGACCTGCGATGGTTCCATAGCGCGTATACTCCGTTTCAAAGATCCGTCCAGCCCTTTGTGGGCTGAGAAGTCCTTCCCACAAGAAGCCAGCACCTGAACACCAGATCATCCTGACTATTAACGCGTGAAGAAGCCCGGAACGGGGCCAAAATTTTCCTGCAGTCAAAAGTTCGTACCGCATCGTCGTGGTCGAGAGTCTTGCGGCTCTAGACTCTGGGAGGCTTGCCTGTGTCCAGAATTACGTGGACGAACGAGCCCTCGCCTTGCTCGTTATCACTCATCCCTTATCACCAGGCAGCCCGATTCGGGTTCCAGGCTTCGGCCGCAGCCGATCAAACGAGCTCTACCGCTTGGGAATCAACATTTTTCTTGCGGGCCACTGCCCGTCCTAGCGCGAGAAGTTCATGCGAAGGAGCAGATCCTGGAAGCGCGAATCAGCACGTAGCTCATCAAACCGAGGATCCACCATAAGCAACACGGTCCATTCGCTATGTTCCTGGTATGCGGCTCTTAACCAATGAAAGGCTTCGTCGTTCTCGCCGAGAGCCGCGTATAAGCGGCTCACAAAGTATGCTGTTACATGGGGCCGCTCCAAGAGATTCCGTAAGACCTCACGTGCCTCATCGCGATAGCCGCCGGCCGCATAGGCCTCTCCAAGGCATGCCAAGGGAATAGGGGTGCCCTGAGATAATTCAACCGCCTTTTTCAATGCGTCGATGGCCGGTTCACACATTAGCTTCGCTGTATAGCAAAGCCCGAGCCAGCAGTTCGCTTGGACAGAGTAGGAATCCAAGTCAAGAGCTTTCCCGCAGCGTTCTATGGCCTGATCGTAACGCCGGCCCGACCAGTAAACGAAGGCTAGGCCGAAATGTATGACGCTCATCTGGGGATCCAGGCGGATCGCGCGCTGGAGCTCGGTGTAGGCTTCTTCATAGCGCCCCATCATGCCAAGTGTCATGCCGAACCACTGATGGGCCGTTGCATAACGGGAGTTGAGTTCAATGGACCGCTCAAATTCCCTTTCTGCCGCCGAGAAATCGTATTCATAGTGGAGTGTCGCCCAGGCCAGAGAAGTGTGGGCCTCGGCCAGGCTGCTGTCCATCTCCAATGCCTTCTTAGCCAGCTCTTTGGTTCTACCACATCCTTCCTTAGGAGACACCAGACCCCATAAGCCCATGATCGAGACGGCATCTGCCAAGCCGGCATAGGCTGGCGCATAGGCCGGATCTTTGGCGATCGCTTGCTGAAAGTACCGTACAGCTTCTTCGTGTCCCTTCCGGCTGCGAATGTTCCAGTGATAACGACCCTTAAGGTACGCCTCGTAGGCTTCCGGACTGACGGCGTGTACCTTTGCCAGGCGTTTCCGCTCTCGGGGGGTAAGCTTCACGCGGACCTCACGCGCAACGGCCTGCGCTATCTCGGACTGTAAGGCCAGGACGTCCCGCAGGTCACGTTCGTAACTCTCGGCCCACAAATGCGTCTCCTTCAGTGCATCGATCAACCGCGCTGTGATGCGCACTCGCCGCTTGTCCCGCATTACCGTCCCTTCTACCATCGTGTCCACGCCCAATTCTCGTGCGATTTCGCGTAGCGGCTTGTGGACTCCTTTGTACTGCAAGACGGAAGTACGCGAGATCACGCGCAACTTGCCAATCGTAGCGAGTGTGTTAATCAGCGCCTCCGTCAGGCCTTCGGCGAAATATTCTTGCTCCGGATCGCGCGAAAGATTTTCCAAGGGTAAAACCGCAATCGACCGCGCAGACATGACTCCAGAGACATTGGTAGCGCTGGAGTCCAAACCGGACAAGAGTTCCTGGCGCAAGTGCTGGATCGCATCATGCAGTTCGATGGCGGAATAGCGTTCTGCGGCCTGCTTTGCAAGGCAGCGCTCCAGAATGCTCTGGAACGATGTCGGCAGATCGGGCCGCACCTCGCCCAGTGGCTTTGGCTGGTCTAGCAGGATTGATGAGATAAGTTCGGCGCGCGTCTTCCCGTGGAATGGCCGCTCTCCCGTAGCCATCTGGTAGAGAATCTCACCGAGAGAAAATATGTCGGTGCGACGGTCCAAGTTCCTCCCCTCCAGCTGCTCTGGAGACATGTAGGGAATCGTCCCCATCACCATCCCAGGCTCGGTCTCCACAAAACTAGATAATCGCCGGTCGGAGGCCTCGGACGAGCCGAGGTCCGTTATCTTCGCTATCCCAAAATCCAGGACCTTAATGCTCCCGCGGGCGCTCACCATGATGTTGCCGGGCTTCAAGTCGCGATGAATGATGCCCTTGTCGTGGGCGGCCGCCACCGCTTCGCTCAGATCCGCCGACAACTCGAGCAATTTTTCTACAGGGAGGCCGCCGTCGGGAATGACGCGGTCCAGCGTCTGCCCTTCCACCAATTCCATGATGATAAGGTGGACATCTCCTGCCTGCTCGATGGAGTATATGGTGACGATATGTGGATGGTTCAGTCGCGCTGCTGCCAGCGCTTCGCGTTCGAACCGGCGCAAAGCGGCAGGATCGGAGGAAAAAGACGCAGGCAATACCTTGATGGCCACATCGCGATGCAATCGAAGGTCCCGCGCACGATAGGCACCGCCAAATCCGCCGGGGCCGAGCAGAGAGACCACTTCGTATTCGCCCAGTCGAGTACCCGCGGCAAGAGTACAGCGTTCCGGTGAGCCTGCTTCCGGGTAGACGTTACTTGCCTCGGCGAAAAGGAGGAGCGATTCGACCTCGGCGCGCAAAACCTTATCGCCCCGACACTCCTTCTCGAGAAATGCGCTTCGCTCGACGCTTGCAAGGTGGAGAGCAGAACCAAATAGCTCTTTCGCCCGCAACCAAAGCTGCGGCGACATGGAAGTCTCTTGCGCGCGCCCGCCCGGAGTAACTGGCGCATCGAGAGGGTCTTGGCTGTTCATGAGCGACCTGCTGAGAGCCTTATGGTCAACCCCAATGAGAACTTTCGCCGAAGGAGTATGCCCTCCTTAACTGCCCCAAAGCCACCGAAGTATACACCGGAACTTTCAGATACTCACCCGTGCATGAAGCCCATGTTCAAAATTTGTAGCGAATTGGTCCTCCTTCGGTCCGTTTTACGCGTTAGCTAGTAGGAGGTTTTACTATGAAGCTCAGCGTTTTAGCAGGAAACACGACAGTTTTTGTTACGGCAACATTGGTCCTGGGCATGGTAGCAAGCGCCCAAGCGAGTGGGGGCAAACAATGCTCGACCGCCAATGTGTCTGGACAATGGGGATTCACAATCAACGGCTCTATCCCGTCCATCGGACCGGTCGGGGCCATTGGCATGTTCACACAGGACAGTTCCGGAAACATTACTGGAACAGAGACTCGTAGCTTGAATGGTGACATTGCAGACGAGACTCTTACAGGAACTGCCACCGTTAGTTCCGACTGCTCGGGTAGCGACTCGTTCCAGGTGTTCGAGAACGGGGTACTAGTCCGCACTTCGGTTGTAAGCCTCGTCTATGACGAGAATCAGCAACACGCACGTGCGGTCTTCACGTCAATTGTTTTGCCCGATGGAACAGTTCTCCCGAGCATCCTCACAGTTGACGCAAACAGACTTTTTCCGAACAACTGAAGGCGGGTCACTTCTGTTCGTTGAGGTGCGTAAAAGCAAACCGCAGTATTAGGTTTGCCAAGCCGGCAGTGCAAAGGTAGAACGTCTAAGACCATTGAACTCCTGGGGCAAGAGTAAGGATCGTTTACAACAACTCGCCCCAGGAGGTTTTCTCTGGAGATCGCGACCCTCTCAACAACCTACCTGAACACAGTAGCTGCTATCATCGCCTGAAAGCGAGCATCCTGCCGTAGGCGAGCAAATGCTGAGAAACGCGCTCCTGCAACCATTGATGGATCGTGCCGTTGATAGGCTTCTCGAACAAACTGGATCGCGGCTTCCTGATCTCCTGTCGCAGAGGCCGCCCAAGCCAAAACGGGGAGTTGTACGTACTCGCGCTTCGCTCGCCAGGCTAGCTCCATGTAGAGAGACTGTGCTTCTGACACCTTGCCCCAATCCGCATAAGCAAGTGCCAGTGACCCTAGGCAGTAAGGGTGCCTTCCGGAGAGTGCGAGAGCCACTTCCCCCGCCGCGACCGACTCTTCGAATCGCCTCTGGTGTTGTAAGGCAACTTGCAGAAACCAACGTGTGATGAAAGAGTCTGGATCTAGTTCGACTGCCGCCTTCGCAGTATGTAGTGCTTCCTCAGTTCTCCCCGCGTCGCAGCAACAAATCGCTAGCATGGCCCGCGCATAGGCCGAAAGAGGGTCGGCTTCAACTGCCTGTTTCAATTGATCGATACCTTCCTCGGTGCGACCCACTCCCCAGTGCAAGTAGAACATTCCATACCAACTTCGAGCTTGCGAATAACGAGGATTCAGCTCCAAGGCACGCAGAAACTCAGATTCGCATCGAGCCGGATCCGATACAAATAGGTAGGAAAGGGCTAAGGCAGTGTGCGCTTCAGCGAGAGAAGGATCAAGACTGACCGCACGTTCCGCAGCCTCTTTTGCCTGTTTTACGCATGCCTCGGGTGGGAGCAAACCGTAGAAGCTGACCATGTTGCGAGCGTCCGCCGTGCCTGACCATGCCAACGCATATTTCGGGTCCAGTGCGACCGCCCGCTCGAAGCACTCCAGAGCTCGGCGAAGGCGCGGCCCTCGCTGGAAAAACAGGGCTCGACCCTTGAGGTACAGTTGGTAGGCCTCTAGATTTTCCGTGCCTGCTTTCACCAGCGGTTGCTTACTCTCCAGGCTTATCTTCAGCCGTTCAGCGATCGATCGAGAGATTTCGTCCTGGATCTCAAATACGTCTTTCATCTCGCGGTCGTATTTTTCTGACCATAGGTGATAGCCGTCGGCCACATTTACCAACTGCACCGTGATTCGCAAGTGATTCCCAGATCGCCGTATGCTGCCTTGCAGCACGGCCTCTACATTCAGGCGTTCCCCGATGATCCGCAGATCCACGTGCTTTCCCTTGAACGACAAGGACGACGTGCGGGCTGCCACGTGAAGCTGCTTAATCTGTGCCAACGCATTGATGATTTCTTCCGTAATGCCATCGGCGAAAAACTCATTTTCCGGATCGGCACTCATATTCAGGAAAGGCAACACCGCGACCGATGCCTCTGGCGTGTCGCAGGCGGTAGAGCGTCGTCCGGAAACTAGCTCTCGCCGCAGGCGCTGAATGGCGTCGCACAGCTCTGGGGACGCACAACGATCCTCCACTTCTTTTGCCAGACAGCGTTCCAGAATTCCTTGCAAAGACCTCGGCAAATCTGCCCGGAGTTCGATTATCGCTTTCGGTTTATCCCGCAAGATGGCAGACGTGAGTTCAGCGCGGGATTCTCCGTGGAACGGTCGTTGGCCCGTGGCCATCTGATAGAAAACCACGCCCAGCGAAAAAATGTCGGTGCGACAGTCGACTTTCTTTCCTAACAGCTGCTCCGGAGACATGTAAGGAACAGTCCCAATTACCATGCCGGCCTCGGTTTCCCAGTAGGTCGGCGACTCCAGATCCGGAGCTCGCGGATCAACAAGGTCGGTCAGCTTGGCGATTCCAAAATCGAGGATCTTGATGCTTCCTCGCCTGTCCACCATGATGTTCCCGGGCTTCAAATCGCGATGAATGATGCCTTTTTCGTGAGCCGCTGCCACACCATCCGCCAAACCTTCCGCAAAGC
>Ga0126371_10006025_pt1 | contig 10766 bp, 7 predicted proteins | sample PanSoiMetaPlot_4_FD_110145 | JGI IMG/M metagenome (GOLD analysis project Ga0126371, IMG submission 110145) | Tropical forest soil microbial communities from Panama - MetaG Plot_4 | ecosystem: Environmental > Terrestrial > Soil > Tropical forest > Bulk soil | place: Panama | collected 2016-02-17
CACCCCGCACAAAGGCCAGCAGGCATGGCTCACTAGGACGGTACCGGACTAATGGGCTGTTCGCCTGAAAGACGGGCGGAAGCGGTGCTCTCGACCTCGGCTGATTCCGACGAACTATCCCGGATACCGGAGAACCGGACGTCAGCATGGCGAGCCGGGGCGTGCCTGCTCCGGAAATCTGCGAAGCTAGGACAGTGAACCCCCAAAGCCGACGCCGAGAGCCAGCGGGCGGCAGGGGTCATCGTGGCTCGACCGGTCCCGCGCCGGGCCGCCGTGCCCGTGGCCCGGGTGGCCCACCGCCGAACGCCCTCTTCGCCGAAATGTTGCGCGCTGCTCGCGAATTGCTCGCCGTGCGCAGCCCCTTGGACGCTGAGCTCATGGTGAGTGAGCTGCTCGGCACTTGGTGGGGGCACCGAACTGGTGGCCGAACCCGCGGCGCCACACGTCGTGCCGGGATCGAGGAACTGGTCGGCGAAGGCCTGGTCAGCTATGCGGCTGAGCAGGGCAGCCCGGCCGCACTCGCGCTACTGTCCGGTATCGCCTGCCTTGGCACCTCGCGCCAGGCCGCCCAGGCCGAACAGGCCGCCCTCGCGCTGATGGATCACGGAGTGGCCAGGCCAGCCTGGGCTGAGCACGTCGGCGCGGTCGAGGCCGCCGAGTGCTATGTCAACAGTGACGCTTACGGCGACCGCGACGAGGTCGTCTGCGTCTTCAGCTACGCCGGCCACGAGCAGCACGCGCTGGTTGTCGTCGTCGACTACAACGCCGGCGGACTAGCTCGCGACGGCTGGGTCACATCGCAAGTCGCCAAGCTGCTCGACTACTGCCGGGACGGCAGCTCAGCCAAGAGCACCGGCAGCACGCCGACATTCATGCAGATCGACCCCCCGCAGGCCAGGCGCATCCTGAGCACCGCGCTGGCGGCGACCGAAGCGGCGACGGATCCCACGGTGAGCGCCTCGTTCCCCTCCTATCACGCGTTCATGCGGGCCAGGGTCAGGACGCTGCCGCCGGTGCTGCCAGCCGAAGTAGCGAGCCAGCACACTATCCCGGCGGCGCCAGCCGTGAACGCCACCAGCCGCCGGGCGCAGTGGCGCAAGGACCGGCGGGCCATGCTGGTGGCCGAGTTCCTCGCCTCCGACGAGGCCGAGGACCTGTCCGATCGGCAGGCGGCGAGCCGGTGCGCTGACCACATCGTGGACTACGGCTGCGACTGCGACTTCGGCCGGCCGCTGCGCGTAAGCCCTGCTAAGGCTGAGACCTTCCTCTTGGACTGGCTCCCGCGCAAGATCGTCCTGTCCAAGGCCGACCAGGAGGCCATGCCGCACGTGCTGCTCGCTTGGGTGCGCTGGGCAGGCGCACGGTCTCAGCTGGACGAGACGGCCATCGGAGCCACGCTGGACGCAGTGTTCGACTCCATGCGGACCTTTCCGACCGTCTACCGCGACCCCGCGTCGCTCGGGCTGGAGCCGGACATGGTCTCGCGCCTACTGCCCGACGGCGATCTGGAGGCGCTGGCCAGGCGCGTGTTCGCGTTTCCCCTGCTGCGCGGCAGTTATCACGGCACGGACCTGGCGAAGCTGGACCCGGCCCGGCACGCTGACCGCCGTACCTTGCTGGCCGCCGATCATGACGACGCCGACGCTAGCCACGGGCGGGGTGAACGAGACGCGCACAGCGAGCACATCGACCGGCACATCGCGCTCGCCGACCGGCTCTGGCGCGGCGACCCGCCCGAGCTGTGGGACGCCGCTCAGCGCCTGCTTGACCTGGGCGAAGACCGGCATGAGGTACTGCACGCGCTCATCGAAGCAGTTCGGTCGGCTGGCCCTAGGGACAGCGACATTGCTGCCGCACTAGCCGACCTGCCGCCGGAAGAGCCCGGCTGAAGCGGCCCAGGGTGGTGAGGCCAGGTGACTGAGCGCCAGCAGGCAGTGCGTCAGACAGCGGGGCCGCAGCTAGTGGTCGACCTCAACGCCGACCTCGGCGAGAGCTTCGGCGCCTGGCGCCTCGGCGACGACAAGGCGCTGCTCGGGATCGTCACGAGCGCCAACATCGCGTGCGGCTTCCATGCCGGCGACCCGCTGACGATCCGCCGGGCCTGCGCCGGCGCAGTCGCTCGCGGCGTCGCTATCGGCGCCCAGGTGTCCTATCGCGATCTGGCCGGTTTCGGCCGTCGCCCGATGAGGCTGCCAGCCGACGAACTTGCGGCCGAGGTGCTGTACCAGATCGCCGCCCTGGACGGGGTGGCGCGCGCGGAAGGCGGCCGGGTCCGCTACGTCAAGCCGCACGGCGCGCTGTACAACCAGGTCGTCACCGACCCCGAGCAGGCCGCGGCGATTGCGTCCGCGACCGTCAGCTACGACCCGACGCTGCCGCTGCTGACACTGCCCGGATCGGCGCTGGCGGTCGCGGCAGCCGACGTCCGGCTTCCAGTCATCACCGAGGCGTTCGCGGACCGTGCTTACCGGGATGACGGGTCCCTGGTGCCCCGGGGCAATCCGGGCGCGGTGCTGACCGACCCGGCGGCCGTAGTAGCGCGCGCGGTCAGCGTGGTTGTGCACGGCACCGTCGAGACCGTGTCCGGCGCCGCACTCGAGGTGAGCGCGCGTTCCGTGTGCGTGCACGGCGACACGCCTGGCGCCGTACAGCTGGCGGCTGCTGTCCGCACTGCGCTCGACAAGGCGGGCGTCGCGCTGGCGCCCTTTGCGTGACCACGATCCGGTCGGCCGGCGACGCCGCCCTGCTGCTCGAAACGTCGACCACCCATAAAGGCGGGAACGGGGCCGCAGTCATCGCCGCCTTCATCAGGGCCGCGGCGCTGCCGGGCGTCATCGAGGTCGTGCCCGGTGCGGCCAGTGTGCTCGTCACGGTCGAGCCGGGCACCTGGGCCACGGCCGCGCTTGCAGACCGGCTGTCGACGCTCGTCGAGGCCACCGATCGCGAACTGGCTGGCCCGGCTGAGCCGACTGCGCCGACTGCCGTCGAGATCGAGGTCTGCTACGACGGGCCTGATCTCGCCGATATCGCCGCGCTGACGGGCTTGTCCGTTGCAGACGTGATCGCGCGGCATCAGGCCGCGGAGTACCAGGTCGGCTGGCTCGGGTTCGCCCCGGGTTTTGCGTACCTCACCGGGCTCGACCCGCTGCTCGCCGCCGTGCCCCGGCTCGACAGCCCGCGCGTGCGCGTGCCAGCAGGCTCGGTCGCCATCGCTGGCGGCCTCGCGGCCGTCTACCCCGCGGCATCGCCCGGCGGCTGGCGGCTGCTCGGCCGCACCGCCGCCCCGCTGTGGGAGCCAGACCGGGAGCCGCCGGCGCTGCTGACACCTGCTAAGCGTGTCCGGTTCCGGCGGGTGGCCAGCGTGCCCCCATGGCCTGAACCGGAGCTGACAGTGCGCGAGCCCGCTCCCCCGGCCGGCGCCCGGCGTGTCCAGGTACTCCAGCCAGGCCCGCTGGCGACTGTCCAGGATCTCGGCCGGGCAGGCCTGGCACACCTCGGCGTGCCGGGCAGCGGGGCCGCCGACACCGCGAGCTTCGGGCTGGCCAACAAGCTTGTCGGCAACGAGCCCGACGCCGCCTGCGTCGAGGTCACGCTCGGCAGGCTCGCGCTGCGGTTCGACACCGACGCGGTCGTCGCGGTGACGGGGGCGCCAACGCCGATCTGGGTTAGTGCGGTCGCGGGTGGTGACGGGCCAGGCGGTTCGCCCGGACCCGGCACCGCCCAAGACGGCGAGGAGCCGCCACGAACCGCGTTTGGGGTCTCGGCCGGCTCGGTCATCAGGCTCGGCGCGCCCGCGACCGGGCTGCGGAGCTATGTCGCGATTGGCGGCGGCATCGGCGTCAGGCCGGTGCTCGGCAGCCGGTCGACAGACCGTTTGTCGGGCCTCGGGCCAGCGGTACTGCGAGCAGGCGATTGGCTGCCGCTGAATGCGCCCCGTTCCGTTGCGGAAGAACCGGAAGCTCAGCGACCGGGCGCGGCCCCGCCTGCCGGATCCGGCGCGGGTCCGGCGGAATTGCGGGTAATCACCGGGCCGCGCGACGACTGGTTCACCGCCGCGGCGCTCGAGACACTCGCCGACGGGATCTACGTGGTGAGCCCGGCCAGCAACCGGGCCGGGCTGCGGCTGTCGGGCCCCGAGTTGCATCGCCGTCGGCCAGGTGAATTGCCGAGCGAGGGATTGGTGACCGGATCTCTCCAGGTCAGCCACGATGGTCAGCCGATCCTGCTACTGGCCGACCATCCGACCACGGGGGGCTACCCGGTGATCGCCGTCGTGATCGCCGCTGATATCGGCCGCTCGGCACAGCTGCGGCCCGGCCAGCAGATCAGGTTCCGTGTCAGCCGCGGCTTGTTGCCGTCAGCCAGCTAGCTCGCGGTAAGCGGTCAAGAGGTCGGCCGCGAGCACAGTCGTCAGGTCGGCGGCTGTTGCCGCTTCACCCTGGAGCGAGACGCGCACGTCGCGGGACGCGCACGCGCGCTCGAATAGTGAGCGGGCGAACCGGCCGTTCCCGAGTATGTCGATCCGGCCTGTCTCGACCGTCTGGGTGAAGATCGATTGGAGCACCGGCACAGCGTCGGCGTCGAAAGTGTCGCCTGCCTGCGCGGCGATGACCTGCGCAATCTGGATCAGCTCGCCGGCTGTGTAGCTGGGGAACGCGATCCTGGTGCTGAATCTGGAGGCCAGGCCAGGGTTGCTGCGGAGAAGCCTGTCCATGTCATCGGTGTAGCCGGCGAGGACAACGACGAGCCGTTCCCGTTCGTCCTCGGCGCGCTTGAGCAGCGTGGCGATCGCCTCGGAGCCGAACGCGTCGCCGCCCGAGTAGGCGTCGTTATACAGCGCGTATGCCTCGTCGATGAATAGGACGCCGCCCATCGCCGAGTCGATAAGTCTGGATGTCTTGATCGCAGTCGAGCCGAGGTGCTCACCCACCAGGTCGGCTCGGTGTGCCTCGACAACTTCTGGCCTAACGAGCAGGCCGAGTGCTGCGAAGATCCGGCCGAGGATGCGCGCCACCGTGGTCTTGCCGGTGCCCGGTGGCCCGGTGAAGACGAAGTGCCGAGACGGCGGCTGGTTCGCGAGTCCTTGCCGGTCCCGCAGCCGGGCGACCTGAAGCTGGGCGACGATCTCGTGAACCTGGCGCTTCACTGGCTCAAGTCCGACCAGCGCGTCAAGCTCCGCGAGCGCGTCCTCGACAGTTGGCGTATCGGTGTAGCCGCGGAATCTTGTCGTTAGCTCGGCATAGGCGAGCTCGAGATCCTGCCCGCGGATCGTGACCAGCTCGGCCGCGGTCGGCTCCGCGGGTCCGGCCATGACGCGGACGTCGCGCTGCTGGCCCGCCTTGGACAGCAAGCTGCGTACGAACCTGCCGTTGCCGAGCTCGTCGGCCAGGCGGCGGCGGCCAATTTCCTCGAACATGCGCCGCAGCACCGGCCGGGCGTCCGGATCCAGTAGCTCGCCGCGGCCCTGCACGGCAGCTTCAGCGAGCGCCATGAGCTCGGCCGGCGAGTACGTCGGGAACTTGACCCGCAGGCCGAAGCGCGAGTTCAGGCCAGGGTTGGAGGCCAGGAACGACTCCATCTGGCGCTCGTAACCGGCCAGGATGATGATCAGGTTCTCGCGGTCGTCCTCGGCGCGCTTGAGCAGGGCCTGGACGGCCTCGTTCCCGAACCTGTCGCCCTGGCCGTCGCCCTCGTTCACGAGGCTGTAGGCCTCGTCGATGAACAGCACTCCGCCGAGCGCAGAATCGACGAGCTCATTGGTCTTGATCGCGGTCGCGCCGAGGTATTCGCCCACGAGGTCAGCCCGCTGCGCTTCGATAACCATAGGCGACTCGAGCAATCCGAAAGCGTAGAAGATCTTGGCGATGACGCGAGCAACCGCAGTCTTACCGGTGCCAGGCGGCCCGAGGAACACGAAATGTTGCATCGGCTTCTCGGTGTTATGCCCAGCGATCGCGCGGCGCCGCGCCGCTTCCACCGACGCCGTGATGGAGCGCACCTGATCCTTGACGGCGGCTAGGCCAATCATCGCGTTCAGCTCGGCCATCGCCTCGTCGACCGTGATAACCGGCCAGTTCGGGGCCGCGTCCGGGGCCGCGCGAGCGTTGGGGCGACGCGCGCCGTCCAGGCTGCGCAAGCCGCGGGCAGCCTGCGCGGCCCGCACGGCGGTGGCGGTAGCAGGAACGCCGAGCCCGTTACCAGCAAAGTCAGCGCCGGAGTTGGTGACCGTCGCGGGTCCGGACGCTGTTGCGAGGCCAGCCGCTCCGGCAGGTGCCATCGCGAATGGGGCGGCGAGCGTGCTCGCCATGGCTGACCTGCGGCTCAGTTCGCGGCTCTCCTGAAGGGCCTTGGCCAACCGCCAGCCAAGGACGACCAGCGCAATGAGCCAGGCCGCGGCGGGGCCGAACAATCGCTGGTTCCGCCAGATGCGGAACGTCGCTATGCCGATCGGCAGCGACCACGTCATCACCCAGGCCGCGGTCCGGCACGGGACCTGGATCTTGCCGAGGAGGCCGAGTCTGGCCACCAGCGCCACGACGGGCGACAGGGCCAGCAACAAGTACCTCGGCTCCGCCGCACCATGCGCGAGCGCGGCAGTGACCGCGACACCCCAGAGCGCGACGGACGCTGACGCGAGCCGGGACCTGTCCGCTGACCAGAGCGCGAAAGGCGCGTACGCGAGCATGCCGAATAGCGCGATGGCGATGAGCGCCGGGGCGAATATGCAGGCGAGCAGGACGAACAGGACCTTCACCGGAAGGGGCAACGCAGTTGCGAACCGACGGAAACGGGTCAGCCATCCCCGGACGGCGTCGCGGCCGGACAGGGAAGTTTGCTGCTGCGCTGACCCCATTTCCCTCCTTGTGCTGAGACCTGTATAGCGCATCACAGACTGCATCTTGCGGTCCACATTTGGATGGCACCGGAATGTCGTCACATAGCAGTTGGGATCGCCGCTGAATGGCGCTAGAAAGGCGGCGCACCCGCATGCAGCCGTCACGGCCGCTTGAGGCACCGTCAGTGGCCCGTGCTAGAACGGCTGGCATGCAGAGTCTGAGCTTCCCCGACATGCTGGCCCTGATCGAGGACCGGTCCGCGTCGCTACGGGCAGCAGCAGCGCAGGCCGGCCTGGCGACCCAAGTGCCGGGCTGCCCCGACTGGAGCGCGGCCGACCTGGTCACCCATCTCGGCCAGGTCCATCTCTTCTGGGCCGCCGCAGTCGCGGCCGGACCGGCTGAGGAGCCGCCGGCCGACGACGACATCGGAGACCGGGAGCCGGTCGGTGACCTGCTCGCGTGGTCGGCGGACGCCACGGCGCGATTGACCACGGCCTTGAGGGACGCCGGTCCAAATCGGATCTGCTGGACCTGGTGGGAAGAATTCGACATGGCGCCTAACACGTCAGCGGCGATAGCCCGTCACCAGGTTCAGGAAGCCGCGGTCCACGCGTTCGACGCCCAGCAGTCCGCGGGTCACGGTCTGCCGTTGCCGGGGCCGGTCGCCGCAGACGGCGTCAACGAGTTCATCACGGTAGCGCTGCCGACCAACGGTCCGTGGCCCTATGAACCGGCCACGATCATCCTGGAGACCGGGCCAGGCGGCACGTGGCTCCTTGACCTCGGGCCGTTCGGTGTGCGGGTACTCGAGGGTGACGTGCATGGCGATGTCAAGCCGACGGCGATCGTTACCGCGGACCCGAGCGACATGATCCTGGCGTTTTACCGCCGTGACACTGTGCATGATCTCCAGATCGACGGCGACGCCGAGCTGGTACCGCAGCTCATCAACTGGCCCGGCCTCGAATGAGGCACGCCGGGCCATTCGATCGGCGATCGAGATGACGCCACATATTGCGACATCCTTCAGGTGAACGGATGATAATCGGCTGCATCTGAGGCACCGAGGAGAAGCGCGTGACACAACGAGCCCAGCGATAATCCGTGTGGGAACGACGGCGCCACCAGGCGCGGGCAACGTTGGCTACGGGCAATGCCCCGGTTCGCGTTCCGGCAGTTATAGCCCAGCGGGCGTCGCCGACGACCGGGAAGTTGATCACTTGGGTTGCGCTCGCGTTCATCACAGTGGGCTCGGTCGGCAATCTCGGGTCGACGCCGCCGCTGGCGGTGCTCGGCCTTGCCTCGATATCGCTCTATGTTCTGCCCGCAGTGCTGTTTTTGCTTCCCGTAGCGCTGGTCGCCGCGGAACTGGCCTCCGGCTGGCCGGGAGGCGTCTACAACTGGGTGGAGCAGGGCATCTCCGCCCCGATGGGCTTGCTCGCGGTGTGGTGCGAGTTTGCGCAGACCATCTTTTTTTACCCCGCGCTGCTTGCCTACATTGCCGATACTCTCGCCTACGTCTTCGATCCGCGCCTTGCCGGTAACGGTGTCTTCACGGCCGTCATCATCATCGTTCTGTTCTGGGCCGGCGTGCTGGTGACCTCACGAGGGTCGACTTTCGTTGCTGCGCTCTCGTCAAGCGGCACCGTGATCGGGACGCTGATCCCGGGAGCGATCATCGTCGCTCTGGGTGTCGCCTATCTGCTTCAGGGGAACCACTCAGCGGCGCCGATGACAGCCCATCATCTCTTGCCCGCCTGGCAGGGAATCGCCAGCATCGTCTTGGTGGTGAACAGCTTCTTCACCTACGCCGGCGTCGAGGTCAACGCCGTGCACATCGACGAACTCCGGAATCCAAGCCGCGACTATCCAAGGTCCATCTTCCTGGCCCTAGGCCTCTGCCTCGCTGTGTTCATCTTCCCGACGCTGGCGATCTCCTGGGTTGTCCCGTCACATCAGATCAGCTTCACCGCAGGCGTGATGCAGGCCTTCGACCGGCTTCTCACTCACTTTGGGCTAGCGTTCGGGGTGCCGGTGATCGCGATCGCTTTGGCGGCCGGGGCGCTCGCCGGGATGCTGGCCTGGCTGGACGGCCCGTCCGAAGGGCTGCTGAGGATCGGGCGCGAGCAAGGATTCCTCCCTCCCTACTTTCAGCGGGTCAACCGTCAGGGCATCGAGGTGCGCATTCTGGCAGCCGAGGGCATCGTGATCACGGCCATAGCACTGCTCTATGCATTCGTACCGAGCGTTTCGCACGCGTACTGGATCTTCGCTGTGATGGCTACGCAGGTGTACATGATCATGTACGTGCTGATGTTCATCGCGGCGATCAGGCTGCGTCGCTCGCGGCCTGATCGCACGCGCGGTTACCGAGTGCCAGCGCTGGGCCTGCTGTGCCTGATCGGAACTATGTCGGCACTGGCCGCCCTGGTGATCGGGTTCGTCCCGCCGTCCCAGTTCGGCCATTCCAACCCGCTCGTTTATGCGGCCCTGATACTCGCAGGGATTCTTACGATCGGGATTCTTCCGCCGCTGCTCTTGGACCGGCTCCGCAGACCGCAATGGAAGGCAGCCTCCGACGGCGGCTGACGAGCAGCCCATTCGAACAACGGGTGGGCCCTGGCAGCCGATGGAGGTGTTCAGTTCAACCACGTCGTGGCGAGTCCGGCGTCGTCCTGTCAATGCCTGGCTTATGGACCTCTGGGACCGGGTAACCGGGGTAGGAGACCCGACCAGTGGAGGTGCCAGATGGCCGAGCTCCCACCGGCCCCAGAAGGAATCGTGCTAGCCCACTTCATCGTCACGAATGATGTCGAGCGGTCTCGGCGTTTCTACACCGAAGTACTCGGCGGCCGGGTGGTCTTCTCCGGAGAGCCGACGTATGTCGCACTATCCAACAGCTGGATCATCATCAATGGTGGCGGAGGTCCGACTGACGACAAGCCGACGGTAACCCTTGAGACGCCACGCGATCCCGACCGCGTCAGCAGCTTCCTCAATATCCGGGTCAAGGACATCAAGACCGTGTACGCCGAATGGAGCGCCCGGGGTGCTCAATTCCTGACGCCGCCGAAACAACACCAATACGAGATCCGTTGCTACATCCGCGATCCCGACGGTCACCTGATCGAAGTGGGGCAAACCACGGACCCAGAGGGGGACTGGTCGCCTGCTCACTGGCCATCGAGTACGCCAGCAGCTGAGTCCTAGTGATCGCGAGATGACCGGCAGCCCAGTAACAGCCAGGAGGGGTGCGCTCACTGCAGTGCACCCCTCCTGAAGTGGGAACCCTTTCCTCTGAGCGACGCCGGAAGCTAACTGCAGCCGCTCGTCGAGCCGCAGCCTTCGCAGACGTAGCAGCTGCCGGCCGGGCGCATCTTCGTGCCACAGGTCATGCATAGCGGCGCATCCGCCACGCGGCCTTGCTGGGACTCGATCAGCTCCGTCGAGCTGTGCGGCACATCCGGCCCAGGCGGCACGCGCTTGGCCGCGGGTGCGGACACGTCAGGCTGCGGTTGCTGGGCCTTCTCCACCGGAACCGACTGCGCCAGTTCCTCTGGGTCGAGGTCGTCGCTGGAGCCATGAAGGCCTTCACCGTTGAGCTGAGCTGTCCGCTCTTCAGTTGTGAGGATGCCTAGCTCGGCGCGATCGTCGTAGGGCAGGTGATCGAGCGCCAGGCGCCGGAAGATGTAGTCCATCACCGAGCTGGCCATCCTGAGGTCTGGGTCATCGGTGATGCCTGCGGGCTCGAATCGCATGTTGGTGAACTTCGCGACGTACGACTCCAGTGGAATGCCGTACTGCAGCCCTACCGAGATCGCCACGGAGAAGGCATCCATGACGCCCGCCAGCGTCGACCCCTGCTTGCCGAGCTTCAGGAACACCTCGCCGACGCCATTGTCCGGGTAACTCGACGCGGTCATGTAACCC
>Ga0126371_10006026_pt1 | contig 10765 bp, 14 predicted proteins | sample PanSoiMetaPlot_4_FD_110145 | JGI IMG/M metagenome (GOLD analysis project Ga0126371, IMG submission 110145) | Tropical forest soil microbial communities from Panama - MetaG Plot_4 | ecosystem: Environmental > Terrestrial > Soil > Tropical forest > Bulk soil | place: Panama | collected 2016-02-17
GAACGGTGGATGTTATCAACTCTTCTCGCGAGTCGCTAAGAGGAACGTGGGAGGCTCTCAAGCGAACACACGCCTCCCTAGAACGCTGTCGGGAACTGCTACAAGATCGCAGTGCCGCGCATAAGAAGTCCACTGGCAAGCGTTCCCAAGCCACAGATACACCCAATCGTTCAGATCGTCCGTAGTATCCCTCACCAAGCTTGCCCTGTTCCGCCAGCTGACCGTACGCAAAACCGTACCCAGCTAGTGGAGAGACATTCGACACTGCTAGCTAAGGGGATTCCTGCTAGCTAGGTGGGTTGTTGGTTAGAAACCGAGCGTACGTGGCCACGTATGAGCGGCGGACAGCCATTGATGCAGCGTTGCAACGTTGTAGTTGAGTGTCTGGATCCTAATTAGTCGGGGCCTGATACGGCAGGCTTATGACTCTCTTCGAATGCCTGTGTAGCAAACCAGCGAGCGGGCATTCGTTTTCCGTAATCAACCACGAGGCCCGGATATGAAAAAGCTATTAGTAATGCCGCTTATCTGCTGTCTGATGCTGGTGGCGCGATCCGCATCAGCACAGGACTTTACCTATAACGCCAATTTCGTTTATGCCCGCGCCGACGCAGGCGTAAAGCTTCCGGCAAACACGTACAGCCAGTGGGTTCTGTCTTGGGCGCCTCAAGGCAACTTGACCAGCTGCAGTATTCAGGTTGATACGTCGTCTGATGGGGTTACGTGGACTAGCGGTGGCTTATTTGCGTCAACACCCTGCACAAATCCTTCACTAACAAGTGTAAGGGTAAAAGGTTTGCCACAGCCTCTTACAGGCGGATACGTGAGGATTAACGTCACGGCCCTACAGGGGAATTCCGTTGTAGGTCTGAACGCTTCGCTTCAAGGCTGGTCGACTGCATTCTGATGATGAACGCAGACATTCTTGCTGAGCAGGACATGGAGCACGCCTTGCTTACGGCTGGCTGGAAGAGAGTACACGCCAGCCCTTTCTGGCGAGCCCCCAGCGGATTCCTGGCTCATCAACTAGCCACGCACACGAGTGCTTGAAAACCGGAGCGCACAAATTCACACACTGCCCCCATTGCGGGCAAACAATCAAGGAGGAGAAGTGAGCCGACGAAAGAAGCGCTTTAGCAAGCAGGAAGCACTAGAGCTTTTATCTGTTCAGCTGCGCAAGCCTGACCTTCCGATTAACGTACTAGCGAAGTTAATGACTCTGTATTCGAAACTGTCAGATTGGCAATCTGCGGCTGCAAAATCCGAGGGCGATGACCTTAATAAGTTGGTTACGGAAGCTGAAAGAAAACGGCGGAAAATTCAGTAGCAGAAAGTTCAATGAGATTTATGGGATTCAGTAATTACACATATCATTTGCCAGATCAAGACCCGTGGGCATCGCGGAGTGAAAACCCGGCAGACAAGATGATTGACCAGCTAGACGCTGCTAGCGCACTTCGTCTAGCGCAACGTGCAATAGCCACTGAAAACGAAAAAGCAGCTGCCGATCAGTTCCATCAAAAAGATGAGCCCACGTTTCGGGCGATGTATCCTAGCTACAAAGACACCGAGCGCAACTCCAAACTTATGAAAGCCTTTTGGGAGAACGAACTCGGCGTGACTGTTCCAGGACTCGAAGATATGGAACACGCCTTCTTTACGCTGAGACAGCGCGGTGTACTTGAGCTCAATCAGAAAGCAGTTGATAAGGAGAGCGAAGAGGCAATTCTTCGCCGTGCTGCTGAAATCCGTGAAGCGCGAGAAGCCGCAGAGTTTGACGAGGCTGATGCTTACACGATGGATTTTGCAGAGCTGGAGCGACGCGCACGCCAGGGCTGATAGACGCATCGAAGGATATTCCAATGAGCTTTCAAGCAACAGTTCTGCGCTATTGCGACATGTCATGGTCAGCCCTCACAGAGCTAAAGGCATGGCTGAGACTAAGCAAGAGTTTCAACACGCTCGACGTGGCGTGCTTCAACAGTCCATCGCTAAAGGTTGCAACCGCAACGAGCGCGGAGGATCGAGCGTTAGCTTATTGCCCCGTTGAAACAGCCTTCATCATCAGCGGGTATGCGATCAGCCCGGAGGCGACGCCAAGCGAGGCAGAGCAAGTGGGCAACGATATCGAAGATGCACTTGAGCGCGAAGCACAGCGGACGGGTATGTCAAAGCTCTTGCTTATGGTTCCCGCCGACCATCCGAGATTGAAAGATTTGGATGGGTGGAGCGATTCCAAAGAGGTGCGAGTTTTTGAGAGGCGCATTCCGCCATCGGTCGCAATGGGCGGAGATGTTAGCTACACGTGGTTACAGGCGATAAGACATCTGAACTAAATTTTGGAGAACTAAACAATCATGGAAGGGTCTTTTTTTCTAGGATCAACGGTTGGTAGCGGTGGTGTGATGCCGGATCAAGATACTGCTGCCAGCTTTCAACAGGGCGGCACTGGCCAGCCCGTTAACGTGGGCATTACGCAAGCGAGCCTAGCATCACCTCAGCAACCAACGGCTCCCGCTCCAGCTCCACAACAGAGCCGTCTACAGCAGGTGCTTTCGGCGGTTGTGACCGGATTGAGCGCTATTCCCAGTACTGGCAGACCTGGATTTGTCTCCGGCTTGGGTTCTGGAGCAAGAGCTCAGCAACAGGCGCAAGCTGTGGCGCAGGAAATTACGTTCCGCGATCTGGACTCGCAGCTAAGACTCGCCCAGCTCCACGCCCAGGATATCAAGATGCAGAACGATACCCAGGCACAGCAGGATGCTCACATGGCTGCAGAGCTTCACATGCGTCAGATGGCCAATGATCTTGGCCTCGGTTACGACACCATTGCTAATCATGGGCCAACGGTTATGGATCACCTAGCGGCACAAACGGCTGCTACGGGTTCGGCGTCTGTGCCTGCAGGGTCTCACATCAGTGCTGACGCGAAGTCCATCTATCTCCCGAGCAATCCCGATAGCCAACGGACTCGAGATGCACAGATGCAAATGTATTCGCAGCTGGCTCCGGCTCTCGGTCTCCCTGGACTACCCCAAGGTGCTCAGCTTGTACCTGACAACCTGATGAACATGTTAACGAACAAGATCAACGGGTTTGGGATCGACGGAAAGCCGATTAACCACGACGATCTGACTACGTTCATCTCTGCAATGCAGACCAAGAGAGACCAGCTCGCAAAGAGTGGCGGAACTACCAACCAGCTCCAGACGCTGGATAACGTTCTTGGCATCTACAAAGCAAACTTGAAGGCGCTGGACGATCACAAGGCTTATGTGATGCGGCTGGAGACTTCCGCAAAAGCACAGGGCGAAGCGGATGTTGCTAACAATCCTGCTAACCAAGCTGCTGCTGCTCGAGGGGCCAAACTGAAAGCAGGAGCGGAGGCGGCGGGAAGATTCCCCTACGAAATTGCTCTAGCAAAAGAGAAGGGCGAACAAAAGAACGACAGCACCGAGCTCAATGCGGTCGCATTTGATCCTAACTTCCAGAATGCGGATGGGACTCGAGGGGCGGACGTCGTTATGAGCAAGTCTGACGCTCAAGCGAAGGGCCTGCAGCATTACAAGGCTGATGCGAGCACGATTAATACAGTCGTAGGCGGAATGAATGACGTTCAGAATAAGCTCAATCAACTTGCTGACGTCGCCACGGATCCAAAGCGTATGGGCCAGGTACAGCCTCAGGTTGCGGCAGACATGTTGCGGCACGGACACGGAATTGAGCTGGGTGCATTCGGAACTAAAGTTGATACAAGCACCATAGATGCGGATTTAGCTGCCTATGACTCCAAGATGTCCAACCAGGCTACACGTGACTTCGTTACGGCTATGGTAGGAGCGAACGAAGCAATCACTCAGTTGCCTCGCTTGCAGACGTTTGGCAAAAGCAATCGGATGACTGAACAGCAAATGCAGGCCGCTCAGAAGCTGTTACCTCAACCCGGTGAGTCACCTGATTTCGCCTCGCAGAAGATGCGGTCCCTACAGGGCATGATTGATCCATTGCGTAAGCAAGTTCCTCACATGCCAGGGGCTGAGCAGATTCCTTCGTGGACGGAACAACGGCGGCAGCAGCAGACTCAGGCGCCATCTGGTGGAAGCAATCTTAGCCGTTCTGTGATGGGGAATACGGACTTCGTTAACCGGCTACAGCCGACACAGTAGGAAACGGAGAAAAAGGAGATCCAAGCACCCCTAGCCTGGGTCTCCTAGAGAGTTTAGGAGTTGTTTTTTCCGTTTCACGCGGATTATTCCACACGATGGAAGCGGGTCTACTGTCAAGAACTGCAAGGAATGCCAGTTTGCCAGACCACCATGGTTGTAGACGGTACTCGCATGGAAACTGCAAAAAGCAGCGGGCAAGTGTGGATATGGCTCGAAGAGTCAATACCTTCCCTAGAAGAGTCAATCGTTGCATTAAAACTGACGGTAGTTGATGAACTGATTGACGCCTCAATATTGAACACGGCTGAGGCGGAGCAGGTCATTCGGAGAGCAAACCAAGAGTACTCGAAATATCTCTGGCAGCCAGTGCCTACCAGAGATTCCGGCAAATTCGTGGTAAAGGGCGAGTTGCGGTCCTGAAGCGAACTGAAGGCCCAGACTACGTTGCGATGTCTGAGCCTTCAGACGTTTCAACGTATTCGACGATCAAGCTCCTTTCGGTTAATCTCAACGTTCCCCGCGATTATCTTGTCTTGGATTTTCGAGGCAACTCACAAAATTTCCAGAGCTGGCAATTCTCTGTAGGACTTTTTACTTGCCGTGTGTCGCAGAATACGAAAGAGAATCATTCAATTGTGCGAGTTCGCGACGAGCGATTACGAATTGTGATAAGCCACATTCCATGCAAATAACCAGCTGAGGGAATATCCAGACTGTCGGTTTGTCGAGCATCGCGATACCAGGAAAGTGGATGTTCGTTTCGGCAGGAAATTGCTTCTGATTCGAATGAGTACATTGATACATTTGGCCGGCGCCCTTCATAGGAAGAAGCAGGCCGTTGACCGGAGAGAAAGGCAAGAAATCAACGGCCTACCCGTTGTGAACCGTCCATATATTAGTAGAAGGACCGTCGAAGATGTGTGATTTTATGTTTGCGTTAAGTAGTTTTTCCGGATCACTACGGTACATGGTAGTTGGTAGTTTAGGCTACCGAACGTCTCTCAAGCCCCGTCATCGTACAAGCGTTCCGCACCAGCGAAGTATTGATTATTTCGCAAGCTCACGGTCTCGCCAGCGTGTAATCGCGGTAAGCGTCAACACAATCCAGCGAAATGCTCTCGCAACTACGTACAAAGCCACGCAGACAGGGATCGCTGTCACAATGCCTAGCAGAATCTCATAACGGTCGCTTAGCGTGAGTATGACCACAAGCACGAAGAGCGGAACGGCAAAGAACAAGTAAGTTTTCATCTGTTGAACCCCACCTCTCGAAATTCCTACCCCAACACCAAGGATTACCTCTCAATGAATACCTTTGAAGTTGAAGTCCGTTCCTACCATCCCAAAACAGCAGAATCCTTCCGCGTATTTTTCTTCCCTAGCGATAGCGACAAAGCCCAGGAGCTTCCGGTAATCGGAACAGCTTTTTTGCAACTGACAAGCCTCGAATGGGGAGAGCCAGTAAAACAGTACCGAGTTGCGCCCGTTTTCCTTTTCAAGAATGAGCAAGTGTTTGGGCCCGACTTCTGGAGCGCCGAGAAAGACGGCGGTTCAATCATTGTCGTTCCTCCCGGTACGGAAGATGCTCTCGGCTATGCCACCGAGCAGCACGGCAAAACTCTAATGCTCACCTAGGTGCTGAGAGCGAGCCTTTCATTAAGCAACTGCACAGCCTCATCCAGCGCTGACCGTTTGGTCTTGATGTAGTGTCGCATCGAGGTGCTCAAGTCCATGTGGCAAAGCAGCCGTTGCGCGGCTATGGGATTGCCTGTCAACTCGGTGACAATAGTTCCCGCACCACGCCTGAAAGCATAAAGACTCTTCCAGTGCTTCTTGCCGATGGCTGGCCTGAGCACGCCCACCACGTAATCTCTAATGTCGATGGGATCATTCTTCGAGTTAGGAAACACCCAACCTTCTTTCGGCTCTCCGCTCTGCTCGTGCCAAGCCTTGAATAAGCCAATCACCAGCTTCAGCATCGGCAATTGCACATTAATGTCGGTCTTGGTGGTTCCCAGGTGACCACGTACATACGCTTGGTGTAATCGCATTTTCCCCACCTTCAGGTTCACATCCTCCCAGCGCACAGCGACGATTTCAGAAGGCCGCAATCCCATCAGGCCAGCAAGGCAAACGATCAGCTGCGCATCGACTCGCTTCAGCTTGTTATTAACGATATCCATCAGCTCAGTGAGCGTGTAGTCGGCGCCGTCCTTCGGCTTGGGTGGCTTGATTTTGGTCTTCACGCTGCGCCAGGGATTGACCTGCAGGATTCCATCATTGCAAGCGTGAGTGAATATCCCAGAGGCCAAGCTGCGAATGTGGGCAATTGTCCGCCGTCCGTATCCTTCAGCAACCTTCTCGTTGAGTAGCTTGTTGCCGTGGTGTGGTTCGTACTCAACGAAGGTGCGGCCGGTGAAGTGGGCCTTGAGGTGGTTTTTCCAAATCTCGCAATACCCGCCCCAGGTGGAAGGCTTGAGGCCAGCCTTCACGGTCGGCAGGTAGACTTGCTCCCAATAGTCAGTGATGAGAGTGGCGGTTGTGGTCGGCTGCGGCTTGGCTTTGCGAACAGCCACCATGTGCTCATCGCGAAGTGCAAGCACGGCGGGACTGGTTATAGAATTATGCGCTGCGTCACGGTCACAGAGCTTATGGGAAACTCGTTTCCTGTCCGCGTCGAAGTAGCGCACGAAGAAGCTGCCGCTGGCTTCGTAGATCGTTCCGCGCTGATAGTTATTTCGCATGCAGGGCAATTCTACCTGCCAGTAGAACTGCCAGTAAATGGCACGTTGGTAACGGGGTTAAGTTGTTTAGATTGTGTTGATTAGGAAGCGCATGGGTTCCGGTGAATCTCCCGGTCTTCAAAACCGGCGGACGGCATCCCTGATGTCGTCGGTGCGTTCGACTCGCACACGCTTCCGCCAGTTTGTTTTCAGGTAGATACGCATGCGTTAGCGGTTGTCGCAAGGTGAGAAGTCCCCTCGCCAAAGGGGCTGACGTGATAAAAACGTGATAACTTCACGGTGATTTTCAATATCCAAGTTTGGGATTACTTGAAGATGTATCCGACGTCCTTGATCTCGACCCAGTCCGGGACGAGCCGATTTTGTTTTTTGCGTAAAGCAAAAAATTGAGCAGCTCTTCCTTTTTTCCACGTTGCCAACAGCACTCTACAAGCGCCGTGCACTCGTGCAACCACCCTTAAGCGTTCGCCATCTTCTAAGGTCGGTCTCGCAGCATATCCACCTTTCACCTGGATAAGGATGATTTGAAAAGTGTCTCCGCGCTTTGTCCCGGCGTACGGTGTCCCGTGATTCTTACGTATTGCGATCAGGTCCACTACTCCCCTCGACTCACCTCCATCGGGCCCGCTGAAGCTTAGGAAATGCCAACGGGGCCACGGCCTCCCAGCGGTAGCCCGCCTGATGCAAACCTTCGTCATCGTGACGGCCCACTTCTCGGTGTACTCGACGAGGCGAAACCGTCGTCGATACTCTTCGTTGGCCATCTGGAAACCTCGGCAAAGAGAGTTCTACAACGAAGTGAGGTATATCACTGAATCGAGCTTGAATTTGCAGATTGTGAGGCGCGAGCGAGATCGAGAGCCTCAATCACGGCCTTCGTGTTCTCATCGAGGGGCTTCACATATGTCGGCAGGATTTGGTGCTGTTTGCGTGACCGAGCAACTGTGCGATTGTCAGGCCTGAAGCGTGGCATGCATTCGCCCGAGATGCGAATGATGCGCGAAGATCGTAAATGCGTCTATCTAGTATCCCTGACTCACGTGCGGCTTTCTGCCAAGCCTTCTTATAGTCGCTGACGTGCGTAGAAGGAATTCTGGGGCTGGGGAAAACGTACTCAGAAAATCCCGGACCGAGACCCTTCCTCCACTGTAGCAGCGTGTTCTTGCAATGTTTGGTGAGCCAAACGGGGCGAACGCCAGCCGCTGTCTTTGAATCACGGACGCGAATGCAACCTGGTTCAGATCCCAAGTCGACATCATTCCATTTCAGTGGGAGCTCTTCTTTCCTGACTCTCAAACCTGTTTCCGCGAGAACGGTGATCAAAGTGGACAGCCACGGCGGGGCAAACTGTTTGACACGCGCCTCTTCTTCGTACGTCAATGGTCTCGCCTGACGACGCTCACGACGTTCATTCAGCTTTCCAACATCGGCACAGGGGTTGTGCACGATAAGACGAAGTTTCCGAGCTCGTGTTAATGAACTCGAGAGAGTCGCGAAATCCCTGTTAACAGTTGCTTTGCCGATGCCTTCCGAGAGTCGCCTCTGCTGAAATTCGAAAACCAGCTCTGGAGTGATTTCTAAGAGGCGAACGTTCCGTCCAAAAAATCGCAGAATGTTGTTGACGCTCGACTGATAACGAGACTTCGTTTTCGGGTGTCCAATGAAAGCAAGAAACTTCTTCAGCCAATCACCGAGGCGAGGAACATGAGATTTCGGCATTTGTCTGCGAGTCCAATATGGCGGGTCTCCGAACGCAGGTCTGCGATGCGGTCTCTCGCATTGTTCAAGAAGCACTCGTGAATGTGCGCAAGCACAGTGGTGCCAGTCATGTGCACGTCCAGTTTGATCGCGGCGATGCTGGTTGGCGGCTCATTATTGACGACGATGGTCGCGGCTTTCCCTTCTCGGGGTGTCTCTCCCTAATGGACCTGGACGCGGAAGGCAAAGGACCAGTTGTCATCAAAGAATGCGTTCGTTTAATGAGCGGCGACCTCAGGCTAGAATCAATTTCGAGGCGGGGTTCACGGCTGGAGATTATGATCCCGCAAAAGCGCCCAGCGTTCTTATGGATATCAAAAGGCCTCATCTAATCCGCATTCTCATAGCAGATGATCACCCAATATTCCGCGATGGCTTGCGAAGGTTGCTGGAGTCCGAATCCGACATGAAGGTGGTCGGCGAAGCTGGCGATGGTGCCGAGGCCGTTAATCTGACCCGGAAGCTTAAGCCCGATATCCTTCTTCTTGATCGTTGCCATGCAGCCTCATCCCAGCCTCGAAGCGCTACGAGATCTGAGCGCACCGGAAGCTCCCACTTCCGTCCACGTTATTTTGCTGACCGCAGCTGCCGAGAAGAATCAGATCGTCGAGGCTCTGCAATTGGGCGCGAGAGGAGTGGTACTGAAAGACTCCGCCACTCAGATTCTCATCAAGAGTATTCACACAGTCATGTCCGGAGAATACTGGGTGGGACGACAAGCGGTCTCCGATATGGCGCAGCATCTACGCACGCTGTTGCGTCCTTCGTCAGGGGAGGAGACTCGACCGAGGAACTTTGGACTTACTGCTCGCGAGCTGGAAGTGGTTTCCGCCGTGGTGGACGGCTACTCGAATAAAGAGATCGCTCAGCATTGCCACATCGAAGAAAATACTGTGAAACACCACCTCAGCAACATTTACGACAAAGTCGGCGTTTCGACGCGACTTGAACTCGCGTTGTTTGCAGTAAACCATTTACAGCTGAGGGCTATCACAGCAGTAAGCTTTGTCTCGAATCCACCCGCGGCGGACATTGAAGTGGACGGGATATTTCTGGGCAGTACACCTGCCGAACTGCCGCTTGCATCGGGCCTGCGTTCCGTCAGAATTTCCAAAAAAGGTTTTAAGCCCTATCAGCGTACTGTCGAAGTGCTGAGTGGCGGCTCACAGAGAATTAGCGCCGAACTTGAGCCTTTATCGTTGAGGTAAGTAAAAGCATCAAAACTGCAAAACTTAAAATGCCGTCTGCGGCGTGTGTTTTCGTACTTATAGTATCTAGCCCTTTTTGGTTCCTTTTATTCTTTGACAGCAGTCCGCGTTACACTCTGGAAATTGCAGACAAAATCAGGGTTTGCACGGACTGTAGACGCACCCGTAGCGATGCAGGCGAGCATTCTGGCGCATTTCTAGAGGTAGTGTGGAAGAAAGTTGCCAGAAGAGCCTTTTACTTAATAAAAATCAAAAGTCATAGGTTTCCTTGCGCTCTAGCGAGTTCTGGCGCATTTCGTGTACTTTGGGTTGCATAAATGGTAAGTGAAAATTGCTCAATTCTGCGATCTTCTGCTCAAAACGACAGCCTGCATTTTTCTTTACGTATCAACGAAAGAATACTCGCCTGTCTCGCCTATAAGGCCACGTCTCAACTCCACGCAGCCGGGGAAACGCACGAGCGATGGGCCGGAACAATTTGGCGCACGTAATATTTCGCTTTTCAAGGATTGCCGAGTGTCCCTAATTTTAAGAGCTTTCCGTCAACAGTGAGAGAATATTCACAGGTCATCGCCGAAATTACGGCTATCACCCGATTCACGAGGAATCGTGACGGAGTTACTTTTAAATCTTACACAGACACATGGCCAGTGCTTCAGGCACGCACAGCAAAAGTACCCGTGCCACGTGATGCGCCGAGCTTATCTTGGTGAGAATTCCGAAGTGATGGATTCTCGACACCTCAAGCCTCAATCGAAGGCCTGAAGACAAAATCCGAACGCAAATAAAAGCCTTACTGCGAAGGGTTTGCCGCGCAGTAAGCTCAAGAAACAAAAAGGAGCAGTTTATGCATTCGTATTTCGCGACGCCCATTCAGCCATGGCAAGCA
>Ga0126371_10006027_pt1 | contig 10765 bp, 8 predicted proteins | sample PanSoiMetaPlot_4_FD_110145 | JGI IMG/M metagenome (GOLD analysis project Ga0126371, IMG submission 110145) | Tropical forest soil microbial communities from Panama - MetaG Plot_4 | ecosystem: Environmental > Terrestrial > Soil > Tropical forest > Bulk soil | place: Panama | collected 2016-02-17
ATCTCATCGCCGAAACACAGAGTGGCGCAAGCAGCATCGTTCAGTTCAGCGAGGCCGGGCCTCCGCAGGTCGCGAACAGCCGCAAGGCTGTCGGCAAGCCGGACGCTGTCGATGACGCTGGCAACCGACGCATCCAGGTCCTGCTCGCGCAGCAGTGCGGCGACTCGTGCCATCCAGTTGGCCGATATATTCCCGGCCGAATTCCACAAGTGATGGTAGTATCCGGGCGACTCGATGCCGGCCCCGTAGCCGCTGTAAAGCGTCAAGCGCCGATTGCTCCACGGAACCCAGGTGGCACTGACCTTCACCCTGGGCAAGCCTTTCAGTATCGCCGCATCATCCTTTTCATGCGATAGGTCCGCCAGTGCCGGCGCATGCCATGCCCCGCATATAACCGCAATACGCCGATGGCCTGCTTTGATCGCGGCCCTGATCGTTTGACGCATTGAGGCTTCGCGATGCTCTTCCATTGGGCGGGAGATGTCGTTCTGCTCCCTGAGCGCGCTCATCAGTTCCATCACCGCTCTGAAAACATCGGCGCCGTCGCGGCGTTGCTCGATCATGTGCTCCCACCACCGCTCGCCGTCGCTGAAGCCCGCTTGCTGGGCGACCAGGATCAATGGGTCCTGACGCCCGGGGTCGATGACGAGTCCGGGTGAGTCGGAGGCTCGCACAGCCTCATCATCTGGCGGTGGTTCACCGTCCAGCTCTTCTTCCAGCTCCGTTCCCCCCTCCTGATCTATCTCCCCGTCATCCGCAGTTTCGTCCGGCGCTTTGCGCGCAAGCGAGGCAGCTTTTTCCATTGCGAGCCAGTGGCACTGGGGCAAGTCCATAAATGAAACCGGCACCTGTTTGGTCAGGCCGAACAAGATGGCTTGCCACTCGGGCGAGTACTCCGCAAATGGGTAGTAAACGCCGCGCTTTGGCTCATCGGGGACATATACCAGCAATGCTACTGGCGGTTTCATCCCCTGCTCGATCACGAAGGGCAGCAGGTCGACGACATCGGAAGGCCCCTCGATCAAGATCGAGTCAGGCTGAATTGTATTGAGCGCTGCCGCGACGCACCGAGCCGAACCCGGTCCGTGATGCCGCACTCCGAGAATGTGGACTGATTCACTCATAGGTTCCGGCACGCTCGATACAGGTCCTTCCAGCCGTCCCGCTCCTTGAGCACAGTCTCGAGGTATTCCTGCCAAACGATCTGGTCTTGGACAGGGTCTTTGACCACGGCGCCGGTGATCCCGGCGGCGAGATCGTGCGCCGTCAGCCGGCCGTCTCCAAAGTGACCCGCCAGCGTGAGGCCATTGTTCACAACTGAGATCGCTTCGGCAGTGCTGAGCGTTCCACTCGGAGATTTGATTCTGGTCTTGCCATCGACGGTCAAGCCGCTCCGCAGCTCCCTGAATATGGTAACGATCCGCCGAATCTCTTCGAGCGCCGGCGGTTCCGCCGGGAGGTCCAGCGCACGGCCGATGCTTTCGACGCGGCGGCTGACGATGTCGACCTCTTCTTCAATCGTTGCCGGCAACGGCAGCACGACGGTATTGAAGCGGCGCTTGAGCGCGCTGGACAGCTCATTCACTCCGCGGTCGCGGTCGTTGGCCGTCGCGATGATGTTGAATCCTTTAACCGCCTGCACCTCATCGCCCAGTTCAGGTATAGGCAGGGACTTCTCGGAAAGGACCGTGATCAGCGAGTCCTGGGCGTCCGACGGAATCCGCGTCAGTTCTTCAACGCGAGCAATCTTGCCGTCGTCCATCGCCCGCATAACCGGACTCGGAACGAGTGCGTTCCTCGACGGCCCCTCGGCCAGCAGCCTTGCGTAGTTCCAACCGTATCGGATCGCTTCTTCGGCAGTGCCGGCCGTGCCCTGCACCACCATAGTTGAGTCGCGTGAGATCGCTGCCGACAGGTGTTCTGAAACCCAGGTCTTGGCAGTGCCGGGAACACCGAGCAACAGTAACGCCCGATCAGTAGCAAGCGTGGCAATGGCGATCTCGATCAGACGCGGGTTGCCGATGTATTTCGGCGAAACATGGAAACCGGAGTCCAGCTCGGTACCCAGCAGATACTTTGACACTGCCCAGGGCGATAGCTTCCAGTTCTGGGGCCTGGTTCGCTGATCGACCTTGTCGAGATGCTCCAGCTCTTCGGCGTATTCCTGTTCCGCGTGTTTGCGAAGTATTTCAGTCATGGTACCTCGTTTTCATACAGTGTGGCTTAGAAAATATCTCGGTCGTCATCACCGCTGATCTTCAGATTGAATGGCCTGGAGCATGTCGCGTCTGAACGTCAAGACCGACACGAATTCGTCTATCAGTTTAACAGTCCGGTCTGAGGCGCCGGATTCAATCGGCCATCCCGATCCAAACTCTGTCGCGAGACCAGGCGGCATTTTCAGAGCGCACCGGCTGAGGGCATCAAGAATGGTCATCTGATACGTTTCTATTGTGCCGACGTGGCGCCGGGCTGTCTTAACGATCGTACGGCTCAAAGCCTCTGACCAGGGGCCGGGATACGCCGACGTCAACCACAGTGCCGGATGATCGCCCACGATCGTTCCATGCGCAAGCGACATTGTTATCAGGGCCTCGGCGGTATCGCTGGGCAGAGCGGCGATCGCCGTTCCGGGAAACGAGACTGCCTTCTCATCCGGGGTTCGCGGCGCAAGGTAATACTGGATCAGCGCCCGGGTCCACTCCGTATGTGGATGGAGCCCGATTGCCGAAGTCCAGCCGCCTATTAAGACCTTTGACCAGTCGCTGTCACTGGCCGCCTCGATCAGGCGCTCCGGGCTTTTCTCAAATCGTTGTGTCCATGCGACCACCGGAGTGATCGACACAAGCTGGTACAAGACCTTCGCCTTGTCGCCCAGGGATTTGGCGGACGCACCGTGGGCGGGCTCGAGCTCGATGCGCGCGGCCTTGAGCTTCCCTTGAACGTCATCGGTGATCGTGATATCGACCCTTGTCTTGCCGAGGATCCGCGACTTCAGCTCCACAACCGAAATGGCAATCGCCGTGACCTCGCCAGACAGCCGCGAACCAGGCAGTCGAGCGAGCAGGCTGGTCGCGGTCCGCCTGACCTCGATTCTCGAATCGGACAGTGCCTCTTCCAAAAAGGACTCGTCGCCCTGGCTCAAGCCCTCGCTAAGCAGACTCAAAAAAGCGGATCGATCCTTGGGTGATTCCTGGCTCCAGGTCGACCGCAGCAACTCAATCGCCTTTCCCGGATTGGTTGCTCGCAGCCGTGAGATTAGCGCGGCGCGGTCTGCTGATGTCCCCGTCTCCCACGCGGATTCGTTGGGTACCGCGGTCAGATCGCGCCAAAGTGAATTCTGAGCAGCCAACCAAGCTCCACGGCGCCCCGCGACCGTGGGTAAAAATGGACGCACGAGCTCATTCCCGCGGGCTGTGTCCAGCATATTCGGCAGGAGGTCCGGCGGTAGAATCTTTCCCGCCGATGCCACGGCTTCCAGGAATTCAGGCAGCGCGTCCGGGACCTGTCCGCCCAGCATTCGTTCGAGGTAATGAGAGGCGCGCCTGTTGATCGCCGGCGCCGCCTCACGGTCCGAGGGTTGTGGCAGCGGCCGCTTGTCTATGGGAGGGCGCGAGCCGGCGAGCCGCCATTGTGCTGTCAGGCCAGCAGCCGCCAACAATCCGGCTTCCCGATCGTCCGCGTTCAGGCCTACCAGAATCGCGGACAGCCCTTCGCTCTCAGCGCCCAGCGGAGGAGCCTGCGCCGTCGTTCCGATGACTGCGGTCGATACCAAGTCATCCCACATCCCTAGCCTCCTTCGAGCTGAAAGAATATGCCATCAGCCACAACCGACAATGGGAGCAAACTTGCTCCGTCCCATTCGCCAAAGACAAACATCGGATGCCCTCCGCTGAGAGCGGTCATCTGCCAGCGCCGTCCAAATCGGGGGCGAATCCGAGCCAGTCCGCCATCGCTGTCGCGCAGATAAAACTTGCTCTGGACAAGCACCGGAACAACCGCAGCTAAAGGTGCAGCGTATGTTTCGATCCACGGCCTTCGTGATAGCGCCGCGGAGTACGACTGGAATAGCTCGTCAATGCTGCGATATCCTGTGGGCGCCGAAAAGTTTCGGGGTTCTGAGTGGCGCGCTTTTACGATCGCTCTCGAGGGATCAGCGCTGGGATAGAACACCATGTCGCCGTCAAACACCGTTCCCGGCATCAATCCTGAGGCGATGCTATTCTGGCCCTGAAACGAAAAGTCGAGGACCATGGCGCTTCGTGAACTTGCCACTCCGCACAACCAGGTTCGGCGCACTCGCAATCGCTCCTCGTCGTACACCCGCTGTCCAAGCACAACCCAATCGTCTCGCAGTCCGTCTTGCACCAGCAGTTCATCCTCCTTCAGGGTCCAACCGATCGCGCTCCGGATGTCGGCCTGCGCCTCGTCGGGAAGTGAGGCAATGCGTTTGAAGCCTTCGAGCAGCAAGTAGAGCTTGCCGAGTTCGGCGAGCAACCTGCCCGCCCAACCTTCGCCGGAGGCCACGACTTCGGGCATTTCGGCCAGGCGGCGCGCGATGCCGGGAGCCTGTGCGTCGATCATTCGGGCAGCAATGTCATTCCACAGTTTCGGCCCGCGCGACTGAACACTAGCGAGGCCCTGGCGAACGAGGTCGCGGAGCCATAGGTCCAACTCGGCGAGCCCGGCCGCTACCCTGGCCTCGCGCTCTCCGGCTCTTTTGGCTTTGGTTTTTTCACGTCTGGCTCGAGTCGCCTCATCTTCTTCCCTGGTGGGCTGTACCTCGGCTTTCGCCTTTTTCCTCGAAGCCTGATCGTCGCGCCGGGCAACCCATTCGTTCACCCAATCCGGCGGCGCCCCGGCCTTAAAGTCAGATCGGCTGTTAACGAACAAAATCAACAAGCCGAGTGAATGTTTGCAGGGAAACTTGCGGCTCGGACAGGTACACTTGAAAGCCGGCTCGCTCAGGTCTATCTCTGTCTGGTAGGGAGAGCTTCCGCTGCCCTGACACTCGCCCCAAACCACCCTTTCGTGACAGCCGAGCAGTTGCCACTTTCGTGCGCTGGCCAAAGCCTGGCCGGCTTTCAACGAAGCTGCATCGGGCGCCAGTCCGTTGACCCGCTCGATTGTCAGACCTGATTGGTTGAGCTCGATCATTCCTGAAATGTGGCGCCGCTTTTAATTCCTTATCGGTGCGCAAGCCAACGCGGGAGCAGGTTCGGACCGGGTTCGCGACGCGGAGGCCGTTTCGCAGCGAACCCGCGGAGACGTCAACCAATATACCAGACTCCTGATTTCGATGCTTGTCAAATCTTGGCTTGTCTGTGTCCACGTCGTCTGTTTGGGATTCTTGCCTTCCATCTTTCATTACATAAACTCTGGATGCGGGCCCGGGCCTGGCATACAATTGCCGGTATGATCGGACCAAGGTCAGTACATCCGGACGAATGGGTTCCGGGCGACTATCGGGTTGCTGCAGCCGTCAATCGGCAACGAGAGTACTTTGAAGAGCACTTCGGGTTCCGCTTCTGGGACGATAGTGAAGAGGGTATAGGAGAGTTCAAGGTGGCTGGCTGCCTGACGTCAAACAACAGGCAATTTAAGCTCACACAGTATCTGGCCGCACTCACCGACAAAATCGAGATCGACGTCCTCTATTTCAAGGAGTCTATGACGAGGGATCTCGAGGATATTCTCATCGACCTCGAACTGGATTGCGCGGATCTCTACTGGGTGCATGAAGCCATCACCCTGGCTTCTTATGATGTATGGCGGCAGGATGATAATGGTAACAGGTACCTGGTTAGCGCCGACGTTTGCCGGCCGGACGCTATGAGGTTGATGCAAAGACTCGAATCAACGAAGCATAAGCAAACTTATTGGGTCGCACAGCACCAACCGCAATAAAGCGACCCCAGTGAATATGTCCGCCGGACCTATCGGCTTCGACACTGTAAGCCGACTCTTAATCCTTTCGGGTTTGTTTCGGAAATCGTGGAAACCCGCAGTCTGGATCGTCCGGGTTGCCCGGCCAGTTGAGCCGGCCGCCAAACCGGTCCCTCAACACATGGACGCGCGTTCCGATGAACTGGAGGCACATGACGAGCGCCCCAACCGAGTCTTCACCCGCGCCAAACCGTCCTTCCTGGATTCCGCCGCCAACGATTTCATAAGCCCATATGTACTCGTCATAGCCCGGGAACAAATACGGTCTTCCAATCCTCACCAACACTTCTTCGGTGCTCCCATCATCTGCTACGAGAACCAAAGAACGCTCGGCTATCTGGTCCTGTACCTCTTCCAGTCGCTTCATCATCTCTTTAACGTCTGTCATTACCAACCCCGATCTCTGAATTAGAAGGGCCACGTGCGAGTAATATCTGCGATCAAACACGCGGCGAAGGACGCCGATGCTGACTGTTAAATGGAGGCAGAAGGAGCTGCCCTATTCTGTGTCAATATGCAGCGGAATTCTAGTCTTTTTCAGAGCTGGATTTCGTCCTCGCTTTTGCTATTCTCAGGCGCTGCCCGTCCTTTTTGTGCTCGCTTCGGCCGAAAGACGGCCGAAGTCATTTGATTTCGGAGCCCCAAGGGAGTATCTAATTGACCTATTCCGATCGTTAGGGAGGTTCCATGTTACGTTCTGTATTGCTTGCTCTCTTTGCGGTGATGGCGTTTGCAGATACCGGAATGGCTCAACAAGCCGCTATTGCGACCCCGGTACAGCCCCCTGGAACGGGGCAGCAAGCCACCTTGGTGGAAATCCCTTATGAGTCGGCGGCGAACGTATTAAAGCTGCCTGCCGATCTTTACCTGGGAGAAGCCGCCGGTGTCGCCCTGAATTCAAAGGGCCACATCTTTGTGTTCACCAGGAGTGGTCATACGCGGCTTTTTGAATTCGACCGCGATGGCAAGTTCTTGAAAGAGATCGGAAAGGACTTATACGGATTTGATTTCGCGCACGTAGTCCGCATCGACAGGGATGACAACATCTGGTGCGTCGATGAAGGGTCGAATATGGTAATCAAATTCAGCCCCGAGGGCCGAGTCCTGATGGTGCTTGGCAGAAAATGGGAATTGGTAGAGGGCCGACCTGAGCAACCCAGGCCCGGATCTCCTCCTCCGGTTCCAAGGACAGGCGTCTTCAACAGGCCGACTGATGTGGCCTGGGACGTGGCCGGCAATATATTCATCAGCGACGGCTACAACAATTCGAGGGTCGTCAAGATTGATAAGGACGGCAACTGGATAAAGACATGGGGCCAGCGAGGCAAGGCCCCCGGCGAGTTCAATACTCCACATTCGATAGCAACAGATGCGAATGGCAATGTCTATGTCGGGGACCGCGGTAACAGCCGAATTCAGGTGTTCGATTCGGAGGGGGCATTCTTGAGGGAAATCACCGGCGTGGGCGCGCCCTGGGCAATCTGCATCACGCCCGGGCCCAAGCAGTACCTTTATACATCAGACTCGGTTCCGGGCCGAATCTACAAGCTCGATCTGAACGGAAAAATCCTGGGAGTCTTTGGCAAGGCTGGAAAACAAACCGGCCAGTTCGGTTGGGTGCATGAAATGGACTGTCGGGCCGAGAATGAGTTATGGGTTGGCGAGCTGCTGAACTGGCGGATTCAGAAGTTGATTCTTCATCCCGTTCATACGGACTGACCGGCCGTTATGAATTCGATGGACCCAGAAACGGATCGCGCCTGATTAGCCGCCTTTCTTTTCGGAGTCTTTCAAGAGGGAGTCGATCGTTGCTTTCAGACTATCGTGGTTCTTTTCGCCGGTGAACTTGCGGCCGTTGATGAATACGGTCGGCGTTGAGTCGATACCGAGCCGGCTCCCATCATTGAGGTCGCGCTTAACAAGCTCGGTATATTTGCCGGAGTCCAGCGCAGCATCGAATTTGGCGCGGTCGAGGCCTATTTGACCGGCATACTCCTTGAGCTTGTCAACGCTAAGCGCATTCTGATTGCGGAATAGAATATCGATGTATTCCCAATATTTTCCCTGCTCACGCGCTGCTTCTGAGGCCTCAGCGGCCTTGAATGCATTCTCATGACGGTCCAATGGAAAATCACGAATCACGAGCCTTAACTTCTCCGGCGGGTATTCGCCCACCAGTTGTTCCACGATCGGATGCAGGGCACCGCAACTTGGACATTGATAATCGGTGAACTCGATGATCGTGACCGGAGCGTCAACCTTTCCGCGAGACGGGCGGTCGTCAGTAGAAATGGATAAGACCGGAGGCACAGGCTCTTTGAGATACACCTCGATCTTCGCGGACTTGCGAAGCACGTCCGCAAAAGCCGATTCCGCTTTCTGCTCTTCGAGCTGGCCCAGATAATTGATTATCTTGTCCTTGTACTGTGCGTAGTCTCCGTGGATCTTGTCCTTATTCTTTTCATAAAAGTCGCGGGCATCTGGTTCGGTAATCTTCTTGATCTTGCCGCCGACCTCGGCATCGAGCAGGGCTCTGGTGGTTATCTTGCGATTCTGGGCCTCTTTCTCGAGGAGGGAGTCGTTGATCCTGAGGTCGAGAGCAGATCTCCTCAGCTTGTAAACTTCCATTTGCACGTTGAAGATGAAAGGAAGCATGTCTTCTTCAATCTTCGCCGAAGTGATGTTCTCGCCATTAACGCTGGCGAATACGCGGTCGCGATCCTCCGGCTTTGCTGGGGGCGTAGGTGCCTCTACGAAGACCTTCACCGAGTAGGACGACCTGAGCGAGTTGGCCAGCTTGTCGGCCTCGGCCTGCTGGCGCTGGTTAGTGAGGTAGGTGATGATACTCTCTTTGAGATCTTTGTAAGATTGCTGGAGCGCGGCCTTATTCTGCTCGTAGAATGCGGACGCCTCTTCGTCGGTTGCTCGTTTGACCTTGCTCACCACCTCACGTTCCAGCAGGGTGGATGAAGTTATGCCCCGTTTCTTGGCCTCGGCCTCGAGCAATCTGGTATTGATCTCGAGATCCAGCTCGTGTTTGCGGGCTTGAATCACCTGTTTTTCCAGTTCATCGATCTGGCCCTTTATGGACTCATCGACGTCTTTTGGCGAGATCTTGATTCCATTTACGAGAGCGAGCGCGTCCGAGGGTGTCTTGGCCTCGCATCCGCAATCGTCGTCGGCCTTAGGGACTGGCTTGGCAACAGTCGGCGTCTGGGCGGCGGCCGACCCTGATTGCCCCAACAAACGGGGACCCGGCTGTCCGCTTCCGCAGACCGCAGCGGTTAGGACCACGACGATTGAGAACAGGCTCTTCATATACTTCCTCCAGAGCAGTTTCAGCTTCGCGACTCATCTATTATCTATTCTCATGGCGGTTGGAGTCCAGTTGTCGACTGAAGCCTACTGTGGCTGCCTGTCCCTCAAGATAGACAGAAACTTGATCCAAGGCCCGGTCGCCTCTGAATACACCTTCGCCAGCGTCCTTACGATCTGCGCCACATGATCCAGGTCGTGCACCACCCAGGTTGCGAGCAGTTGCCCGAGTGTCACGTCGCCGAGTTCCGGATGCAGTCCATGCCGGCCGAGGTCTGCTTGACTTATGTTCAATCCGTCAAGAGCCTCGAGGTTTTCTCGTCGAAGGCGGGCAAACTCTGCCAGCAGTTCACCCAGGCTTTTGCCCTCATTTTTACTAAACTGGCCAGTTGAATCTAAAGGCTCGAACGGCCGGGTTTCGCCAGCGAGGATGTGCCGCGCTCGATAAATCCAGTTGGCGCGCTCGGCATGGATCAAGTGCCCGATAACGTCATAGGGCGACCAGGTGTCGTTGCCTTCATTCGCTTTTATCAGCGCGTCAGGCAAACCGTCGAGCAAACCGCTTAGACTTGTTGGCGTGCGCCCAAGGATCGCTCGCGCCTCCTCTACCATGATTCCATTAGACTTCATCGTTTTCACTGCGCTTTCTGTAGGCAAAGATCGTGCCCACAATGTCGCCTCCGGAAAGATGCACGGTGACATGTTGTGGTATTGCCCTACATGTTCCTGTAATTGGGGCCGCCCCCGCCTTCTGGCGGGACCCAATCGATAATCTGGTACGGATCCATAATGTCACAGGTCTTGCAATGGACGCAGTTCGAGAAATTTATTTGTAGCCTCCGGCCACCCCGGGGCTCTTCGACCATTTCATAGACGTTCGCGGGACAGAAGTTCTGGCAAGGATTTCCGTATTCCCTGGTGCACCTGTCTACACAGATGTTTGTGTCGGCAACCTTCAAATGGCACGGCTGATCTTCGGAGTGTTCAGTCCCTGAATAAAAGACATCGGTCACTTTGTCGAAGGTCAGAGTTCCATCGGGTTTGAAGCCTGCGTAGCGATCGCCATCGAAAAGGGCTATGCGGCGGAGATGCTCGTGACCGGCGTGGATCGGAAGCCGAACAGGCAAACGCCCGCCGGTCACTGACGATATGCCGGCCACCACCATGCCGAAAGTCCGGCCGCGATCAAAGGCCTGATGGAAATTCCTTGATTTGTAGAGCTCCTGTCCGATCGGACCATCCTTGACCTTCCGATCGTAGTCGGCCAGCTTTTGGCCTGAGAAGTCGTCAGAAACGAGCGCCTCCAATATGACCTCTGCCGCTTGCATCCCAGACTTAATAGCGAGATGGATTCCTTTGAGCCGCTCGCCGTTCAGTAAGGCACCGGAGTCGCCGGCTATTAGCAGGCCGGTAGCTGAGAGTCGAGGAATGGTATACCATCCGCCAACGGGCATGGCTTTCGCGCCATACCGAATCATCTTACCGCCGCTCAACAGATCCTTGA
>Ga0126371_10006028_pt1 | contig 10765 bp, 7 predicted proteins | sample PanSoiMetaPlot_4_FD_110145 | JGI IMG/M metagenome (GOLD analysis project Ga0126371, IMG submission 110145) | Tropical forest soil microbial communities from Panama - MetaG Plot_4 | ecosystem: Environmental > Terrestrial > Soil > Tropical forest > Bulk soil | place: Panama | collected 2016-02-17
GGCCCCAATTTGCTTGATGAAGGACCGAACTGCAGCAGGAGCAAAGCGGTTCGCGCTCCTCGCTTCAATCTTTGCGGGTCAGCCGCGAAGAATGGGAGCTCCAAACGGGGCACCCGTAGCTCCGCCATCCACCATCAGCTCGACTGCGTTGACGTACGAGGAATCGTCCGATGCAAGAAAAAGCACGGCTTTGGCAAGCTCTTCCGGCTCACCCCAACGGCCCAGCGGGATTACAGAAGAGACGAACTTCGCCAGCTTGGCGGACTCGTCTGTGGACATAGAGGCGCGGGCCCCGCGCTTCCAAATGGGAGTCTTCGTCGCGCCTGGTGCGACGACATTCACACGAATGTTGTGTGGTGCAAGGTCTGCGGCGATGGCTCGCGCCATCGAGACGAGGCCACCCTTCGCAGCGGCGTATGCGGCCAGACCGGGTTGGCCCAGATAGTTGTGCACCGATCCATTAAAGATAATGCTGCCGTTGTCGTTCAGCAGAGGCGCCGCTGAATTGACGGTAAAGAAAGCGCCATTGAGGTCGGTGTGGATCACGTTCTCAAAAACGGCTTCGTCGGTCGAGCCCGTCGGCGTCCGCCCCGAGATGCCGGCGTTGGCAAAGACAATGTCAAGCTTCCCGAAATCTTTCGCCAGGGATGCGAAGAGACGCTTGCGGTCTTCCGCAATGGTGACATCAGCGCGGTAGCCACGCGCGTTGGGTCCGAGTTCTGCGACTGCTTCATCCAGCGTTTGCTGGTCGCGCCCGGTAATCGCGACCTGCGCGCCCTCCGCAATGAAAAGACGAGCTGTGGCCAGGCCGATGCCGCTGTTGCCGCCCGTAATAAGGGCCTTCTTGCCTGCGAGCTTCATATCGCCTCCTTTGCATGACTGGCATCAAATAGGATGATCGTCATACATGTGGTATGATGCCCATCATAGATGGAAGGATACAAAAATCATGCGCTACCCCGTGGAAGAGACCGCTGCAAAACATGAACGGATTGTGAAGGAAGCTTCCCGCCTCTTCCGGGAACGAGGGTTTGAGAACGTAAGCGTGGGCGAAGTGATGAAGGCTGCCGGCCTGACGCATGGGGCGTTCTATGCCCATTTCGGTTCGAAGGAAGAGCTGGAGGCGGCCGCCGTTGCCTACGGCCAAAAGGTTTCGCTAGGCCGCGTGCAAGGCAGCAACAGCGCGAAGGGCAAAGGATCGTATGCGGACAGGTATCTTAGCCGGCGCCACCGGGACAATCCCGGCGACGGATGCACCATGGCCGCGCTAGCCCAGGAGGTGGCTCGCTCGACCCCTGAGCTGAAAGTCGCGTTCGAACAGGGACTTGAGACGATTCTCTCCGCTCAAGGTGGAGACCGGAAGGAAGCCATCTTTGACACAGCCGCGCTGATCGGTGGCGTAGTACTGGCTCGCGCCGTGCAGAATCCACGCCTCTCCGACGAAATTCTTAAGAGTGTCAGACAAAAGCTCGGCTGATCGTGTCCTCGCGAATGCGAATCCCCTCCCCGCTCTTGTGATATGGAAGCACCCTCGTGGATGAATGCCAGGAGACACCAATTTCAAATCCTAACGTCTGAAGCCTGACGAGCTTCTGATCTCAAGGACGACCAGCTTCGTCGCGACGTTGCTTCTCATTCTTGAACTTGACAGAAGCAGGTGCGCTACCGTGCAGGAACCGTGCATTTATGAATGAGGTTGAGGCCACTAGGGTTAGCTCTGAACGAGAAGCAGATTCCCCAGTTTGTTGGAAACAATAGAGATGCAAGCAGGAAATGGAACCGTTAGAACGAGCCACCGTGCGCCCAAGGCAGGCGCGCTACCAGGCTGCGCTACGCCCCGACATGAGGATCCTGTTGATTCTAGTGTATTTGCGATTACAGTTCCAGCGAGCGGAGCTACGACCGTGCGCGAACCGTGCACGAATTCTACAGAAAAGTGAGCGAATTAAGCGACCGTGCACGATCGCCCGTGGCGCAAATCACTGAAAACAAAGAGGGCATCCGAATCCACGAATCGTTGGAAAGAGCTCCGCTTATCACAAAAGCAGGTGATCTCCTCTTGCTAACGATTCCAAAGTGTTCATCGGTTCGATCGCTTCCTACCATTAAAAATTAGGCTGATCGCCACCCAGACAGGCTGCATGCAGACATTTCGAGGGGACTTGATGTCGATTCCATTCAGGGCGCTTCCCTGGCCGTCGCCAGGGCTAGTTCGTCAAGGGAGTTCCACGTCGATGGCGTAGATGTCGCGCCGGCTGGTGTCGCTCAGAGCAAGGGGCGAACCATCGAGCGCGGGACCGCTCCACCATCCGTAGACACCGGTCAGGTTGAGGCCGTGCAAACTGCAGAGCTTCTCGACCTTGCGATCTGATAGGCGCAGGCGATTTGCGTTCCATTCTTTCTCCGATGAGAAACTATCGGGCATCTCGAAATAGTAGATGTAATCGCCCTGGCTCGACCAATATGGATAATGTGCATCCTCAACACCTAAGGACTTCCATTGTTGGTTTCGAAAGTCAAAAAGCATCAGCCGATCGTGGTCGGCTGAGACAGCTGTGATGTAGCGACCGTCCGGCGACCATTGAGGCTCAAATAACCCGTGGCTGCCCCGGATATCGCTTACTTTTCCGGTGGGCAAATCCAAAATGTGGACATCTAGGGCAACAGGGGCCTCAGGGCGCATCGCGCGGCCGAACACGATTTGATTTCCGTTGGGCGACCAGTCGGGATACCATTCACCGCTCTCCGTCGGCAAAAGCTGCTGGGGCGGGTTTACGCCATTTGCTGAGACTCGGTACAGTTTCATGGTTTGTCCGAGATCTTCGCTTCCGCCGAAGGCAAGCCACTTTCCGTCAGGCGACCACCGAGGCGTGTACGCGCGCAGCGGGGAAAAACTCAACTGGAGGCGTTCAGTTCCGTCCAGCTTGGACCGCCACAGAGTGCCGTCCGGATAAGTAACGTATGCCATCCATTGAGAGTCGCGCGAAAAACTGACGTGATCGGCAGAAATCCCTCCTCCGAATGGATCAAATTTGCCAGAATTCGAGTTGTAATGTAGCAATTGGGCGCGGTTTTCTTCCCCAATTACAAAGAGTGTTTTGCCATCGCGGCTCGTCCGCGGCAGTGAGTAGCTGATCGGCCCTGAGGTCAACTGCACTGGTATCCAAGTCACTTTGTGCCACCAGTCCGTCTTTTCCCTCAAGGCCCAAACACACTTCACACCTTGCACCGAGGAACTGAAGAAGTAATACTTGCCATCTGCGCTCCACGACCCTCCCCATGCAGGCTCTTGTTTGCCCCACCGAGAAAGAAGGGGATGGGCGGGACGATTCCTATCCGCAACAGCTTCCCAGATTTCGCTGGGACGGTTGTCTGACGGGATAACTACGAATCGAATCCGCCTGTTGTCGGGTGACCAACGGGGACAATAAGGGGTGCCAGGCACCTCGGCAAGCTCACGTGTATCGCTGCCGTCGGCACTCGCCAAGTAAACCTTGTCTTCTGCCGTCACGTACGCCAATTGGTGTCCGTCCGGTGACCATTCTGCATCGATGGACATGATGTTGCCCAAGCGAGTCGGACCTCCTCCCGTGGCTGGCAACACCCAAACGGGGTTATCTCCTTTAATAGCCACGTTGGAAACAAGAAGCTTGGCTGCATCTGGAGAGATCCCGTTGATGTCAAATTCGGATGACGAGTTCGGCAGTAGGTTTGCTTCCCCGCCATCACTGGACACGTATTTCAGCGAGCGCTCACCTTCTGTCCGGTCGCGGAAGTAGACGCGCGGGCCATCTGTCACGAGATTTTGGTGCGCTTCAACGGTACCTAAGCGTGTAATTTGCCGAATCCGAATCACTCGCGGAGGCGGCACAGTTGGCCGCAAAAAATAGACAGCTCCAAGCACTGCGATAGCCGCCATGGAAACACCGAGGGCCTCGTTGTGCAGAGGATGAAACCAGGGCCGTGATTCTCGTTTGTCCGTGAGTACAGGCAGGGACGACACCTTGCTAGGGAAAATCCGATTCAGTGCCGCTTCGATTTTTGGCGGTTCGACCTCCGGTGCAGATACTGGCGCGATGAACCGATAGCCCACACGGGGCAGCGTCTCGATATATCTGGGGCTTTCCGGTGAGTCGCCGAGCGTGGCTCGAAGTTTCTTTATGGCGGTGTTAAGACCGTGCTCAAAATCTACAAAGGTATCCGCGGGCCAGAGTCGCGCGCGCAACTGCTCGCGCGTCACGATATCGCCTGGACGTTCGAGGAGCAAAGTCAGGATTTCAAACGCGTGGCCACTGAGTTTGACACGGGTCCCCTGTTTGCGCAGTTCCCGCGCGTGAAGGTTCACTTCAAAGACGCCGAAGCGACGACTATTTGCCACCTGTAACACTTGCTACCTGTAACGCCTTGGGAAGGACCCTCTCGTGAGCACGATTCTATCACTCTTTGAGGCGCGCTAGTACCAGAGTCATACAACCGCTCACCGAAGCCCTCAATCGCTTTCTTTTCAGATAGCTGAACGCTCACCAACGAATTGCCAGCCATGCATTGAAACGACGTGTCTGGCAGGCGCACTTTTTACCAACGATTTAACAACCTCCGCAAGCCGCGGAGATTTCGGTGAGTGAGTTGTGATGCTCGAAGTACACAAGCCCGTTCTCGCGGATGATCCGTATCGTTTACTTCAATACGAGCGCGGAGTATTCGAAGTTGTATCACCAAGGGGGCAGCGCGTCCGGGTGATTTGCCCTCTGAAAGCCGCATCGGACGGGTCTTTGCGGGCTGAAGATTCAGCGCATGAGAAGGGCTGGTGGCGCATTGAGAAAATCGCTGACCTTAGCAGTTAAGAGGTCGGCTCGCAACCGGCCTTCTCGGGCGGCCGCTCTGGCTACCTAAGATAGAAGCGGAATCTCTAGCCACCCAAAATGGATCGAGGTAGCCTCGGCACTCTCCCAGCCGCTGGCTGCCGGGAGAGTGCTCATGAAAGTCCTTGAAGTCTTCCGTGTTCGGCAGTCCAGCTTTGCGCGTTCATTGCCGCAGTTCCTTGGTAAACAACCCAAACGTGCCGCATGCATTGGTTTTGCATCGGCTGCGGCCATGCTGATGGTCCTCGCAGCAGTGAACGCACAAGAAATTCCTTTCGTTTCGTTTATCCCCAACGGCGTGTTTTTCCCGAACTCCAAAGGGGCGTCGCAAACGTACAGCACTATCAACGGGGGTATCGACGAAACAGGGCCATTCTTCCAAAGTCTGGGCACCAACGGGCGTGCTTGTGCTACTTGCCACCAGCCCAGCGATGGCATGTCCATCTCTGCCGCCAGCGTTCAGCTGCGATTTCTGTTGACTCAAGGCACGGACCCAATTTTCCGCACCAACGATGGGTCCAACTGCAACCACAGCATCGATGTCTCCACGCTAGTGGGCAAGGAAGCCGCGTATAGCTTGCTGCGAACTCGCGCCCTGATCCGCATTGCGATTGGGGTCCCCGCAAATGCCGACTACCAAGTGGTTAGCGTGAACAACCCCTACGGGTGTAACGAATCCGATGTGATTTCGACGTATCGCCGCCCGCTGCCTGCTACGAACCTCCGTTTTTTGAGCGCAGTGATGTTTGATGGGAGGGAATCCACTTCGCTCACAGGAACGCAGAAAATCACTTACGTCGCGCCACCGCACAACCTTGACAGTCTGCTCTTTGACCTAAAACACCAAGCGATGGATGCCACCAATGGTCATGCCCAGGCTTCGCCTCAGCTCACTCTTTTGGACCCTCGGCTTCCCCAAATCGTGAATTTCGAGATGGCTCTGTCAACGGCGCAGGCCTTTGGTTTCCGCACGGGGCTATTAAACGCGGACGCTGCAAATGGCGGCCCCGTGCCGCTCACCACCCAGCCTTTCTTTATCAGCGTCAACTCGAGCGTCGACCCGCTGGTTCCGAACTCTGAGCCGCCAGGCGGGTTGGTGACGCCGGGCGACGGACTCTTCACCCCTGCGATCTTCAATACTTTTGACGCTTTGGCGGCGCTGCCTTATAACGACCCACGAGCAGCCGTGGCGCGGGGCCAGGCTATTTTCAATTCCAAGCCCATCAATATTACTGGCGTAGCGGGCATCAACGATCCAGTGGCGGCGGGCGGCCTCGGCGCTGGTGATAATCCGCCGCTTCAGGGAACCTGCGGCACCTGTCACGACACTCCGAACGTGGGCAATCACTCTTTCCCGACGCCCCTAAACATCGGCACTGGCGACCACGACGCTTCCAGCCCTGCTGTCAATTTGGGGGGCCTAGATATCAGCTACTTGCCGAGCATTACGGTGTGCAAGACGGGAACGAGCACTTGCAAGACCACGACGGATCTCGGTCAAGCACTGATCGACGGCAAATTCGACCATGTGGGCAAGATCAAGGGACCAATTCTGCGTGGTCTTTCTGCACGTGCTCCGTACTTTCACAATGGCTCCGCTCAAACTCTGTTGGATGTCGTGCATTTTTACGAGAATCGCTTCGGCCTTGTCCTTACGCCCCAGGAGGAGTCGGACTTGGTGGCGTTCTTGACCGCGTTATAAATGGTTGCAACCAATGCGCCCACGGAAAGGAATTGCTTGTGGACAAAACGAAATGGTTGTGTCCATTGCTTGGGTCTTTGTTCTTGTGTTCACATCCGAATCCCACACGCGCACAAGAAACATCGGGCTCCGTTGAGCCTTCACTAGGTGAAAAGGAGGGGCCATGACATGTCAGATTATTTCCGCGTGCGTCTGTTTGTCGCTGATGCTGTCAGCAGCAGCTCATCAGACCAACCAGCGGCAAACAATTCCCGAGATGTGGAAGCATGATCACAACGCCGTGCCCTGTGGCGACTCTCCGATTCCAGGGAGGCGCCCTGCGAACTGGGACTGTGCTGTGTTGGTTCGCAGGCAGTTCTCTTCGTTACCGCCAGGGGCTTTAGTATTGCGAATCGAGGCGTTTTCAACGAGAGAAGCGGCTGAGCCGGCCGCCACTCCAGCCAGCGTCGTCGTCGAAGCTGCGGGAAAGGCGTGGCTCTTAGCCCTTGCGAGCAAGGGCGACAGGTCTCAAGGGGGAGAATTCAAGGCGGAAGTCGGACCGATCGCTATTCCTTCTGCGCCCAGCTATGAAATCTTCGTCGCCGAGGCTGATCTCGGTTCCGAAATAAATGCCTTACCCCTTCAGCACAAGCATTCTGGTCCCGAGGTGTGGTACCTGTTCAGCGGCGAGCAGTGCGTCGAACTGCCGGACCGGGTGGTGCGCGCCCGTGCAGGCGAAGGCGTCTTTGCCCCAGCGGAAACTCCTATGAAGCTGAACATCGTGGGCAAATCTAAACGCGATGCTCTATTCATTGTCATTCATGATCCTGCTAAGCCCTGGAACGCGTACGTAGAGTGGCAACCAAAGGGCCTTTGCCAAGAAAAATGACGGGTGTCGGATGTGTTGAATCCTAGACCGCTGAAACCACCGTCAACCTCGGCGAGATTTCGGAGGACAGCATGAAACGACGTATGTTTGTGGGATTGACTTTGTTGGTGGTGTCCGCAGGTCCACCCGCTCTATATGCGAAGGAAAAAATCCTTCTTCACCGAATCGGGCCCTCCGAATCGACGCTGTTCATCGCTAGGACGGACGGCTCCGACGAGCGCCCACTTCTGCCAAAGTCCGGCTTTGACTACAACGCCTCGTTCTCTGCTGACGGAAAGTGGATCATTTTTACTTCTGAGCGCGGCGGCTCGGCTGACATCTATCGGGTGCACCCGGATGGGTCAGGTCTCGAACGGCTAACCGATGACCCTGCGTATGACGATCAAGCGGCGCTTTCACCGGACGGAAAACAGCTTGCGTTCGTGTCCTCACGCGGCACTGGCTCCTCAGACATTTGGGTGCTCGACTTGCACGCCAAAAAAGCGCGAAACCTGACTCACGCCCCAGGCAGTTTCCGGCCGTCCTGGTCACCCGACGGGAAATGGATCGCGTTCTCATCGGACCGCAACACGCCTGTGAGGCGAGACCGCGGACAATTTGCACAATCACATGCTGCCAGCATTTATCTGATGCGGGCTAATGGTACGGACGTGCGGAGGATAACTTCCGCGGACAGATTTGCAGGCTCGCCAAAGTGGTCCCCAGATGGGGTGAGAATCGTTTTTTATGAGATGGAGATTCAAGACACTCATCTCGCCCGAGTAGCGGGATTAGGAAAACTGGTCGATTCGCAGATCGTGTCCGTGGACATTGCGACCGGGGCCCGTCAGGAGCACACATCAGGGCCGGGCCTGAAAGTTTCACCGCAGTTCCTCAACGAGAACAGAATCGGATACGTCATGAAGGAAGGATCACGGATAGGTCTCGCCTTTACAGCTGGGGACCAAGGTGCCAGCGGAAAGATTCGCAACCCTTCATGGTCACGTGATGGCAAGTGGGTCGTATATCACAAATGGTCCTCTGAATGGCCCCAAAACCGGCGATTGTTTAGCATCGACCCGGAATTCGAGCTAGCCGATTCTGCGCCATTTCCCGCCTATTCACACGACGGAAGGAATGTTGCGGTGACTGATCTTGGTACGGGCTTCCTGGGGATGACTTCGGTGTCCGTAATGAATGCAGATGGGACGAATGCCAAGTTCATTTTTCCCGGTGAGGAGGGGGCTTTCGCGCTTGGGCCGCAATGGTCGCCTAAGGATGACTGGATCGCTTTTGGGCGAGGATTGTTTTTTCTTCCTCGCGGCAGGCCCGCCCGCGTCATGCTGATGCGCCCGGATGGCTCGGAACTGCACGAGCTCACCAAGGGCGAGGGGAATAGCGGGTCTCCGAGCTGGTCGCCGGACGGTAAGCGAATCGTGTATCGCTTCTGGAGTGAGTCGGAGTCCGGCCTTCGGATCATGAATCTGGACGATGGATCCACCACACAACTGACTACTGGATTTGACAATTTCCCCGGCTGGTCGCCAAAAGGCGATCTCATCGAATTCACGCGCTTTGACGAAGGCGACTTTGACATTTACACGATCCGGCCCGACGGGACCGGCTTGAAGAGACTGACCACGGCGCCGGGCAACGATGCGCATGCTGTATGGTCTCCCGATGGCAAGCACATTCTCTTCAGCAGCGCCCGTTTAGGATTCAAAGATGAAGCACCGCTCTACGACGACGTTCCTCAGCCCTACGCCGAGCTCTTTGTGATGAACGCGGATGGCTCCGGCCAGCGGCCCTTAACAGATAACCAATGGGAAGATGGAACGCCTTCCTGGGCGCCGGCATCGACTTCACCTCTTATGCATTGATTGGCCAAATCAACCAGGGAGGTGGAGGAGATTTCGGGCGTGAGCATGATCGGACGGATATCTGCGAGCTATTTACTTCGTCGAAGACACAACCGGCAAGCGTCACACCACGCGCGTGATCGGCAGGGAGGATCGTGTGACGCTGCACTTGCCGCTCGCTGACCACTCCGGCAAATAACGCCTGAACTTGAGAGAAGCAGGTGCGCTACCGTGCAGCAACCGTGCATTTATGAATGACGTTGAGGCCATTAGGGTTAGCTCTGAACGAGAAGCAGATTCCCCGGTCTGTTGGAAACAATAGAGATACAAGCAGGAAATGGAATCGTTAGAACGAGCCACCGTGCGCCCAAGGCAGGCGCGCTACCAGGCTGCGCTACGCCCCGACATGAGATGCACTACTCATTCTAAGGCACTTTCCGATTTCCCGCCTGCTTCTATTCATGGTTTTTGGCCTCGAAAGTGCATTTACCGTGCATTTATTCGCTGACCGTGCTCATTGGACCATGGCCGTGCACATTTGTTCTGGTACCGGAGCTTTTTCGCCGGCTCGGCGGTTGAGCTTCTCCAGGGCTTCGCGCTTCAGCTGCAATTTCATCTGAGAGTACTTCTTCATGACTTGCGCGTCTCCCTGCCGCAGCATTTGGGTTACCCATTCATCCGCCACTCCTCCAGCACTCAAGGTCGTCGGCAGGGATGACGCGAAACTTCCCTACCTCGATGAGGGTTTTGATTTCCGACTCGCGAAGTGAATACTCCCGATTTCGGTGGCGATAGGTGGTGCGGAAGCGGTCGGAATTATCTCCGCGAGTGTTGGTTCGGTCTCGACTCTGCCGCTCAAATTGGTGAGCCTTGGCGGGAGCCGCGATCCAATTGAACGCGGTCCCCGTAAACAGAGTGTCGAGACGGAGACGCCTCGGAATGGTTTCGAAGAAATGCCTCAAAATCGGAAAACCGATAGGCTCGGGACATGCGGCAATGCTCCTAATGCCAGGCAAACTGAGGGTGCTTGGCCCAGGGGAGAATTCGGCGAAACTCCCCCTACTTACTCAGAGGCCTCTAAAAAGAAAAACCTCAACGACTTTTTTCCGCGTCAAGGCAATTGGGGCGAAAGAATTTGCCTACCGAGGGGAGGTGGGGCCGCCCGACATAGCCCCTCATAAGCTCAGAGGCCCGAAAAAAGGAAAAAGTGAATGCGAGAAGCAAAAAAAGTTAGGCTTGCGGACGCAAAAGCGGTCCTAAATCCGGCCATGCATTGGCTTGACACTGATGTAAGCTAATGATATGTAATGGCTTGTTGTGACAACAAAGCCGGACATAAAACCGGACATCTCACCGGTAAGAGACCGAGGCGAATCGACAGCTCTGATGGAGCCTCTGCTGATTGGAGAAACCTCCCGGGCCCGGGGCACGCTCACCGATCTTGCCGTCGAATTAGCCCAGAAAGCGGCGGGGTTTCGGCGCAGTCTGCCTGAAA
>Ga0126371_10006029_pt1 | contig 10764 bp, 9 predicted proteins | sample PanSoiMetaPlot_4_FD_110145 | JGI IMG/M metagenome (GOLD analysis project Ga0126371, IMG submission 110145) | Tropical forest soil microbial communities from Panama - MetaG Plot_4 | ecosystem: Environmental > Terrestrial > Soil > Tropical forest > Bulk soil | place: Panama | collected 2016-02-17
CGCTCGACACCGTAATGCTCAATCCGGTGCCGTCGGCGGTCAGCACGATCCAGCTCGCGAAGGATGCACCGCACCCGAATGCCGCCATGCTGCTGATCGATTTCGTGCTTTCGCGCGAAGGACAGGAGGTGCTGCGGGCGGCCGAATATTTCTCCGCCAATCCGAAAGTTGAAATCAGTCCGCTGTTGCGCCCGATCGTGCCTGGACTGAACGGATTGCAGGAGATCATCTTCACGCCCGCGCTGATGTTCGACACACGCGACGAAGCGAACGCCCTTTTCAACCAGTACTTCCGCACGTGACGCCCGCGCTTCGGATCGAACAACTCAGGAAGATCTACCCGACCAGTGACAGCAGGGCCGGCGGCGGCGTGCAATCCGCGACATTCGATATCGCGCAAGGCGAATTGTTCACGCTGCTTGGGCCGTCCGGTTGCGGAAAGACCACGACTCTGCGTGCCATCGCCGGCCTTGAAGCGCCGGATTCGGGAAGAATAGAGATCGGTGGACGCGAAGTCTTCAACGGCCAATCTGGAAAGAACGTCGCGTTGCACGACCGCGAGATCGGAATGGTGTTTCAGTCTTATGCCATCTGGCCGCACATGACCGTTTTCGAAAACGCGGCCTATCCGCTTCGCGTGTCACGCAGCCGGCGCTATTCGCAAAAGGAAGTTGCCGCGAAAACCTCGGCCGTGCTGGACCGCGTGGGACTTGGCGCATTCGCGACGCGGCCCGCGACACAGCTTTCCGGCGGCCAGCAGCAAAGACTTGCACTGGCGCGCGCGCTCGCCCGCGAACCAAGGCTTCTGTTGCTGGACGAACCGCTTTCCAATCTCGATGCGCAATTGCGCGAACAGATGCGCCTGGAATTGAAACGGCTGCAGCAGGAAACCGGCGTCACCGCGATTTATGTCACGCATGACCAGAGTGAGGCATTGGCCATTTCCGACCGGATCGCCGTCATGCGCGACGGCAAGATCGCCCAGGTCGGAAAACCGAAAGACATCTATCAACGGCCGGCTTCGGAATTCGTCGCGAATTTCGTCGGCCGCAGCAATCTGTTCCGCGGTACGGTTGCCGAAGGTGAGCGTAGAATCGTCCAGACTTCGTGCGGCGCTTTTGCCTGTACGTTTGCCGCTGCGCTTCCGCCCGGCACGACTGTATCCCTGCTGGTGCGGCCTGAATGCATTGTGATTGCCAAAGCCAATGGGGCAGCCGCGGTTCGCGGAGAAAATCAGCTCAGCGGAAGGATCGTGCGCGAAACCTATCTCGGGGAGACCGTGGAATATCTCGTGGCTGCCGGCGCTGCGGAGATCCTGGTACGTGCCTCATCTGGCGCGGCAACGGCCGGAGACGAAGTCCATCTCTCGTTTGACGCGGATCAGGCAATCGCAATAGCAAACTGATCACCCGACTTCGCGCTTCCACAGATTCCAGGCGCGGTCCTGCTGATTGTCGTTGGCCAGCGCCGCGCCTGCCGCTTCGGCAGCCGTCAAATAAACCGGCGTACCCAGACGCAGCGCTTCCGATTGAAGACGCGCATTCATTTCGGCATAAACCGCCCGGTATACGGCCTGGCGCACATTCAGCGACGCCACCGCTGTGGATCCGTGCCCCCGCATCAGCACGAGATTGTGCTTGCCCAGACTTTTCGCGAGCGCCGCACCCAATTCGTTGTTGCGCACCAGCATGTCGCTGCCCGGTCCGGCGGTGTTGCGGATTTCGAATACCGGCGCGCCCTCGCCGATGAAACCGCCCATATGTGAAATGGGCCGCAATGTCACGCCGGGAACGACACCAAACGGAATGATCGCCGCGGAATGGCTGTGCACGACCGCAACCACGTCCTCGCGCGCGCGATAAATCTCGCCATGGATGAAGCGTTCCAGATAGGGCGCAGGTGCGTAGTCCGAAACAGGCCGTCCGTCGAGCCGGATGCACATCAAATCCGACTGGGTGACCAGTGCGGGCGCCATGCTGCGCGAGATGATGAACAGCCCCGGATCATGCGGATGACGAATGCTGACATGGCCGAATCCGTCCACCACCCTCAGGTGATAAAGAATATGATTGGCATCGACCAGATCCTGCAGCAGTTCCGGAGCGGCTCCGGCCAACTCGTCAGTGGCCATCACAGGACTCCTGCGCGCTGCAAAACACCATCCAGTCTGTCGCGCAATTCCGGGGTCGCCGGCATCATCGGCAGCCGGTGGTTTTCGTTCGATAACAGTCCCATACGCATCATCATGTATTTCATCGGAATTGGGTTGATATCGAAGAAGATTGCCTGGTTCAGCTCCCACAGCTCGTAATGCAGCGCGCGGCCCCGCGCGAGATCGCCGCCCGCAGTGGCGCTGTACAGTTCCTGAACCTTTCCCGGCAGCAGATTGCCCGCGGCATTCATCAGTCCGTGTGCGCCCAGACAGACCATCGGAAATGACAGGTCCTCCAGCCCGGCATGGATCCGGAATTCCGTGCCAAGCCGGGCGATCAGATCGCTCACCAGAGCAAGATCGTTGAACGCATGCTTGATGCCGACGAGATTGGGCGCGGCTTCGGCAACCCGCACGATTGTGTCGGCCGTCATGTTCACGGCGGCGCGTCCGGGGATGTGGTAGATCATGACCGGCAAATCCGTGCGCCGGCACAGATCCAGATAATAGGCTTCGAGCCCCCGCTGCGGCGGGCGAACGAAATAAGGCGTCACGATCAAGAGAGCGTCTGCGCCGACGGCTTCGGCCGCGCGCGTCATCGTGATTGTGTCGGCGTGATTCTGGGTGCCGGTTGCCGCCACGATCTGAATCCGCTTGCGTGCCGTCGTCACCGCGACTTTGACCAGCTCGATGCGCTCTTCCGGCACGAGGGTGGACGGTTCGCCAGTGGTTCCGGTGACAACAATGCCAGCCGATCCGCCCTTCACATGGAATTCGACGAGCCCGGCATAGGCATCGTAATCGACCGAACCATCATTCCTGAACGGGGTCACAATCGGCGGAAATGATCCTTTCAACGCATTCTGTGCCAACCGGATCATTGCCTACTCCGCCGCCTCCCTGTTGGTGCCAAATCCTTCGTCCACGCCGAGTACCGCCAACGGCATCTTCAGGCTTTCCTGCCACAACAGGCTTTCCATCGCGATGTTCAGGGCCTGATCCTGGACCGTCAGCTCGTAGACATAGTCATCGTCGGAGGCATGGTTGTGCACGGCCCAGCCCGGCGCGGACAGCATCAGGTCACCGGCCTTCCAGCGATAGACTTTGCCTTCGACGGTCGACCGGCCGGAGCCGTGGAAATAATAATTGATCGCGGCCGATGTGTGCCGATGCGGGCGGTCGACGATTTTTGGCGGGCGGATCGTCATCGTGGCGAAGAAATTCGGCGTAGTGCCGTTGGTGCGCCCCGTCATCGGATTGTAGAGCAGGTACAATCGGCGCCCGAGATAGTCTTTGCCCAGAGCTTCCAACCGGTCGAGATGCGATTTCACATCCTTCCACGGCCAGAACAAGGCCGGCGACGGAACCGACGGTGGATTGATCAATATTTCATAAGGCATCAGCCAGGCGCCGTCATCATTGAGCTGGAAACTGCCGAACGGGCTGGTCCGCCGTTTCTTGTCCTCCGCAGTCATCTTCTCCTGAACCGCAACGGCTCGCGGCGGGGGATTTTCTTCGACGTAATGGACATTCATCATCTCCAGCAGCGCAGCATTCGAATAGGTCAGCCGCACATAGAGATCGTTGCCCATGTTCTGATGCCAGTAGGGCGCGAACGACGGAGTATTCCAGACATCATATAGTGACGTGCTGCGGAGTCGTCCGTCCACGTTGGAACCGCCCTGCCCTCTGATGACGAAATTCACCTGGGTCGAATTCTGGCGATATGGAACGGTGCGTTCCCCGGGCTTCAGAACGTCGAGCGCCACTTCAATCCCCGGCGCGAGTCCAAGTGATTTGCCGTTGCACGGATGCACGAACACCGACCGGCGGCGCCCATTGGCGGGTTGCGGCAGGCCGGCGAGGCGTTCAATTTCCTCGTCGATCTCCTCACGCGGGATGACAATGGGTTCCCACAACTCGAGCGGTTGCGGTGTCGATCCGGTCTGATCGCGGAAATAATCTTTACCCATCCTGCTCTCCACCTAAACCAATCGCGGCTGCACCGGTTTGGGATGCGGAATGACATGTCCGCCGCCCTTTGCCCTGACGCGTTTCAGAATTTCGATGCCAAGCGCTAGGTCAGATAGTCCCATACCCATGGCCTTGAACAGTGTCACATCGGCGTCTTCCGCGCGCTTCGAATTGTCCGCCAGCAAGTCCGACAGCAGACGCACTTTCGACCAGTCGCCGGCGGCGAAGCGTTTGCGGAATTCCGCACTGAGCGACTTCACCGATTCGATCATGTCCACGGCGATTGCAGAGGAGCGGTCGAAAACGTCCTGCGCAAATTCTTCGCGTTCGGGCGTGATCGCCCCGACCGCGTTGAGATGCGCACCACGGGTCAGCATGGCGGCGGAAAGAATGGGCGTGCGCGCGCGGGTGACCAGAGTCACGATCGGCGCATCCTTGACGGCGTCTGCAACCGACATTGCGTCGACCAGGCGGACAGCCGGGAACAGCCGTTCCAGTCGCGTGATAAATCGGGCCCGGTTTTCGGGCGTAGGGCTGAAAACCCGGATGCGTTTGAGTTTGCGTACCGCCGCCACTGCGGCGACCTGCGTAATGGCCTGCTTGCCCGTGCCGATGATCGCCAGTTCGTCCGCATCGTCCCGCGCCATGCGGTTGGTGGCGACCCCGGAAATTCCTCCGGTGCGCATCTGCCCCAGCGCAAATGCTTCGATCACCGCCTCCAGCTGCCCGGTTTCACTGCTCCAAAGTGTTACCAGCGGTGTTGCTCCACCTGCGGTGTGCGCCCAGGTTTTGGTTCCGACGGTCGCGGCGCCTTCGACAACTGCGCCGATCGCGTGCAGCGTGTGATGTCCACCCCAGATCTGATGGGTCTTCGGCATATTTTGCGCGGTGCCGGCGGCTTCCATCGAAAGGCAGGACTGAAGCGCTGTAATCGCTTCGGGAAGCCCAAGCGCATCCACGACTTCCGCTTCGCTGATCCACAAGGGATCGTTCAACCTCGCTCTCCTGCAAAGATGGAAGGAACGGGCGGCTGCAGCTCGAGCGCGTTCACCACATAGGCGTGCATGACATACCGGCCAATCAGAAACAACATGGCCATCGCCTGTGCAGCGCCAATGCAGCCGATCACGGCCTCAAGCTCGGGCTGCACCTCATGACCTTTACGGTTCACCACTGCGATCGCCAGCCGCTGAACCGCACGTTCTTCTGTGCTCAGAGGTCCCGGCGCATCGGGTGTGATCCGGTTCACCGCAGCAACCCAGTCTCGCCCAAAGCCGAGCTTTTCGCTCAACCGCTCGTGCTGGTGACGTTCATAATCATTATTCATCAGCGCGGCGACAGTGAGCGAACCAACCTCCGTCAGCCGGTCGGGAAGCGCGTGTTTGAGTGCTTCCGTCATTTCCATGAACGACACCAGCACTTCAGGATTGTGGCCTGAGCACTTGAAGAACTCGCCGAGGTAGCCCAGCCGTTTCACGCGCGCTGCCAGCGCCTGCTGCACTTCCGGCGCAAGCTGCTCCATTTCCAGTCGCGGAATTTTTTTGCTCATGCCGTCTGTCTGTCAGTACCCCCGATTGCGATTGCGGATTTGAAATCGTCTGCCGCTGCGTGTCGGCGCCGCACGATATGCAATCCGACGGCAGCAGCGGCCACCACCAGTTCTGGAGCCGCGATGGCGGCCAGCGTGACCTGAAGCGGTGTGTTCGCCGCCATCAGCCATCCTACGAAAACCGGTCCGATGATCGAGGAAATGCGGCCCATGCCTGTGGCGAAGCCAACACCATTGCCGCGGATAATCGTGGGATAAAAACTGCCGACGATGCCGTTCAGGGATTGATGCGTCGCCGCAGCGCAACCCATGGCCAGCACCGCGGTGACCGATAGTCCAGGCAGCGACAGGTGACCGCTGCCCAGAGCCGCGACGCATAGCGCCGTCAGCACCGCGGGTATCACGGTGGTGCGCGGACCGAATCGGTCGATCAGGCGTCCAAACAGCAGAATTGCGACAACGGCGGCAATGGCGCCGTAAGAAAAGGTCAGTGCGGCCGCGCGCGGCGCGAGGCCTGATTGTTCCAGAATGATCGCAAGCCACGCGGAATAGGTCATGAATGTCAGCGACTCGGCAAAGAAGGCGATCCACAGCAGTGGGGTCGCAATGCGCCGATATGATGAAAACAGAAGATCCAGTGAGAATCGCGTTGTCGCGTTCCCGGACGCAACGAAATGCGCGTTCTGCCGGATGCCCAGATCGGGCGCCGCGCGTGCGGCCAGTTTGCGAAGCACCGGATCATTTGGGCGTGTTACCGCCAGATATGGCAGCGATTCGTAAAGCGTGAGGATGAGCAAAACGGACAATGCCAGTCCCAGTCCACCCGCCACCAGGAAGATGATTTGCCAACCCTGTGACGGAACGAGCCACGCGGCCACCTGGGCAATGGCGGCATTGCCGGTCGAATATCCCACAAATGCCGCCATGACGAATGTGACGCGATAGCGCCGGGGCGCGGTTTCGGTCAGCAAGGCAATGGTATTGGGGACGGCGCCGCCGATGCCCAGCCCGGCAATGAGCCGGTACATGCTGAGCTGCGCCAATGAATGCGCTGACATGCAAAGCAGCGCCGGCAAGCTATAGGCGAGCACTGAAAGGATCAGTCCCGGCTTGCGGCCGTAGCGGTCGCCGGCCGCGCCGAACAGAACGCTGCCCAGAAAAATGCCGAAAAAGCTCCAGCCGAAGACCGGCCCCATGTCGCTTCGCCCGGCGCGGAAGGCGCGCAACAGCGCCGGGGCGGCGACATTCACCGCGCTGTAATCGAGTCCATTTACAAAGAGTGCCAGAATGCCCAGCGCGAGCACCCGCAACTGGAACCGGCCGATCTTCCCGTGTTCCAGAACCTGCGCAATATCGATGGATGGGCCACTCTCCATCCGGGCTTTATATCGGGCCCGGAAGCTAGCGCCTACACGCTGATGGTCTGATCGCCGGTTTCAACCTTTTGCTTGAGGTAGACGATCTTGACCACGGCGAAAATCGCCACCGCGATAGGGCCGCCAAAAATCACGCCCGGCAAACCGAAAATGATCTGGCTGGCAAAAATGCCAAGCAACATGATGGCCGGCGGTATTCCGACGAACCAGCGCTGAATCAGCGGTCCGACAACATAGCCCTCGATCAGATGCACGCCGAGATAGGCAATGCCTGTCATGATGACCGGGCCAAATCCGTTCGAAACCGTCAGCGCCACCAGCAATGCGGGAACCGCGCCGATCCATGGGCCGAGATAAGGGATGGCTTCGGTCAGGCCCGCAACCAGCCCCAAAGGTATCGGGTTGGGCAATCCGATGGCAGCAACCGCGATGGTTGAAAGTATGCCGACCGTCACCATCAGCACGAGCTGCCCGAGGATCCATTCCTTGAGCATTTCTCCGACGGCTCCGAGACTGCGCAGGAACCACTTTCTGGAATCGGGCGGGAAGAAATCGGCGGCGCCGTCGCGGTGTGCCTCCGGCCTCGCAGCGAGGTAGATCGACGCGATCAGCATGATGATTGCGCCCTCGAACAACCCGGTACCGGTGGACACGACATTTCCCAGCATGCTGCTGATCAGCGAATTGCCGGTGTCCAGCAGCGAGGTTCCGAATCCCATACGCTGAAGCATGGCCCTGAATGAGGCCTCGCCGGCACTGATGCGCTGCATCACCTGGCCGAACTGCTGAACCAGATTCATCCCGAACAGCGACAGGCACAGTACGATCACCGCGATGATGATCACTGTCGCGATGGCGAAACTCCACCCGCGCCGAATATGGCAGATACGGGAGACGGCTTCGGTAAGCAGATCGAAAACCATCGCCAGCAGGATGGCGCCGAATGCCATCAGGATGGCCGGCCGCAACTCCCACAGGAGAAACGCCGTGCAGGCGACGCCAATCCAGATTGCCGCCGTGCGCAGTGTCGCTTCAGTTTGCAGCCGCATACTGCGGGGGAAAACGCGTCAACGGCCAATTCGTCACCTGAAATATGTGCGGTGCAAAAAAGCGCAACTCCCGCGACCATGGGGCGCGCGGGAGTTGCGGAGCAGAGGCGGTCGCGGTTATCGCGTCTGCACCTCTGCGACCCTTGGCTCACGGAACGCGCCCATAGCCATGTCGAGATGCTTCTGGATGACGGGGAGCTGCATACGCGCCAGGCGGCTGACGGGTCCGCCGTTGGCGACAATTTGCTCACGGAACTCGGCGACATCCTGACGATGATCCCTGATCATGAATCGCGTGAACTCACGGTCGAACGTCTCGCCGCTCAGGGGGGTCAACCGGGTACGTTCCCTGATGGCAACCCGCGTTGGCATATCCGGGACGGTCATGCCCATTCTGCGAGCCAGAGCTGAAGCCTGATCCTTGGCGGCGCTGTGGTCGGCAACGAGAACCCGCCCCAATTCGCGAACTCTCGGGCTGTCCGCGCGTCTCGCAGCCATGCGGCCAAGCATGACTTCGGAAATATCGCCGCGGATGGAGTTCTCCAGAAATTGACGTGGCGGTGTCGCGGCATGCACCGGCGACATGCTCGAGGCTGCCATGATCACTGCGGCGCAGGCCGCGCCGAACAAGGATTTCCCGATCATTTGACTGGCTCTTGATGGGTTACGAAGGGGGAACGGGGCGTCGATGGCCCAGTTCCTTCAGGGCGCCCGGATGGCACAAAGGTAGCCGCACATTTGCGCGAACGAGCCTCAGAGCGCAATCCGGCGAAGTGCGAGCGGTTCGCCGGATTGCGCCCTAGCTCGCGGATTTCACCGCATCGGCACAGCGGCGGCACAAATCATCGTATTCGGGCTGATGGCCGACCTCAGGAAGAATCATCCAGCAGCGGGCGCATTTTCCGCCCGTCGCGCGCTCGAATATCACAGCTGCACCAGAGACTTCGGGCAGCGCGAATGCGCCTTCCGGCGCCCGCCCCTTCACGATCTTCGCCGCGGATGTGATCGCGATCTCTGCGAAGTCATCATCATCGATCAATGCGGCATCCGCCTCACCTTCGACATACAGAACGGGCGCGGCTTCGAGGCTGGCACCGATGACGTGGTCCTTGCGTGCGATTTCCAGTGCACCTGTGACGACACGTCTGAGCGCGCGAATACGCGTCCAGGACGCGACCAGATTCTCGTTGCGCCATTCTTCCGGCACGCCGGGAAACCGCTCCAGATGCACGCTCGATTCACCACCGAACCGGGTGGTCCACGCCTCTTCCATGGTGAAACACAATAGTGGCGCGAGCCGCGTCACGAGATGCCGGAACACGCAGTCCAGCACCGTGCGCGCCGCGCGACGACGCATGTTGTCCTTCGCATCGCAATAGTAAACGTCCTTGCGTATATCGAAATAGAACGCCGACAGATCGGTGGTCGCGAAGTTGAACAGGATGGTGAACACGCCGTTGAAGTCGAATTTCGCGTAGGCCTCATCGACTTCGCTGCACAGCGCCGCAAGACGGGCGAGGATATAGCGTTCCAGCTCCGGCATCCCGCCCGGGCTGACAAGCTCCTCCGCGGAATACCCCTGAAGATTGGCGAGCATGAAGCGGATGGTGTTGCGCAGACGCCGGTAGGAATCGGCGGAGGCCTTGATGATTTCCGGTCCGATGCGAAGGTCCTCGGTGAAATCCGAAGACGCTACCCAAAGTCGCAGGATTTCCGCGCCGTTCTGCTGAATGACCTTCTGTGGTGCGACGACATTGCCGAGCGACTTGGACATTTTGCGTCCCTGCTCGTCGAGCACAAAGCCATGCGTCAACACGCCGTCATAGGGCGCACGTCCGCGCGTGCCGCAGCTTTCCAACAGCGATGACTGGAACCAGCCGCGATGCTGATCGGAGCCTTCCAGATAAAGATTGGCGCGGTCTTTCTTCGGCCATGCAGGGTTGACCGGATTTTCCACCACGAATGAGTGCGTCGAGCCGGAATCGAACCAGACATCGAGAATATCGCGCACCGGCTCATAATCTTCGGGATGGTGTTCGGGCGCAAGGAAGCGAGAATGCGGAGAAGAGAACCAGGCATCCGCACCTTCAGCCTCGAACGCCTCGGCAATGCGCCCGTTCACAACCTCATCGCGCAGCAATTCACCCGAGTGCTTGTTGACGAACACCGCAATCGGGACGCCCCAGGCGCGCTGGCGTGAAAGCACCCAATCGGGGCGTTCCCGCACCATGGCGCCGATCCGGTTCTCTGCCGCCCGCGGATACCACTCGGTCGAGGCAATGGCGCCCAGCGCGAGACCGCGCAGTGTCGCTTCATTCGATCCGGGGAACGGCAGGTCGATGGCGGCGAACCATTGCGGCGTAGCGCGGAAGATCACCGGAGCCTTGGAACGCCAGCTATGCGGATATTGGTGACGTATGGTGCCCTTGCCGAGCAGCGCGCCGGCGGAGATCAGTTCAGATATCACCGCTCCATTGGCATCACCGTCCTTGCCGGAGGGTGCCAGGATTTTCTTTCCGGCGAATATCGGCACATTGGGCAGGAACGATCCGTCCTCGCCGACCAGGCTCGGGGTTTCAATCCCGTGCACGCGGGCGAGATTGAAATCATCTTCACCATGCGACGGCGCGGTATGCACGAAACCGGTGCCGGTATCGGACGTGA
>Ga0126371_10006030_pt1 | contig 10764 bp, 8 predicted proteins | sample PanSoiMetaPlot_4_FD_110145 | JGI IMG/M metagenome (GOLD analysis project Ga0126371, IMG submission 110145) | Tropical forest soil microbial communities from Panama - MetaG Plot_4 | ecosystem: Environmental > Terrestrial > Soil > Tropical forest > Bulk soil | place: Panama | collected 2016-02-17
ACTCCGCCGTCGCTGCATGCCTCAAAATTGCCGCAAGTTTTCTCCAGCGTACGCACCAGGTCGCCAGCACAACTATGAAGCCGCAAATCCAGAAGCCGCTCAGAATTGATGGAATCCACCCGGCAAAGTGCGAAGCATGCGCAGTATGCATCATTGCCGGCGCGGAGGAAGACGCAAATGTGAAGGGCTGGCTGGCGACATCCATCGCGTAATAAAACGCAGGCTGCATCTGTGCGGTGCGGCTGTGCGAAGGTGCAAGATGTCCGCCAAGGCCGGTCAGCAATGAGAACGGAAGCAGGAACTTCAACGACGCAGCCAGCCAGAGCCAGAAACGCACGTGGGCTGGACCTTTGCGCAGCAGAACTGCCAGTAAGGCCATACATAGTGCGAAGAGCGTGGACTGCCAGAGATGATTTGCCATCGCAGGACCAAGGACTGAACCGATTGTTGAAATCATGCCTTCGCCTTCCTTTCCAGCGCGCGCAGCGCTTTTTCCGCTTCCTTTACGTCATCCATCGTCAGCTTGCCGGACTCGATCAGGTGCGCCATCACCGGCTGCGACCTTCCTCCAAAGAGGGTCAGTAAGTCATCGATCAATCGCCTCTGAGCAACTTCCCGGGACACAGCCGAGGCAAAGATATGAAAGTTGCCAACCTTCCGGACTCGCTTGACGACCCCCTTCCCCTCAAGGCGGTAGACGATTGTTTGTACGGTTGTGTAAGCAGGCCGCCTGCTTTCAGGGAAGGACTCCTGTATCTCCCGGATCGAGGATTCGCCCCGCGTCCAGAGCGTCTCCATGATTTGCAGCTCAAGCTTCGACAATCTCGGAGTGGCCATTACGATTTCCTGCCTTACGCGGATTTACTACGTCAGTAATTACATCTACTACATTAGTAGTTTTTTTGCAAGCGCGAACTTTGACGTAAGAAACATGTGTGCTCTGTAGTTGGCCGTAGCAGAAGGAGTGGACGAGCCGAATCTTTCTACAATCGGCCGAATGATTTCCTATTTCCCTCCATCCGAAAGAACGGGCAGACTCCGGTCTGGCCGGACATGGTGCTGAGGAAGATCATCCGGCCTGCTGCGACACGTGCAGGAATCCAGGGAAAGACGATAGACTGGCATACCTTCCGCCATTCGATAGGGACCAATCTCAGGTCTTTGGGAGTGGATGTGAAAACGGCCCAGGAACTCCTGAGGCATGCCAATGTGAGAACGACTCTGGATCTCTACACCCAGGCGGTCTCATCCCAAAAGAGGGAAGCGAGTGACAAGCTGGTTGAGCTGCTACTGCCCTCAAAGATGGTCTGCCAAAACGTTCAGCACCCTTCAGCACCTTCGCAAGAAATTGCGGCGAACGTAAGTGATTGAAAAGATGGTAGGCACGAGGAGACTCGAACTCCTGACCTCTACCGTGTCAAATATTTGGACGCATGTAACTAGTTGATTTCAGGAGCATCGGCGACACCCTAAGGCATCCGAAATCACCCAAAACCAAAGTTCCGTACCGTCGTGCGTACCGTCACACCCCAAAAAGTACAAGTTCACTCTTTCACTTAGAAGTGTAGTGACATCTATCCGAGTTCGGTAGAGGTCCACGGTACTGGCATCCGGTGAGTCGTAGCGACGGTTGCTATAGTCGGGAGTTCTGGTTGTCATCAATGTCGTTTTGCCAGAGGTTGAGGAGTGTTTCAACACGCAGGGACACTCCCTAGTTTCCACCCGGAAGAGCAGTGAGACGCTCGATCCAATTACGAAAATGCGGGCATTCCTGCAGCATTCGATTGATCCCGATCCGCTGCGCAACCACGGTACCTTCAATAACTTTGTTGTATTGGGGATAGACAGCCAGAATCCGCTTTGAAGGAGCGGTGTTTGGATGGTCGTTAATGTCTTCGGGGGTCGCGAAAGTATTGCGAATGGAGGCCAATTGAGAAGCAAGATTAGCCTTTCCTAATGCATTGGCAAAAGCCTCGGTGTCGCTAAAGAGGAGACCCTCATATTCATGTACCTGAAGGTATGGAATAAAGCGAAGGGCGGGACGCAGGTTCGGGACTTCTCTGAGGATGTCCTCCCTAATTGCGTTCTCGATGTGGGTTGCTTTCTCCATCGCAACCAAACCCGTGGGAGGTACGGTTCCTGGAAAACCCGAGCCAAGTCCATAGAGATCGAACATAGTTGAGCAGAACACGTTTGCATCCTGTTTCAGTAGAAGCAGAATGTCCTTTCGTACTCGCGTGTACTTGACGTTGCCCCCCTTTTGTCCAGGAACGCCCAGAAGCATTGCATGTAGGTAGATTCTGCGAGACCAGAAATATGGTCCCAAAATATCGCTGATGAAACGTGCCTCTGTTGGCCCTTCACAAATGATGATTACTCGTGACATCAGCAGGTTTCCCCAGAGGTGGGGACAGGATGAGCCGCATCTACCTGAGGTCTACCGCCAAGCAAATTCTTCTGCCAAAGCTCACCAAGGCTATAGTCGGCAAGCCAGCCAGACAGCTGTTTCGGCTCCAATTTACGAAACACCGACTGGTCTTCAAAACGGTCGACGACAATAATATCTTCTGGGGTAAATTCATTCAGTAGCGGTGCAGACTGGGTAGAGATGATGATCTGATTGACCGGATTCCCCCACGGCGCAATTGACTTCTGAATCATTCCGCCAAGGAGGGATAAAGCATATGGGTGAAGGCCGAGCTCGGGTTCATCGAACAACATGGTGCGCGGCGGGCTTGGCTGCAAAAGGGCCGTTGCTAGACAAATGAATCTGAGAGTGCCGTCCGAAAGTTGACTGGCACGCAGCGGGTAATCTGACCCACGCTGTCGCCACTCCAGCTGAATCATCTCTGGATTAGTTGGTACTGGACGAAGTTGGAAGTCATCAAAAAACGGCGCGGCCAATTTCACGACATCTCGAATTTTTGTGTAGTTCTCAGTATCAGTCCGCTGCAGACGATATAGAAACGCTGCCAGATTTTCGGCATTCGATCGAAGCGATACATTGTCATTGATTCCGCCTTGCCGCCGAACTCCAGCTAGCAGGCTCGTGTCGTGAAAGTGATAGACGACCCAACTTGAAAGTGCTTCAAAAACATAGAGTGACGGTCCTTTTCTTGTGTATAGGCCAGCATCATCTTTACGATCCTTGAGTCTGGCTTCAAAGTGTCCCGATCCGAATTGTGCCTTCGACTCTTTCCATTGAACATAAGGTCCGTTATAGATCGATGCCTCGCTCGAAAAAACTAATTTGTTATCCACTGTCGGAACGAGACTGAACTCGTACCCGTTCTGGCCAAACATCAGTTTGACCCTTAATTCCTTTGTTACCTTTGGGCCCAAATAGAGGCACGCATCAGCTCCTCCCTCCGTTGCCAAGGCGAGTTGAAGCCGTCCGTCCATCAGCTCGCGAAGCAATCGGAAAAGGCTCACGAAGTTGCTCTTACCGGCTCCATTTGGACCAATTAAGACATTAGTGTTGCCGAGCTTGAAAGACTCCAAATCTCGGATCGATTTGAAGCCTTTGATCGTAATTTTGTCGATGATCTCGCCCATTGGTTTAATATTCCTACGTTAGTCAGGCATTTGACGATTCAATGCACTTCACGATCTAAAGCCCTTTTCTGAGCCTCCGCTAGAAAGAAAAAGTGCTGCGAATATTTTCTAATAATGTGTCAGATCCCCTAATCCAGCGAGCATTAGACTCGACAAAGTCGAAAATCTCGTTCCACGCAGATTTGTTGTTCAAGACGTCTTGTCCTCTCTGGTCTAAGTAGTCATTTAGCAAGCCCGCCATTGCGCGAGCGTGCCATGCCTGATCGTTGGTCCTGTAGGTCATCAGGATTGCGATTTCTTGTTGCCCGCTAACCATCCTCACAAGAGGTAGGATCAAATTTTCAAAACGACTTGTCGCAGAATCAAATGAATGAGACTCGTCAAATCGTCTGAGCGCCTGTTCAAGATAATCAGGGGATGGATCGCGGGCAATGATGGTTGCAAGTGTCTCATCGTCTGTCTCTGAAAGACGACTCAACACGATGGGCCTAAGATCGGGAATGAGCACCGCTGACGGGAACGCTCTGGCAAATCCATCTTCGGGGACGTTCTCAATATACTGGCGGATCTTGATGTCGGCAGCGGAGCCTATTTGTCCTCTACTCTCTGGAACGGCAGCCAACAAAAAGCAGGCTCTGTATAGTCGTTCATCTTCGAGCTTCGATACGAGTTGAGGCAAGCTGTCCTGTAGGACAGACTCCGCTGCCTCGCGGTGAAGGTGAATCACAGCACTGAGTGCTGCAAAACGCCGTTTTCGTTTAGGTACTGACCAACCTTTTTGGAGCAAATCTTTCAGCAGAGCTTTTGTCACGTTTCGTACGAGAACATCCCTCGCGCGCACGAACGGTCCCGCGCGAAGAAATTCTACGGCCTTGCTATGATCCGTGGGAAAGTATTCCGATTCAACATCGCGCAAAATTGAAGCAACTGCGGCCTTTCCCTGGACTGGCGGAAGTGCTAGTAAGTGAACCACCACATTTCGAATATGTGTTCGAGCCAGTTCGGCGGGGGGTTGATAAGGGTCCTCTGGGGAGACCATAGATGGATGTGCGCAACGGTTCCGGTCTTCGAATAGGCGCTCGAAATCCTTTGCTTCAACTGGAGAAAATAACTCAAATTCGTCTCTTGCTCGAGAGACTAAAAGACGTTCAAACTCGAGACTCGCTTTCACATCATCGTTCTGCCTTGCCGCTTCAAATCTTTCCAGCATCACTTTCGCACGATTGTCGCCTGTCATTTCTAGTTCACGTAATTTGCTCACGAAATCATAAACGACAGAAATCCAAGCTGCGATGACAGCCGACCGGTATGCTCCTGCTTTGTAGCAAGCAATGGCCTCGGTTATATATCCCTTGCCCGCCGGCTTCCGGCATCGCAAGATCAACTCTTCTAGATCGGATAGCGCTTCGGCCATTTTCCCTCCTTGGGAAAAACCGACGTGTCGTCACAATTTGATTTGCCTCCACATAGAGAGCGGCACTCTTGAATCGATCGCAGTTTCCAGATCGTCTATGGCCTGACGTTCAAGCTTCCATGCCTCATCACGCAGTCCATTTGCCGTAAGTACAGGGTCGCCAATGGCTGACCGAATCGAAGCCTCGGGATATGGTACTGGAATCGAACCAAGCATTTCCCGATCGATCTCTAGAATAACGGAGCCATAGGAACATCTTCGAATAAGAGTTTGTCCATAACTAGATGCCAACCACGTATACAAAAAGCCAGCATTTATCCCATCCGCTGCGATCACGCGAAGTGCATGCTGATTGGCACTCCAGCCTTCCATGTAAGCGGGAATGATCTGAACACGTCCTATTGTTCCTGAGCAGCTCACCGTTATCATTTCCTTCTTGAGAGCAATTTCAGGAAGATCTTTCGTGTGCGCACCCTTAGCTAGTCCCTTTACATCGACTGGATCGATCTGCAGAAGCTGCTTGCTGCTTAGCATCGGAATGCCGCCGCGACGGACATAAACTCGTTTGCGGAACTTGGTTACAGCTCGAATAACCGAAGTTATCCGTCTATCGCTCAAGGGAATCGTGTTTACCTTAGAGAGGGTGTGCTCAACTTGTGAGACAAGTGGGTTGTGATAGTTGCCCTCAAATCTGCCCGACACTTGTGATGCTCGAACGCATACCACAACAGGTCCCTGCGGAGTCTCCAGAGATATCTTTGGTAGCCCTAAGCGTTCATGCAACATACGGTTGGCACTGTCCAACAAGGCATTAGCCTCGTCTCGCAGCTGATAGGCCTTTATGACCCGCTCTCCGATAGATACCCCCGGTTCACCGAGATCTGGAATCAAGACGCGGGCTAGGTGTTCAGGTTCAATGTGCTTGATCACTGAACCGTAAGTAGCTTGGATTATCTGTGGTCGGCCATAACGGCTGCGTAGAAAGGCTGCGGCATAAGCTGCAATTTCCGGTTTGGTCGCACGTAATCGGATGGCATCCTCCGAAAGAGCGTTGCCAACGAAAGTAGCCGAGGCTAAGCCAACGTTCCCGACAGTCCCGGAACGGGAAATGAGTACATCCCAAGGCTTGATTATTAATTCACTCAATCGCCTGGTCTTTGCTCGGCTGATATAAGAATCAGCTTGCGGCCGAATGCTGATGATATCTGAACTGGAAAGGAACGGGACGCCATAGTCGGGTTCAACCCATCGTCGCGTCGTACGGATTGGTTTGGGCGCGTCGTTGCATAAGCCCCGCTGACCGAATATCGGCTGCAATAGCAGCTTTGCTGCGATCATTGCATCGACTGCCGCGCGTGCATCGATGTTGTAAGCTGATGCTTCCAGACGTAGACCTTCGCCCATTATCTCGGACAAGTTAATGGAGGTCGAAAGCTTGTGCGGTTCTTCTGCTTCAGGGTTGCGCCTTCTCCGGACGGTGCTAGCTACCATCCCAGTACCGCATCCTCTTTCCAGCGCAAGAACTCGTCAGCCACTTGTGGCGTGTCGTCATCTAGCATCCGATGTCTAGGAAGGCGTCTTTTGGTGATGTCACCTGTTGAGGCGTGTTCGAAAAGCTCTGAGGGTTGTTCTTCCTCCCCCGGTACCCAAATCTCTTCGCCGTCTTCGTTTCTCCGGTAAACCGTATTTCCACGCTTATCGTGCCCCATGGCCATAACTTGTGCCATGAATATTTCATAATCGTTAAGCTGTCCCTGTCGATCCTCCCTGCGCAGTTCATCCTCTGTCTTGCGCTGGAGAACCAGAATCGACGTCTGCGTGCCGTTTCTGGGTTGAAAAGTATCTGGATGAAGATCTACTGATGCAATCAAACGGCAATGTTTCACTATCCAATGGCGCACATAGGCCAGGCCTGGCGCGCCCAGAATCGCATCAGGAAGAACGATTGCCATCCGACCACTTGGTTTCAGGAATTGCCAACACCGCTCAATAAAGAGAATCTCGGGAGGCTGCGAGGTCTGGAGCTGTGTTGTAGGCACCCAGGTGTCGTCTCGTTTGGCCCAGACATGACCCAGTTGGTATTGGCTAAGGGTTTCGCGATCTTTGATCGGCAATTTCGAGCCAAATGGAGGATTGGTTGCAATCACATCGAAGAGTGCCAAATCTTCGGGTCTGGTCAATTCCGATGTGCTGGTACCGACCGCACGTGCGAACTGACGGCGAAATTCACTTTCCCATTGGTGAGGATGAAGAAGACTATCCTGGCGGAAGATATTGCCAGATCCATCATTGTTCATCACCATATTCATCTTGGTGGCTTTTACCAAGTCGGGATTGATGTCAATCCCGAAGAACGACTGTTTGGCGATCTCCCGGATCCTTTCGTTGAGCGCAGCTTTCATGCCACTAGATGACTTACCGCTCTTTTCCACCTCAGATCTAAGGCTACGAATTATCTCGTTCATTGCAATAACAAGAAAGCCACCTGTCCCGCATGCGGGATCCAGAATCCGCTCGTCGTGATGCAGGTCTAGCATCCGAATCGCCATGTGTTGGATATTTCTCGGGGTAAAGAATTCGCCTCGATCACCCCTGAGATTCGCTCCCACCAGTTCCTCGTACGCCTTTCCCTTCACGTCAATGTTGGTATCAAGGAAGCTGTATCGCTGGAGCTCGCCCACGACGTAGGCCAACGAACGAGGATTTAGCTTGATTACGTCAGCTTTATCGAAGATCGCGGGATAGCGGGCTTTCACCGCCTCGAAGATCTTCCCGACACGAAGGGCAACCGTTAGCCTCCCGTCATGGCTTGCCTTCTCTTCAGCTGTAGCATAAAAATCGAGCGGTTTTGGAAGATTTCGTTCATCGTGGATCTTGCTAAAGATCACCTTTAGCAGCTCAAAGAAGGCTGGTTGCTTTTGTAACCCATCAGTGACGTAGATATGGTTATGGCATATTTTGAATGAGAAGAGTAGGTTGTCTTCAACAGCCCGCTTCAAGGAATCTCTTGTCGGACGATCAACGTCTTCGGGGTCACCATCCTTTGATGGCACGTCATTCGGCTCACCCCATATTGTTTTTCTTCCCTCGATTAGCCTGCGAAAAACGGCCTTGTAGCGTCCATTTGTCCACATCCCCCACTCGGCGTTTGGACATGCCGACATATAAGACTTGAGCTGGTCAACGCCATCCTTTTTGGATGAAGGTTCTATCGAATCCTTTTTGCACTCAATGATGATGAAGATGTTGTCCTGTGTGTGCTCCGCGCCGTCAGGGAAAATCGCCAGATCTACGCGCGTTCGATTGGAGCCAATCTTGATGGGGTACTCAACAGCGATTTGATCGCGGCTATACCCCAGTTCCAAAACCAGGCGGCGTTCAATATTTTGGCGGATATACTCTTCAGGCGTATCGCTTCGGATCTTCTGATCGATGTAGTCGCAAATCTTACGGTCTGGCAGCGTAGTGACGAGCTTCGCCGTCATCAAGAACTCCTTTAGGACTTTGGGAAAGACCTATTCATTTTGCCATCCAGCCTTGTTGAATGGCGATAGCAATCGCGGTTCGATTTCCTGCGACTACTCAAGGCGATTTGACCCGCCACGTCCTCGCAATTTCGACAAGAAGAAGGCGTTTGCCTGACAAATCGCTATAGCGAGCGTATCGCCATTTTAGGCACAACTCATTCCCTCTTAGCGAACTTTCAACCGAGCGAAATTTTTCTCCGATACGGGGCGTCCGGAATTGAGCCATTCTAATGTTTGGTCTGGATGCTTCTTTAGATGGAGGTACGTCGGGTCCTGCGATTGAGATTTTGCCAGCACTGCTTTTACATCTTCCGTCGTTTGTGCTGGCTGAAGCTCTCGCAAACGGTCAGGGAAGTTCCTCCGCATATAATCCCACAACGCAGATTGTGCGATAGGCAGTTTGCACGAATTGTAAGGACAGCGATCTAATGAACGCTTCCAGCTCAACTCCGGCAGCCCGGCCACAGCACCGGCAAGGTTTCTGGGATTCCCAACAAATCGGCCACTCTGTAAGAACATCCACAGTGCTTCTTCATGCTTGAGTGGGTCTTTATAAAACGGTGCCTGAGATAATCCCGGAATTTTTCCTTTCGCAAGAGCTACCGCCCCACTCGCGTTTCGTGGCTTTTGGGCTTTGCATAGTGCTACCGACAGATAGGGCCAGTTCTGCTCCAAGAACGTGACCAACTGATCTCGGCGTTCGAGCAATTCCTGCTGATCCAGCTTGGGCTTCCTACCCCTTTTGGGTTTCTTAGGCGGTGAGTGTGGAATTAGGCCGTTAGTTCCAAACGCCTCCGTCTCTAGCCTCGATAAACGCTCTTTGATTTCGTGGAGCACCTGTGCCAACTCAGACGACGTAAGCTCGACACCAGAATTTACTGAGCTTTTCGTCACAATCGAAGAATTCGAAAATTCAGAATTTGCTTCCTTTAACGGCCTTCTCCTCATATCTCACATCAGAATAAGGCTTATGCCTCGAATGTGGAAATATAGCCCGCATATACGAGGTTTTCCCTTATTTTCCAAGGTGATAACTTCGCCTGCCTTGCCCTACTATCCGGTTCATGAGCAAACAACAAAGAGGTATTGAAGCGCTCAATCTTTTCGAGCCAGAAGTTCCAGATTTTATGGAGGGCTTGATATGAAGATTCAGTTTGCAGAATGCGATGAAAACCAGAGCGGGCAACGGTTCTTGGACAGCTCCGCCCCGCGACTTATACGGCACGTCGCATCCTGCGAAACGGCGGGTGGGGGAATTATTCCCCTACCTGCCGGTAAGGAAGAAAAGCTGTCCCGGGGTGCGGGGCAGAGCCCCGCTGTTTCTGCGCGCGCAGCGCGCCTGTCCTCTTCACTTGACCAAGTACAGATTAAACGTGACAAGCCGAAACACTGGAAGCGCAACTGTGGCAGGTTCACGGTACGTGGTGCTTCGAGCGCGATAGCGGGTAAGACACGCTACTGCCGCGTTGGTTGCAAGTGTTGGGACTGCGGCGGGTGTGCACCACGCAGAGCGGCAGCGTACTGCATTCGCATCGCACAGACGGCAGAAAAGCTGAAACTCAATAAGCTCCTGACTCTCACGCTCGATCCGTCCAAACTCGACGGTGCGGACTCCACTCGATACATCAACGAAGTCTTCGCGGACTTTCGCGTATATCTGCGTCGCAAGCTAGGCCATTCTCCCGCGTACATCCGGGTCCTGGAATATCAGAAGAACGGCAACGCACACCTACACGTACTCCTGAATTGCTATCTACCCCAGGATTGGGTGTCAGAAGCTTGGTCAGCTGTTGGCGGGGGAAGGATCGTAGACATCAAGCGCGTCGATCTGCACCGCGTCTCGCGGTATTTGTCGAAGTACCTCACCAAGCAAATGCTTCTGTGTGCTCCGAAACGTGCACGTCGAGTGACCACGTCGAGGTGCATTCAGCTATTTGCAAAACAGCAAAGCGATTTCGCGTGGCGGTTGATAAAAGTTCCGATTGTCAGGCTTTTCGATCTCCATCGCTCGAAGGTAACTCGCATCAATCCCGACGCAGACGGATACCTAGTCGCATTTGAAACTTTCGAAATCGAGTGGGACCTGGGATTCACACCTTGTGCAGACGCAGGGGTACATAAGCAGGTGCCGCAATGTTCGCTCTAACGCTTGAATCACATGTACGCTGTGCACCCCGTACAGGTGCGTGGGGTGTGCTGTATTGCTCTGCTCTGACGCTTGAATCACATGTACGCTGTGCACCCCGTACAGGTGCGTGGGGTGTGCTG
>Ga0126371_10006031_pt1 | contig 10763 bp, 8 predicted proteins | sample PanSoiMetaPlot_4_FD_110145 | JGI IMG/M metagenome (GOLD analysis project Ga0126371, IMG submission 110145) | Tropical forest soil microbial communities from Panama - MetaG Plot_4 | ecosystem: Environmental > Terrestrial > Soil > Tropical forest > Bulk soil | place: Panama | collected 2016-02-17
TCCAATGGAACGTCGGTGGTGGACGTCACCGATGCCAAGCATCCCAAATACATCGCGCACATTCCGGGCGAGCCGGTAAAGCCGGGAGAGCGGGGCGACGTAGGCGGAGCCCAAATGGTTCGCGTGTGTGCGGGAAGCGAGCTGCCGCATGCTGACAAGAGCAAGTTCTACCTGTTGCGCAGCCTCGGCAATTCCGCACACGAAATGTGGGACGTCACCGACCCGGCCAAGCCCAGCCGCATGACTACGATCGTCAGCGGCCTGCGCGATACGCACAAAAGCTGGTGGGAATGCGACACGGGCATCGCATATCTTGTCGGCGGAGCCCCCGGCTGGCGCACTCCGCGCATGGCCATGATTTACGATCTGAGTGACCCCGCCAAGCCTGTCTTCCTCCGCTACTTCGGCTTGCCTGGCCAGCAGCCCGGCGCGAAAGGGCCGGTCCCGGAAAGCCTCCACGGCCCAATGTCCACTGGCGCGAAAGGCAATCGCGTATATTTTGCCTATGGCAATTCACGCGATGGCGTGCTGGAAATCGTCGACCGAGAAAAGCTGCTGAGCGGCCCGAAAGAACCGACGGATGAGAATCTTCGTTATCCGGTGATTGCACGGCTGGATTTCCCGGAGGACATTGGCGCGCACACCGCCTTTCCCTTGCTTAAAGTTCCCATGGCTGAATTCGCCAAACAGAAGAACGGAAAAGTGAAAGACTTCGTCGCGGTTACGGGCGAAACGGTCGCCAACCAATGCCAGGAATTCCGGCAGACGCTGCGGTTCGTGGACATTTCCGACGAGGCGAAGCCGATGGGAGTGTCGACGTGGACGGTTCCGGAGGCGAGCGGGAACTTTTGCTCCGCGGGCGGGCGTTTTGGCGCGCATTCCTCCAATGAAAGCTTCTCGCCGGTTTATTACAATCGCATCCTGTTCATTGCGCATTTCAATGCAGGTGTTCGAGCGGTGGACGTGCGCGACCCGTTCCACCCGAAGGAGATTGGCTACTACATTCCCGCTGTTACGGCGAAGACGGACAAGCGCTGCGTGGGGCAGGGAGCGGAGCAGGTTTGTAAAGTCGCGATCCAGACCAACAACTTGGAAGTGGACGAACGCGGCTACATCTATGCGGTGGACCGCGCCAACACGGGCATGCATATTCTTACGGTGACCGGTTCGGCGCGCCAAATTGCCGACTTCTCGCGAGCTCAGTGAACGTGGGCCGACGGATGGAAGAGCGATTGCACCGATCATGTTCGAGGCGTCATTAAACTTGAAACGGGCGAGCGGAAGCTTGGCTCTACACTCGGAAGCGTCTTTTGCTGTGACGCTTCAAGAAGTCGAGAAGGGGAGGTCCAAATCATGCCAAGCAAAATTCAGCCCATACCAAAGGGCTATCATTCCATCACGCCTTACTTGGTCGTAAACGATGCGAAGAGAGCGATCGAGTTTTATCAGCACGCGTTCGGCGCTCAGGAGATCGTGAAAATGGATGGCCCGAACGGTAAGATCATGCACGCGGAATTGAAGATTGGGGATTCGATGCTGATGCTAGCCGACGAGAACCCGGCGAGCGGATCCACTTCGCCCAAAACGCTCCGCGGCACGGCCACCGGCATTATGCTGTACGTCGATAACGTGGATAACGTCTTCAAGCAGGCCGTTTCCGCGGGAGCCAAAGCCGACCAGCAGCCTTCCGACATGTTTTGGGGCGATCGCTACGGCAAACTCACCGATCCATTCGGCCACTCCTGGTCGGTCGCCACGCACATTGAGGACGTGCCTCCGCAGGAGATGGCGAAACGCGCCAAAGAAGCCATGGCGAAGATGGCGCAACCGCAGCCAGTCGGTTGAGGCTAACGGAAAACTCTGAACAGGCGCGTGAGTGGATCGTAATAGCGGTCCACCACGCGCTCTTTCAACGGGATGATCGCGTTGTCGGTGATTTTGATTTCTTCTGGACAGACCTTGGTGCAGCACTTGGTGATGTTGCAGTAACCGATTCCACAGCTTTCGCGCAGGTCTTGGAGGCGGTCGGCGGAATCGATGGGGTTCATCTCCAATGCGGCTGCGTGGACCAGGAAGCGCGGCCCGATGAATTTATCGTGCAGCCGGTGATCGCGCAGAACGTGACAGACGTCCTGGCATAAAAAGCATTCGATGCATTTGCGGAATTCCTGCACGCGGTCGACGTCGGATTGATACATGCGCCATGTGCCATCCGGAGCGTCGGGTTTGCGGGGCTTGATGTACTCGATGCGCTCCTTAACGCGATAGTTCCAGGAGACGTCGGTGACCAGATCCTTGAGCAATGGAAAAGTCTTCATCGGTTCGACGGTGACGGGTTGGTCGAGAGGCAGCGTGTTCAGCCGCGTCATGCACATCAGCTTCGGCCGGCCGTTGATTTCCGCCGAACATGACCCGCATTTGCCGGCCTTGCAGTTCCACCGTACAGCCAGATCGTTGGCCTGCTCAGCCTGGATCTTGTGAACCGCGTCGAGGACCACCATGCCGCTCGAAATCTCGGTGGTATAGTCTCTGAATTCCCCCACGGAAGCGTCTCCGCGCCAGATCCGGAACGTCGCGCTGGCCATCCTACTTCTGTTCCTCCACCACTTGTTTCATTTCTTCCGCCATCGGGATGACCGGAATGCGTTCGACACGAACGCTTCCATCCGCTGCCTTTTCGATTCGCAGATTATATTGGCCCCACTCCTCGCTTTTTTCCGGATAGTCGTCACGGAACTGTGCGCCGCGGCTTTCTTTTCGTTCCAGGGCAGCCCGCGTGACGATTTCAGATACGGTCAGCAGATTGGAGAGATCGAGGGCCGTATGCCAGCCATTGTTATATTCACGATTGCCTGAGACGCCGGCTTTGGCCGCGCGGCGCTTGAGCTTTTCGATGATTTCAAGCGCCTGCTGCATCTCCTCTTCGCGGCGGACGATGCCCACCAGTTTCTGCATAGATTCCTGCAGCTCATACTGGATGGCGTAGGGATTCTCGCCGGAGGGTCCGCGTTCGAACGGCTCCAACGCGGCGCGGGCGGCGGCGTCGATCTGGTCCTTGGGCAGCGCGCCCGCGGAATGTTCTTTCGCGAATTGGGCGGCGTACTCGCCTGCGCGCTTGCCGAATACCAATAAGTCGGAGAGCGAATTGCCTCCCAGGCGATTTGCCCCGTGGAGGCCTGCGCCGCATTCGCCCGCGGCGAACAGGCCCGCGACGCCAGACATCTGGGTGTCGGCATCCACCCGAACGCCTCCCATCATGTAATGCGTGGTAGGCCTGATTTCCATGGGCTCCTGGGTGATGTCGATGTCGGCGAGCTGCTTGAACTGGTGATACATGCTTGGCAGCTTCTTCTTGATGTGCTCGGCCGAGTTGGGAAGCTTCTCCTTGATCCACGCGATGTCTAGGAACACCCCGCCATGCGGACTGCCGCGGCCCGCCTTGACTTCGCGATTGATGCAGCGGGCGACGTGGTCGCGCGTCAGCAGCTCCGGCGGGCGCCGGGCGCTCTTGTCTCCCTGCGTATAGCGCCAGCCCTCCTCGGGATTATCGGCGGTCTGCGATTTGTAGTTCGCCGGGATGTCGTCGAACATGAATCGCCGGCCCTCTTTGTTGCGAAGGACCCCCCCTTCGCCGCGCACGCCTTCGGTCACCAGAATTCCGCGGACGCTGGGCGGCCAGACCATGCCGGTGGGATGGAACTGCACGAACTCCATATCGAGCAGCGCCGCGCCCGCGTGATAGGCGAGCGAGTGTCCGTCGCCCGTGTATTCCCAACTGTTGCTGGTGATCTGATAAGCGCGCCCAATTCCACCGGTCGCCAAAACCACGGCTTTGGCGTGAAACACGAGGAATCGTCCGCGTTCGCGATCATAGGCCAGGGTTCCCACGCAGCGATCTCCGTCTTTGAGCAGCGTGACGACCGTGGTCTCCATATGGAACTGAATGCCTCGATGCACGCCGTGATCCTGCAATGTCCGGATCATCTCGAGGCCCGTTCGATCGCCGACATGCGCCAGCCTGGGATATCGGTGGCCGCCGAAATTGCGCTGTAAGATGCGGCCGTCCTTGGTGCGGTCGAACATCGCGCCCCAGGCTTCGAGTTCCTTGACCCTTGCAGGGGCCTCTTTGGCGTGGATCTCCGCCATGCGCGGATTGTTCAGATATTGTCCGCCGCGCATGGTGTCGGCGAAGTGGACTCGCCAATTGTCTCGGTCGTCCACGTTCCCCATGGCGGCCGCCATGCCGCCTTCCGCCATCACCGTGTGAGCTTTGCCTAGCAGGGATTTGGTGACGACGCCTGTCGTAACGCCCGCCGCGGAGGCTTCAATGGCCGCGCGCAATCCGGCTCCGCCGGCGCCCACCACCAGGACGTCGTATTCGTGTATTTGATATTCGGCCATTTCCTAAAGGATTCTCCAATCCGTCCAAATGCCTTTGGCGCACAGGCGGATATAGAGGTCCACGAACCCCACGTAGTACATACTGATCCAGGCCCAGAGCATGTGGCGGCGGTTGAGGCCGGATACGCAGTCATAGCAGGATTTCCGCACCGCGCTGGAGGAGATTACGTCTTTCCGCCCGCCGATTAAGTGACGGAAGGAATGGCATCCGAAGGTATATAGGCCGAGCAGAATCGGATTCAGGATCAGGATGAGAGAGCCAAGTCCGATGCCGAACTGAGTACCCGGACCGGAGGGGCCGTCGAACCACAGGCTTCGCCAGGCGTCGTAAGACAGAATGCCAATGAACAGGATCGCGAAATACAGAAAGTAGCGGTGGACGTTTTGCAGGATTAGGGGGAACGTCCGCTCGCCCCAATAAGTTTTTCGAGGTTCGCCAACCGCGCAAGAGGGTGGATCCAGCCAAAAGCCCTTGTAGTAAGCGCCACGGTAGTAGTAGCAAGTGAAGCGAAAGCCGAGCGGAGCCCAGAGAATGAACCACGCTGCCGAGTACGGCAGAATCGAAGGCCACCAGAGAGGTTGCGTGCGGAACAGGAGGGGCGAGTACATCGGCGAGAGGTACTGCGTTCCCGGCAGTTCGTAGTAGTTATTCTCCAAGATGGCCCAGTTGGCGTACACGATGAAAATCATGTAGCCGATAAAGACGAGGAGCGGCTCGACCCACCACCTGTCTTTCCGGGAGGTTTGGGTGAATCCGGGCCTCGGAGTCTGGCCGAAGTCGGGTCTGGAAGTTTGTCCGAAGCTAAGGCGGGCGTCGGAAGCTGAGCCGCTTGGCTTAAGCGGAACGTCGATCGATGACATGGGAACGGATCAGGATAACATTTCATTCTATCGCGCTTGCGCCCGCCCCTCACGTCGCGGTTCTGAACCTCCTCCATGGGCTGTCGGGAAACGACGCCTCGTACGATCTAACTCCTGAATGTGTTGGAAATTCGCGTGCTAATTCGGTGCGTGCGAGCGCGGCTTTTGGGATATACTCATTAAGCCTGAAAGCCGGACATTTCGCGTATTTCGAACAGCAAATTATCTGAAAGAGAGATGAACCATATGAATGCATCGCATCCGCATCAACGAAAATTAGGACGCCTCGCGCGTTCCTACAACCCGCGTATTCCGCATATGAGCGCGCTGCAGGCGGGCCAGCAGATTCCGCCTCCACCACCTTCGGTCGACTATACAACGGGTATGCCGGCCAATTTCGGCATGATGCTCAACGATACGCTGGGCGATTGCACTTGCGCCGCCTTCTATCACGCCATTCAGGTTTGGAGCTTCAAAGCGCAGAGCAAAGAAACAACGGAGCCCGACCGCGATGTTGAGCAGTTGTACATTCAGGCTTGCGGATACGATCCGAAGCAAGGCGGCGAAGGTCCGGGCGGCAACGAGCAGCACGTGCTGACGTACCTTCTTAATAGCGGCGCGCCGTTTGGGCCGGCGGGAAAGAGCCGGCACAAGATCCTGGGCTTCGTGGAAGTCGATCCCCGCAACATCGACGACGTCAAATCCGCCATTAACGATTGCGGCGTCGCCTATATCGGTTTCAACGTGCCGCAGAGCGTCATGCCGCCGGGACAAGATCCCCCTTCCGTGTGGACAGTCGACCCGTCCCATTCGAAAATCATCGGAGGCCACGCCGTGGTGCTGCCGGGGTACGACGCGCAAGGCGCGACCGTGATTTCATGGGGTCAACTGTACAAGATGACCTGGCAGTTCTTTTCGAAGTTTGTGGATGAAGTGTACGCGATCGCCGACAGCACTTGGGTCGACGCGGGCGGCAAAACGCCGGCGGGGATGACTCTGGCGCAGCTCGAAGCTCAGATGCAGGCGCTAAAGGGCACCGCCGCCGCCATCGCTTAAGCGGGTCCGCGCCGGGCGCGGCCAAACCGATCGGTGAGTCCCTCTAACCGAATGGTTCATGGACGCGCCCGTTTCCACGCGTTTCATTGGTTTTACGTTTGGCCCCCCACATGCTTTCCTGAGTGCGTTCCTTTAAGGAAAGAGACAAAAAGGAGACAAATAAAATGAAAACCAAATTGAATTCGCTATTGCTGACCGCCGCCGGCCTGACGCTGAGCGTTGCGGCGGCCTATGGGCAGAGCAAAGTAGTCGCAGACGTTCCGTTCGCGTTCCGCACGGCTGCAGGCGTCCAGAATGCCGGTCAGTACTTGATCAGTCAAGAGGGCGCGGCAACGAAACTCGTCAATCGGGAGACCGGCAGGGCGTCGTTGCTCGGGATCGGGACGCCGCAGGACGCCAATAGCCACGCCGCCCCTCAGCTCGTGTTCCTCTGCGGAAGCGAAACCGGATGCGCGCTTCGATCCGTGACGATCGCGGACGGCCGGACCTACAGCTACAAGACGCCCCGACTGAATCCGTCCGAGACCGCGCACGTCACCGTGATTCATTTCGAGTCGGGACAAGCTGAATAATCTACGAGCTTGCGGGCGCCGTGGCGGAGGACGCGGCGCTCACTTGCGTTGAGCGAGCGGCGGCCAGGTCCGTGCAGGCGGACTTGGCCGCCGCTCGTGCTTTCCCGCGGCAATCTACAATGATGGATAGGTTCCCGTGGCTCACCTCAACGTGTTGAAAGATGGCTTCGGCCGTCTTCACGATAATCTGCGCATCAGCGTGACGGACCGCTGCAACATCCGGTGCTTCTACTGCATGCCGGAGGCGGACGTGAAATTCGAGCCCCGCGAGCACGTGCTCACATTCGAGGAGATCGAGCGGTTCGTGCGCGTCGCGGCGAGCCTGGGCGTTCGCAAGCTGAGGATCACCGGAGGCGAGCCGCTGGTTCGCAAGAACCTGAGCACGCTGATCCGGAAGCTCGTGGCTGTGCCGGGAATCGAGGACCTGGCGCTGACCACGAATGGCGTGTTGCTGGCCGCGCAGGCCCAGGAACTTTATGACGCCGGTCTCCGCCGCATCAATATTCACCTGGATACGCTCGACCGCGAGCGGTTCCTCAAGATCACGAGGCGGGACGAGTTGCAGCGCGTTTTGGAAGGCATAGAAACCTCCCGGCGGATCGGCTACGGCCCGATCAAGATCAATGCCGTCGCTGTGCGGAATCTGGTGGAGCCGGACATCGTGCCGCTGGCGCGGTTCGGCCGCGAACAAGGGATCGAGATCCGCTATATCGAATTCATGCCGCTCGACGCGCAGGGCCTGTGGGAGCGGCCGCGTGTGCTTACGGCGGACGACATGATCGCGATGATCGAGCGGGAAATCGGGCCGCTCGAAGAGATTCCGGATCAGGATCCGCGCGCACCCGCCACGGAATATCGTTTTGCGGACGGAATTGGCCGCGTGGGATTCATCGCCTCCGTGAGCCGTCCGTTTTGCCTGAACTGCAATCGTATCCGACTGACCGCGGACGGTCACGTCCGTTACTGCCTGTTTGCAGTGGAGGAAACGGAAGTGCGGTCGCTGCTGCGGAACGGCGCTTCGGACGAGGCAATCGCGGACGCGATTCGCGCGTGCGTCGGCGCCAAATGGATCGGCCACGAGATCAACACGGCTCGATTCGTGCCGCCACCCCGGCCGATGTACTCTATCGGCGGATAATCACTGTTTCTCGAACAGATCGGCCCGGTTGACGCGCTCGCCTTTGAACATGAGCATAGAAATGCGCTCCGTCGCGGAGATGTCCTGTAAAGGATTGCCGTCGACAAGCAGGAGGCTGGCTTCGTAGCCGGGGCGGATCAGGCCGATGCGATCGGTTGCGCCGAGCAAGCGGGCGGCGTTATAAGTAGCAGCCTGAAGAGCCTCGGGCGCCGGGACTCCGGCTTCCACCCAAAGCTGCAACTCGCGGTGGATAGCCGGGCCGTGGAGAGTGAGCGGATTGCCGGAGTCGGTTCCCGTCACCAAAGCCACGCCGGCGCGGCGGGCGGCGAGCAGGTTCTTTTTTGCGATTTCCAGATTCAGCGGATAACCGGCATACGCCTGACGCATGGCTTGCAATTGGGGTGAAGGGACTGGCGATCGGATGGACGCAAGAAGTTCCGGCGCCGCGGTCTGCTGCACCAAAGAGCGTTCGATGGGGCCCGTGCTGCCTTGGACAAACGCCTCGATCGATTCCACTACCATCAGCGTCGGATCGTAGGTCGCGCCTTGTTGCTTCATGCGGGCGAAGAAAGCTTCCGGGATCGCCTCCCGGAAGGAACCATGCTCAATACCGCTCGCGCCGGCATCCAGAGCATCGGCGACGTCGCGAGCGTCGCCGGTGTGGACTACCAGGGGCAGACCGGATTGGCGCGCGGCGTCTCCGATCGCTTTCACGATTTGTGGGTCCAATCGGTTGTAGCGCGTGCTACCGGCGCCCGATTCCAAAATCGCTTTAATCCCATCCACGCCCTCCTGGTGAAGCGCCATCACTTGCGCTCGCGCTTCCTCCGCAGTTTTGGGCAGCCGCAAAGACTGCGCCTCCATCGCGGCGCGAGCGGAGGGGGGGAGATAGGGTAGGGCTTCGGCGCCGTGCCCACCCTCAATTGTGAAAAGCGGGCCAACCAGGAACAGTTCGGCGCCGAGCCGCTCACCCGACTTAACCTTGGCGCGCAGATGCAGAGCATCATCCAGCGCATCGCCCAGGCTCTTTACGGCGATGACGCCGCTGTAAAGATACGCCGCCAGCTCGCGGTCGAGGCTCCCCTCAGTCCTGCCCGTGTACGCCGCGGCGGAGATGCCGCCATTGGCGCCAAGATGCACATGCACATCAATCAGGCCCGGGAGCAGTGTCTTGCCCGCGCCTTCCACGGTCTGGGCGTCGAGAGCTTTAGGATCGGGCGACGCGCCTTCGAAAACCTGTGCGATCTTGCCGCCTTTTACCAACACGGCGCCGCGGTCGACGACGCGTCCATCGCCCAAAAACAGACGCGCATCGCGGATCAACCACGTGCCCCTGCGGCCCAAGTCGCGAGTCAGAATCTTTTGACGAGCGATGTTGTCTTTGCTGTGCGCCTGCCACGCGCCCATAGCCAAGAAAGGCGCAAACACTGCCACAAGCCACAGCTTGCCTGAAGGAGACATCTTGTCGTCCTTGTCCCAACGGAACAGCTTGACTCCAAGAAACGTGCCCACCACGGCCGTGAGCGCGAGCGCCCCCGCGGCAGGCAGATTTTCCAGAAATGTTCCGTGGCCGAGCAGAATGGCTTGCATTCCCGTCGCCAGATGCGAGGTGGGCGCGAACTGCGCCACAATTTGCAGCCAATTGGGCATGATAGCTATCGGAATCACGCCGCCCAGCAGCAGCAGCGGCAGGTAAAGCAGTTGCACGATAATCTGGCTTTCCTGCATGGAATTGACCACCGCGGCGACCATTCCGCCGATGGCGCGAAGGGCGAGCAGGCCGAGCGAGAGGAACAGCAGGAGCGAAGCGGGATGCTCGAGGGGCGGCATCTTGTAAATCGTGCGGGCCAGAAACAGCACGATCACCACCTGGGGCAAGTACTGCACCAGTCCGGCGACGAGGGAAGACACGAGGATCGGCGCGGGGCTGATCGGCGCGACTTTGAAGCGCCGCAAGATGTTCTGCTCACGGTCCATAGCGGCCCGAATGCCGGCCCCCATCAGCCCCGAGCCCAAGATTCCGATGGTGAGCACCATGCTCACGATCTGGGTGATGGCGCCTTCGCCGGCGCGCATCATCTGGCCGAACATAAAGAAAAAGATCAGCGGAAAGATGTAGTTAAAGAAAGCCACAGTTCGGTCGCGGAAGCTGAGCCGCAGGGTCATTCGGATCTGAGATAAATAGCCGTTCATGCGATCACTCCCTGAGCCGCTTGCCGGTCAGCTCGATGAATACGTCTTCGAGCGTGGGCCGCTTCAGATGAATGTCCTCGAGATCCAAGCCGTTCTGATCGATCCATTTCACCAGGTCGGGTAATGTGCGCGCGGGCCGCGAGGAATAGACGGTGAGCAACTTACCTTCATTGGAGAACGTGCATTTTTCGGCGTCCTGAAACTGAGGAACGTCTCCCGGCATGGGTTGCACGGTCAGAATCTCGATGCGCGACTGGCCCAGCGTGCGGGCCTGAATTTCGCGCGGCGTTCCCATGGCGACAATGCGGCCTTCATCGACAATGGCGACGCGGTCGCAAAGCCGCTCGGCCTCTTCGATGTAATGCGTGGTTAGCAGAATGGTGCGCTTCTTATCACGCAGCTCGCTAATGAGGCCGTGAATTTCGTGGCGGACTTGCGGATCAAGTCCAGTTGTCGGTTCATCAAGGAAAATGAGCTGTGGATCGTTCACCATGGCGAGCGCGAGCGCGACCCGCTGCTTCTGGCCGCCAGAGAGCTTGGAA
>Ga0126371_10006032_pt1 | contig 10763 bp, 11 predicted proteins | sample PanSoiMetaPlot_4_FD_110145 | JGI IMG/M metagenome (GOLD analysis project Ga0126371, IMG submission 110145) | Tropical forest soil microbial communities from Panama - MetaG Plot_4 | ecosystem: Environmental > Terrestrial > Soil > Tropical forest > Bulk soil | place: Panama | collected 2016-02-17
GAGCGTCACCGAGGAGAATGGTGACACCCGCATTTCCGCCGAGATTCCTGGCGTCAAGCCGGGAGACGTGAAGGTCTCCGTGGAGAGCTCGGTGCTGTCGATCGAGGGCCAGAAGGCGGGCGCAGCGTTCAAGCGGTCGTTCACGCTGTCGCCGACGGTGGACGCCGAAGGCATCAAGGCGAGCTACGAACATGGCGTGCTGACGGTGACGCTGCCCAAGGCCGAAAAGGCCAAGGCGCGGCAGATCCCGGTTACGGCGTAAGCAGCGCTCGCAAGCGCAGTTCGACCTGGGAGTTGGGGACCGCTTCGGCCCCCAGCTCCCGGGCTTGTCTCAGCAATTCCGCTTGAACATGTGAGGTGAACGCGAGCACGGGCGTGCCGCGTTCGGTGAACGGCCGAATGGTTTCGAGATCGCCCAACTCGATGACGGCAAGGTCGCAGACCGCCGGATCGGTCGTTACGTGATCCCCGGCGGACGCGATGATGGACCGCACCTTCGAGCGGAAGATCAGGTCCTTCGTGTCGATGAAGATCTGCCTAGGCACGAATGTGGATGCGCTCTCTCAGGTACGTCTCGAGCTGCGCCGCCGCGACCCGGTCCTGCTTCAGCGTATCCCGGTCCCGCACCGTGACGGTCTGGTCCTGTGCGGACTGGCCGTCGATCGTCACGCCGAACGGCGTCCCGGCCTCGTCCTGACGCCGGTACCGGCGGCCGATGGAGCCACCGTCATCGTAAAACACGTTCAGCGAGCCACCGCGGAGATCATCGAAGATCCGCTTCGCGAGCTCCGGCATCCCGTCCTTGTTGACGAGCGGGAAGACCGCGGCCTTGATGGGCGCGAGGGCCGGATGGAGACGCAGTACGACACGCGTCTCCCCCTCCACCTGCTCCTCGGTATAGGCGTCCACCAGGACGACCAGGGTCGTCCGATCGGCTCCCGCGGAGGTCTCCACCACGTACGGGACGAACTTTTCGTTGGTCGCCGGATCGAGGTAGTCGAGCTTCTTGCCCGAATATTCCTGGTGCCGGGACAAATCGAAGTCGGTCCGGTTGTGGATGCCCTCGAACTCCTGCCACCCGAACGGGAACTCGTACTGGATGTCGTAGGCGTCCTTGGCGTAGTGCGCCAGCTCGCCCTTGCCGTGCTGATGGAACCGGAGCTTCTCCTTCCGCACCCCAAGCGCCTCCACCCACTTCATCCGCTCGGCCTTCCAGTACTCGAACCACTTGATGTCTTCGCCCGGCTTCACGAAGAACTGCATTTCCATCTGCTCGAACTCACGCGTCCGGAACGTGAAATTCCCGGGCGTGATTTCGTTGCGGAAGGCCTTGCCGACCTGCGCGATGCCGAACGGGACCTTCTGTCGCGACGACTGCTGAACGTTCAGGTAATTCACGTAGATCCCCTGCGCAGTTTCGGGACGCAGGTAGACCACCGCCGCCGATTCCTCGACGGGTCCCATGAACGTCTTGAACATCAGGTTGAATTGCCGCGGCGCCGTGAGCGTGCCCTTATTGCCACATACCGGACATTGCGCGTCGGGAGTCCCCGGTGTGCCCTTGAGTCTCGGGTCGTCGGCCCGGAAGCGGTTCTTGCACTGCTTGCAATCGATGAGCGGATCGGTGAAGCCCGCGACGTGGCCCGACGCTTCCCACACCTTCGGGTGCATCAGGATGGCGGCATCGAGTCCCTCGACGTCGTCCCGCTCGTGGACCATCGAGCGCCACCAGCGCTCCTTGATGTTCTTCTTGAGCTCGACGCCCAGAGGCCCGTAATCCCACACGGAGCCCAGGCCGCCGTAGATCTCGGAGGACTGGAACACGAATCCGCGCCGCTTGGCCAGCGACACGAGCTTATCCATCGTCTTGTCAACAGGGGACATAAGGGGCGGAAGATAGGAATGCCTCAGGGCATGGGCAACCCGAGCGCCTCCCGCGCCGCCCGCTCCCCCAAGCCTTCGATGTCGGCGGGAGAGAGGCTCTGGCCGTTGCCACTCACGACCGTGATGCCGACCTGCTCCGCGGCTTTTCCGGCGACGACCGCGACGCGCCGGCGGGCAGCCTGGGCCCGGCGCACGATCTCGCCGGTCACTTTCCCCGCGAAGCTGGTGCCGTCGAACTCCCCTTCGCCGGTGATCACCAGGTCGACGGTGGCCAACGCCGCGTCGAACCCGATGCGGTCCAGCACCCAGGGGGCGCCAGGTGTGAGCGTGGCCTTGGCGAACGCGGCCAGCCCTGCCCCCAAGCCACCAGCCGCGCCCCCGCCCGGGAGCGCTTCCATTCCCGGGTGACCGACGTGCGCAAGGCACTCCGCCAGCCTTCCCAGTCCCGCCGACAGCCGTTCCACTTCGCTCTCCGAGGCCCCCTTTTGAGGCCCGAAGACGACCGCGGCGCCCTGGGGGCCGGCGAGGGGCGTCGTGACATCGGTCAGCGCCACCACTTGCGCAGCAAGGCGCCACCCACCGGAGATCGCGGCAAGGTCCCTCAGCGTACCTCCCCCATCCGCTAACTCAGCACCAGTGGCATCGATGAAGCTCCACCCCAGGCCCCGTGCCGCTCCTGTTCCCCCGTCCACGGTGGCCGACCCGCCGAGCCCGACGACTACAGTCTTGGCGCCGCGATCGGCCGCTTCCCAGATGAGCTCACCTACTCCACGTGTGGTGGTAGTCAGTGGAGCGCGCTGATCGGGTGGGATAAGGGCGATGCCGCACGCCGAGCTCGACGCGAAGATCGCGGTCTCAGCATCGAGCCAGCCCAGCTCTGCAGTGACGGGAACGCCGAGGGGACCAGTGACTGACACGCGCTCGAGCAGCGACCCTGGAGGGAGCACAGCTTCGAGGAGTCCGTCGCCGCCGTCGGCGACGGGACATGCGAGAACCTTGGCACTGGGAACGGCCCTGCGAACCCCGGTCACCAAACAATCCGCGACTTGCCTCGGGCCGAACGTCCCCTTGAAGGCGGCAGGTGCCACCAGGATGGCAGGCATTTCCTAAGTTGCTACGGCGTGGAACGTTGCGCCAGCAACACACACGTCATATTCGCAATATGCATCAAATCATTGTGTATTGCGGCATAGAAGAAGTATAGGGGGAACCCTGAGGTGTTGCGGTAGCGTGACTTGCGACAGGGCATTCTTCTTGCTTTGGAATTCGGCGCGCGTCCCGTTCGCATCGGGTTCTAGGGCGCACGGTGTCGGGCGGGCGAGCACCCCCTGGGGAAACTCAGGGGGTTTCCGCTTTCAGGACCCCTTCAGAACTCGCGCTTCTTCATCTCTTTGAAGAAATCCTGGCGCTCGAGATCGGCGTCAGTGGTCTCGGGGGGCAGCGTCGGGTCACCTTGACGCTTCAGGTTCTTTTTCGGCTTCTGCTGCGCCTGCTGGGACAGCTTCTTTACAAGCTTCGCCATCTGCGCGTCATCACTCTTCCCCATTCGCTCCTCCTGAAGGGTCACCCGACTTCGATGATCTGATCCCGCCTGGTCCCCACGCTGACATACCGAATTGGCGCATGCGCCAGATCCTGCAACCGGTCCAGATACGCGCGCGCGGGCGGAGGTACATCGGCCAGGCGCCGCGCATCCCCCAGGGGCGACTGCCACCCGGGCAACGTCTCGTAAATGGGCTCTACCCGCTCGATGCGCTCGAGGTCCGCCGGCATCGAATCGAAGACCTCGCCATCCAGCCTGTAGCCGACGCACACAGGGATTTCCGCGAACGTGTCCAGGACGTCAAGCTTGGTTACGGCCAGACCCGTGAGTCCGTTCACCCGTACGGCATACCGCACCACGACCGCGTCGAACCACCCACAGCGCCGGGGCCTTCCCGTCACCGCCCCATACTCCCCGCCCAGCTCGCGAATCCGCTCGGCCAGTGCCTCAGTGGCCTCGGTGGGCAGAGGGCCGTTGCCGACGCGCGTGGTATACGCCTTCACTACGCCCAGCACGGCATCGATGGCGGTCGGACCAATCCCGGCCCCCACCGCCGCGCCACCTGCCGTCGTGTTCGACGACGTCACATACGGGTACGTCCCGTGATCCACGTCCAGCAAGGCTCCCTGGGCACCCTCGAGGAGCACGGCTTCGCCACGCCCCAGGGCGTCCCAGACCACGCGGCCAGCATCGACCGTGATCGGCAGAAGCCGAGGCGCCAGGCGATCGACGAGCGCGCAGTGCTCTTTCGGATCGGCGCGGTCGACGGCGCCCAGCATCGTGAGCACCTGGTTCGCGCCGTTCACGCGCTCCTCCACCAGCTTCTTCGCGCGCTCCAGATTCCGGAGGTCGCCCACTCGAATGCCGCGGCGTCCGTACTTGTCCTCGTACGTGGGGCCGATCCCCCGCCCGGTCGTCCCGATCTTCTCCTGCTTCTCGCGGGCGCGGTCGAGGAGCTTGTGGTACGGCAGCGTGAGATGCGCGCGGTCCGACACGAGCACCTTGTGGTTCCACTCCACGCCCCGCTTGGCGAGTGCGTCGAGCTCCATGAAGAGCGTGTCCGGGTCGAGTGCGACGCCGTTGCCCACAATGCACACCGCGCCCTGCAGGACTCCTGACGGGACCTGCTGGAGAATGAATTCCTCGGTCCCGGTCACGACCGTGTGCCCCGCGTTCGCGCCGCCCTGGTAGCGCACCACCAGGTCGGCGCGCTCGGCGAGCACGTCCACGATCTTGCCCTTGCCCTCGTCGCCCCACTGGGCACCGACGACGACAACGCAGTGACTCTTGGGTCCGAACACGCTCTGTCCTCTCTTGGCCCGGCAACAAAAAAGCCCCGTCAGCGCGGGGCATATTGGAGCATCCTCTGAAGGAATCTATCGGCCGCCGAGCACGGCGGCAACGCCTTGCGCGACGTCTTTGGCGCCTGTCAGCGTGAGGGCCCCCGGAACGTCCCGCGGCGTATGGACTATCCGTGCAGTGCCCCAATTCCCCTTCATGATCGTGACGCACTCACCAGCCACAGGGGCCAGGGCGATGCCGTCCACGAAGACCGGAAGCCTTCGGGCGACCCTTGCCCGAAGCGCCTTCTGGAGGCGGTCGCCCAAGGGGCCCGGACGGTGCACGAACAGGATGGCAGAGCCCTGGTCGTCCAGGCCATCAAGGTTGATGACCGGCCTGCCGCCGAACAGGTCAGGGCGCCCCTGCGCCGCCGCCCGCGCCCCCAGCAGGCCCCACTCCTCGGCATCGGGAAAGAACACGCCGACTCTAGCGTCCGGGGCGCGGTCCAGGATCTCGAAAATCGCCACCACCGCGGATCCATTATCGAGCGCCCCGGGCGACCGGTTTTCAGTCCGGCACCGGGCAAGCATGGCCCCACCAAGCATGGCTGGAAGCAGGAGAACGGCCGCCATGGGCGAAGGCGCGGACGAAAATATCAGTATCCCAGCGGCCCCAACCACGGACATCGTCACGGTGACGATTCGCCCCGCCATGGACAGGGGTTGGCTCTTGGAGTCGTAGTGCGCGACCAGCCATGCTGCCGGAAGCCCGCTGCCCTTCCGGGCAAACAGGTTGACCCCGGTCGCGCGCTTCTTGGGAGGCCGATTCGAAGCGCGCTGGAGCTGGATGACGATTCCACCAATCAAGACCAGCGCGAACAGCGGCAGGAGGTTGAAGCCGCGAACTTGTGACAAGAGCAGCGTCGCGAATGCGCCGCCACCCAGGAGTGCGCCCGCCAGCTGAACTGCGACGAGCGAATCTGGTCCCGCCGGGAATTCCTGCGTCTCGACTTTGAAGCCGCGGGCCTGAAGTGCCCCGGTCAGGATTTCGCGGACCGCATGGTTGCCCTCGGTGCCGGTGGCGCGGGGGATGGCAATCCGGGAAAACAGCTCTGCAGAGGTCACGCCGCGACCAGCGCCGTCACTCGATCCCGTTCTGCGTCAGTGAGTGGCCTGAGAGGAGGCCGGGGGTCCCCGCCGATCAGACCCACACGGTCCATCGCGAACTTGATGCCGCCGGGGCCCAGTCTGCCGACGATCTCCTTGTCGAGCGTCGCCACCTGCGCCTGCAGCAGCTCGGCGCCCGGGTCTCCCTGCTCCGCTTTCGATTTCAGCGTGACGCAGAGCGCGGTCGCGAAGCACGCGGCGCCGAGGACTCCGCCTTCGCACTTCAAGTCGATGGCGCGTTTCAAGTGCGACGCCGACCCGACGAGCACGGACCACCTGGGGACCGCCGAGCGGTACGCGGCGAGGTTGGCAGGGTCGCCACTCGAGTCCTTGATGCCGATGACGTTCGGATGCGATTGCATGGTCGCGAGCATCTCAAGGGTGATCGGAATCGGCGCGTATTTGGGGATGTTGTACAGGAGCACCGGCACGGGGCTGGCATCGGCGACGGCGCGGAGATGATCGAGCACCGCGCGCGCGTCGAGCATCGGCGAGTAGTACCCCGGGGGACGTACGAGCACCGCATCGGCATGCTCGGCCCCTGCGTCCCTGGAGAGCGCGATCGCCGCTCGCGTCGATTCGGCGCCGGTTCCGACCACGAGCACGCGATCCTTCGGGATGGTCTCACGGGCCGCGGCTACCAGCCGGCGCTGCTCCTCGCGCTCGAGCAGGGGCGCTTCGCCGGTCGACCCGGCGATGACGATCCCCGACAGTCCCTCGGCGATGCCCTTCGCGATGTTGTTCTTGAGAGCAGCGGTGTCGATCTCGTCCGACGAACCGAATGGCGTGGTGACCGGCGCGAGGATTCCAGCGACGCGAGCGAGTGTCACTGGGTCGTCATGCCGTCCGTGAAGCCCTCGGGAACCACGTCCCCTGCTTGCACGGTGCGCGAGCGACGCCGGAGCGTGCGCATCTGCAGCTCGAAGTCGGCGGGATTGGACGACGTCGCGATCGCGGTCTCGTAGGTCACGGTGTCGTCGGACACGAGATCCATCAGATGCTGGTCGAAGGTCTGCATACCGTACTGTTCACGCGACTCGCGCATATAGTCGCGCAGCTCGGGCGTGCGATTCGGATCCCGGATCATGTCGCGGACGGTGCCCGTGGCGATCAGGATCTCGAGTGCCGCCGCCCGGCCTTTCCCATCGGCGCGCGGCAACAGACGCTGCGACACCACCGCCTGGATGTTGTCGGCGAGCCGGATCCGGCAGATATCCTGCTCTTCGGGCGGGAACATGGCGACGATGCGGCTGATGGTCGTCACGGCGTCCGGCGTGTGAAGCGTGGAGATCAACAAGTGTCCCGTCTCCGCCGCCTTCATGGCCGTATCGATCGTCTCAGCATCGCGCATTTCGCCGATGAGGACGACGTCGGGGTCCTGCCGGAGCGCGGCGCGGAGGCCCATCCGGAAGTCGTCGGTATCGGTGCCGATCTCACGCTGCGTCACCGAGCAGTTCACGTCCCGGTGCAGAAACTCGATCGGATTCTCGAGCGTCAGAATGTGCTTGTGCTGATTCTGATTGATATGATTGATGATGGCGGCCATGGTCGAGCTCTTCCCCGACCCGGTCACGCCGGTCACGAGAATCATTCCCCGCTCCGCCGATGCGACCTGCGCCAGCACCGTGGGGAGCCGGAGCGACTCGAACGACGGCACGTCGAAGGGAATCACCCGCATCACGATCATGAACGACGAACGCTGGCGGAGAATGTTCACGCGGAAACGGCCGATCCCGGGCATGCCCCAGGAACAGTCGTAGTCGCGGACCTTGTCGACCTTGGCCCGGTCCTCTTCACTCGGGATGAGCTGGAGTGCGATGGCCCGCGTCTGGTCGGGTGTGAGGCGTTGCTTGGTGAGAGGCGTCAGCTTCCCGTCGATCCGGGCCCGGAACACGTCCCCAGCCTTGATGTGCAGGTCCGAAGCGCCGCGATCCACGGCCGCCTTGATGATCCGTTCGAACCCGCTCCCGCCCTGCGGCTGGGGCGGCGCAGTGGGGGCCGGATGGGCCGCGCTTCCGCGGGCCGGTTTTCCTTGAGGAGCTTCGGCCATCAGTACCCGGCCTCCAGGTCGACGACGTTGACTAGGCGCTCTCCCCCAAGATAGCGCCGCACGTTGCCGAGGATGAGGGCCGTCTCCCGGTCCCAAAACCGCGCCGTGACGGCCGAAACGTGAGGGGTGATCAGGACCCGTGGGTGGTGCCACAGGGGATGCGCAGGCGGTAGCGGCTCGGTCGCGAAGACGTCCAGGGCCGCGCCCCGAACCTGGCCGCTCTCGAGCGAAGCGAGGAGCGCATCCTCATTCAGGATGCCCCCGCGAGACACGTTAATAACGACAGCACGCGGGGGCAGCTTCCCGAGGATATCGGCATTGACCGCGCCCGCCGTTTCCGGAGTGAGCGGGACGGTGATGGCGAGGACGTCACTCCCCAGCGCCAGCGTTCCGAGTGCCTCGAACCCGCCCACCATCTTCACGCCCGCCGGACCACCATGATTCGGCCGCCGCCTGACGCCCATCACTTTCATGCCCAGCGCGAGTCCCCGCTTGGCGACCGCCGCCCCGATGCCCCCCAGTCCGACTATACCAAGGCGCAGGTCGGCAAGCTCAGGAAAAGGAGTGGACCCGTCGGTGAACGCGTCCTTGGTCCACTGCCCCTCACGTTGAGCGCGTATAGCGTGATCGAATCCGCGCGCGAAGTACGCGACGGCGGCGACCACCCAATCCGCCATCGGCTCGGCGTGAATCCCGGCGGAGTTGGTGACGGTGATGCCTGAACCCTTGAGCGCCGCAAGAGAAGGAGAGACGCCAGCCGTGGCCGTGTGAACCCAACGGAGAGAGCTGCGGGCCGCATCGACCACGCCGCCCGGTAGCCCGTATCCGAGGTACACCTCGGCACCTCGCGCGGCCGCGACCGCGGCGGAAGACCCGCCGCCACCATCACCGTCTGAGTTTGCCGGGGCATCCACCTGAACCACATCCCAACCGGGGAGCGCGCCGCGAATCAGGTCAACGGACTGCGGGGGAATTCGCCAGACCGCCCGCTTGGCGGCCAAGTCCACCACCAGGCGGCGGCTCACGCTCCCGGAGGCATGAAGCCCATCGCGGACCGGACCTCCGCGAGCGTCTGCGCGGCGACCCTCTGGGCTTTGTGCGCGCCGGCCCGCAGCATCTCGTGCACCCGGTCAGGGTGCGCGCGCAGCTCGGCCGCGCGTTCGCGGATGGGAGCGAGCGCGGCTATCATGTTGTCCGCGAGCACCCGCTTGCAGTCGATGCAGCCCCACCCCGCCGTCCGGCACTTCTGGGCGACGTCCTGCTGGACCTCGGGGGACGAAAATCCCTGATGCAGGGTGAAGATGTTGCAGATGTCGGGATTCCCGGGATCCTTCTTGGTCTTTCGCGCCGGGTCAGTCGCCGCGGGACGTATCTTCTCCCAGATCACCTCCGGGGAATCGAACAGCCCGATGGTGTTCCCGAGGCTCTTCGACATCTTCGCCTGGCCGTCGAGGCCGAGGAGTCGCTTGGTGCGCGACAGCAGTGGCTGCGGCTCGGCAAAGAAGTCCGCCTTGAAGCGCGCATTCCATCGCCGCGCGATCTCGCGCGACAGCTCGAGGTGCTGGACCTGATCCTCGCCCACCGGTACCAGCGTCGCGTGGTAGAGAAGAATGTCGGCGGCCTGCAGGACGGGATAGTTGAGGAGTCCCGCGGGGATGCTCTCCTGCTTCTGCGACTTGTCCTTGAATTGCGTCTGGCGCTCGAGCTCGCCCAGCGGCGCCACCGTATTAAGCAACCAGTTGAGCTCGGCGTGTTCCGGGACGTGAGATTGGACGAAGAGTGTGCAACGCTCGGGATCGAGCCCGCATGCCATCAGACCGATGGCCATCTCGAGCGTGCGGGGTGCCAAGTCCTTCGGCTCGTACGCTTGCGTAATCGCGTGAAAATCGACCACGCAGAAAATGCAGTCGTGCTGGGACTGGAGCTCTACCCAGGTTTTGACCGCACCGAGGTAATTTCCAAGGTGCAGCTCACCAGAGGGTTGGATGCCGGAAAAAACTCGAGCCATGGGCCGGGAAGCTAGATTCCGCGCGAAGGGCACGCAAGGTGCGTGACCTCAAGGAGTTAGTCGATGCCGCGCGGAAAGCCGCCGCGCGCGCGGCGGAGCACATCCTCTCATCGACGCCTCCACCCGCAAGCGAGTGGACGGTGAAGAACAAGAACGACTTCGTTACGGAAGTCGACCGTGAGGCCGAGCGACTGATTGCAGAGATCCTGGTGAAGCGGGTGCCGGGATCAGTGGTCGTGGGCGAGGAGCTGAATCCGCAATCTCAAGCCAAGGCTGAAGTCGTTTGGATCGTCGACCCTCTGGACGGCACGACGAACTTTCTCCACGGGTACCCGCAGTACGCCGTGTCGATCGGCGCCCGCGTGGACGGACATCTCGCGGTCGGCGTGGTGCAAGACGTTCGGCGAAACCTGATCTACCACGGCTCGTCCGGATCGGGAGCGTGGTGCGGAGAGCGGCGGCTGAGTGTGTCGAAGGCGTCGGATCCCGCGCGGGCACTGATTGGTACGGGGTTTCCGTTCAAGCACCAGGAAGAGATTCCACGCTTCCTCGAACAATTGAAAACCGTCCTGACGGGATCGAGTGGTGTGCGCCGCGCCGGTGCGGCCGCGCTCGATCTTGCGGATATCGCCGCGGGACGCCTTGATGGGTTCTGGGAATTGTCCCTGGCACCCTGGGATGTCGCCGCCGGCGCAGTGTTGGTGAAGGAAGCTGGGGGGGTCATCACGACCCTCGACGGGTCCGACGACATTCTGTCTCATGGATCGATCGTGGCCGGCGCTCCGGCCATTCATTCCTGGCTGCGAAATCTTTCGAGGATCGGCTGATGGC
>Ga0126371_10006034_pt1 | contig 10762 bp, 9 predicted proteins | sample PanSoiMetaPlot_4_FD_110145 | JGI IMG/M metagenome (GOLD analysis project Ga0126371, IMG submission 110145) | Tropical forest soil microbial communities from Panama - MetaG Plot_4 | ecosystem: Environmental > Terrestrial > Soil > Tropical forest > Bulk soil | place: Panama | collected 2016-02-17
CGCGCGGCGCGGATTTGCGCCGGCGGATCAAGGTGCCGGCGCCCTCGGCGAAGAGTTCGAGCAGGATCGCGTGCGGTACGCGACCGTCGATGATGACCGCGGCCTCGACGCCGCCTTCGACCGCTTCGACACAGGTCTCGACCTTGGGGATCATGCCGCCTGAAATCGTGCCGCCGGCGATCATCGCCTTGGCGTCGGCGACCGCCAGCTCCTGGACCAATTTCTTGTCGGCATCGAGCACGCCGGCGACGTCGGTCAACAGCAGCAAACGTGTCGCCTTAACGGCGGCGGCGACCGCGCCAGCGGCGGTGTCAGCGTTGATGTTGTAGGTCTCGCCAGCGGTGCCGACGCCGATCGGCGCGATCACCGGAATGATGTCGGACTTGGCAAAATGGTCGAGCACCGGCGCGTCGACCGCATAGGGCTCGCCGACGAAACCGAGGTCGAGAACCTTCTCGATATGGCTGTCCGGATCGGCGCGCTTGCGCGTCAGCTTGCGCGCGCGGATGAGGTCGGCGTCCTTGCCCGACAGGCCGACGGCGCGGCCGCCGGCGCGGTTGACCGCCGCGACGAGCTCTTTGTTGATCGAGCCCGACAACACCATTTCGACGATCTCGACCGTCGCCTGATCGGTGACGCGCAAACCGTCGACGAACGAGCTCTTGATCCGGAGCCGCTCGAGCATCTGGCCGATTTGCGGACCGCCGCCGTGCACCACGATCGGATTGATGCCGACCTGCTTCAGCAGCACCACGTCGCGCGCAAAGAGATCGGCGATCTCGGTGTCACCCATCGCGTGCCCGCCGTATTTGACGACGATCGTCTTGCCGGCGTAGCGCTTCATATAGGGCAGCGCTTCCGACAGCGTCGCGGCTTTCAAAGCGGCATCGGCCGGCGCGGTGCGGATCTTGTCGCTCATGGCGGGGGTTTATAGCGGCATCGGCGCTAGCTCGCCAGCGCGGCGAGCAACGCGCGCAGCGCGGCAATGCCGGTGCCGGTTTCGGCGCTGGTGGCGACGACGAGCGGAAAGGCGCTCGGATGGCGCGCCAACGCGGCGCCGACGGCGGCAGTTTGCGCCGCACATTCCGCCGCGTCGACCTTGTCCGCCTTGGTCAGCACCGCCATGACCGATACGGCGTGATGCGCCAGCAGATCGAGCGCCAGCCGGTCAGCGTCTTTCAGCCCATGACGGGCGTCAACCAGCAAAAGCCCGCGCTTCAACACGCCGCGCCGACTGAGATAGAAGCTCACGGTCTGGCCCCAACGGCGCGTCTCGGCCTGCGAGACCGCGGCGTAGCCGTAGCCCGGCAGATCGACCAGCATCAGCCGGTCGCCAACGGCGAAGAAATTGATCGCGCGCGTGCGGCCCGGCGTGCGCGAGACCCGCGCCAGCGCCTTGCGACCGGTGAGCGCATTCAGCAGGCTCGACTTGCCGACATTGGAGCGGCCGAAGAAGGCGACTTCCGCCAGGCGTTCGGATGGCAGCGCGGCCGGCCTGTCGGCGGCAGCGACGAAGCGACTCTCGACGGCGAATAAGCGGCGGCCGCGTTCGAGCTCCGCCGCGCCGGTGGGCACCGCCGGAGCCGTCATGATCTCAGGCGGTGCCGGCGCGCCGCATAATCGCCCACTGCTGCGCGATCGACAGCAGGTTGTTCCAGCTCCAGTAGATCACCAGGCCGGCGGGGAATTGCGCCAGCATGAAGGTGAAGACCACCGGCAGGACCATGAACATCTTGGCCTGGATCGGATCTGGCGGCTGCGGATTGAGCTTCTGCTGCAGGAACATGGTCAGGCCCATGATCAGCGGCCAGGCGCCGATCTGCAGGAACGAGATCGTCGGCGCGTGGAACGGCAGCAGGCCGAAGAGATTGACGAAGGTGGTGGGATCGGGCGCCGAGAGATCGTGGATCCAGCCGTAGAACGGCGCGTGGCGCATCTCGATCGTGACGTAGAGCACCTTGTAGAGCGAGAAGAAGACCGGGATTTGGATGATGATCGGCAGGCAACCGGCCATCGGGTTGGCGCCGACGCGCTTGTATAGCGCCATCATCTCCTGGTTGATCTTCTGCTTGTCGTCGCCGTACTTCTCGCGCAGCTTCTGCATCTCGGGCTGCAGCTTCTTCATCTTGCTCATGGCGCGATAGGATTTGTTCGCCAGCGGGAAGAAGACGAGCTTGATGATGACGGTCAGCAGCAGGATGGCGAGTCCGAAATTGCCGATCAGCTTGTAGAAGAACCCGAGCGCCAGGAAGATCGGCTTGGTGATCCAGTAGAACCAGCCGAAATCGATCGCGCGGTCGAAGCTCGGAATGCGATCTTGCGTCTCGTATTGGTCGAGCAGCGCGACTTCCTTGGCGCCGGCAAAGGCGCGGCTTTCCTCGGTCACGCTCGCGCCCGGCGCGATCTCGCGCGCGGCGCCGATGTAGTCGGCCTGATAGATTTCGACGCCGCCGACCTTGCCGTATTGCAGTTCGGCCGTGACCTGCGCGCCTTGCATCGGAATCAGCGAGGTCAGCCAATATTTGTCGGTGAAGCCGAACCAGCCGCCGGTCGTCGCAAACTGCGCATGCGGATGCTTCTTCATTTCGTCGTAGTTGAACGGATCACATCCCAGGAGAAACAGACACGAACCGTCGTGCAACTTGCCGTCGGTGACCCCAATCGGCCCTTCGTGCAGCAGATAGGTGTGCGAGACTTCGGGTTCACCCTTGCGCACGTCGACGACGTAGGGCGAGAGCTTGACCGACGCCGCGCCGCTGTTAGTCACTTGGTCGGTGATCGTGAACATGTACTGGGCGTCGACGGCGACGTGACGGGTGAATTTGAGCCCGGCGCCGTTGTCCCAGGTCAGGTCGATCGGGTGGGTCGGCGTCAAGGCGCCGCCCGATGCGGTCCAGCGCGTGTCGGGTCCGGGCACCTTCACGTCCGCGTTGGCCGCCAGCCAGCCGAATTGGAGGAAATAGGGATGCTCGCTGCCGTCGGGAGCCAGCAACACGATTTCCGGGCTCTTCGGATCGACGGTTTCGTGATAGGTGCGCAGCGTCAGATCGTCGATGCGGCCGCCGATCAGGTTGATCGAGCCTTCGAGGCGCGGCGTATCGATGGTGACGCGCGGCGTCGTGGCCAGCACCTGGGCGCGCGGCGCGACCTTGGCTTCGCCCGCGACCGACGGCACCGTGGCCGGAGTGCCGGGCGCGGCCGCCGGCGCATTGGCGGCAGGCGCGGTCGTCGCCGGCTGGGTCGGCGCCGGCGCCGGGTAGAAGCGTTCGCCGAAATACTGGAAGCCGATCAAAATCACGATCGAGATCGCGATCGCGATCACCATGTTGCGCTGTTCCATGTCAGCCCCGCGCCGGCGGCACCGGGTCGACGCCCGATCCGCCCCAGGGATGGCAGCGTGCAATACGTTTGACCGCGAGCCAGGCGCCACGCGACGCGCCGTGCACGTGCACGGCCTCGGCCGCGTAGTGCGAACAGCTCGGCCAGTAACGGCAATTGGCGCCGAGCACCGGCGCGATCAGCAACTGATAGGCACGGATAAGCACCTGCAGCACCAGACTCACGGCGCGCCTCCGCCGTTGGCGCGATAGGCGCCAACCTGCCGGAGCGCCGCCTCGAGGTCGCCCACGAGGTCGGCAAAAGAACGCGTCAACGTCGCTGTGCGCGCGATCAAAACGAAATCGTGGCCCGGCGCACTATGCCGGCCGATGACGCGCTCCGCCGCGGCGCGCAAGCGCCGGCGCGCGCGATTGCGCGCCACGGCGATGCCGACCTTCTTGCTGGCGGTGAATCCGACCCGTGTCGCATCAGCGCCGGCGTGCGGCGCCGCTTGCAGGATCAATCCGGGCGTCACGTGCTTCCGGCGGCTCGCGGCAACCGCAAGGAATTCAACGCGCCGTTTCAGGCGCGCGATCTTGGTCATCGGCTGCGCCTCCCGGCCGCAATCCCGCGTTAGGCCGATAGACGCTTGCGGCCCTTGGCCCGGCGGCTCGACAGAACGCGGCGCCCGCCGACCGTCGCCATGCGCGTGCGGAAGCCGTGACGGCGCTTGCGGACGAGTTTGCTGGGCTGATATGTGCGCTTCACGGCGATGACTCCGGCGAGACTTCTCGCAAAATCGACGGCGCTGTATACGAGAGCGAGTGGCCTAAGTCAACGCCGCAGCCTCGCATCAAATTGACTAAGCGAGGCAGGTCAAAGGCTTAGGATGGCCCGCCGGTGCGACCGGCGATGCCCCGTGGAGGTGCATGAACGAGGCGCGCAACGATCGGATCGGGGGCGGCTTGTCCGCCCGCCTGCTCGTGCTGACCGTAATTTTCGTCATGGCCAGCGTGCTCCTGGTTTTCCTGCCGTCCGTCACGCGCGAACGGACGTCCTATCTCGACGACCGGATCGACGCGGCACACCTGGCGATCTTTGCCCTCGAGGCGACGCCCGACAACATGGTGAGTAAGGAGCTGTCTGACATGTTGCTCGCCCATGTCGGCGCACACGCCATCGTCGTTCACATGGCCGACCGCACGCTCATCCTGGCACAGGACATGCCGCCGTCGGTGGCGGCGACCTACGACCTGCGGTCCGAATCTCCGCTTCAGATGCTGGGCGATACGATGGCGACGCTGTTCCAACCCGGCAAACGGGTGGTCCGCGTCCTTGGCGTATCGCCCAGGGACCGCAACGTCACCGTCGAAGTCGTGCTCGACGAAGGCCCGCTGCGGCGCCAACTGTTGCGGTTCGGTGCACGCGTCTTCGCCGTTTCGCTCGTCATCTCGCTGATCACCGCGGCCCTGGTCTATCTGACTTTGCGCTGGCTTCTGGTTGCGCCGTTGCGCCGGATGACCGCGAGCATGATGGCATTTCGCGACGATCCGGAAGATGAATCGCACGCCATCCATCCGTCGCAGCGGCGCGACGAAATCGGGCTCGCCGAGCGCGAATTGGCGACAATGCAGGCGACGGTGCGGCAATCGCTGCGGCAAAAAGAACACCTCGCCGCGCTCGGCACGGCGGTATCCAAAATCAACCACGATCTGCGCGGCATCTTGGCGACGGCACGCCTGACGTCCGACAGCCTGGCCGGCAGCACCTCGCCGGAGGTCAAGCGCGTCGTGCCGGCACTGCTGGCGGCGATCGATCGCGCGGTGGCGCTGTGCACCGGTACGCTCAATTTCACGCGCGAGAGCGCGCCGCCGCTGCACCGCAGCCGGTTTCCGCTCGCGGCACTGACCGACGAGCTCGCTGGCGCCGCCGAACGGCCTGCGGGCAACGGATTTAGCGTCGTTAACGAAGTGCCGACCGACGTGACCGTCTACGCCGATCGCGACCAGTTGCTCCGCGTCCTGGAAAACCTGATGCGCAACGCATCGGAGAGCGGCGCGCACCGCTGCGCGATCGGCGCGGCGCGCAACGGCAGCGGCTTGCGCATTGCCGTCAGCGACGACGGTCCAGGTCTGCCGCCTAAAGCGCGGACGCATCTGTTTACGCCGTTTTCCGGCTCGGCGCGGCCCGGCGGCACCGGCTTGGGCCTCGCCATCGCGCGCGAGATCATGCGCGCCCACGGCGGCGACATCGCGCTCGAGCGCAGCGACGCTAGCGGCACGGTGTTCGCGCTCACCTTGCCGGCGGACGGCGACGCCGCCTAATCAAGCGCCAGCAGCTCGGATTTGAGATAGGCGCTTTCGGGCAGAAACGGATGCACCGGATGGTCCGGCGCGGCGCCGGCGCTTTGCAGGACACGGCCGCTGCGCCCCGCATCGGCCGCGCCACGGCGGACGGCGTCCGCGAATTCCGGAACGCCCACATTGTGCGAGCACGAGGCGATGAACAGCAGGCCGCGCGGTGCGACCACCGACGCCGCCAGCCGCGCGAGCTTGCGATAGCCGCGCAGGCCAGCCCCGAGATCCTTCTTCGACCGGACGAACGCGGGCGGATCGGCGACGACGATGTCGAAGCGCTCGCCGGCAGCGGCTAGTCGTTCCAACTCGGCAAAAGCCTCGGCGCGCGTGAACCGGCAGCGCGCCTCGACACCGTTTGACGCTGCCGCGCGCGCAGCAAGAGCGAGCGCGGCCTCCGAGCGATCGATGGCGACCACAGCACGCGCGCCCCTATGCGCCGCCGTCACCGCAAAGCCGCCCGCGAAGCAATAGGCGTCGAGGACACGACAATCCTTCGCCAAGGCGGCGACGGTTCGCCGGTTCTCGCGCTGATCGAAGAACCAACCGGTTTTCTGGCCACCCAGCGGATCGGCGAAAAAGCGCGCGTCGTTTTCGATCAGTGCGACCGGCCCGTCGAGAGCGCCCGTCGCCAGCCGCACCTCCTCGGTCAGGCCTTCGAGCTTGCGGCCGGCACCGTCGTTGCGCAGCACCACGGCCTTGGGCGCCAACACGGCGGCGAGCGCGGCGACGATCTCGTCCTCGAGCCGCGCCATGCCCGCGGTGTTGAGCTGCGCGACGACGACCTCGCCGAAGCGGTCGACGACCAGGCCCGGCAAGCCGTCGGCCTCGGCGTGAACGGCACGATAGAAGGGCTCGGGATAAAGTCGGTGGCGCAGCGCGACCGCGGCTTCGAGACGATCGGCGATGAAAGCGCGATCGATCGCGCGCGCCGGATCGCGGTCGACGATGCGCGCGGCGACCAGCGCGTGCGGATTGAAAGTCGCCACGCCGAGCGGCTTGCCGGAGGCGGCAGTGAGGCGCACTAGGCTGCCCGGCGGCAACGCCTTGGCGGCGTTATCCATCTGGATCTCGTTGGAATAGACCCAGGGATGACCCTGCTCGGCGCGCTTGTGCCGGCCGGGCAGCAGCGTCACGACCGGGTAATCGGCGGCGCTCACCGCCTGGCGCCGCGCGCGTTGGCGATCGGCGGCGCGAATTGCGGCTCGATGTCCCAGGGGAACAGGATCCACGTGTCCTGGCTGACTTCGGTGATGAAGGTATCGACCAGCGGCCGGCCCTTGGGCTTGGCGTAGATCGTGGCGAAATGCGCCTTCGGCAGCATGCGGCGCACCACTTCGGCGGTGCGGCCGGTATCGACCAGATCGTCGATGATGAGATGGTCGGCGCCGTCGCCGACGGCGTTCTTCAGCACCTGGACCGGCCCCTGTTCACGGTCGTCATAGCTGGCGACGCAGATCGTGTCGACCAACCGCACGTCGAGCTCGCGCGCGACGATGGCGGCCGGAACCAAGCCGCCGCGCGTGACGGCGATGACGCTGTGCCATGGACCGAGATCGAGCAGCCGCCAGGCGAGCGCGCGTGCGTTGCGATGCAGCTCTTCCCAGGAAACCGGAAACGTCTTGGTGTAAGACGGCGGCGCAATCATGCCGCACGATAGCGCGTCGGATCGGCGCCGCCTAGCAGCGGCAGCGCCGGTCAGCGAACGTAGATGCGAACCTCGTTGCTATGAACGTCGCCGCTCGTCGTCGCCGACAGCGTCACGCGGTCGGCCGGCAACCCCATGTTGGTGAGCGAGCGCATCACGTCTTCGGCGTTGTGCTTGGAGGCGTTCGAATTGACCGCGACCTGCGCCGCCGTGCCGGCGCTCGGTGCCACCGCGACGAGCTCGAAGGTGGCCGACGGCTTGCGTTCGAGCGCGCGGCTGACCGCCGTATAAAGCGCCTCTTCATAAGTCACGTTGGGCCGGTCGAACCGGATCACCACCAGTGGCCGGTTGCCGGTCGCCGCCGATGGTTGGGCCGCGGCTTCGGCGTGCCGCGCCGGCAAATTGGCGTGCGTCACAGGCGTCGGCGCGAACGCGCGATTCGCCAGACTCGGCCCGTAGAGCCGGCCGTTCTTGATCGCCTGTGACAACGTCACCAGATTGTCGCGTTCGTTGGCGACATAATTGCTTTGCCGGGCAATGTCGTCACTGACGCTATTCAGCAGGGCATCGAGCTTGACGGTGGTCGCGTCGACGTCGGTCTGGATGGCGGCGAGCTGGCGATGGTCCTCTTCGACCGCACCCTGGAGCGAGAACGCCGCCTGGGTCGCGTTCGTTAGGTAAGACGCAAAGGACGAGTCCGCCGCTGCCTGGGTCGAGACTCGGTTGAGCTGACCAATGTCGCCGTTGATGCGATCAAGCGCGGTCTGCGCCTGGTTCCATTGCGCGATGAGGTTTGGGTTGCCCGGCGTCGTGCCGGTCTGCAGGCGCGAGTTGATCCGCGCCACGGTGTCGAAATAGGCCTGCGAATCGCGCTGGACCGATGCGCGGGCTGCGGTGAGATCCTGTTCGCGCTGCGCGACGTTGCCCTTCAGGCGTTCCAGGTCGCTGCGCAGGCTCTGGACCTTCTGGCCGACGACCGTACCCGTGGAAGCACCCGGGCTCGTCATCGCCGAACTGGTGCTGTTCGTCGGCTGCGGATTCAGTTCAGCTTGCGAGGGTGGGATCGAGTAGGTCGTGGCCTGCTGTGGCGGTGCGGCCGTTACCGAGGAATGTTCGCCGGACCAATTCGTTCCGAAGAGGTCGTCGGCATAGGCGCAGCCACCAAGCAGCAACGCCGTCGCAAGGATAGCGCAATGGCTCACACGAATCGACATATCGGAACTGCCCCCGTTACGTTTGCGCAGTTTACGCAACGCGGCAAACCCCGACAAGCGTTTAGCGGCCCGCTTATGTCACGTCGAAGACGTGGCGGGGCGGCTTGCTATCGTCCCTTGATGCCGCTAGCTTGCGCCCCGATTTAAGCGGCACATACGCCGTCGCGGCGCCCGTAGCTCAACTGGATAGAGCACCAGACTACGGATCTGGGGGTTGGGAGTTCGAATCTCTCCGGGCGCGCCATCGTCGGAATTTCCCGTAAAGTTGCCGAATTGTGTACCGATCGCGTGTATCGCAGGCGAACAGATAATCCGCGTTATCCTTATTCGACGGCTGCGCGGCTGACGTTTTAGCAGGCCCAGGACTCGGGTTGGACGGGCCGATTCAGCGAATTCGCGTATTCTTGCCGACTCCAACTGGAAGGCGGTAAGAGAGCCGCAGCCCCTTCCCGCGAAAGGTTGCGTCCGTGGCGCCCGGTCCTTCGGTCACTATCGTCACCGCCGGCGACGCGGGCTATTTCGGTCTGCTGACCGACCTGCTGCTGTCGTTGCGCTGCGGTCTCGGCGACCGGCTCTATCCGCTGTCGATCCTCGATATCGGCTTCACCGACGCACAGCGCGACGGCCTCAAGCGCGACTACGGCGCGACCGTCGCGCCGCTCGGCTGGGATCTCGCCTATCCGGTGCGCTCGCATCCGCCGAATTCCTTCAAGGTGCTTGCCGGCCGGCCGCATCTGCCGCGGCACTTCCCGGGTTATGACATCTATCTCTGGATCGACGCCGATTGCTGGGTGCAGGACGCCGGAGTGCTCGAACTCTTCATCCGCGGTGCCGCGCGCGGCGAGCTCGCGATCGTGCCCGAGATCGACCGCGGCTATTGGACGATCCACAAGCGGCCGAAATTCTGGGGCCAGAACCAGAAGGCGTTCGCCTGGGGTTTCGGGCTCCGCGAGGGCTATCGCTACGGGCGCAACGTCATCCTCAATGCCGGCGTGTTCGCGCTGCGGGGCGACGCGCCGCATTGGCGGCTGTGGTCGGAGAACTATGCGACGGCACTCAAACGGTTCCGTCTCGGTCCGCGCGCCTACAAGGGCAATATCAGCTTCTTCCTGGCGGATCAGACCTCGCTCAACCGCGCCGTGTTCGCCCAAGGCGCACCGGCGACGCTGCTGCCGGCCTATTGCAACTGGTTCTGCGGCAAAGGCACGCCGATGTTCGACGCCGAACGGAACTTCGTCGTCGAACCGCACGAGCCGCACCGTGCGCTCGGCATCGTCCATCTCGCTGGTGCCGGCATGAAAGAGCGCGTCTGGAAGCTCAAGACACTGCAAGGCGGCACAATCGAAACCCACCTCACCTATTCCGCGGTGCAGGCGCTGCCGGCGGCGAAGACGCCGGGACAGACCATGGCGCGCGGCTAGACCGCAAGGAACGCGTGCAGCGCCGCAGCGGTCTCCATCGGACATTCCTCGGGCACGTAATGGCCGCATGACAGCGCCTCGGCGCCGACAATGTTGCTCGCATAGTCGCGCCAGATCGCCAGCGGCTGATGGTTGCGGCCGACGCCGCCGGTCGCGCCCCATAGCAGCAGCACCGGGCAATCGATCCGGCGGCCGGCCGCGAAATCGGCGGTGTCCATCGCCAGATCGACGCCGAACGTAGCGCGATAGTCCTCGCACATGCCGCGCACGGTCGCCGGATTTTTGAAGCAGCGCAGATATTCGGCGAACGCTTCGGGCGCGAAGAACGCCATGCCGTCTGGCCCCTTGCTCAGTTTCCGGCGCAGGTAGAATTCGGGATCGGCCAGCATCAACCGCTCGGGCAAGTCGTAGGGCTGCGCCATGAAGAACCAGTGCCAGGAGAACAGCCCCCAGGCGCGTGACACGTGATTGAGCAGGTGATGGGTCGGAACGATGTCGATGATCGCCGCGCGCGTAACCACGTCGGGATGATCGAGACACATGCGATGCAGGACGCGCGCGCCGCGGTCATGGCCGGCCGCGGCAAAACGCGTGAAGCCGAGCTTGGCCATCACCTCGACATTGTCCCCCGCCATGGCGCGGAACGAATAGTTGGCATGGTCGGCGACCGGTTCGGGCTTCGACGAATCGCCGTAGCCGCGGAGATCGGTGCAGACGACGGTGAAATCCCTGGCCAAAACCGGCGCAACGCGATGCCACGATGCATGCGTGAACGGATTGCCGTGCATCAGCAGCACCGGCGGTCCG
>Ga0126371_10006035_pt1 | contig 10761 bp, 8 predicted proteins | sample PanSoiMetaPlot_4_FD_110145 | JGI IMG/M metagenome (GOLD analysis project Ga0126371, IMG submission 110145) | Tropical forest soil microbial communities from Panama - MetaG Plot_4 | ecosystem: Environmental > Terrestrial > Soil > Tropical forest > Bulk soil | place: Panama | collected 2016-02-17
AGTAGATCGTTACCTGCTGTGCTGGACGGCTGGACGTGGGACGGCCACCGTCTGATGATCACGGTTTGTGCAGACACGTGATGATCTCGCGGTGGCCGCTGGCCACAGCGTAGACCCCGGCCGATGGCTGGGCATTCTCGATGAGCTGATGCTGCGGATTGGGGGCCGGTTCGGCAGGGTGGAGCCGCGGCGGCGGGCGCGGGCGTTCGTCCTCGGCTTGATGGCCGGGCTGCCGCGCAAGAATTGCTGGACCATCGCCGAGCACGCGGGCGATGACAGCCCGGGCGGGATGCAGCACCTGCTGTCACGGGCATCCTGGGATGCCGACGGCGTCCGGGATGACCTGCGGGCCTATGTGATAGACCACCTCGGTGACCCGCAGGCGGCGCTGGTGGTCGATGAGACGGGGGACGTCAAAAAGGGCACCGCCACGGTGGGAGTGCAGCGGCAATACACCGGCACTGCGGGCCGGGTGGAGAACGCGCAGGTGGCGGTCTACCTCACCTACGCCGCCCCGGCCGGGCACGCGCTGATCGACCGGGAACTCTACCTTCCGCAGTCGTGGATCAAGGATAAACAGCGCTGCGCCGCCGCGGGCATCCCCGAAGGCACCATGTTCGCGACCAAGCCCGCGCTGGCGCTGCGGGTGATCACCCGGGCGCTGGATGCCGGGACACCCGCGGCCTGGGTGACCGGCGACGAGGTCTACGGAGGCGACCCCGGATTACGCGCCAGCCTGGAAACCCAGCAGCTCGGTTATGTGCTGGCCGTGGCCAAGAGCCACACCGTGGGCACCGGCGCCGGGCCGGTCCGGGCGGACGCACTGGCCCGAAAGCTGGGGCCCAGGTCCTGGCAGCGGCTGTCAGCCGGCAAAGGTGCCAAGGGCCACCGCTGGTACGACTGGGCCTGGATCGCCATCGAGCCCGGCCGCCCCGGGCACCACTGGATCCTGGTCCGCCGCAACCGGCACACCAGGGAGCTGGCGTTCTACCGCTGCTATTCCCCGCGGCCCGCGCCGCTGGCTGCGCTGGTGCGCGTGGCGGGGATCCGCTGGAGCACAGAAGAGAATTTCGCCGCCGGGAAGTCCCTGGCCGGCCTGGACGAGCATCAGGTCCGGCGCTGGACCTCCTGGTACCGGTGGGTCACCCTCGCCATGCTCGCCCTGGCATTCCTCACCGTGGCCGCCGCGGCCGAGCATGTCCAGCCCCCGCCGCCGGGGATGATCCCGCTCACCCGCAACGAGATCGCCCACCTCGCCGCAACCCTGGCTACCGCGCGGGCGCACGAGGCCCGGCACCGGCTGGGCTGGTCAGTGTGGCGCCGCCGTCACCAGCACGCCGCCCGCGCCTGCCACTACCGGCGGCAGGCCGCCGACGACCCGTGACCGCCACCGGCGGCGCATACCGCCGCGTGAACTGCAGCGGGACACGCCAGCCGCCCGCGCTCCTTCGCCGCGGGCGGCCGATACTGCCCGCATGCAGATACGCACAGCGCGGGTGGAGGACGTCAGCGCCATCGTGGCCATGGACCCGGACAGGCTCGGCAGCCCCGGGCAGATCCAGGCCCTTGTCCGCGGCCAGGCCAGCCTGGTGGCCGTCGAGCACGGCGAGATCGCCGGCTTCCTCGCCCTCAGGCCAGGCCACTTCTACCAGCGCGACTTCATCGACCTGCTCTTTGTCGCACCACACCAGCGGCGACACGGAGCCGGGCGCGCCCTCATGCGGGCGGCTCTCCAGAACGCCTCCACACCAAGGGCGTTCGTCTCCACGAACGAGTCGAACACGCCGATGAGGGAACTGCTGCGCAGCGAAGGCTGGACTCCCAGCGGGGTGCTCACAGGCCTGGACGAGGGTGACCCCGAGCATGTGTTCTTCCACGACGTCCCGCCGGGCTAGCGCCACCCCTCGCTCAGCCACCTCAGCACGCGCATCAAGGCCTGCACCCAGCCACCAGCCCTACGCCAAAAGATCACGATCTACTGCTGGAGAATTAGCCGTCTGGGCCCGTCTAGCTGCCGTCGATGTGGTACGCGGCGTTCACCCGGTCCTCGGAGGGGAACCGCACCGCTGCCGCGCCGCCGCAATCGACGAGTGAGGTCCACTGTCCCGGCCCGATCAGGCTCATCACAGGCCGCGACCAGGGCCGGGCAGCTGCCTGCGGTGATAAGCGGCTCGCCCACGAGGCCGTAGGCTCCGCAAGCCGCGGCCAAGTCGCGTGCGACCAGGGGCGGGATCTCTGCGTCCTTAACGGCGCCGCTTCGTGCCAGGAGCACCAGCCAGCCGGGCAGCCAGACCATGAACAGGTAGATAAGCCGGATGAGCGCGAGCCGGGAGCGTAGAGCAGCAGGCCAGGCCGACACGCGGGATTCTGGCATGGCACAGGACCCGCCAAGTCTTCCGGCCAGAGCCAGCCGGGCCCCCGTCGGCCGGCCGACTTGGTAACGCTCAATCAGGATAATAAGACGTTACCATGGGCTCACGATGAACACCATTGCAGCCGCTGGCCAGGCGCGCGCTGCACTAGGCAGCGGCCTTCGGGCGCCGAACCGGATCGGGCCATGACCACCCCGGAGCTGTCACCCATCCCCCGGCACCCAAGCGAATTCGCCTGCATCGATCTGATCAACAGCGCCTTCGCTCATCACCTGGGCAAGGAGCCTGGCTTCGACAGGCTCCCCCTCCGGGAATGGCAGGCGTGGTTCTTGAGGCGCCACGGGATCGAGGTTGACCGGCAGTACCCGGCGCCGATCGACCAGCTGGCCGCCCTGCGCGATCAGCTGCGCGCGATCCTTCGCCGATGGGGCCAGGCAGGCTCGCTCACCACCGACGAGGCCGACGCCCTCGATGGCTGGGTCAGCCAGGCACCGTTGCGGCAGCGGGTCCGCCAGATCTCCAGCCGGTCCGAACTCGCCGTCGAGCCCATCGACCGCGACTGGACCTGGGCGATGGTAAGGATCGCGGCATCGGCTGTCGAGCTAGCTGTCAACAGCGCACCCGAGCGGCTCAAGGTGTGCGCCAACCCGGACTGCAGCTGGATGTTCTACGACCACACCCTGAACCGATCCCAGCGATTCTGTTCCACCAGCCCCTGTGCAAGCGTGGTGCGAGTGCGGCGTTTCCGGCGTGGCCCGAACGCCGTCTAGCTTGTGCCGTGCCGGTGCCCCCACCTGCGCGCCGTTCCGGTCGTCATGAGGTGATCCTGGCGGAGTCGAGTCCGAAAACCTCGAAGGCTCGGACCGGCTGGCGGAAATCGCGCAACGTTAGCTCGCCGACGAGCCGGCTCACGATGAGCTCCTCGGCTGCCGCGTTCACGCGCTGAGTGATGAGGATCTGCCACGGCGCTGCCTCGGCACAGAGGCGCGCCGCTAGGTTGGTAACGCTCCCGACCGAGACGTAGTCGAAGCGGCCGGAAAAGCCTATCCGTCCGAGCGTGGCATAGCCCTGCGCGATGCCCACCCCGAAGGCCAGCTCATGACCGCGCCGCTGCCAGCTGTCGGCCAAGTCCTGCACTCGCTCGCGCATCGCCAACGCCATCCTGACAGACCGCAACGGCGCATCGTCGCACGGGATGGGATCGTTGAAAATGACCACGAGCCCATCACCGGTAAACCGCTCCAAAGTCCCCTCGAAGCGGGCTATCAGATCGCCCAGGGCATCGTGATATTCCTCAAGGGTCTCCCAGACGTCCTCGGGCTCAGCCGTTTCGGCGAAGGCGGCGAAGCCTCGCAGGTCGCAGCACACCACCGTTATCTGGCGGCGGTGCCCGTTGAGGAAAGACTCATCGCCTGAGCTGATGATGAGGTCAGCAAGCTGCGCCGGAAGGAAGCGGCGCAGCCGACCCACGCGTTCCAGTTGCTCAATCTGGTCCTGGACGCGCTGCTCCAGCTCACGATTCCAGCGAGCTAGCTCGGCGGCCTGATTTTCGATCGTGTCGTGGTACCGCTTGACCCGAACCAGGGAACGCACCCTGGCCAGCAACTCGGGCTGGTCGAAAGGCTTGTTGACGAAGTCGTCGGCACCGGCCTCAATGGCGCGAATCTTCTGCTCTTCGCCACTCGCAGTGACCATGATCACCGGAAGGAAAGCGGTCTCCGGATCCTGGCGGATTCGGCGGCAAACCTCGTACCCATCCATTCCGGGCATGAGGATGTCCAGCAGAACGAGATCCGGATGCTCCTTGCCCAGCACGTCCAGGGCTTCCTCTCCGGTGGACGCTGTGACCACCCGGAATCCCTTTGGCGACAGCACCGCCTCAAGCAGGCGGACGTTCTGCGCCAGATCATCCACGACTAGTACGACGGGATCCGCTGTCACTCCGCCCCCTCCTCTCCCCCGGAGAGGAATCTCCGCACCTGATCAGGAAATGCGCGCACGCTGATCGGCTTCTCTACGTACCCGTCGAAGCCGGCATCCAGGGCCCGCTCCCGGTCCTGCTTCATCGCCTGCGCCGTTACCGCGACCACGGGTATGTTCGCTGTCCGCGGGCTCTCGCGCAGCTGGCGAAGCGCCTCCATGCCATCGATACCGGGCAGCTGGAGATCCATGAGAACCAGATCGGGAGGCTCTTTGACTGCCAAGGTGACGCCGTCCTCGCCCGTCCGGGCCACCCGCACGTCGTAGCCTGCGTACTCAAGCACGTCTCGCAGCAGCTTGAGATTCCGCTCGTTATCCTCGACGACCAGAATCACGTAGGTCATCCCGACTCCGAAGCCGGGAACTGGCGGCTGGTGCTCGCCCAGCGAAGGAGTCCCCCGAGGCCCGACAGGCTGAACTCCGTCTTGCGCGCCACGTACGTGATCCGCCCCTGCAGTCGCTCTTTGTCCTCCTGGGTCATGGACTTGGACGTCAGGATGACCACGGGGATGGATTTCGTGTCGGGGTCTGCCCGCAGAACCTCCACGACTTCGAAGCCGTCCATGCCTGGCATGAGAAGGTCCAGCAGGACGGCGGAGGGTTGCTGCTCCTTGATCAGTGCCAGCCCCTCCCGCCCCGTGGCCGCATCCAGCACCGTCCATCCCTCAGGCTCGAGACTTGCCCGGACCAGTTCTATGGCCAGGGGATCGTCGTCAATCGCCACCACGGTGTGCTTCTGCTCGGGCATGGCCGCTGCGCGGTAGAGGGCGGCCAGCAACTGCTCCTTGCCTACCGGTTTGACGAGATATTCGGCGGCGCCCAGCGCGAAGCCGCGGCCACGCTCATCCAGCATCGATACCACGACCACCGGTATCGCTGCCGTCCCCGGATCTGCCTTGAGCTGGGCAAGAACGTCCCAGCCATCGATCCCCGGCAGAAGGATGTCGAGGATAACGCCGGCTGGGCTCAGCCGGCGGACCGTATCCAGGCCTTCCTCGCCGTCTCGCGCACCGACGACACGGGCGCCCGCCGCTTCGAGATAAGCCCGCAGCAAGTCGAAGGACCGCCGGTCGTCTTCCACGACAACGACGGTGGGCCCCGGATCCGGGGCTGGTCCCAAGGTGATATTGGAAACCAGGCCGGCCTGCGGAACTGGCGTCAGCGTTGGTTCGGCGGATCCGGTCGGCAACGCGAACCCGAACGTACTGCCGTGCCCGGCCTCACTGTCAACCCAGATCCTGCCTCCATGTAGCTCAAGGATCCGCTTGGACAGGGTGAGCCCGAGCCCGGTGCCCTCGACCTGCCCAGAGGACCGGGTGCCTTGCTGGAAAGAGTCGAAGATGCGCTCGCGGTCCTCAGCCGGCACGCCCACTCCCGTGTCGGCCACCAGCACGACGAGCTCCTGATCACGTATGAAGGCGCGGACGTCCACGCGCCCGCCTTCGGGGGTGAACTTCACCGCGTTGGACAGCAGATTCAGCACGACTTGCCGGAAGCGCAGGCGATCGGCGTCAAGCAGGCCGGCATCGGGATCGACCTCAAGGCTCAGGAGGATTCGTTGCTTGAGTGCTCGCTCGCGCACCATCGATAGGCAATACTCGAGCGATTCGCTGACGACAAATTCCGAGCGGTTCAGGACCATCTGACCGGCTTCGATCTTCGAAAGGTCGAGGATGTCGTTCAGCAGTTCGAGCAAATGCTTGCCAGAGCTCCAGATGTCGCGCAAGTACTCGTCCTGGCGCTCGTTGATCTCGCCAAACATGCGCTCCAGGAGCACTTCAGAAAATCCGATAATGGCGTTCAGCGGTGTACGTAGCTCGTGAGACATGCTGGCCAGGAATTCCGACTTGTGCCGGCCCGCAATTTCGAGTGCGGCGCTCTGCCGCTCCAGCTGGCGGTACAGCTGCGCGTTGATCAGGGCCAGTGCGGACTGGCTGGCGAACGTTTCCAGCAGGTCGCAGATCTCTTCCGGGACGCGCCCGGGTGTATGGCGGCGAACGACCATCGCCCCGACGATGCGGCCTTCGCGGAGCATGGGGACGGCAACCAGGGAACGCCAGCCGTCCTCGACCAGGACGCGCAGATGGGGATCGAGTGGCGCGTCGCGAAGGTCCGGAATCTCCATGGGCCGGCCCAGCCTCGCCGCCTTGCCGAGGAAGGTGTCATCAAGTCCTATCGGGGCGCGCCGGAGAGCGTCGAACACTTCGGGGCTGGTGCCGCAGACGGTCTCGAGGCGGAACTCCCTGGCGTCCTCGTCGAACTCGGAGATAGAGCCGCCATCGGTGCCGGACAACTGCACTGCTTGCATGATGATCGTGTTGAGCACTTCAGTGAGGTTCAGGCTGGAACTCACGGCTTGGCCCACGGCGCCGAGGGCCTCGAGTTGAGTCACCTTGCGACCGAGTTCGCCGGTGCGGCTCTCCAGCGCCCTTACGAGATCAACGGTGCGAACGGCGAGGGCCGCCTGCGCCGCGAAGGCCGTGAGAACTTCTACTGCGCGACCGCTGAACGGATCGACTTGGGTCCGCCACACCGAGAGCACCCCGACAACCTCGTCGTCGAGCAGCATGGGGACACCCATGACTGTTCGGAAGCCGGCCACCCGCTGCGCATCCGTTCGGCCGTAGTCAGGGTCCGCGAGCACGTCCGTGATCTGCATAGCCCGTCGGTCAAGCCCGACCCGGCCGGCGAGCGTTTCCCGGTCGAGGACCACGGGATTATTGCCGATGAATTCCCGGTACTCCGACGTCATCCCGGAGCCGTATGCCAACCGGTATCTGTCCCCGTCGATCAGCAATACCTGCCCGGCATCGGCAGCGCAGAGCGTCAGCGCGGATTCGACGACCGTTTCCAGGACTCCCTCGAGATCCGACGCGGATCGCCCGATGACGGCAAGAACCTCGCTCGTCGCAGCGAGCTGGTCGCGGGCCCCGGCCAGCTCATCGCCCAGCCGTTCGATCTCGGCTGCCATACCCGTATCGATAGCCGGGTAATGATCGGCCGAGCTGCTATTCTCCCCCTCGACCATTCGGCCTCCCCCGGGACGCGGTGTAGCCAGAGGCATCACCTCCGCACCAGTGTGCGCTCACGGCAGCCGGCTTTACAACACCGCTGCTACGGCACGGCCGTAGCGGGCGCCGTGGCCGAAATCGGCTAACCGGCTGGGTGAAGTGCCGGAAAGGAACGCGCGCCGCCGCCTCGTTTCAGGTCAACGCCGCTCAATGAGCCCGCTCTTGCCCAGATCCTGGACCCACTGGTCCAGGTGGCCACCGTTCTCCCGGGTACCGGCCAGGACGGTCAGGTGGGCATCGCCGCTAGCGTCCGCGCCATCGGCCACGACAATTGCTCCGGCGGGCGGCGGGCCGTCGCTCGCGGCGATGCCGTCCTTGGTGAGCTCGGCAGCTAGACCCGCGCGCCGGCCGGTTCAGTTCGCACCTGGCGTACTCCCAAGGCATACGTCCGCGAGGTCCGCCAGGGTGCGTGCCCTCCAGTACCCGGCGGTCATCCCGGCCCCGGCCTTGATGGTGCGTGCGACCTGCTCGGCCCGGGCGGGGTCGGCGAGGGCCACCACCATGGCGATCTCAGCCAGGTGGGCGGGATCGTTACCAGCCGCCTCCACTGCCTGTTCCAGCAGCGGTCCGGCATCTGCTGGGTCGGCGCGCACCGCCACTACGGCCCTGACGAAGGCCTGCAGGTATCCACCGGCGCTGGCGGCGGCGATCCGCTCGCCGCAGGCAGGGTCGGTGCGGGCCGCCACCAAGGCCACCTCGGCCCGCTCGGGCGCGTCGGGGGGCAGGCCGCGGATGACCTGCTCCGCCTGAGCCGGGTGGGTGCGAACCGCAGCCAGGGCCACCTCCCCCAAGGCCTCCAGCCGGGCCGGCGCGCTGCTGATGGCGCGGGCGTACTGCTCAGCCTCGGTCAGCAGTTGGGTAGCCTGAGCCGGATCGATTCGCGCCGCAGCCATCTTTACGCTGGTCAGCGCCATGCCCTGCAGATCACTCCGGTTGATGCCGCGGGCGTACTGCTCAGCCTCGGTCAGCAGTTGCCCAGCCTGGACCGGGTCGATCTGGGCCGCTGCCGCCTCTGCCCTGGTTGGTGCCCCGTCCCGCACAGTGCCTTGAGGCACGATGGGCCGGGAGACCCGTTCAGCGTCATCCGGGAGCCGCACAGAACGGCCAGGGTGAGCTCCGGCCACAACGGTCGCGATCTCGGTCAGCGCCCGGACCTTCCAGTAAATTGCCTGCATCGGGTCCCCCAACATCGAGGGCGGGGGAGGTGCCCCCCGTTGCCACTTACCCTCGGCCGGGCTGGACTGGCCGGTGATGGCGAGGGCGATCTGCCCGGCTCGGGCGGGGTCGGTGCGGGCCGCCACCATGGCCACCTTGGCTAGTGCCCTGTCACGCGCGGGCGCGCCCATAGACCAGACGAGCTTCTCCGCGCCGACAATGTCGCCGCCGGCTGCGACCTCGGCAAACTTGGCGATGAATGGTGCAACGTCGTCGAGGAATTCCCGGTGGTGCAGCGCCCTGATGACGGGGGAGAGTTTCTCAATGTCAGCCACTAGTCGCTTTGCGAGAGGTGGATCGATGCGGGCCAGGAGGAGGCCGAACTCAGCCGGGCAGTGCCAGACCAGGGCCTCCAGGATGTGGTTGTAGCCCGCGGTCCCCTGGGTGGGCTGATTCCAGCTCGGGTGCAGGGCGTCCTCGAGCAGCCGCGCGGCGTGAGCAGGGTCGAGGCGGGCAGCCACCGTTGCGACGTGTACCAGTGCCCGGGCCCGCTGAATCGCCAGCGCGAGGGCACAGTCGTACTCATAATCCAGTCCCCGGGCGCGGGCGCTGCTGCTCGCTGGTGGTGGCGGCGGGCCGGGAATCGCTGCCGCGCGGTCCTCTGCTGCCAAAGCGTGCTCATCGAGGGCGAGGGTGCGGGCGATCTGCTCCGCTTCCTCCAGCAGCCGGGCGGCGTGGTCCGGGTCGGCGCTGGCCACCGCCGTGGGTTTAAGCGGTGGCGGGTTGGCCGTGATCATGGTCTGGACCGGCGGGGTAGGCCACCGGGCCGAGGGGTCAGGGTTGGCGAGGTATTCCAGGATCGTGGCTGGTGTGGGCCGTTGGGAAGGCTCCTTGGCCAGGCACGCCGCTACCAAGTCGCGGATCTGCAGATCCAGGCCGCTAAGGTCGGGTTCTTCGTACACGATCCGGTAGGCAATCGCCTCCGACGGCCCTTCGCCGAAAGGCCGGATACCGGTGGCGACGGCCAGCACCACCCCCAGAGCGAACACGTCGCAGGCCGGTGTGAGCGGCTGTCCCAGGAGAACCTCGGGTGCCATGTAACCGGCCGTGCCAGGCCGCCCTGTGATACCGGAGGCGTCGATGGCACAGGCGATGCCAAAGTCGATGACGTGAGGCCCGTCGTCAGCCAGCAATATGTTCGACGGCTTCAGATCCCGGTGGATCAGCCCGGCGGCGTGAATAGCGCCGAGCGCTTCGGCCACGCCAGCGCCGAGCACCCTCACGCGGTCAAGCGGGAGAGCATGGTGCTCGTTGAGAACTCTCTCAAGAGACGGTCCGGCGATATAGCCGGTCGCCAGCCAGGGCCGCTCGGCGTCCGGGTTGGCATCGACAACCTGCGCGGCGTGGAATCCGCCGACCTTACGGCCAGCCTCGACCTCCAGACGGAACCGCCGCCGAAACTGGGCGTCATTGGCGAAAACGGGATAGATCACCTTGACCGCGACCGGGCGCCCGGCCCGCGACTGGCCGAAGAACACCTCCCCCATCCCGCCGGCCCCAAGACGACCAGTCAAAACGTAGTCCCCGACTCGCCGAGGGTCTTCTGGCCTAAGGGAATCCATGCCGCCTCGTCACCGCAAGGGAACAGCGGACACAGTAGGCCCGCCCGAACCCGATGATTCCAGGAACCGATCGCCCGAGAAAGACTTGCTCCATCGCGCCGACCAACCGGGCCAGCGCTCGCCGACAGTCGAGGTGTCCCGCAATACCACCGGTAACGGCGTCGCCAAAACCTTGCCGGTGTTGCGCCCGCGTACACAAGCACCCCGGCCCTGGTGGGCGAGGAATCCACAAAGGCCCCGGGCTCCTGGCGCGAGGTCCAGCCACCACGGGGCCGCGGGCCGGACGTGCTGGGCGGGCGTGACAGACTTGCGGGATGGGATCTTGGGGTGGCCGTGAGCCAGGGCTTCCCCAGGCTTGCCGTTGATGAGGGCGGCCGGGCCGCAGTCGGCGCTGGTCGATGACGTACAGTTCCGCGAGGCGAGGAACGCCGTCTACGTCGTCTTCTTCGGCAACGGCTTCCTGTTCGCGAGCTGGGCAGCCCGGATCCCGCAGGTGCGCGCCGAGTTGGGCGTCACGCCAGGGGTGCTCGGGCTCATCCTGCTGTGCCTGGCGGTGGGATC
>Ga0126371_10006036_pt1 | contig 10760 bp, 9 predicted proteins | sample PanSoiMetaPlot_4_FD_110145 | JGI IMG/M metagenome (GOLD analysis project Ga0126371, IMG submission 110145) | Tropical forest soil microbial communities from Panama - MetaG Plot_4 | ecosystem: Environmental > Terrestrial > Soil > Tropical forest > Bulk soil | place: Panama | collected 2016-02-17
GATCATCTCGGCAATTGCGCCCACCGTTTCTTCGATGGGAACGTGGCCGTCGAGCCTGGCCGGCTGATACAAGTCGATGTAGTCCGTGCCGAGCCTCGTCAGCGAGTAGGCGAGCGAGCTCTTTACCATGGCCGGACTGGCGTCGTGACCGACGAACGCGCCCCTCGGGTCGCGCTGGCCGCCGAATTTGACCTGGATGAACACGCTCGACCTGTCCACGCCCCGAAGAGCGTCGCGCAGCATGAGCTCGTTCTGGCCCATGCCGTAGAAGTCGCCGGTGTCGAGCAGCGTGATGCCGGCGTCGAGCGCGGCTCGGATGGTCGCCTTGCTCTCCGTCTCGTCGGCGGGGCCGTAGACGCCCGACATCGCCATCAGGCCGAGGCCAACCCTCGACACACGCGGGCCGCCGCGGCCGAGTTCTGTCATGGCAACCGGCATCGGTACGTCTCTCCTTTGTTTCTTTATCGAGATATCGACAAATAGACTTGCTGACCCTGCACGTAGGTAGCGGCCACTCCGGTGCTCGCAATCTCCGCGGCCGGGTGCGCGAATGGATCCCTGTCCAGCACCACGAGGTCCGCCAGCTTGCCGCGCTCGATCGTGCCGGTCTGATGGTCGAGATGATTCACGTACGCGGAGCCTGCGGTGTACGCAGCCAGCGCGACGGCCAGGTCCAAACTCTGGCCCGGCAGGAACGGCTGTGCGCGGGGCCCGGCCGAGCCCGGCAGTGACCGGCTGACCGCTACGTGGATGGCCCGCATCGGGTTGGCGCTGCTGACCGCCCAGTCGCTGCCTGCCGCGAGGCGCGCGCCCGATCGCATCAGGTCGCCGAATAGGTACTGCCGCTGCGACCGCTGCGGTCCGAGGAACGGGATGGTCAGCTCATCCAGCTGGGGCTCGTGCGCCGCCCACAGACCCTGCATGTTCGCCGTGACGTCGAGCGCCGCGAACCTGGGCACGTCACGGGGATGCATCACCTGCAAGTGGGCGATGTGGTGCCGGTGGTCAGCGTGCTGACCACCGGGGCCGGCGTTGGCGTTCCGTGCCGCCTCGATCGCGTCCAGTGCTTCGCGCACCGCCCGGTCGCCGATGGCGTGGAAGTGGACCTGGAAGCCGGCCGCATCGAGCTGCGTGACGTACCCGGGCAGCGCCGCTGGGTCGACGTAAGACAGCCCGCTGCCGTGCTGCTGGCAGCCGGCTGGATCGAGGTACGGATCGAGCATCCCGGCCGTGAAGTTCTCCGCGACGCCGTCCTGCATGATCTTCACGGTCTCAGCCCGGAACCGCTGGTCCGGCCAGCTGAGGCCGCGCGCCTGCTCCCGCCTGGCCAGGATGTCCGGCAGCTGCTCGTCACCTCGCCCGCGATCCCACCAGAGCGCGCCCTGTACTCGCGCGGTGAGCTGACCGCTGGCCGCCGCGGCGAGGTACACCGGCAGCGGGTCGGCGCTGCCCAGGTACTCCCCCACGATGGCGTCCTGCCAGGCGGTGACGCCGCGCGCGTGCAGGTGCTGCTGCGCGAGCAGCAGCCCCGCCAGCCGCTCCGCTATGGTCAGCGGCGGGACAAGCCGGCCGACCAGGTCGGCGGCTCCTTCGTGGAGGGTGCCCTGCGGGGCGCCGTCGGCCTCGCGCTCGATCCGGCCATCTGCGGGATCGGGCGTGCGGGCGTCGAGGCCGGCCAGCTCGAGAGCGCGTGTGCTGGCCCACGCGCCGTGCCCGTCCCGGTTGGACAGGTATGCCGGACGGCCTTGCGTCACCGCGTCAAGCGTGTGCCGGTCCGGGGTACCGCCGGAAAACCATTCCATCCGCCAGCCAGAGCCCGTTATCCACGCCAGGTCCGGGTGCTGGCGGGTGTAGCCGGCGATTCTGGCCAACGCTTCGTCCAGGGTCGCGGCACCGATCAGGTTGCAGCCGAGCATGGTGACGCCAGCGAATGCCGGGTGCACGTGCGCGTCCTGGAATCCCGGCAACAGCGCCCGGCCGCGCAGGTCCACGATGTCCGTGGCCGAGTCGGTCAGGTCCGCGATGTCGCGGTCGCCGTCGGCGCCGATCGCGACAATCCGGCCGCCCGCGACCGCCACCGCAGTGGCCGGAGTGCCATCGTCACAGGTCGCCGTGACCATCCGGCGGTGAGAGGTGTTCGCGGTGTAGATCGGCCCGCCGGCGAATACGACCTCGGCATGCTGCGCCATGCGGCCAGCCTCTCACTGAAGCATTCGCCGCGGCCGCCAGGTTTAAGGGCAACGTTGGGCAGTCTGCTGCCCTTCTACGGGCAGCGTTGGCCCCATCACGCCGTTGCTCGCGCGCACCGCCCATATCGGCGGCAGACAGCAGACAGCCACGCCGCTCGCCAGGCCCCAGGCGGCCGCGAAGGCCAGGACGTGCGTCGCGCCAACCGCCGCCGCCACCGGGCCCACGAGTGCGAGCCCGAAGGACCCTGGTGCGAACGACCCAGTCGTGGTCAGCGCGGTGATCCTGGACAGCATCGCCGCCGGGACGCGCTGCTGAATGGTGGTGGACCAGAATGTGCCAGACATCGTGATCCCCGCGCCCGCGGCACAGGCAGCGGCGGCGACAGCCGCTGCCGGGGCATGCATCGCCAGCAGCAGGCACGGCAGCGGAACCGCCGCGGTGCCCAGCGTTGAGATCACCAGCGGCCGGGACGGCCGCCGGCCGACCAGGAGCAGCCCCGTCAGCACGGATCCGGCGGCCTGTGCCCCGATCACGATGCCCCAGGCCCGCGCGCCGCCGAGATAGGCCTCGGCCATCACAGGGCCGAGCAGCAGATACGGCGCGTAGGTCAGCAGGTTCAGCAGCGACCACTGTGCCGTCGTCAGCCAGAGCCACGTGTGCGCGCGGAACTCCGTCCAGCCCGCGGCCAGGTCGCGCAGCGGCGTACTGGCGGGTCGCGGCGGCGACTGCACGCGGAGCAGGAGGAGCGCGATCACGCTCACGCCATACGTCGCCGCGTCGATGGCGACCACGGCCGCCGAGCTGATCACCGCGATCAGGACCCCGGCTAGAGCCGGGCCGAGCACCATGGCGGCCGACTGGGCGACCTGCAGCAGCGCGTTAGCGTCCGGCAGCCGGTCCGGCGCGGAAATCTCCGCGCGCAGCCCGCCGAACGCCGGCGTGAACAAGGCGTCGCCGGTGGCGCGCAGCGCGGCGAGCACTGCAAACACCCAGATCGCCGGCGTCGCCGTGAACAGCAGCACGGCAACGGTGGCCATCGCCCCCATCCGGCCGGCATCGGCGGCGACCATGACCGGACGGCGGCCGAGCCGGTCGGCGATCACGCCAGCCCCGATCATGAGCAGCACCTGCGGCACTACACCAGCGGCCAGCACGACACCGAGTCCGCTGGCCGTCACGCCGCGATCGAGCAGCGCGAAATTGATCGCGATCGGCGACATTGCGGACCCGAGCAGGGAGGTGCTGTAGCCCGCATAAAAGACCCGGAAGTTGCGGTCGCCCAGCGGACCGAGCCGACTTGCTCGGTGGGCCGCGACGCCGGAAGGGCCGCGTCCTGAATTCGGCCCGTTACCTGATTTGCGAATTGATTTACTGCGATTAAGAATCGAACTAGAATTGCGGACTCGCATGCAATTCAGGCTGCCAGAATTTCCTCGTACATAGCAATAACTACGGGACGCAGACCGAGCGAATTACCAGCCCAGCGAGGTGCAACCGCAGTAAATTCGGCGGCGTTGACATTTTTCGCCGCACGCTGGAATATGAACGACACGAATGTCAGAAGGAGCAGTCAGATGACGCCCCCGGCCTGTGCCGTACCGGTGGAGTATGCGGTCGCCGTAGACCGGTACCTCGCCGAGGCCAGCCTTCGGCCCGGATCCCAGCGCGTGTACCGGATCTCGCTGGCGAGCTGGGCATGGCCGCTGGTCGGTAAACTGCCGCCGGCTGGCCGCGGCAGGCGCAGTGCGTGCCCGCCGGTCGTGCCGCTGGCAGTCCTGGATGAAGCCGGCACCGAGATGCGACTGGCCGACGCGGTCGCGCACCGGAGGCTGCATGCGGAGCCGAGGACGGTGAACCGCGAGGTGTCGGCGCTGCGCAGCGCCGTGGGCTGGTGGCAGCAGCGCCAGTGGATCACCGCTGACCCGACTGCAACGCTGCGGCACGTGGAGGCCTCGCCTGCGGTCGCAGCGCCGCTGACCGAGGCGCAGCGGGAAGTTCTGTTCGCTGTGCCCGCCGGGCTGCGCGAACAAGCCTTCTGGCACTTGCTCGCCGACAGCGGCGCCTCAGCCGAGGCCGTACTCGACCTTGACGCTGACGCTATCGACGTCCGAGGCCGCCGAGCCCGGCCATGCACCGGACGCGCGCCAATCGAGTGGCGAGCCGGGACCGGAGAGCTGCTCGCCTGGCTGCTGGCGGGGCGCCGCGTGGGGCCGCTGTTCCGCACCGACCGGCGGGCGCCCGCCGGGACCCCGGCCGCCGACATCTGCCCGCTGACCGGCCGCGGCCGGATGTCTTACCGGCGCGCGGCGGAGATCTTCGCCGAGTACACCCGACCGCTTGACCGGACCGGACGCGGCTGGACCCTGCATCAGCTCCGCCGTCCCGTTTCCGGCGGTCAGATTCCCGAGCCGGCCGCGATCTCGAATGCCGTGTAGGGCCGTGCGGGCCCGACCTCCTCGGTGCTGACGATGGCGCCAGCGGGTGCCTGCAGCCGGATTTCCGCCGCGTATTCCTCGGCCTGATCGGCATTGTTGGCGCCGACCACGAGGAACCGCCATCGGCGCACGACCGAGTATCCGGCCGCGCGAAGCCGGTTGGCGAGGGCCACGGAATCGCCGTGCGATGGGAGCTGCACCCGGACCTCGAACATCGCTATGCCGCTCGCCAGTGACTCGCTCGTCTCCTCGGCGTCCAGTTGCTGCCGTTCGGCCTCGAGTTCCGCGGAGGTAGCAGGCAGCGCAACGTCAGCCGGCTCCCACTCCTCGGCGACCGGGTGCCAGCGGTCGACGCTGTAGTCGGCCGCCATGGCGTGGCCAGCAAGCACGGTGCTCACCGACTGCTGGGCCATGGCCGCCGCGTCCTGGCTGTGGGTGTACAGGAACAGCTCGTCACCGCCGCTGGTCCCGACCACTACCCGGCCGCCAAGGCGACGCTGTACCTCGCCCTCGACCTGATGGGCGCTCAGGTGCTCGGCCGCGCGGCCAGCCTGGCCGCTGTCGCGCAGCCGTACCGTCAGCCGCCAGTCGTTAGCGTCAGTTACGGTGCCCTCGCCGGTCACGGCGTTCTCATCTGCCACGCCGAGGAGCCTACTCGGCCCGCCGCCGCTGTTGTCGCGCTCGGTGCCTGTGTGGCACAGTGCCCGCATGACGACGGTTAACACCCAGTACGGCAGGGTTAGCGGCGCACTCGCGGGCGACGGCGTGCACAGGTTTCTCGGCATTCCGTACGCCGCGAGCCCGACCGGACCGCTCCGGTTCGCCGCGCCGCAGCCACCAGCCGCCTGGCCGGGCATCAGGGAATGCGTGATGTTTGGCGCGACCCCGCCCAAGCCCGACTATGTGCCGCCGTTCGATGCATTGCTGCCTGAGCAGAACATCCCCGGCGACGACTGGCTCAATCTGAACGTATGGACGCCGGATGTAGCGGGCCGCGCACCGGTCATGGTGTGGATCCACGGCGGGGCGTTCGCCAACGGCAACTCGGCCGTCCGGATGTATGACGGGCAGGCTTTTGCCCGCGACGGTGTCGTCCTGGTCAGCATCAACTACCGGCTCGGGATCGATGGCTTCGCGCTACTGCCGGACGCGCCGCCCAACCGCGGCCTGCTCGACCAGGTCGCGGCGCTGGAGTGGGTGCGCGACAACATCGCCGCGTTCGGCGGTGATCCGGACAACGTGACGATCTTCGGCGAGTCTGCCGGTGCGATGAGCGTCATGACGCTGCTCAGCTTGCCGCGGGCTCGTGGCCTGTTCCGCCGGGCTATCGCCCAGAGCGGCGCCGCCCAGGTGGGAGCGGACCCCGCGGATGCGCAGCTGGTGACCGGAGAGGTCAGCAAGGTGCTTGGCTTTGACGCCACCGCGGCGAGCCTGGCCGGAATCCCGCTCGACAAGCTGAATGCGGCCCAGGCTGCCGTGCGCGACGCCATGGCAGTCGCGCCGGACCCGGTACGGTTCGGAGCCAGCGTCGTCAGGACCTCGATGGCATTCCCGCCGGTCGTGGACGGCGAGATCCTGCCGGTCGTCCCGCAGGCCGCGCTCGCCACCGGCCAGGGAGCGGACGTGACCCTGCTGATCGGGACCAACACCGACGAGTTCCGGTTCTTCTTCGTGCCGACGGGGATGGCGGCGGCGCTGACTGAGGAGGCGATGCCGTTCATCCTGGGCGGACTCGGGATCAGCCAGGAAACGGCAGCCGCCTACCAGGCCAACCGGCCGGGCGCCAGTGCTGGCGACGTCGTCTGCGCCCTGGTGACGGACTGGTTCTTTCGCAACCCCATGTTCGCCGCGGCGGAAGCGCGGCTCGAGGCGAGCGGTCCGGCGCCGACCTATCTCTACGAGTTCGGCTGGCGGAGCCCGGTCCAGGACCTCGGTGCCGGGCACGTCGTCGAGATCCCGTTCGTTTTCGACAACCTGACCGAGCCGGAAGCCCAGCTCGCGACCGGAGCCAGCCCGCCGGCGGACCTGGCCGCGGAGATGCATGCCGCCTGGATCCGGTTCGCCGCAACCGGCGATCCGGGGTGGCAAGAATTCGATGCCAGCTATCCGGTCATGACGTTCGGAGCTGTCCCCGGCCCGGCCCGGCTGGCGTATGACCCGCGCGGCGACGAGCGCCGCAGCTGGCCGGCGCCCTGAGAAAGCCGGGCGCGATGTCCGACCGGGCAGCTCTGCTCATCGGTCAGAATAGAAAGATGGACTCGATCCAGCGCGAGTATGTCGCCCTGCCGGGGGGTGCAATCCGCCGGGTCTACAGCATTGATCAGGGTGACGGCACGGTCGCGCTGGGAGACTACCAGGCCTGGCTTGCCAGCCGGGCCGCCCGCTGCTCCTGCGGGAAGGTCTGCCGCGGCTCTGGCCGGACCTGCGGCGCCCCCGAGTGCATCGCCCGCTTGTAGCGAGGATGCGGTGATTTCACCCCCGGCCTGGTGCGGTGATTTCACCCCCGGCCTGGGCATACGCCCTCGCCAGCCGGAGACCCCATCCGGCTGGCGCATTAACCCCAGTGATCACGCCGCGCACTCCCGGCATACCAGCCGGCCACCCCGGCTGTCCGCAAGCTGGCTGCGGTGATGCACAAGGAAGCAACTCGAGCAGGTGAATTCGTCCGCCTGTCGCGGGATCACCCGGAATGAGAGCTCCTCGTTCGAAAGGTCGGCCCCCGGAAGCTCAAGCGACTCGGCAATGTCATCGGGGTCGATGTCAATGGCCGTCGAGGACTTGTCCATCCGTCGCGCCTGCAGTTCCTGCAGGCTGTCCTCGGTGACGTCGTCGTCCGTCTTCCGCGGGCTGTCGTAGTCAGTAGCCATCTCGGCCCTTACCCCTCCATCTTTACTAACTCGTTCCGCGCGGTTGTAACGCTCAGGACCGCTCTGTTGTGCCCGAATCCGGCGGGGAATTCTGCCATGCCTTGTCGTGCGCCACAGCGACCGGGTCACGTTCTCGCCGGCGTGTCGCGACCGGCGGTGACGGAACGCTCGCGTAGCGGGGCAATCTTCCCCGTTAACGGGACCTGGGAAGCGCATGACCGCCGATTTACTTCGCAGTAACTTCGCGGGTTTGTCTGACTGACCTGCGCAAAAGTGCGTATGGTACGAACCGGATCACAGGTCACAAGCGGCAGGTCCAGGCGGAGCCGGGTTAATTGCCTCACCAAGTACCGCTACAGGCGGGCGACCCGAGGCGGGTCGGGCGCTACCGGCTCACGGGCCGGCTGGACGGCATCCCATCCGACGATCCGATCTTCACCGCCGTCGGCGCCGACGGCGCCGAAGTCTGCGTCAGCGTCCTGGGAGGCTACTGGGACGCGGCGGCCCTGGACCGCTTCGCTGCCGAGGCCGCCGTCGCCAAGCGGGTACCTCCGTTCTGCGCCGCCCGGGTGCTGGACGCCGGCCTCGACGGATCCGACGCCTATCTGGTCAGCGAGTACGTGCTGGGCCAGTCGCTGCTTGAACTCGTGGCCGAGTACGGCGTCGCCACCGGCCCGCAGCTCGAGGCCCTGGCCATCGGCATGGCGACCGGGCTCGCCTGCGTCCATCAGGCCGGCCTCGTGCATGGCAGCTTCGGGCCTCAGTACGTCATCCTGTCGGAGCACGGACCACCCCACGTGGTGGAGTTCGGCATAACGCCGCCCTACGGATCCGCCACGCCGTCCGCCGACATGCTCGCCTGGGCACAGACCGTTGTTTTCGCGGCAACGGGCCGGCCACCCGGTGAGGCGGTTGACCTCGGCGTATTGCCCGAGAGCATCCGCGACCCCGTCCAGCAGTGCCTCGAGCTCGACCCGCCGGACAGACCAGCCGCGCGGGCCGTCGTCCAGTTCCTGCTCGGCGACCGGGCCTTGCCGGCTGGCGTGCTGGCCGAGGGTTCCCGCCGAGCTGCCCGCGGGACAGGCTGGGCCGGCTTCCAGGCTGCGCCAGCGGCGCCCAGGGAGCCTGGCACCCGCCCGCCCAGCGGCCGGTATCCGGCTCCCTCAGGCGCCCGGCCGCGGCCAGAGGCCGGAGGCCGGTACCCCGGCGGGGCCTCGCATCCCGCGAGGGCCGCGCATGTCCCGGCCGGCGCGCGGCATACAGGTTCCACCGGCGCGGCGGCCGCGGCGGCTTCGCCGCGAGCCGGTCAGCGGCGGCCTGCCGGGGCCCGACCGTCCGGCCGCCGCCGGGCCTTCCCCTGGCTGATCGGCAGCGCTGCTGCCGTAGTCGTAGTCGTGATCATCATCCTGGTCGTGCACCTGGCCCAGGGCGGGAATCCGGCCGCGAACCTGTCGGCGAATACGGGCCAGCCTGGCGCCGGGTCGTCCGGCCCGCAGTCCACGGCGAGCCACGGCCCCCTGATACCCGCGGCGTTCAACGGCACCTGGTCGGGCCTGGTCTCCCAGCCGCCGTCGGACACCTACAACGTCACGATGACGCTGATTGGCGGCCATACGTCCGGCGGGATCAGCTACAGCGGCGCCGGTGCTACTTGCTCCGGAATCCTCACGCCGACGTCCGCGTCAGCGACCAGGATGGTGATGAAGATCGGCATCCTCCAGGGCCATAAGGGCTGCGGCAACGGCACGGTCACGATCGCCGTCAGCGGGCCCAACTCGGTGACGTTCAAGGCGGGCACTCAGGCTGCCGCCGCCTCTGGCACGCTGAACCGCCAGTAGCGGCAGGATCACGCCGGCACTGTCAGCCGGCGTTCGGGTGGCTATCGTCCAGGCTCGCCAGCAGGTCATGCAGCTCGGCGAACAGATCAGGACTGGCCGCGATCGTCATGGCCGTGCCCGCCGCCTCGCCCCGCAGACCGCCTGTCATCGCTCCCGCCTCACGCGCAATCAGGCCGCCCGCAGCCATATCCCAGTACTTCAAGCCCTTCTCGTAGAAGGCGTCGACCTGGCCGGCTGCAACGGAGCACAGGTCAGAAGCCGCCGAGCCTGATCGCCGGATGTCGCGCACCTTGGGCAAGAGCGCGGCGACGACGCGTCCCTGACCAGACCGCTCAGCCGCCCCGTAGGCAAAGCCCGTGGCGACCAGAGCCGCATCGAGCGGGACTCCGACGTTGCAGCTGAGCCGCTGAGGACCAGGCTGCCAGGACGACTCTAGCCACGCACCCCCGCCGCTGACGCCCGTGAACACGGCGCGCCGCAGGGGGACGCAGACGGCTCCGGCGACGACCTCACCGGCCACCTCAGCAGCGATGCTGACTCCCCAGTCCGGCAGCCCGTACAGGTAGTTGACGGTGCCGTCGATCGGATCGACCACCCACCGCACGCTGCCGGAGCCGGTCTGGCCCCGTTCCTCGCCCAGTACGGCATCGCCAGGGCGAGCGGCGAGCAGCCTGTCCCTGATGAGGTCTTCCGCCGCCCGGTCCATCTCCGTCACGACATCGGTCGGGCTGGATTTCGTCCGGACGACTCCGACCCTGCCACGGCGGGACAGCAGCAGCTCGGCTGCCTCCTGGGCAACAGAACTGGCCAGGGCCGCCAGATCAGCTGGCAGAGCCGCACTCGGCATCGGTGATCCCGCGGAGGTCACGCGTCACCGCCGGCCGGTGCCGCAGCAGCCGGCCGGGCACGAGCCGGGCCAGGCGCCCAGCACGCCGAGTGCGGCCGGCTGCGTCTCATCCAGCCGCTCCGCCACGAGGTCAGCGATCATCGATACGAAGCCCGGATCGGTGCCTGGTGTCGCCGCTCTCGCGTAGGCGAGCCCGAGCTTCCGCGCCGTGCCCGCGGCCTCGATGTCCAGATCGAACTTGACCTCCATATGGTCGCTGATGAAACCGATCGGCACCACGACGACCGCACGCGATCCGGCCGCGGCCCGCGCGGCCAGCAGTTCATTGACGTCCGGCTCCAGCCATTGCTGCGTCGGCGGGCCGCTGCGGCTCGAATATGCCAGCCACCACGGCCGGTCGAATCCGGCCTGCTGCGCGACCAGCCGTGCTGTCTCGGCCAGCTGCGCCTGATAGGCACCGCCGGCCGGGCCGGCGGCGCTGGCCATGCCGGCGGGGATGCTGTGCGCAGTGAAGATCAGGTCGAACTCGCCCGCGGTCTCGTCGGGCAGCGACGCGGCGGCGGCCTTCGCGGCAGCCGTGAAC
>Ga0126371_10006037_pt1 | contig 10760 bp, 9 predicted proteins | sample PanSoiMetaPlot_4_FD_110145 | JGI IMG/M metagenome (GOLD analysis project Ga0126371, IMG submission 110145) | Tropical forest soil microbial communities from Panama - MetaG Plot_4 | ecosystem: Environmental > Terrestrial > Soil > Tropical forest > Bulk soil | place: Panama | collected 2016-02-17
CTCGTCCGACTGCGCATCGATCTTCGTACTCATCTTCCGCTCCTTCCGCGGCTAAAGATGAGCCAAGAACCCTCTCTTGCTCAATCGCCCTAAACTGTCCAACTTGTGCTGACGGGGAACAGCAAGACCTACTACACGCAGTTACGCCTTGACCCTCTAGGCAAGGAAAGCGCAGACGAGATGCTGTCGGCGCTGCTCGGGTCCGCCCCACAACTCGAAGCTCTTAAGAGACTTATCTCCGAAAAGACAGAGGGCAATCCGTTCTTTATGGAGGAGATGGTCCAAGTTCTCTCTGACGAGGGAGCAATCCTGCGCGATGGCACTTCGGTAAGACTCACCAAGCCGTTGGGCGAGCTCAAGATCCCGCCAACGGTGCAAGCGATTCTGACGGCCCGCATCGATCGTTTGGCCCCTGACTGCAAGGAGTTACTCCAGACACTGGCGGTAATCGGCACCGAGTTCCGACTTGGGCTCGTCCGAAAGGTATCAGCTCAGCCGGCAACTCAACTCGAGAGCTCGCTATCAGACCTTCAGCTCGGCGAATTCATATATGAGCAACCCGCGGTTGGCGACACCGAGTATACCTTCAAACATGCGCTTACCCATCACGTCGCCTATAACTCGGTGCTGAATGAGCGACGGCGACAACTCCATGGACAAATCGGCGCAGTGCTGGAATCGATCTACGAGGAAGCCCTCGACCAGCACGCAGTCGAGCTTGCCCATCACTATGCGCGCAGCTCCAATACCGTAAAGGGGCTGCAGTACTGCTTTCAGGCGCTTCGAGTGTGCGTCGAGCGAGCTTCAACTACCGAAGCGGTCGCCCACTTTGACCGCGCGCTGGAACTCCTCCGGGAGCTGCCGGACAACGACCAGCGTGCAGAGTTGGAACTGGATCTCAGAAACACAGCCTTCTCTGCGCTAGGAGATGCCAAAGGATACGGCTCGCTTGAGGTCGAGCAATCGACGTCACGCGCGATGGAACTTTGCAACAGACCAGGTATTAATTGGTCGAAGGCCTGGACGGCCCTCTACGCAATTTTCTTTGTTCAGCAATTGCGTCCCGACGTGCATAAGGCGGAGGCGATAAGCTCTGAATTGGTCGCGCGAGCTGATGCGCACAAGAGCGTCGGATGTAGCGCGGAAGCCGCTACCTGGCTGGGCTATGCGCAAATGGTTTCTGGCAATTTCGACATCGCCAACCAAACCTTCGAGCGAGCCTGGCAACAGTTAGACTCGATAGCGAAGCGCTCGATCAATTCTGCGTCGTCAGTCGCAGATCAAACGGTGTCCGACTTGAGGATAATTCAACGGGCAGGAACTCGACAAAACAACCGCGTCCTATCAGCATGGAATCTGTGGTTCATGGGCTATCCGGAAAGAGCGCTTCAGCGGGTAAGTGTTGCAACTGCTATTGCGCAGGAACCAGGCATTCTTGCGGACGTACTCGGATTTGCCACTTACATCTATGAAATCTGCCGCCTCCCTGAGCAGATGCGAGCGCACGCAGAGGCACGACTGGCGCTTGCGAACGAATCAGGTTTTCTTGCCGGACGCGCGCTGAGTGAAATCTACCTCGGATGGGCGGACGCATTGGCAGGGGACCTGGAGTCGGGCATCGCCCGTATGAGACGCAACACGGAGGAATTGAAGGCTGCCGGCTCCGAATACATTATCGATCGTTGTCTCTCTTTCATCGCTACGGCGCTGGGTAGATTAAAAAAATTCGAAGGAGCGCGTCGGACAGTTGACGAAGCGTTCGAGTTCATCGAGAAAAGCGGTCAGCGATTTTACGAAGCCGAACTTCATCGGCTCAGGGGCGAACTACTTTGGGCAGAAGACATGTCGAACGACAACGAGGCACAAGAGTGTTTCCATGTCGCGATCGATGTCGCGCGCAACCAGCATGCGAAATCCTGGGAACTCCGCGCGACCACCAGCCTGGCGCGCCTGATGCGAGATTTGAATCGACACGATGAAGGCCGGGTACCGCTCAAAGAGATCTACGGATGGTTCACCGAGGGTTTCGACACCCCGGATCTAAAGGACGCAAGAGCGCTGTTGGAGGAGCTCGACGGAAACGCCGAGAGCGTCCTTCAGTTTTGGTTCGCGCCCGATCAGATTCACAAAGGTGATACGCGACGTGCGCGTTGGTTTGCGTCCGATCCGGAATTCGACAGACTTTGCAAAGACCGATTCCTTACAAGCTACGAAGATGCAGTCCGCGGACGCCTCGCAGACTGGAAGAAGGCGCCGCGAAGTTGCCTCGCCTTGATACTTTTGTTCGATCAATTCCCGCGCAACATGTTTCGCGGTACAGCGCGTGCGTTCGAAACTGATGCAAAGGCTTTGGCACTAAGCCGGCACGCCATAGAATCGGGCTTCGATCGTCTCCTGCTGCCGCATATGCGGATGTTTCTGAATCTGCCCTTCGAGCATAGCGAGAATCTGGACGATCAATTTGAATCAGTACGACTTGCGCGAGCACTAGTTGCCCAGAATCCCTACCTGGCCGAAGCTCAAGAAGAAGCTGAATTGCACTTCGAAACGATCCGACGATTTGGAAGATTTCCCGGTCGAAACCGCGCCCTTGGGAGACAGTCTACTCAGGAAGAAGAAGATTTCCTCAAAGAACAGGAGCGGAAAGAGTCACCCCGAGCAGACAATCCGTGAGAGTAGCCGACATCGGGGCTGATGAAGGAAAACTCTAGCAGGCTTAGACCCCAACTTTTTTCGCCTTGCCGCCGATACACCCGAAACTATGATTTAAACTGCGGTTTGTCGGGTCCGAATAAACCCGACAGATCGTCGGATCAGCTGGCGCAGGGACAGCGCATGCAGCAGGATCGAGCATGGCACCACGAAAGCCGGAGTCAGCACATTCGGATAAGTGCCGGCGCCGATGCTTGGCACATTCGGAATGATTAGTTGGAACGGACCGGGCGAGGTGAGCATGCCCATGGTGACGGCGACGGCGAAATCCGCAAGGCCGAAGATGTTCCAGACGATCGCCGCCTTGCGACCCTCGGCGGTACCGGTGCCCACGGCGATCGCCGCGGGCACAGCGAATAGACCGGTCAGCACGTCGCCAATTCCCGCCGGCAATGCGAGTACGCGCGGCAGCGTGCCGAGCAGCCCTGCAGCGAGGAAGACGCTGCCGACTACGCGATAAAGCTGAAGAGCAACGAGCCAAGAAGGCGGCATCGCGTCGAGCACCTGGCCCACCCGCTTCGACCACATCAACAGCGGTGCGCCGACGATCACAGGCAGGAAGATCGCCATCGGGAGGACCGGTAGAACCGCCACGTCGGCGCGGAAGGCGCCATTGATGGCGGCGCTCCAGGCAATAGCGGCCCAAAGCGTGAAGGGGATTATGACCGCCAGCCAAGTGCTGAGGCGCTGGCGCGGCGTCAGATCGGTGCGCTCGAGGCCCAACCACAAGCCGACCGCGATGAGTGCATAAGTCATCAGGCGGACAGCGGTGGTCGGAACGCCGCCCGCCGAAATCGCGGGCTGCCAGTAGATCAACAGCGTCCAAAGGGCGGTGGGCGGAACGATCCAAAGCAGGCTGCGCCAAGCGAGATGCGGCGGGGCGATAACGCCTGGAATATCGATGGTTTCCGTTGCGTCAAGCATGACATCCTCCATCACGAGCAGAGTCCGGAGCTTCGGTGTTCATCGTCTTCAAAACCACACGCTACGCGTCAACACCGATGGTGGACATAGTTCTCTCTTCACATTTGTTGTGCGAAAATGAACACCAATGGCGGCCAACTGGAGGTGGGACGACATCCGTTTCTTTCTCGCGGCGGCGCGCGAGGGAAACCTTACTGGCGCCGCCAAGGTGCTCGGCGTGGATCACGTCACGGTGGGGCGCCGTATTGCAGCCCTCGAGGAGCAATTGCGCACGAAGCTACTGAGCCGAACTCCGGATGGTCTCGCCCCAACTCCAGCGGGCGAGTCCATTCTGACGCAGTGCGAGGTCATGCGAGACGCCGCTCTGACGGTGGAAAGAAGGGTAGCCGGCGAAGACAGCCGGACTACGGGATCTGTTTGGCTCACGAGCACCGATGCAATAAGCCAGCTCCTGATGCCGGCGGTTATAGCGCTCCGCAAAAGACATCCTGAACTTCAGATAAACCTGCTAACCGGGGTTCGGCCCCTGGATATCGCACGGCGGGAGGCCGACCTGGCCGTGCGTGTCAGCACGGTTCGGCCTGCCGATTCACAACTCGTGTGTCGAAAGCTGGGGGAGGTTGGGTATACGCTCTACGCTTCAAGGCGATATCTGGCGCATCGTGGAAGGCCGATAAGGGGTCAAGGGCTTGCGAATCATGATCTAATCGGTTTTCCAGGTACGCCGCGGTTCGTTCGCCCGTTCTTTTTGGGAGAGTCGGTGACGGGCGCACGATATGCCCTGCGCAGCAACGACCAGTATCTCCAACTAACGGCTGCGAGCGAGGCCCTCGGCATCTGCGAGTTGGCCTGCTTCTTCGGCGACAATCATTCCGAAGTGGTGAGGGTATGGCCCGATGAGGCACCCAACCTTCGGCCGATCTGGCTGATAACGCATCGGGACTTGCGGCGCGCGGCTCGGATTCGTCTTGTCTCCGCGGCAATTGCAGCGGCGTTCGAAGGCAAAGCCAAGATCCTGCGATATGGCCGGTCGCGGCAGGCCATCACAGATGAATAACGTCAGATTACGTTTCGCGAATAAGGCAACAGAATCAGCTCCAGTATTATGCTTCGTTCTGGGACTTTCCGCGGTGCATCCTGTTCGTTCTCACGCGGAATCTGCGGATTTGAAGCGGTGCGACGAGGCGGTCCTTTTATTCGGGTGCGGATTTCGATCCCGGATACCAAGGAGCGCGGCGACCCGATGTTCGACAAAGCGATGCCATCGAAGGCTTCCGACCAGGTCCGGCGCGATTGTTTCCATGTGCGCGAGCCCCATCATGAATACGATCAGGATGTGCGCCAAAAAACCAGCATCCAGGGCGGGATCGATTTTGCCGGCGCGCTGCGCTGGTTCCATCGCTCGCCGGAGGTGCTGGACGTTCATTTCCAAAGCGCGCCTCAGAAGGCTGCGGACTTTCCGATGCTTGCGCGATGCAGAATGTATTTCGAGAGACAACTCGCGGAGCGGCTTCGTTTCCCGCTCGGTGAAGGTCGCGACCTGACGCAGCAGTAAATCCGGCTCGTCTTCGGTCGCAGAAAACGACTGGACCGACGAAAGCGAGCGCTTGACCACTTCGAAAAGCAGGTCGGCCTTGCTCTCAAAATGCTTGTAGATCGCTCCGGCGGTGACCCCGCTGGCCTTGGCGATCACAGGCATCGAAACCCGCTCGAAACCGCGCTCGGCGAAGAGCCGTTCCGCCGACGCCAGGATGCGTTGGCGAGTGCTCTTTTGCGGGCGTCCTGGGCGCGGCGTTTGAGTTTCGTGCTCTGTACTGCCGTTCCGTTTTGGCGCGATCGCAGGCAAGGTTGTCGGTTCGGTGAGCATCGGAGTTAGTTGTAGCACCACGGGCTTGACAAGTAAATGTCCATTTACTAACGTTCATGTTGGAGTAAATGAGTATTTACCATGTTACGTTCCACGCACGGAGAGTAAAGACCAGATGAGCCGCTCAGCCGATGGCCGGACTTACGTTGTGACAGGCGCCGCCTCCGGCATCGGGGCGGCAACAACGCATTACCTGAGGGAACGAGGAGGTCGGGTGATCGCTTGCGACATTCGCGATGGTGACGTCACTGGCAACTTGACCACCAGGGAGGGGCGCGCCCAGATGGTCGAAGGCGTGTCGCGGCTGTCGGGCGGCAGAATCGATGCAATCGTTGCCAATGCCGGTGGAGGACCACCCGAAACCAGCATACAACTGAACTTTTTCGGCGCGGTCGCAACGCTCGAGGGCTTGCGTCCGCTGTTGGCGGGCAGGGGCGCGCCTCGCGCGGTCGCGGTGTCATCGATCGCGTCGCTCCGCCCGGATGCAGGGTTTATCGAGCCTTGTCTTGCGATGGACGAGGAAGCCGCCTTGGCGCATGCGAAAAGCCTGGTCGCCGCACGAGCTGAGCCACAACCCGGCGCGAACCGACTGCTGCCCAGCAACACGGACCTTCCGCTGGACCTGTATGGGAACGCGAAACATGCATTGCAGCGGTGGTGCCGGAGAGCGGCGATAAAACCGGAATGGGGAGGCGCTGGCATCCCGCTGAATGTGGTCGCGCTGGGTTTTTTCGACACGCCTGCGGCAGCGTATATCCTCAACGATCCGCAGACTAACTCGGCGATGGCCGCTATGGTGCCTCTGCGCGGCGCCTATCCCGGGCGTCCTGAGGAAGCCGCATCGATCCTCGCGTGGTGCGTCAGTGCCGAGAATTCGCAGATGACGGGGCAGATTCTCTTCGTTGATGGCGGGTTCGAATGTCGGGTGCGAGGAGAGCGTTCCTGGTGAAGTAGTGAGACCGTCCACGGCAGCAGATATCCGCGAAGTTGAATCGTTACCGGGCCACTGTGCGCTCTCGTGGTACTATGGCGGCCCGCGGCGGTGCGGATTTCTCGCTGGACCGGACTTTTGGCGCGACAATTTCAGGATAGGTCTTCGTTGATGCTGTTGGTGCGCGGTCTCATCAAACGATTTGGCGAGCGCGTTGCGGTAGCCGGAGTAAGCTTCGCCATCGCATCGGGGGAGATTTACGGGCTGCTCGGGCCAAACGGCGCGGGCAAAACCACCTCTATCTCGATGATCGCGGGAATCCTCGCACGCGACGGCGGCGAGGTCACGATCGATGGCATCAGCATCGACGCCGGGCCGCCCGCGCGCGCGATGATCGGAATTGTACCGCAACCCATCACCCTCTATTCAGACCTCACCGCGCGGGAGAATCTCAATTTCTGGGGCCGCATGTACGATTTGACTGGCTCTAAACTCCATGATGCCGTCGATGAGGCGCTTGATGCGGTCGGACTGACACAGCGCGCCGACGACATTGTCGGTACCTACTCCGGCGGGATGCAACGTCGGATCAATCTGGCATGCGGAATTCTCCATCGTCCGAAGCTTCTGATTCTCGACGAACCCACGGTGGGCGTTGATCCGCAAAGCCGCAGCGCGATTTTCGCTTTGGTCGAGCGTATCCGCGATAGTGGAACCGCAGTGCTATATACGACGCACTATATGGAGGAGGCCGAACGATTGTGCACACGAATCGGCATTATCGATTCGGGAAAGCTGATCGCGGAGGGCACGCGAGCGGAACTTGTCACGCAGCTCGGCGAAGACACGCGAATCGAAATCGGAATCGCGCGCGGCGAGGATCTCTCTCGCGCGGCAGAGGTCATACGTGCGCTCGCGGGAGTTCATTCAGTGAGCGTCGTTGGCGAGCATCTCCAGGTGGTCGCCGACCACGGCGCAAATCGATTACCCGGACTGGTAACCGCATTGCTCGGCGCCGGGATGGTCGCGGAGAGTATTCGAGTGGTCGAACCTAACCTGGAAGATGTTTTTCTGCGGATGACAGGCCGCGCGCTGCGCGACTGATCTCATATGCGGCACGCACTCATTGTTTGTCTCAAGGACCTTCGCCAGCGGCTGCGCGATCGCACTGCGATCCTCACCGCGATCGTGGCGCCTCTCGCGCTGACCCTCTTGATGGGTTCCGCACTCGGCGGCTCTCGCGGTGGGTTCGGCATGCGGCTTTGTGTCGCGGATCTCGACCATTCGGAGTTGTCGACCGCGTTTGTCGCCTTCGTGAAGAGGCCGTCTCTGCAAGGAAAGATTCAGGTTGAAGCTGTCGATTCAGTCCCGGCGGCCGAGACGACGATCCGGCAGCATCGGGCGGAGTGCGCGGTGGTGATGCGCGCTGGTTTTGCAGAGGCGGTCAAGCGCGGAGAATTTCCGCCCGCGGAGGTTCTGGCTGCGCGCGGCGAGCAATTCGCGATGCAGGCGACGCGTGCGCTGCTGAGCGATTTCACCAACCGCGCGGCGCTCAGTGACCATAGCAGCATCAAGGTGGTTCCCGTTTCCGCCGGCGGCCAGCTGCGGGTCGTCGATTTTTTCGCGGCGTCGATGGCGGTGCTGTTCCTCAACTTCGGAGTACTGTCAGGGGTTCGTGCGCTGCAGGCGGAGGTCGATTCGCGCACCATCCTTCGCCTCATCGCGTCACCGTCGAAGTCCTATGCGATCTTCGCAGGAAAATTCGCGGCATTGATGCTTATCGGTTTGCTGCAGATGGGCACCATGATTGCCGCGACCTCGATCCTTTTCGGCACGCGATGGGGGAACCCGCTGCCGTGCCTGGCACTGGTATTCACCACCGTGCTGATGGCGATTGGACTGACCGGATTCCTTATGAGTCTTGCTGACAATGCCGAACAGGGCACTGCGCTGGCGGCAATCGTTATAACCCTGCTCTCGATTGTCGGCGGTCAGTTCCTGCCTCCGGAGGGACTGCCTGACGTGTTCGAGACGTTGACTCGACTGACGCCAAACGGGCAAGCGTTCTTCGGCTTTATCGACTTGGCGGCTGCGGGTGCGCACGGAAGTCTGTTGACGATCGCTCAGCCGCTCGCGTTCACCGCGATCGTTGGATTGAGTGGAATCGCATTCGCAGGATTTCGAGCTCGCGCCGCGCTGCAGAGGATGACGTAGCGCGATGGCGCGTACTTTGAATGTCATCCTGGGGGCGGCGTCCGCGAGCGGAGCCGGCGCCAGCCGTGACCGCAGGAGACTCTCGGCCTTGTTCCTCGTGCCGCTCGCGGTCATGGCGATAATCGGATTCGCGATGGGTGGCTACAGCAACCAATCGTTCGTGGTGGGAATACTCGATCGTGCGCACACGGCGGAGAGTCGAGCGCTTGCCCAAGGGTTGGTAGCGAACCAGCAGTTCCGCATTCGTGAATATACTGACCGCGACCATCTTCGAATAGCAGTATTCCGCGGCAGAATGAACGCGGGAATCCTGATTCCGCCCGCATGGCGCGGCGATCAGAGCCTGTCCGTGTACTTCTCCAGCGCGAGCAGTATCGCCACTGTCGTACGCCTCTGTATCGATGCCGAATTGAGCGCCATGGCACGCGGTGAAAAGGCCTTCGATGCCCGGGTTCGGTATCCAGCGGGCGGAGGCGCTGGTTCTCCCCGCCTGGGGTTCGCTTATACGGCGCCAGCGAACCTGGTGCTCTTCGTGATGATCAACGGCTTCGTGTCGGCGCTTAGCATTCTCCAGCTACGCGAACGAGGAATTTCGCGTCGGCTGCTCGCCGCACCTCGGCGGACGTGGGAACTGTTCGCGATGCTCGCAGTGGGGCCGGCACAACAAATGATCGCACAGTCAGTATTCATGATTCTCACTGCACGGTTTTTCTTCGGGGTTCACTGGGGCGATACGGTGGGTCTGCTTCTTATCACGGCGGCAGTCACCTCGCTCGGGGTTGCGATCGTGATGTTGATGGGGACGGTGTTCCGAACGCAGCAGCAGGCGACTTCGCTTGGACCCTGGATTGGCGTTGGAATCGGGATGCTGGGCGGATGTATGTGGCCACTTGAAATAGTTCCCCCGTTCATGAAGACCCTGGCCAAATTGTCGCCAGCCTCCTGGGCGATGGACGCTTATCTCGGGCTGATTTTCGACCACGCGACCGTTTCCGAAATCGCGCCAGACATTGCGATGGTCTTCGCGTTTGCAGCGGTAATTGCGATAATCGGGATTGTCCGCTTGCGCCCGCAGCTGTCGCGGTGAAGGCCGTTGATTATCGTGGCGCGCGAGAAACGGAAGCGATCCAGTCGCGCTGCTGACTAAGATCTTGTTCGCCCTGCGTTCGTTGATTGAGGTTTCTGCCTCACGCGATACGGAGATTCTGGTTTTGCGCCAGCAACTGCTGGTGCTGAGCCGCAAGTCGCCAAAGCGCGCCCGACTGCGAAATATCGATCGTCGATCATCTGATGATGTTCGGCGAGGCGCACTTGCGTCGCGTCCTCAGGGCCTACGCCGCTTACTACAATGAGGTTAGGACCCACCTGTCACCGCGCAAGGACGCGCCCAAAGTCCCGGCGTGTTCAATCGGTTGGTTCGCTCGTGGCGTTGCCCTTGCTGGGCGGTTTGCATCATCAATATGTTCGGATTTAGTTTTGCGCAGGCACAGGTGTTGGCGCTTCGGGTCGTAATAGAATTTTAAGGCTGGAAGTTGCCGAAAGGCGAAAATGCGTTTTCATCCGGACGCGCAACTGCCATCTGTCAATGTGAAAGCGTTCGCTCCGTGGGAGGGTTCGCGATGAAGCAGCTTTGCGGTCTCATGATGACATGTGCGATTTTAGTCGCGAGCTCGAGTTGTTCTCTCTGGCAACACAAAAAAGAAAAACCTGAATACGTCTTTTGTCACGCAAATTCCGAATGCGAACGTCCGCAAATCTGTAACAAGGATATCGGGTACTGGCGGCCTCCCTATGCGCCTGCTGACGCTGGAGTATGCATCGAAGCAGCCGTCGCTACCTGTCCGAATGGAAGTGTACTAACTCGGGGATACGATCCGCACAGAGGATGGAACACCAGCTTCTGTGTCGAGGGACCGACTTATTGCCACTCCGATCAGGAATGTAAGCCGCCCGACAAGTGCGACAAGCATACCGAGACCTTCATCCCGAACAGCGCCGGTCCGGGGGCCGGGGTATGTATGGTAGGTAACTGAGCGCGTCCCACTCACTCGCGAGGAAGCATCACCTTGAAGGTCGCGCCACGATCGACATCCAGCGCGATCCAAATTTACC
>Ga0126371_10006038_pt1 | contig 10760 bp, 8 predicted proteins | sample PanSoiMetaPlot_4_FD_110145 | JGI IMG/M metagenome (GOLD analysis project Ga0126371, IMG submission 110145) | Tropical forest soil microbial communities from Panama - MetaG Plot_4 | ecosystem: Environmental > Terrestrial > Soil > Tropical forest > Bulk soil | place: Panama | collected 2016-02-17
CGAAGGCGTCGGTCTGCAAGACCGCGTGGTGTTATCTGGCGCAAAGCCGCAATCGCAAATCCGGCAGCGTCTTTCAGCGGCGAATGTTTTTGTGCTACCGAGTGTGATTGACGCCGAGGGAGGAATGGACAATCTACCAACGGTCATAATGGAGGCGATGGCGACGGGGTTGCCGGTGGTCTCTACGATTCTCGGCGGAATTCCAGAAATGGTCGTTGAACACCAAACCGGTTTTCTGGCGCGACCGGGCGATATCGAATCCATGGCTGACGCCATTCAAAAGGTGATTAGCGATCATTCATTGGCAGCGACATTTGGTCAGGCCGGTTACCACCGTGCGCAGACGCTTTTCTCGATTGAGAACAACGTTCGCGAACTGTGCAGGCTGATTGCTACAGGAAATCGCGAACGCAGTTGACCGCGTGCAGGTAAACGCGGTGCGGTCCGCCGCGCATCAATTCTTCACTGATCAAGCTTACAGGATCGTTGCTGCCAGCGGGCATCAACTGCGGCATGCGCTTTTCACCCGCCTGCACTCGTGAGACCTCCAGAAGATCGCCGCACGTTGCGTACGTCACGCGAAATTCTACGTCAGCGCTGGTCAAAACAACAGCATGAACCGGTTGTCCGTCGCTCTCGATCAATTCAATATCGATTTTCCCCCCGGAAGAACCGACGAAACGCAGGTCGTGCAAAGATTTCGCGTCAGCGATCTTCCAATTCAATTGCGCCCCTAACCAGCCCACAAACAGGACAGCAGTCGAGCTGAAACCCGGGGCAAAATCGATTCGAACTTTGCTGATTTTAGCCAGCCGATGATGCGAAGCGGGATGATCAAAGAATTGCGCAAGCGCGAAACGAAAACTATCAAGCCGGGTCCAGTTCAAATCGCAAAGAACAATGCGCTGCCTGGTTTCCTCCTGTGCGGACTCGACCAAGCGCATCTGTGCGCGAAAATCGTTCCAGTCATGGCTGTCGTAGATCACTCGATCGACCCACGTCCAAAGCTGCGGGTCAATTGGCTCGCTAAATTCTTTCTGCCACCACAGGTAGAACGGCAAATCTGAGTCCAGTTGCGACAGAACCATGTTTGGCAGCTGCGTGGTGCACCCGCCTTTGAGAAGAAATGAAATTTGTTCGGAGCAAACTTGTTTGCTGCCAACGCTGCTCACGTGGCAGTGCGCACTAATCCAGGCGCTAACCTGGTCATCGGCTGCCTCGCAGTCAGCTTCGATGACTATCGCGCGACAGGCGTGGTTCCCGGTGATTCGCGCCATCAATTGCGTGTTGCTTTGCAATGAGCCCGGCTCTTCGCTGTAAACGGCAAGATTCATTAGCGACGCGCGCGTCATGGCGCTTTCGCTCTCCCTCCATAGCTTTTTCAGCTCCTGGTCAATTTTTCCGACTTCGACTGCAATCCCTAACGAGTATGTTTCAGCAGTCTCAGGCATAACCCGGTGTTATAATCTCCTCCACGCCCGGCCGTCGCGGGCGAGCAAGTCATCAGCTTGTTCCGGGCCCCAGGAACCGGCGGGATAAAGGAATAGTTCGGGTGCACCTTTTTTTGCGCACCAGGCTTCCTCGATTGGATCGACGAAAGCCCAGGCTTGCTCGACCTCATCAGCGCGTGCAAAGAGCGTGGCGTCACCGCTCATCGCGTCTAGCAGCAGACGTTCGTACGCTTCCGGGCTGGGCTTGCCGAAAGATGTTCCGTAATGGAAATCCATTTTGACCGGCTCGATAAGAAAGCTCGTGCCGGGCACCTTGGCATGAATCCGCAGCGAGATTCCTTCGTCGGGTTGAATCCGAATGACCAGGACATTGAGATCGCGCAAATCCTTGTTAAACAGCACCGCCGGCGCTTTTTTGAAGTGAATAGATATCTCCGTTGCCGATTTCGGAAGCCGTTTCCCCACGCGCATGTAAATCGGCACATCGGCCCAGCGCCAGTTGTCGATGAACAGCCGCAATGCGACGAACGTTTCTGTCTGTGAAGCCGGATTGACGTTTTGTTCCTCGCGGTAACCGAGGACTGCCTCGCCGTTAATGGTACCCTTCGTGTATTGACCGCGTACGACGCTGGCGGCAATTTCGTCACACGACCAACGACGCAGTGATCTCACTACCTTGACTTTTTCGTCGCGAATGCTGTCTGCGCTCAGATCGGTAGGCGGTTCCATCGCAACAAGGCAGAGGAGTTGAATCAAGTGGTTCTGCACCATGTCGCGCAATGCGCCTGCGGTTTCATAATAACCGGCTCGAGTCCCTACACCCAGCGTTTCCGCCGCTGTGATCTGCACATGATCGACGTAGTGGGTGTTCCACAGGGGTGAGAAGATTGCGTTCGCAAACCGGAGGACGAGGATGTTCTGCGCGGTCTCTTTCCCGAGAAAATGATCGATGCGGTAGGTCTGCTCTTCTGCGAAAGAATTGCGAACAATGCGATTTAACTCACGCGCGGAGGCGAGATCGGTGCCGAAAGGCTTTTCGATTATCACGCGGGCCCAGCTACCCCTGCAGGTCTGGTTGAGACTCGCTGCTTTCAGGTTTTTAAGGATCGGCTCGAACTGGTCAGGACCCGCCGCCAGGTAAAAGAGGCGGTTGCCGCGAGTGCCGTGGCTCTTATCGATCTCGTCGAGGCGTTTGGCCAGCCGCGTGTAACCGGATTCATCGCCAAACTCGCTCTGGTGATAAAAAATCGATTGCGCAAATGTGTTCCAGATTTCGTCGCGCACAGGCTGGCGAGAAAACTTGCGCGTGGATTGCTCGAGATCACGCCGGAATTCATCGTCAGTTTTGTTCCGGCGGGCGAATCCGACGATCACCACATCAGGTGGCAGCTCGCCATCAGCCGCAAGGTTGTACAGCGCCGGCACCAATTTGCGATGCGTGAGATCACCGGTGGCGCCGAAGATCACGATGCTGCATGGCTGGGGTACGGGACGTGCCGACAAGCCTTCACGCAGCGGATTGGGCTTCGGTTGATCGGCGGCGCGATTCATCTTGTCCGAAGATTACGCAGATTTTCGCAACTTGGATAATGCGAATTGACTTGGCATTCGGGGATAGCGCCAATGCCAGGACGCAGAGAACTAAATCGGCAGCGGAAATCGCCGCGTCAAATCCAGCACTTTTCTGCGCACGTTCTCAAGCGCACCAGCGTCGTTACGCTTTTGGAGCGCCTCCGCAACGAGATCGGCGATCTCCAGCATTTCTTCTTCTTTCATGCCGCGGGTGGTTACCGCGGGTGTGCCTACGCGGATGCCGCCCGGTTTAAACGGCGAACTGGTGTCGAACGGGATCGCGTTTTTGTTCACGGTAATGCCGGCGCGATCCAGAACTTCCTGCGCCTCCTTGCCGTTGAGTTCCTTCGGACGAAGATCGACAAGCATCAGATGGTTGTCCGTGCCGCCGGAAACGATGCGGTAGCCATGCTTGGCCAGGCCGGCAGCGAGGGCTTTTGCGTTGATCACGACTTGTCGTTGGTATTCGCGGAACTGCGGTTGAAGCGCTTCATGGAAACAAACCGCTTTTGCCGCGATGACGTGCATCAGTGGGCCGCCTTGCACTCCAGGAAAAACGGTTGCGTCAATCTGCTTCGCGAATTCTTCTTCGCACATGACGATGCCGCCACGAGGCCCGCGCAGACTTTTGTGCGTCGTGGTGGTGACAAACTGCGCGTGCGGAATCGGGCTCGGATGCTGACCTCCGGCAACAAGTCCGGCGATGTGCGCCATGTCGATGAACAAGACCGCGCCGACCGAATCTGCAATTTGTCTTAAGCGAGGAAAATCAATGATGCGCGGATATGCGGATGCCCCGGCGGTAATCATCACTGGTCGCACTTCTTCGGCTTGTTTTTGCAACGCATCGTAATCGATCCGCTCTGTTTTTTCGCTTACACCATACTGCGATACCGCGTAGAATTTACCGGAGAAATTCGCCGGATGCCCATGGGTAAGATGTCCGCCATGCGCGAGATTCATGGCGAGAATCTTGTCGCTGGGTTTCAGCATCGAGAAGTACACGGCCATGTTCGCCTGCGCGCCGCTGTGGGGCTGAACGTTCACGTGCCCACAGCCGAACAAGCGTTTCGCGCGATCGATTGCCAGTTGCTCGGCGATATCGACATTTTCGCAGCCGCCGTACCAGCGTTTCCGCGGATAACCCTCCGCGTATTTATTGGTCATCACGCTGCCCTGAGCTTCCATTACAGCGCGACTTGTGAAATTCTCAGAGGCAATCAACTCGATGTTTTCTTGTTGTCGTTTTTCTTCTGCCGCGATTGCATCAAAGATTTCAGGATCCACGCTGCGTAAGGCTTCGCCTGAACAGGGCGCCGAGTTGGAAGCTATTGATCCACGCTCAAACTGGCCAGAAAGATGGTCCATGGAATAAGAGGATAACTTGGGTGAGCGGATCGCACCAGGGCGGACCAGTTCGCCTTGTTCCACAAACGCGAGCACACTGGGTAGAGCATTTTTGATGATGCGCGCGCAATCTTCGTAAACCTCGCGACCGAGGCCGATTGGATCGGGCACATCGCGCCACACCGTAGCGCCAGGCTCCTCAAATTCACGCAGTAAGAATGTTTTTTCCGCAGTTTGAGGAAACAATGTTTGGATGGTTTCGAGATGCGCTCCCGTCATGGCAAAAATATGCGTCGCCCGATCAACCAATGCCGGAGTCAACGGCTCGCTACGGAGATCGCTGATGTCAGTGGCCTCCTCTGCGCATACCTCGACAGCATAGAGGCTTGGCGGCTGGCCATGAACCGCGTGCACGCCGGCGGAAGCTACTTCGATGTCTTTGCGGTTCCCAATCAGTCGGCGAAACAACCCTTCTGCAATTGGGCTGCGACAGATATTTCCTGTGCAGACGAAGAGGACGTTTTTCACGGTTCAGACCACGCAGCAAAGGCGTTTCCCAACGTAAAAGCGAACCTCAGCAAGTCAATTCTGAGCGGTCAAAAGAGCATTGTCGCCCGACGATTTTCACGCGCACTAATTGCAATTGTACTCCTTTGAGACAGTCGACACGATCGGCGCGCATAATTGGCGCTTCTCGGCAGAGCGCATTGCAGTTATTGTGGCCAGCGTTCGATCGGTTTGCTCGAAATGAACGTAGAAACTCTGCGCCATGTGCCATTGTTTGAGTCCCTCGACAACGAGGCGGCGCGGGAATTATGCGAGTTGCTGGAGAGCTTGGATTGCAAAAATGACGCGGTTTTGTTCCGGACGGGCGACCAAGGCGACGCGATGTATTTGATCGAAGATGGAAAGGTGCGCATCTGCGTACGCGCCAAGGACGGGACCGAGGTGACGCTCACTGAATTGGGCCGCGGCGATTTCTTCGGCGAAATGGCGTTACTCGACGGTAAGCGACGCTCGGCGGATGCGCGAGTCTCCGAGGACGCCCGACTGGCTGTGCTTTCGCGCGAGCATTTCCTCTCTTTTATGCGGAGCAACCCAAATGTCGCGCTGGAGATGCTCACAGCGCTGGCGAACCGGTTGCGGCACACGGATGAACTTTTGCGCCACACTGCGACCCGCAACCTGAATGTGGAGGAAGCAGCGCAGCTAACTCTTTCTGATCGCGCAGCCGATCTGATTGCCGAATTTGGCGGCAGCTGGAAATTTATCATCGCAGCGGTGCTTTTCTTCAATGTGTGGGTATTGATCAACTCTTTTCGGGGCAGCCAGTTTGATGCTTACCCTTTTCTGTTGCTAAGCACTGTGATCAATATGCTCGCAGTGCTGCAAGCTCCGATAATTCTGATGTCGCAGAATCGCCAGTCGCATAAGGACCGGCTACGCGCGGAAATTGACTATCAAGTCAACTTGAAGAACGAGCTGGCTTTGAATGAAATTCTTGAACGTTTGAAAGCACTTGAGCACCATTACCGCGAACGGCAATCAGATCGCTACGACGCTACAAGAGTAGAATAGTGCGAAACTGTGCGGCCGAGAATCTCTGGGGCGACCTTGCCGCAATTTAAGTACCGATTATCATGTCGGTCTTACTCCATATGAAGAAAGTTACAGCCGTGATGCTTTTGGTTTCGACACTTCTTGTGTTGCTAGGTTGTAGCGCTCCCGGTCCCAGCCCTGAACAGCAGGTGCGCGAGGCGGAGCAACAACGGCAAGCCGAACGCCAGGAGGCAGAGTTTCGCAAGGGCTTGCCTCCGGTGAGTAATCCTGGTCAGGGGTGGTAAGCAAGTCCAGTGCGTCAGGCTGCTGATGACAATGACGATGTCAGCCGATCATTCGATTCGGGGCATGAACATGACCACGATTACGACGCATCGGTAGTCTTATTTGTGTGGCCAACTAGCTTTGAGCCTTGAGACATGCTTAAAGTCCGCAATGCGTCGACGCTGGAAACGAATCCGATACCGGCTGGAATGGCTGGGGCTTTTTCTTGCTGCAAAACTCATACCATTCTGTTCTCGGCGGGTCTGCTATCACATTGCCCAGTCAGCTGGAGCACTGCTTAGTTTTATCGATCGCGATCGTTACGAAATAGCGCTGAGCAATCTAGAGGTCGCATTTGGTGACACCTTCTCGCCTGAGGAACGTAGAAAAATTGCGCGCGAGTCATTCCAACATTTTGCGCGGACTATGGTCGACCTGCTGTGGAGCCCTCGTCTGACAAAGACGAACTTTTCTCGATACATTAAGTTGGAGAATTTCGAAGAAACGGCGCGCGGCACAGGACCGGAGCGAAGCGTGATGATCGCCTGTTATCATTACAGCAACTTTGAATGGCTGAGTCTGGCGTGTGGATTTCTTGATCTGAAGGGCACAATCATCTCCCAGGAGTTCAAGAATTCGTTGCTCGACCCAATTTTCAAGAAGCTGCGCGAGCAATCCGGTCACGAGCTCGTGCCACGCGAGCGCGGTATCATGCGGCTTTACAAAGTCCTTCGTCGGAAAGGGCGCACAGCGCTGCTGGTTGATCTGACCGTTCCACCCACTCAAGGCGCCGTGGCAATTGATTGTTTCGGGTTGAAGACAAGCGTTACTTCAGCGCATGCATGGCTGCACGAGCACACCGGCGTGCCCATAGTGCCCGCACACACCGAACCGCTGCGGAACGGATCCTACAGGCTTGTATTTCATCCAAAGATCAAACACACCGCCGAAATGACGCATCAGGAAATCGCACAGGCATGCTGGAATTCATTTGAACCTTATATTCTCAACAATCCAGCGCCTTGGCTTTGGATGTACAAGCATTGGCGCTATCGTCCGGCACATCCCGATCGACCGTACCCGTTCTACGCCAACTTCTATCGGCCCTTCGAAGACATGCTGGAAGCCAACAAATGTGATTCGAGCGAGGAAAAGGAATTGTAGGGAGCGTTTGCCGTGACGAACGTCTCCGATCCCGCGGCCTTGTTCTTTTATGTCTATTGACGACAAGATAGGTTCGTTAGGCAAGCGTGCTGCACTGCAAAGGTGACGCTGCTGTGACTCTCGCCTGCGGTCACCGCATCTTGCATTCAAGCTTGCGATACAACAGCCAGGCGAATAGTTGAAACACGCTGTGGAAGCGATCCGGTTTTTCAAACTACTCAACCGTGATCAACGAAACACATTCATCGCCTGTTTTCTTGGGTGGGCGCTGGACGCATTCGATTTTTTTCTGCTGACGTTTGTCATCAAGCCGATGGCACACGATTTCGGCACGACTGTCGCCGATCTGAGTTACGCGATCACCATTACTCTCGCGATGCGGCCGCTGGGCGCATTCATCTTCGGATTGCTGGGCGACCGCTTTGGCCGGCGTATCCCGCTGATGATCGATATTATGTTTTATTCCGCGATGGAGCTGCTGACTGCGTTTTCTCCGAATTACACTGTGCTCCTGATTTTTCGTGCGTTTTACGGCATCGGCATGGGCGGCGAATGGGGGCTCGGCGCCTCCCTGGCAATGGAAACTCTGCCAACCGAGGCGCGCGGGTTGTTCTCGGGAATTTTGCAACAGGGTTATGCGTTTGGTTATCTGCTGGCAGCGATTGTCTATTGGATCGTGTTTCCGTTCTTTGGCTGGCGGGGTCTTTTCGTTGCCGGCGCGCTACCGGCGGTTCTTGTGCTTTACATTCGGGCGCAGGTGCCCGAATCCGCTGTCTGGTCGCGCCGGCGGCACGCGGCCAATGACTTTTGGAGACAGCTTTTGATTGTGCTTAAACAGCACTGGCCGCTCGTTCTTTATGTCGTGTTGCTCATGACGGCATTTAACGCCATGTCGCATGGAACACAGGACATGTATCAGACATTTCTCGGTGAACAGCGCCATTACGGCATAACACAAAAGGCGGCGACCGGAATTATTTACGCTTTGGGCGCCATCTGCGGCGGAACAGTGGTTGGCCATCTCTCGCAAAAATGGGGTCGGCGGCGCTTGATCATTTTGTGCGCTGTGCTTGGCATCGTGCTGATTCCCTTGTGGGTTTTTTCGCCAGGTTACGCGCTTCTGGTGATTGGCGGATTTGCCATGCAGTTCATGGTGCAAGGCGCATGGGGAATCGTCCCCGTCCATCTTAATGAGCTGTCGCCGGACGCCGTGCGTGGAACCTTCCCGGGGTTTGCCTATCAGCTGGGGAATTTGTTCGCCGCAAACACGGCTGTCGTGGAGGCCCAGCTAGCTAATTACTTCCGCGACGCAGCCGGTCATCCGGATTATTCAAAAGCGCTCGGCGTTTTCGCACTGTTGATTTTTCTGGTTCTGATTCTGCTTGCCGCGGTTGGGCCGGAAAAACGCGGAAAGCAATTCTAGAACTGCGAATTCAGCGTGTACCCGCTGGCGCGAGACCAGTGTTGTTATTCCCGGGCTCCGCCTGCGGCCGCAATTGTGCAGCGAGCTGAGGCGGAGTGCGATAGACTCCGGATCCGTAACGCGTTTCGACGATTGCTTCGGCAATTCTATCAGCGAGTAATTCGCGATATTCCCAGTCGCGCGCCTGGTTGCCTTCAGACCGATTGCTCAGATAGCCGCATTCCACCAGCACCGCCGGACAGTTCGCAAGCCGGAGGACGCGAAAATTTGCGGTGTGGATTCCGCCATTTGCAGAATTCGGGATCGTCATGAGTTTTTGCTGGATCCGATCCGCCAGATCCACCGATGCTCCGGAATGATAGTATGTCTCGAACCCGCGGGTCTTGCGTCGGCGCGAGTCGTTAAAATGTATACTCACAAAGATTGCATTCTTCTGCGAATTCTCCATCGCCACGCGGTCATTAAGGGGAATGAACACATCCGAGTCTCGAGTCATGACGGTCTTTAACTGCGACTCACGTAGCTTGTGGTCGAGACGCTGGGCTACGTCAAGCGCGACCATCTTTTCCGGTGGTCCATAGCGACGATAGGCGCCGCTATCCTTCCCGCCGTGGCCGGCATCTACCACCACAGTATTAAATATTTTGCCGGTGTTCTTAACGGAGGGCGTTCGAACCGTGCTGCATCCAGCGAACGAAGCAACAAGTGCGAGTGTGATGAAGCTACTGAGGAGACGCAGCATTTTGATCTAATAGCAAAAAACAGGCGCTCTGGCAAAAATTTCTCTCAAGCTCGAACGAGCAAAACTGATTGATGTCAATGATTCGCATGTCTCCGATATTGCGTATAAAATGCGTTTGTGTTTTGCGCTGCTGCGCTTAATCCCTTAGCACTTTTATGATGATCCGATTCGCAATCTTTCCATTACTGCTGGCATTGAATCTTTCGATGTGCAAAAAGCAGGAAACTGTTGCCGAAAAGCCCAAAGCTGCCGCTACGGCCTCCCCGGCGGCAACGACCGAAACCGCCGCTTCCGTTGCAGCGGCATCTCCCAAGATCACCAAGCCGGTAGTCGATCAAACTGCACAGATCCTCATTTTTTGTTATCACCGGCTCGTCGACAAGGTTCGCTATCCGGGCACAGAGATTACGCCTGCTGCGTTTGAGGCACAGATGAAGGAACTAAAGGACAAGGGGATCACGGTCATTTCGATGCAGGATTTGCTCGCCTGGAAGCGCGGCGAAAAGAACATACCGCCGCGCTCCGCTGTGGTCACGTTCGATGACGGTTGGAAATCGCAATACGAAGTGGCGTGGCCGATTCTGAAAAAACTTGGCTATCCAGTGACGTTGTTCATTTATACAGAAGGCGTGCGCGGTGGTTCGTTAGGCGGCGGGGAAGCGATTACGTGGGAACAACTCGCCGATATGCGTGACAACGGCGTGGATATTGAGGCGCACTCGGCGACACACCAGGATTTACGCGAAGGGCACACCGTCATGGTAATCGAGCCCGGCGGCAAACGAACCAGGAAGAAGCTCACCGGGGCCGATTATGAAAAGTGGGTCCAAAACGAAGTCGTCGGTTGCAAGGAGCTCCTTGAACAACGGCTCGGGATCAAAGTAAATTGTTTCGCGGCGCCATTCGGAAACTACAACGAACATGTGAAGGAACTTGCGCGAAATGCTTGTTACGAAGCGATGTTCACCGTCTACGGCCAGCCAATCACTTTCACTTCTCCGATGGATGCACTCGGGCGCTACGCCATTGAAGCGAACAAACCGAAAGTTTTTGCGGAGGCTGTAAGTATGATCGGCGCGTCCAGCGGGGGCGGGACAGCGGTCGCCGAAGTGGGACCGAAGGATCTAACCACGCAGCCAGCGGACGGCGAGACTGTACGCACTGCATTGCCGCTCATCAAAGTGAACCTCAGCGGCGTAGGCCAGATCGAACCCGGCAGTGTGCAAATGCGGGTGAG
>Ga0126371_10006039_pt1 | contig 10758 bp, 8 predicted proteins | sample PanSoiMetaPlot_4_FD_110145 | JGI IMG/M metagenome (GOLD analysis project Ga0126371, IMG submission 110145) | Tropical forest soil microbial communities from Panama - MetaG Plot_4 | ecosystem: Environmental > Terrestrial > Soil > Tropical forest > Bulk soil | place: Panama | collected 2016-02-17
ACGCGCGACCCATTGTGCCCGATGTTGCGGCCGGCGCGGCGAGCCGTGAAGCCGGCGGCGGTGAGCTTTTCGACCATGGCGGCCTCATCATACCGCGTGAGGCCGAGCGACGCGCGCAATTGCCGGTAAGGCGACAGCGCGGTCCGCGCGAGGCCGCCGACCGCGGCGAAAAAGAAGCCCTCACGGGCGCCGAACCACAGCAGGGCGGCGGCGTCGTGCAGCGCCGATGTGCCGGGCGTGATCACGTCGCCCAGCACGAACATTCCGTCCGGCCGCAGCAGCCGGCGAAATTTCGCCAGCGCGGCGTCGAGCTCCCTGGGCGCGAGATACTGCGCGACCGAATGCATGATGACGAGATCGACAGAATGGTCATCCAGGTCGGCGAGCCGCTCCGGGGCGCACACCCGGATCTTCTCGTGATGCGCGAAGCGTGTCGCGAGGCGTGCGCGCACGCCGGGCGCCGGCTCAACGAGGATCAGGCGCGCCGCCTTGGCGGCGACGATGTCGACATGCAGCGCCTCGCCGCAGCCGTAGTCGAGCACGGCCGCGCCCGGCCGCACATAGGCGGCAAGATCGTTCGCGAGCTGGCGGAAGTGCACGTCGCGATGATGCGCATTGACGTAGATCGAGTGCGCCGAGTCGTAGAAATCGATCCAGCCGTTCATGGAGAATCTAGGCGCGCCAGAGCTGGGTCAGCGGACCGGCGGCGCCGAACACCGGATCGGTCGGCGGCAGCGGCACCTCGGTGATCGCCGCGATTGCGCGATCATGATCGGCCTTGCTGCCGCGGCACAGATCGTACTTTCCGCTCGGCGGATAGGCGCCGATGACGACGAGATCGGGGCTCGCCCACAGCCGCTGATGGCCGGTGCCGGCCGGCAGCACGCACACGTCGCCCGCCGCGATGTCGATCTCGAGGCCGTTGGCACCGCCGAAGCGTACCTTGGCGCGGCCGCGGGCGAGGCCCATCGCCTCGTGGATCATCGAGTGGTAGTGGGCATAAGGGTAGATGCCGTTGCGCCACATCTCGCCCCAGCGGTTCGCCGCGAAGGTGCGCTCCACCACCTCCTCGGGATCGGGGCTGCCCTTGAGATCGATCGCGCCGCGATAGATCAGGAACGGCAGCCGCGGATTATTGGGGATCGAGCCGTCGTCGGCGAACGAGAAGGCCTCGGGCGCGATCGGGAGCGGGCTTGGCATCGGCGGGACCTGAAAGTCGCTCAAGCCGCCCGGCATGCGGCGGCGAAGTGTGACGCTTCCTGTTCGAGCATGATCTGTTCCGAAAACCGGTATCCACTCCGGATCGGGTCCGGGGCAAGCTTTTTCGGGGTCATGCTCTACGCTTCTATTCGGGCATTTTTTAATGCGGCCTTAAGACGGCTCAGGCCGGCTTGTGTGCCCTGATCATGTCGACGAACCGCGTGAACAGATAATGACTGTCGCGCGGGCCGGGCGAAGCCTCGGGGTGATACTGAACCGAGAACACCGGCTTGTCCTTGAGCGCGATGCCGCAGTTCGAGCCGTCGAACAGCGACACGTGCGTCTCCTCGACATTCGCCGGCAGCGTCGCGCGGTCGACCGCGAAGCCGTGGTTCATCGAGGTGATCTCGACCTTGCCGGTGGTGAGATCCTTCACGGGATGGTTCGCACCATGATGACCCTGGTGCATCTTCATCGTCTTGCCGCCGACCGCGATGCCGAGCATCTGGTGGCCGAGGCAGATGCCGAAGGTCGGCACCGCGCGGTCGACCAGCGTGCGGATCACCGGAACCGCGTATTCACCGGTCGCGGCCGGATCGCCCGGCCCGTTGGAGAGAAAGACGCCGTCGGGCTTGAGCGCCATGATGTCCTCGGCCGACGTCGTCGCCGGCACGACCGTGACCTTCACGCCGGCGCCGGCGAGCTGGCGCAGGATGTTGCGCTTGATGCCGTAGTCGATCGCGACCACGTGGAAGGCGGGCGCCTCCTGCCGGCCGTAGCCCTTCTCCCACTGCCACGGCGTCTCGTCCCAGTCGAAGCGCTGGCCGCTCGTCACCATCGGCACGAGATCCATGCCGACGAGGCCGGGCCATTCGCGCGCCTCTTTCTTCAGCGTCTCGAGATCGAATACGCCATTGGACGCGTGCGCGATCACCGCGTTCGGCATGCCCTTGGTGCGGATGAGGCTCGTCAGCGCGCGGGTGTCGATGCCGCAGAGGCCGATGATGCCGCGCGCCTTCAGCCATTGGTCGAGATGACGGGTCGCCCGATAGTTCGACTGGTCGGTGATCGCCGAGTGCAGGATCACGCCGCGCGCGCCCGGCGTCGCCGCCATGTTGACGGTCTCGATGTCGTCCTCGTTGGTGCCGACATTGCCGATGTGCGGGAACGTGAAGGTGATGATCTGCCCCGCATAGGACGGGTCGGTGAGGATCTCCTCGTAGCCGGTCATCGCGGTGTTGAAGCACACCTCGCCGACCGCGTGACCGACGGCGCCGAACCCGGTTCCTTCGAGCACCGTGCCGTCCGCGAGCACGAGCAGCGCCGTCGGCTTGGGCTCGCTCCAGCCCGCCCCGGATGTGGCAGCTTGTGTGTCGTTCATCGCTGGCCTACATGTTTCGCCGCCGCTGCACTCTAGATATGGCGACTCGCGTAGGCGCCAAGGCAGGCGGTCGGCGAAGGGCATAGCGATGTTGCGCGACGATATCAACAACGCCTTGAAGGAGGCCATGAAGGCCAAGAACGAGCGCGCGGTCTCGACCTTGCGCATGGTCAACGCGACGCTCAAGAACGCCGACATCGAGGCGCGCGGCGCCGGCAAGCCGGCGCTCGGCGACGCCGAGGTGCTCTCCGCCCTGCAGAAGATGATCAAGCAGCGGCAAGAATCCGTCGAGCTCTACCGGAAGGGCGGGCGCGACGACCTCGTGCAGCAGGAGCAGCAGGAGATCGACATCATCTCGGGCTATTTGCCCAGGCAGATGTCCGAGGACGAGCTCAAGGCGGCGGTGGCCGCTGTCATCAAGGATACCGGCGCCGCCAGCATCAAGGACATGGGCCGCGTGATGGCTGCGCTAAAAGAGCGCTATGCCGGCCGGATGGATTTCGCCAAGGCAGGCGGGCTGGTAAAGGGACAGCTCGGCTCATAAGGGCAAATTCGCCGCACCGAATCTCAGCGTCATGCCCGGCCATAGCCGTTCGAAGAACGGCGTCGCTTCGCTCGCCTATGTGCCGGGCATCCACGTCTTCGGGGTGTGGCAAGAAACAAGAAAGACGTGGATGGCCGGGACAAGCCCGGCCATGACGACGTCAAAGGGGAGGCGTCTCGTGCGGTTTTCGCTCAAGCGATCGTTGCTCGCTGCCTGCGTCATCACCTGCGGTGCATCGGTTGCGGCCGCGGCCGACGACTATCCGACGCGGCCCATCAGGGTCATCACCAACACCAGCGCCGGCGGCCTGAGCGACATCTTTGCGCGCGCGGTCGGGGCGGAGATCCAGAAGCACTGGGGCCAGCCGCTCATCGTCGACAACCGCCCGGGCGGCTCGCAGAACGTCGGCGCCAATGCGTGCGCACAGGCGGCCAACGACGGCTACACCATCTGCATCCTCAACGCCGACGCGACCGTCTACAACGAGTATCTGTTCAAGCGCCTGCCGTTCAATCCCGGGAAGGATCTCGTCCCGGTCTCCAATCTCTTCCACCTGCTGCAGACGCTGGTGGTGAACTCGTCGCTCAAGGTGAAGACGATCGACGAGCTGATCGCCGCCTCGAAGGCGAAGCCCGGGACGCTGAGCTACCTCACGGCCTCGCCGGCGCTCGCGCTCTACATGGAGCGGCTCAAGACCGAGAAGGGCGCCGACTGGGTGCGCGTGCCGTTCCGCGGCGGCGGCGACGCCGTCAACGCGATCATGAACGGCTCGACGCCGATCGGCCTCATCGGCATCGGCAACGTGCTCGGCCATCTCTCGGCCGGCAGCATGACGGCGCTGGTCATGCTCAACAACATCCACTTCCCGCAATATCCCGACATCCCGACGCTCGCCGAGACCGGCTACCACGGCCCCGCGTCGCAGAGCTGGTACGGGCTGTTCGTGCCGGCCGGCACGCCCAAGCCGATCATCGACAGGCTCGCGGCCGAGTTCGCCCGCATCGTCAACGAGCCCGGCTTCCGCGACAAGACGCTGCTCGCGCGCGGCCTCGTGCCGGCGATCAACACGCCGCAGGCCTTTGCGGCGCAGATCGACAAGGAGCGCGTGGTCGCCCGCCAGGTGGTGAAGGACGCCGGGCTGGAGCCGCAGTAGACTTCACGGCACGGCGCTAGCGCTCCCTCTCCCCGTAAGGACGGGGAGAGGGAGCGCAGGCGCAGCGCCCCGCTTACTTCGAGGGAGACAGCACCGTGCTCACTCGCCGCCACCTGCTCATTCAATCGCTCGTCGCTCCCGCCATCATCGCGGCCTCGCGCCGATCCCTCGCCCAGTCGCAGCGCATCCTGCGCCTGATCGTCGGCTTTCCGGCCGGCGGCGGCACCGACATCATCGCCCGTATCCTTGCCGAGCGCATGCAGCTCCCGTTCGCGTCGGCGATCATCGTCGAGAACAAGCCGGGCGCCGCCGCGCGCGCCTCGGTCGACTTCGTCAAGAACGCCGAGCCCGACGGCGCGACGCTGCTGTTCACGCCGGACTTCCCGATCACGCTCTATCCGCACAGCTTCCGCAAGCTGAGCTACGACCCGCTGCGCGATCTCGTCCCGGTAGCGCCGGCCGCGCGGTCGATGCTGACCTACAATATCGGCCCGATGGTGCCGGCGAGCGTGAGGTCGCTTGCCGACTTCGTCGCCTGGTGCCGGGCCAACCCGGCGCGCGCCAACTATGCGACCACCGCGGCGGGCGGCACGCCGCATTTCGTCGGCGTGATGTTCGCGAGCGCGGCCCGCCTCGCGATGACGCCGGTGCATTACCGCGGCGGCGCGCCGGCGTTGCAGGATCTCATCGGCGGCCACGTGCCGGCGGGCATCAATCCGATCAGCGAGACGCTGACGCAGGCGAAATCCGGCAACATCCGCATCCTGGCGGTGACGGGCGCGCAGCGATCCGCCTTCCTGCCCGACGTGCCGACCATGCGCGAGCAGGGCTTCGACGTGGTGGTGCAGTCATGGCTCGGCGCCTTTGCGCCGGCGAAGACCCCGGCCGATACGGTGCGCGTGCTCGGCGCCGCCATCAATGCGGCCGCGCGGTCGCCCGCGATGGCGCAGAGCCTCGCCAGATTCGGCAACGAGCCCGCGGTCGCGACGCCGGAGCAGTTCGCCGCGATCGTGCGCGCCGATTACGACCGCTGGGCGCCGGTGGTGAAGGCCTCGGGGTTCGTGGCGGAGGATTAGACGAACGTCATTGCGAGGCGTGCGCAGCACGCCGAAGCAATCCCGATCCGCACACTCATGCGTTCGCCGATCGAGATTGCTTCGGGCGCTTTGCGCCCTCGCAATGACGCTTGGCGTCACTTCACCGCCAGCAGCTCCACGTCGAACACCAGCGTCGCGTTCGGCGGGATGACGCCGCCGGCGCCGCGCGCGCCATAGCCGAGGCTCGGCGGGATGATCAGCGTGCGCTTGCCGCCGACCTTCATGCTGGCGACGCCTTCGTCCCAGCCCTTGATCACCATGCCGCGGCCGATCTGGAACTCGAAGGGCTCGTTGCGGTCGACCGACGAGTCGAACTTCTTGCCGTGGTGGTCTTGGGCCTGCTCGTCATAGAGCCAGCCCGTGTAGTGCATCACGCAGGTCTGCCCGGTCTTCGGCGTCGCGCCGGTGCCGACCTTGGTGTCGATGATCTTCAGGCCCGATGCTGTGGTCATGGTTCTCCCGGTGGTTTGCGCGGTCGCGCGGGTTGCGCCCATCGTCAGGAAGCCGGCTGCCGCGAGCACGGCGCCGAGAGCCGGCAGCGCGCAGGCGCGTCGAGAAACTCGCATTCGCATGCTCCTTGGGATCGATCGCGTGGGGGGCGGCCTGTTTAGCCCATAGCGGCGCGCGCGCCCATCCCCTCAGCATGCTCAAGCAAGCACAAGTTCCGTTACGCCCTGTTTCCGTCACCCGGACTTGCTTTGCCGTCGCTGCGCTTGATAAGCCGCCGTTCCTGTGCGGCGAGCGGGCCGCGCCAGGACTGGCGGATGGCGGCGAGCCACTTGTCGAGCTCGGCAAAGCCGTTGGGATCGAGTTCGTAGATGCGCCGCTGCGCCTCCGCCCGCACGCGCACGAGGCCGGCGTCACGCAGCACCTTCAGGTGCTGGGAGATGGCGGCCGCCGTGAGCGTGAACCGGTCGGCGATGTCGCCGGCGGCAAGCTCGCGCTGCGTCAGCATCTCGACGATGCGGCGCCGGGTCGGATCGGCCAGGGCGGCAAGGGTGTCCATGCCCGCTCAATAAAGGATAAACTTAATTAAGTAAAGAATGAAACAGGTTCGCCTGTGACGTGTAAGGGTGGGAGGATGTTGTTGCGTCGCCTGTGGATAACCGGGACAAGCCCCGCCGATCCGTGCGGCTGCACGCGTCGCGGTCCCATCTTCGTCCCTTGCCGGCCGAACCGCGCTAACCTGAGACCATCAGCGAATCACGAACCGACGTAAATGCGCTTTCCGCCGCAATTCCTCGATGAGCTGCGCGCCCGGCTTCCGGTCTCGGACGTCGTCGGCAAGCGCGTGAGGCTCAAGAAGTCCGGCCGCGAGTGGAAGGGCCTCTCGCCCTTCAACAAGGAGCGCACGCCCTCGTTCTTCGTCAACGACCAGAAGGGCTTCTATCACGACTTCTCGTCCGGCAAGCACGGCGACATCTTCGCATTCGTGATGGACACCGAAGGCGTGACCTTCCCGGAGGCGGTCGAGCGGCTCGCCGGCATGGCGGGCCTCGCCGTGCCGAAGATGACCGAGGAAGCGGAGGCGCAAGAGCACCGCCGCCGCACCCTGCACGACATCGTCGAGCTTGCGGCGAAGTTTTTCGAGGCGACGCTCGCATCGCGCGCCGGCGCCCGCGCGCGCGGCTATCTGGCGGATCGCGGCCTCGACCCGGCGACCCAGCTTAAATTCCGTCTCGGCTACGCGCCGTCCGAGCGCTTCGCGCTCAAGGAGCATCTCGGCAGCCAGGGCGTCTCGCCGGAGGACATGATCGAGGCGGGGCTTCTGGTCGCCGGCGACGACATTCCGGTCGCCTACGATCGCTTCCGCGACCGCGTGATGTTTCCGATCGCCGATCTCGCGGGCCGCACCATCGCGTTCGGCGGCCGCGCGCTCGACAAGGACGCGCCTGCCAAGTACCTCAATTCGCCCGAGACGCCGCTCTTCCACAAGGGCGCAACGCTCTACAATGGCGCCGTCGCGCGCGCCGCCGCGCACCAGGGCGCGCCCGTAGTCGCGGTCGAAGGATATGTCGACGTGATCGCGATGGTGACCGCGGGCTTCCCGGCGACCGTCGCGCCGCTCGGCACCGCGCTCACCGAGGACCAGCTCGGCCTGTTGTGGAAGATGGCCGACGAGCCCATCCTCTGCTTCGACGGCGACGCCGCCGGCCAGCGCGCCGCGTTCCGCGCCGTCGATCTCGCGCTGCCGCGCCTCAAGCCCGGCAAGAGCCTCACCTTCGCCGGCTTGCCGGACGGACAGGACCCCGACGATCTTGCGCGCTCCGGCGGCAAGGGCGCGATCGCCGACGTGCTCGCCGGCGCGCGGCCGCTCGCCGAGATGCTGTGGATGCGCGAGACGGCGACCGGCCGCTTCGACACGCCCGAGCGGCGCGCCGGCCTCGAAGCGCGCATCAAGGCCGTGACTGCTGCGATCGGCGACGAGGCCGTGCGCAAATATTATCGCCAGGATCTGGAATCGCGCCTGCACACGCTGTTCGCGCCGTCGGCGCGCGGGGCCAGGTCCGGCGGCGCGGGCCGCTTCGCGATGTCGGGCGCGGGCTCGTTCCGCGATCGTGGGCGCGATCGTTTCGCCGGCAAGCGCGGCCGGGCAGGCTTTGCGGACGGCGAGCCCGCAAGCCTTGCGCCGCTCAGTCCGCGGCTTGCCGCCTCCTCGATCGTGCGCGGCTCGCGCAGCGCCCTGCCGGCTCGCGAGGCGCTGATCCTGCTCGCGCTGGTCAATCATCCGTGGCTGCTCGACACCCATGCCGAGGAGGTCGCCGAGCTTGAGCTCCTCAATCCCGACGCCGATTTGCTGCGCCGCGCCATCCTCGATGCCGCCGCCGTGCATGCGGGGTCTGCGCCGCATGAGAACCTGAACGGAAACCTGAACCAGGATCTGCGCGCGCTGATCGCAGAGCGCGAGCACGGCGCGCTTCTGGCGCGCATCGAGCGCGCGCTCACCCATGCGGCCGACTGGCCGGCGCGTGCCGGTGCCGCCGAGGACGATGTGCGGCAGTGGTGGACCCACGTCGTCACCTTGCATCGCAAGTGCCGGACGCTAAATAGGGAACTCAAGGATGCCGAGCGGGCGCTGGGCGACGACCCGAGCGAGCAGAACTTCGCCTGGTTGCGCGATGTACAAGGCCGCCTTTCAGCGATTGACGGAACGGAAGCCTCGATCGAGGGCTTCGGCGCCTTGTCCGGACGGCCGACCCGAACTCTTTGAGGCCGTGGCGCTTAGAGATATGGAATGCCTGGGAAATTCCGGGGTTGCGAAAAGAGATGCCAGCCCGAATGGGCGGCGAGTTGCAGTGCGAGATGGCAAAGGTTAACGCGCGTTTCAGCGCTGCGGGTAACAATCTGCTGCTGATTCGGCGGCGGGTCGTGGCGGGAACGTCCGGGTTTCTCAGGATTGCGCGCATTGACGGGTGCGCGTTCAGGCGGGTGTGAGGAGATCGCGATGGCGACCAAGACCAAGGCGGCTCAGAAAGAGAAGAAGGACGAGGCGCCGGAGAAGGAGACGCCGGAAGCCACCACCGACGCGCCGCTGCCGCTGCTCGACCTCTCCGACGCGGCCGTCAAGAAGATGATCAAGCTCGCCAAGAAGCGCGGCTACGTCACCTACGAGCAGATCAACGCGGTGCTTCCCTCCGAGGAGGTGACCTCGGAGCAGATCGAGGACATCCTCGCGATGCTCAACGACATGGGCATCAACACGGTCGAGCAGGAAGAGACCGACAACGAGGAGGAAGAGAAGCCCGCCGAGGAGGCCGAGGAAGAAGAGAGCGACGGCGAGCTCGTCGAGACCACCGCGAAGGTGCCGGCCGAGACCAAGAAGTCCGAGCCGGGCGAGCGCACCGACGATCCGGTGCGCATGTATCTGCGCGAGATGGGCTCGGTCGAGCTGCTCTCGCGCGAGGGCGAGATCGCGATCGCCAAGCGCATCGAAGCCGGCCGCGAGGCGATGATTGCGGGCCTGTGCGAGAGCCCGCTCACCTTCCAGGCGATCATCATCTGGCGCGACGAGCTCAACGAGGGAAAGGTCTTCCTGCGCGACATCATCGATCTCGAGGCGACCTATGCGGGCCCCGACGCCAAGGCGATGCCGGCGGCGCCGGCCGTGCCGGGCGTCGCCGCCAATGGCGCCGAGGGCGGGCAGGCGATGGGTGCGGGCCACGTCGCCGCCACGATCCCGCCGGCGGCCGCGCCCGCGACGGCGCCTGCGGCCGCGACCCCGTTCAAGGCGAAGTTCGAGGTGAACGGCGGCGAGGAGGGCGGCGGCGAGACGCCGCCTGGCGAAGGCGAGATGGACGACGACGACATGGAGAATTCGCTCTCCCTCGCCGCCATCGAGGCCGAGCTCAAGCCGAAGGTGCTGGAGACCTTCGACACCGTCGCGAGCGAGTACAAGCGCCTGCGCCGCCTGCAGGAGCAGGACATCCAGTTCCGCCTGAAGAACACCACGCTCACTCCCGCGCAGGAGCGCAAGTACAAGAAGCTCAAGGAAGAGATCATCGCGGCGGTGAAGTCGCTGCGGCTCAACCAGGCGCGCATCGATAGTCTCGTCGAGCAGCTCTACGATATCAACAAGCGCCTCGTCGGCTACGAGGGCCGCATGATGCGGCTCGCCGAAAGCCACGGCGTCGCGCGCGAGGAGTTCCTGCGCAACTACCAGGGCTCCGAGCTCGACCCGCGCTGGCTCAACCGCGTCTCCAAGCTCGCCGCCAAGGGCTGGAAGAACCTGGTGGGCAAGGACAAAGACCGGATCAAGGATCTGCGCACCGAGATCCACCGCCTTGCGGGCGAGACCGGCCTGGAGATCCAGGAGTTCCGCAAGATCGTGCACATGGTGCAGAAAGGCGAGCGCGAGGCGCGCCAAGCCAAGAAGGAGATGGTCGAGGCGAACCTGCGGCTCGTGATCTCGATCGCCAAGAAGTACACCAACCGCGGCCTGCAGTTCCTCGACCTCATCCAGGAAGGCAACATCGGCCTGATGAAGGCGGTCGACAAGTTCGAGTACCGCCGCGGCTACAAGTTCTCCACCTACGCGACGTGGTGGATCCGGCAGGCGATCACCCGCTCGATCGCCGACCAGGCGCGTACGATTCGCATCCCCGTGCACATGATCGAGACGATCAACAAGATCGTCCGCACCAGCCGCCAGATGCTGCACGAGATCGGCCGCGAGCCGACGCCCGAGGAGCTCGCCGAGAAGCTCGGCATGCCGCTCGAGAAGGTGCGCAAGGTGCTCAAGATCGCCAAGGAGCCGATCTCGCTCGAAACCCCGATCGGCGACGAGGAGGATTCGCATCTCGGCGACTTCATCGAGGACAAGAACGCGATCCTGCCGATCGACGCCGCGATCCAGTCGAACCTGCGCGAGACCACGACGCGGGTG
>Ga0126371_10006040_pt1 | contig 10757 bp, 11 predicted proteins | sample PanSoiMetaPlot_4_FD_110145 | JGI IMG/M metagenome (GOLD analysis project Ga0126371, IMG submission 110145) | Tropical forest soil microbial communities from Panama - MetaG Plot_4 | ecosystem: Environmental > Terrestrial > Soil > Tropical forest > Bulk soil | place: Panama | collected 2016-02-17
ACAGCCTTGAGTATTCACCTGGATCAGATTCACGCCGAACTCGCGGAACATCTCTGGAGAATATTCGGGCGGCGTCAGTTCCAGCATGGGAGGCGAAAGCAGCCGATTCACCGAGGCGACAAACCCGGCGCAAATCGAGTGAAGCTGGGATGCCCCTTGGCGGCGAATATCGAGAACCTCTGGTTCCGTCAGCAGCAAGTGCTGGTCCCGCTTTGTTAGGCTCTCGATCTGCTTCGCAAGTCTTATAATGTTTTCCTCCTCAGCCATAGTCCAAGCATCCACTCTGACTGGGATTCTCGTCAAGACGTGGTCAGTTCGCGCTGCCGACGAAGCCGTGACCGTTGAACTGGTAAAAGTGAACGTTGAGCACCTGTAACTGGATGGTGCTTCGTCGACGAAAGTGAGCAAGGGTAGACGAAATTCAAATCGGCTGCGTAAAAACGGACGAATGAAACGGACGCAACCAAGCAATTCGGGGAAACGTCCCCCAAGGCCCAGAGTCATAGGCTTAAGGACAAACACTATAAGCACAACGACTTTTGAGGTTGCCGCCGGTTCGCCGAATGTTGTCACCCTCCCCCGCGAAGCTCGCGATTAGATTAGCGAACGGAGCGAGAGTCGAATTTTCAATCTGGATTCCTTTCAGTATTGATAGGAAGTTCGAGGCTACATGACGTAATCATTCGTCTCGGAATTGTCCAGAAGGGTGCCGAACACGTAGAGCCTTTTCCGGTGACTGTTGTGTTTGGAGAACCAGCGGTTCGAGAACTGACTGAGGCGCTTACAGCGGCACTAGATCTCAGCCCTACGACCTAAGGCAGGAGTCGATGACAACGGAGCTTGCCTTAAAAGGGGCAGCGAAGCTGAGAGGTTAATGACTTCACTGCCCGAGGGCTACACAAGTGTCGAGACAAGATGCCCAAACTTGTCCTTCAGATCTATTTTTTTTACAATCATCAGATGACAGACAGCACACCGATGATGACAGACAGCACACCTATTAGGTTAAGTCGAGAGAGGTTGGCCCAGACTCAACGGCGTCGACGTCGAACTCCTGCACCTTACTTGGCAAGTCTCGTCATTAACTCGCACGTACCAGTACGGAATGTCGCGCTCTTTCACTGTTATATGAATTGCGGACGAAAAGGGGCTCATCATAGAATGTGTTGGGGAATATCGGCATCACAGTCCAACAGGCAGCTAAGGATTAAGGTGGCTGTCAAGCACAGTGTTATTCCGTCTGTCGCTGTGGCTTATGCGGGTTAGGAGCCGAGCTAATCCCTTGCGATCAGCAATGAGGTGTCGATATGTTGTCTAACGTTCGTTTTGTTGTCATTCTTGGCGTGCTGACCATGCGCCCTTGCTTTTCGGATGTAGTCAGTCTTAGCGTAAACGGTTCTGTTAGCGGCACCGGCGAGGTAGGCTACGAGACCACGTCCTCCGGTTTTCAAGGGAATTCATTTACGTTAAGTGGTACCAATACTAGTTTGGGTCCCTTTTCAACGTCGGGAGGAGCTTCGTTTACGTTGAAGCCGTTCGGGTTTACGAATTCCCTTAATGTCGTGGCGGACCAGGACACTGTCGCGTTTAGCAACTTGATCGAGCTTGCGACAGTCACAACGCAGACTCCTGGCGGGGATCTGGGTGTGGGTGGATCGCTTGGAATTTCGAGCTTCTGGTCCGCTCAGGTGGACAGCGACCTATCAACGAGTTTCAATCTTACCGTCGAATCCGTGGTGACCTTGAGCGCCAACGAGTTGGGGTTAAGCACAGGGGAGTTGCGGGATTCTATGGGTGACGTTCTGGCTACCTTTACCAACTCATCCCCATTGACCATGTCACTCACTCTAGCGCCTGGCAGTTACACGCTTGAACAGAATTCGAAGGACGGGGCAAGCGCATCTGGTGCGAGTAGTCCTCAGATGCAGGTGAATGTGTTGGCCGGTATTTTCCAGCCCGTTCCCGAGCCGCGAGGAGCAGCGGTAGTCGGAACACTGATGGTGCTGTTTGCGCTAATCGTAAGCCGTCGTCGACGTCGAACTGCTCAGCGGTGAGACGAACGCTGGTACGCGGACGATGAATTGATTGTCACTATTCCAGCCGAGACCCGCAAAAAGCACGTTGCGATTTTCGGCTCAACTGGTTCTGGGAAAAGTACGCTGCTTCGAAACATGATCGCGTGGGACGTCTCTTCCGGGGCCGGTGTCACCGTTGTCGACCCGCGCGGTGTGAATGTCAACTGAAAAATCCGCGGTTCAGAGCGGTTGAAAAAATCCCCACTTTTTGGCGGACGAAAATTCCCCAGCCCCGCCAGCGGCGATTTGAGCCTGGCAAACCGCTACTTCGAGCACAAGATATGTCAAGCCGGTGAAGTGCAAGCAGACGCTGGCGAGCGATCCGCTCTAACCGGCCGCAGACTCATCGAGACGGTGAGGTCGGGCCGAAGCCGGAAAATGCTTCGCCCTTGGCGCAACCAAAGAACACCCACACCGAATTGGTGGTGGTAATACATCACTTCGGTCATACTCTTCTCGGCTTCTATTAAGTGGGATAATTCAAGGCACAGCGCAGCGTGTAGCGAATCAGGAAAGCGTGACGCTGTTCTTGCTCTTACCGAACCACACGTGGTGGCTGTGGATCAATGAGATCGTAATCGGACGGCACTTGGAACAACGATGGGTCAGGCTCCGCCCGCGAGATGTTTGTGAGTCGAATGGTTAATTCCCCGCTGCGTGGGTCCGAGTTTTTCGACAGAACAGTCCGCTTCAATTCGGGAGAGGTCCAGGTTTCGGAAGTAGTAGTGATCGGTCTGTCGTTGCCCATGAACCCGACGGGATAAACCACCGTTGTGCGTGAACCTTCGGCCATCACGCCTTCGATGATCTGCGTTCCAAGAGACTCGGTCGAAAACTGCGGTCGTAGCTGCTGGTCGGATGAGAGAATAGCGCGATTCGCAGGTACTGCCTTGCCGCTCGCGGAGCCCGGTACGACATCCTGCCGTTGTGGGGGCGGGTCAGCAAATCGAGCAACGATTTTGCGCGCTGTGTGATTTTTCACATCTAGCGTGTACCGAACCCCGCCGACAGGGTCGGAGATTTCGACAAAACTCGGTCCGGCATCGGCCACCACGGAAGCTGCAAGCGGCGATAGAGGACTACGCTCGACTCTGGTGCGCCCCTGCGAATCACGGTACAGCGTGGATTTTTGAGCTGGCTGGGTGATGTGCGTCCCGTCAGCAAGAGTCTGAACATGTTCGGTTACTTCCATCGCTGAATACGGCACACCAGTGACGGCGCCGCTGGGAAATCCCGGTCCGAGCGTTGAAACTATCCGCGCTCCATTTGGCGCGACTATGATGCTACCTGCAGAACCGCCGCCAGAACTCGTTTGTGCAATAGCCCAAGTCGTGAATAACGAAATGATCAAAACCTTCATAGGGAACTCCCTGCTCATGTTGAGCTATAACCGATCGGTACTGCGAAGTCAACGCGCGGAGCGGTCATCGCAGCCGACCGGATCTTCTTTGTGGCGAGGTCTTGTCCGCAATAAATGCCCGTATGAGCGCATATGCCGATCAGCCAGCCTTGCACGATTAGACACCCACTGCCTGCAGAACATGCCTGACTGCTGCTGTCGGCAGGTTTATCTCCAGCTGTGTGTACAATTGCTTTTCCAAGGAGCGGAACGAATTGGAGACTAGAAGGTGCGACAGTCGGGCACGCGGATAGGAACAAGTGTGCCCATCTTCACACTGGCCGAGCATCTGCCGGCCCCGAGTGGGCCTCACGCTCGGCTAAGAGGGCTTTAAGGTTTCCGTCAACGTCAGCTTTATCGACCAGACCGACGTACTTCGCTGCGATCCGTCCCCCTCTGTCAATCAGGTACGTGGTTGGCAACGCATCAATATAGTACGTGGCAACCATTGCGTCATCACCCATTAACACCGGGTAGCGGACTTGATGATCCCGCACGAAGGGTTTCACTCGAGCGCAGCTCTCAGCGAGCCCTGGAAGCTTTTCGTAAATCACGTCTATTGACATTCCAAGCGTTCGCAGTCCCTTCGATCTGTATTTATGGTCGAATTCGATAAAGTATGGCAGTTCAGTCCTGCATCCGCCGCACTCCGTCGCCCAAAAGTTTAGAAGCACGACATTCCCGTGTAGGCTCGAAACGGAGATCGATTTCCCAGTCGCATCGCGCAGCTCGAAAGCCGGCGCAGCCATTCGCGCCTGTTGCGGCTGAATGACTGCCCGAACTACCGGTGATTCTCCTGGTGCCTGCAGGCCACCAAAATAGAGCGATTAATGAGAGGATTGCAAAGTGTCCTTTGGTACGCTTCACCTGCCTGTCTCCTTTTCGGCAAGTAGCCGCATGATCTCACCTTCGTAGGTCGCCTTTGAAACAAGGCCGGAATGCGCGAAGGCGATCTTTCCCGTTTTGTCAATCACGAACGTTGAAGGCAGAGCCTCAACACGGCCGTACGCGTTTGCAAGTTTTTCGCTCCCCAAGACTACGGGATAGTTCACCTTCCGCTCCTGAATGTATGAATGAACGGATTTCCAGCCATCATCGTCCATCGAAACGCCCACCACGGTGAAGCCCCGATTGTGGAGCCGCTCATTGAATTCAATGAACCAAGGGATCTCAACCTTGCAGGGACCGCACCATGTAGCCCAGAAGTTAACGATCACGACCTTTCCTCGCAACTTTGACAGGTTGACCTCTTCGCCCTCAGCATCGAAAAGCTTGAACGCAGGTGCGATCTTTCGCTCAGCCGTCAGAGACCCCACCCTCGATTTGACACCGAAGAACTGGCCGATTTCAGTCGTTCCAGCCACACAAGCATCGATGCAACGCTCGGTTAGGACACGTGACTGAGGAAAGGCCAACAGCCCACCGAACCCGATTGTCAATGCGATGGCAAGAAGGGCCGTTTGGATGCGAAAGAGGCTGGCGCGCCGGCCCCGCAAAAGAGCCCAACCAACATCCGCATTTGGTTGCCACTCGGCGGGTTGCCTTAAAGAAGCGAGTTTGTTTTCAACCCATTCATCATCCGGCAGTTGTTCGACCGAACAGTCTTCATTATGGTCCATACTTCGCGATGTACTCCTTTCGAAAAGTGTGCTGAGCCCGCCTGATGAGCGTTCCTACAGAGCTAGGGTTCACAGCTAACACAGTTGCTAGTTCGCCGTAAGAGAAGCCGTCGGTCCGCAGAACGAGCAATTCCGCTTGTCGTGGGTGCATGCGGCTCAGGACCTCCCGGACTCGATCACGTTCCTGATTTGCGGCATGAATCTCTTCGGGGGTTGGTTGGTGCCACAATTCTTGGAAAAACTTATTCAACCTGAGGCGGCGTCGGCGCTTGCGCAGTTCGTCGATCGCCAAGTTCGCAGCGGTCCTATAAAGCCATCCTTCCGAATTGACGCTGCTCCTGACTTTCTGCCTGGACCATCGGAGGAATACCTCGACGGCAAGTTCCTCAGATCGACTTCGATCCCCAGTGACGATTGCGATGGTGCGTACAACGCGTCGATAATGGATAGCGAAGATCGACCCCAAGTCCAAATGGCATTCGACACTGGACTCGGCTTGGGTGTTCGTAATTTCCACAATGTCATAAACGCGCAAGCGGGCTCGTTTGTGACAGAGTGTTAAGAAAAACGTGAGCGACCCCTATAAACCCTTAAGTTCGTATGCCACGGCAATGACAAAGCACTATGCCCAAAATGGACAGCCGAGCCCTGTGCCGTCGCAACGCTCATGCACCGCGATCACTGTGCGCCGAGCGGAGGTTGGGCGTGCCGCACTTTCCTCCTTTTCTGGCTGGCTGCTGGTAGGGCTTAGGCACCGATCGCACCTGTCACAACGCTATCCCGCTCCCTCCCACTCCCTCGCCGCTTTTGGCGTACCTTGAAATTGAGGACTAAGCATGAACATCCCGATTCGTCTATCGCGCATTGCTATCGTGCTTCTGCTACCGATATTCACAGCACTCGCCGCCACGAATTCACCGATTCCCGCGCCATCCACTGATGTTCCGCTGGCTCAGCATTCGGGCCAAGAGACCGCCGTGTTTGCAGGAGGCTGTTTCTGGGGTACGCAGGCGGTGTTTGAACGCGTGAAGGGCGTAGTCTCGACTGCAGCCGGCTATTCGGGCGGTTCAGCAAAGACTGCCACGTATGATCAGGTCACTACCGAAACCACTGGACACGCCGAATCCGTTGAGGTGGTCTATGACCCGTCGAAGATCACGTATGGTGAGTTGTTGCGGATTTTCTTCTCGGTCGCACACGATCCGACGCAGTTGAATCGTCAGGGCCCGGACATTGGACCTTCATACCGGTCGGTCATTTTCTATGCCAACGAAGAGCAAAAGAGGCTGGCGGAAGCCTACATCGCTCAGCTTACTCAGAAGAAGGTTTTTTTTCCCGGCCCAATCGTTACCCAAGTGGTCCCGCTCAAGGGCTTTTATCGCGCTGAGGACTATCATCAGGACTACGCGTATCATAACCCGAACAATCCTTACATCGAGGTCTGCGATCGCCCCAAAATCGCTACTCTCAAAAGGCAATTTCCAGACCTGTTCGTGGAATACAAACCGAAGAAATAGCTTCCGGCGCCAAGGCTGGACTCAAAAAGCCGCCCTGTTCAGGAAAATCTTACGACTCTACCAAGACCGGGGGGCCTGCCGCGTCAAGCAGATCTTCCGACCTCGCCCAGTAGGATTCCCCATCGCACACCACATCGGTGAGATCGTCGTCGGTGAGACTATCTTCCGGAACGAGATCAAACTCCACAGTAGATTCGGCAGGAAGCGTAACAAGCACGACTGAACCGTTCCTCGCTGCGACAACCAAAGGTTTTAGAAGTTTCCTGATCATAGGTGGTCCTTCCTGTATGAATGATTAAGTCTTGTGTTGATCGATTACCTTTTCTAGGTGATTCGGGGTCGCTTTGGTACTCCGCAGCACCATAGCGTTCCCCGAACCATCCGTTGTCGTAGGTTTAGCGAGCGGTGATGTCGCGCGCCACTGCCTGCTCATCTTCCTACGCCCAAGCTACCAATTGGCTCATTCCCCCCGCCGGGGTTTGAGTATACTGCCCGTACGTGCGGTAGCATGTAGCCTTTTGGTTGCCCTCTTGGGTGGCCTTGGCTCCTTGCCATTCGGCTACATGCCCAACCGGAATCGTCCACTCGGAGCTACTATCGTTCCTGCATAGTTAGACGATGCCGAAAGCTGGAGCGTTCCGAAGCTATAACCGTGATTTCCACGCGCTGTGCTTCTGAACCACCAACTCCATGATGTAGCGCCGAATCCATCTGCACGTTGTGGTGGTGACGTAAGCGAAAGAGTCAAGGCGATGATGAAGAGGGCCGGCTCGTGTCGGCCAGGCGTGAACTCCCGCAGAGCCATACTGGAAGTGTGAGCTGCGGAGAGTAGCCACCAAATCGAGGAAGGGACGCAGTCAACGCCCTCCCGAACTCTTCGCGGCTCGCCCGGACTCAGAACGGAGTTAGCGCTCACTTAGCCCTCGTGCCTATCTGCCCACCGTAATAGAATCGAAGCATGGCAATCCACTGGAGCAATGACGTCGATTCCACTCTGGACCAGGCGCAGCAAAGTGGGCGCCCGATCCTACTCGATTTCAGCGCGGCTCCAGCTTGAGGCGCATGTGCTCGGCTGGAAGCCGAGTCGTATGCGGATGAAGACGTCGCAAGCTTCATCAATGCGAATTTTTTTCCGGTAGAGTGTCCCATCAAGGAACATCCTGCGTGGTTTCATCGGTTCGACGCGACGTGGACCCCGACGATTCTGATCCTGGATTCAAAAGGAACCGAACGGCATCGGATCGAGGGTTATTTGCCAAAAGAGGAGTTCCAGGCACAGCTCGAAATGGGCTTGGGGAGGGTAGCGTTTAAAGAGAAGAGATGGACGGATGCCGAACGATTCTACGGTGACATCGTCGAGAAGTATCCGAAGACCTCCTCTTCGCCCGAGGCCCGTTATTGGCGTGCGGTAAGCCGTTACAAGGAAACGAACGATCACATCCTACTTGGTCAGGTCGCGCAGGAGTTGCAGGCGAACGCTCCAGAAAGCGTTTGGACTAAGAAGGCTATCCCATGGTTGGCGCATTGATATTGATAAGGTAGCCACCTCGCCTGGGATCTTTTCCTCAGCCCCTCCCGCAACCGATTCTTCATCAAGTTCTCGCTCGGACTGTCGCGGTGCCCTCCAGCCACGAGAGCACCTTCGCGACCGTCATGGCACCCTGATCATATTGCCTCTGTAGCACCATGCGCCCACGTCGCCATGCATTTCCTCGTTTTTTCCAGTCCTAAAGAAGTAGCGCACGCGATCAGTGCCAGACGTTATCACCTTCTTTTCACCTCGTGCGAGTTTACCGTCGTACAGCATCCAACCGCGATCGGCATTCGTTTCGGTCTCTTCGAAGACCCACAACCACACCGGTCCATAGTCAGCTAAGAGCGTGCATGTGTTCCGAGCGGGTTTACGAGCTGGGGGCTCAGACCGTTGAGTAGATTGCGCTCCAGTCACAACAGTAAATACAAGGCAACTACAAACGCTCAGCAATTTCGTCAATTTCGGTTTCATGGACTTCCCCCAAATCACGATGTGAACACCTGTGGGAGTGTTTAGAAATTGGTGGTCACGATGGATGAAACATGGCCCCGCGCTGGATTAAGCCTGACTGGCCCTTGTGATGCTCAGAGGATTTTGAGGCAACGCGTTATTCCTCGCAGTGACTAACGCACGTTCGTGGTCTCAGACTTCAGCCCGGCACTGCGAGCGACATTCGCTCGACGGGAAAACAAATGCAGCATCACACGCCGATAGACCTCCACAATGCTGAAGCACATCGAATTCAGAACAAACTGGCCACATTCCTCTCTGCCCGTAAAGCACGCGAACTCGCCAAACAAATTTACAGTCTGGCGCTCGAAGTCGACGAAGACATCAGTAGAATCCTTAAAGACCCGCTTGCGGAAAAGCTATACGAGTACGATGGTCAGTTTTTTACGCCGCGAGGTACGAGCGGGTTCCATACTGCCTTTGATGGTTTGCATCTGTTGAGCTCGCTCAGCAACTCGATCGATATCGTATTCAAGACACTGCCTAAGCGCTCTGCCATCGAATGCCTTTTGGACGACCTTGACCAGCATCGTTGGGTGGTCAAAAGACGAAGGATGAACTGGGAAGAGTGTGGCACGTTGTGCCTAGTGTCCGAGGAAACAATCCGCGAGGTTATAGATGCTCAAAAGCGCGAGCGAGCCCTGAACCCGCCGCCACTATCCGCTGAAGAACAAGCCTTCTTCAAGTACTTCGAGAAGCAGCTTGAGCAAATCCGGCTGTAAATGCTCGTAATCACTTCCTAACGAGCAAGTGATATAAAATCATTCCAACCACTATGCCTCTCTCGGCCGGAACCCGCTTAGAGTATTAGATGCTCGGGAATCCGTGCAGCCTAGCTTGGCTGCGCGACTAGATGACGGTGGCCTCGCAGCCTGAATGCGAATGCGAGAAGAATTATCCCCAAGACGAGCGCGTACGCGCCGATCCACAGGACGATGGCTAATGCTCCCAATCCCGGGGCGAAGAGAATCCCGACGCCAAAGAGTAAAGTGAGCGCCCCCATCACAAGGAAGAGCCATTCATTCGCAATCGTTTTTCGGAGCCGAATACCGGCGATGATTTCAAACACTCCGGTGAAGATCGCCCAAACCGCAATCAGGTACAGCAACACGACCGCCGTAATCTGAGGCCACGCAAACGGATACCAGCAATGATTCAGGCCAGCCCTTCAATGAGCAACCCCAGTGGTGTGACATCAAGCGAAAAAACGCGATTACGTTGAACACGCCGTCCACTAAAGCGTAGGCTCCGAACAGTAGCACCAAGGTCAGGAGTGTAATGCCTGGAAGAAAGAACGCAAGCAGGCCAAACACTACCGCCGCAAGTCCGCGAAGTTTTGCGCTAGCGTGTGAAGCATCAGCGGGAACCTCCAGAGCTTTAGAATGCGACTCCGCCGCGGCAGAGTCAACCAAGAGCGATAAGGCAGGCGATGCACGCTCGAATTAAAGTGTGCCCTTTGAGTTTAATGCCCTGCCAGTCCGATTCCTTACGGCGGCGACGACTACATATCGTTGAGCTGAGGACGGATTTCTAGCGGTCTGGTACGTGGGCGAGTACGAGGCGAGGCTGGTCTCCAACAAACTTGCGATTGCCCGGCCGCAACATCTGCACGCCGCGATTTCCAGTCAGACTGACGATACTCCCCTCAGACGCGCCAACGATTGCAACGAACCGTGTTCAACTTGATTCAGTTGGGGAAAGTGGAGTATTCGCTCCGATCCCGAGGGGAGGACCAATCACCCTCGGGTCGGGCAGGTTAAACTTACAGACCTTTCGGTCCTTGACGCGGAAGTTAAACCGCAGAGAAGATGCATGCCTTCCGACGAGCGATTCTTTTTATTCGTCATTACGCCGAGTTCTAGCGTCGACAGCAGAAGCGATCCCACGTCCTAACCCGATTACACCAGTTGGCCGTGCCGACGATAACTAGCCCCTGGATTTGTCCACAGAAGGTGCAGTTTCGGTCCTTACCGGGAGCGGGGTTCTTAGGTCTCAAGTGAGAACCGAATCATAGGCTCCTACGATGCGAGTGCATGATTCCCAGTTCTTCCAACGCCACACCGCAGTATCATATGGGCATGGCAATGTTCCTGTGCCGCTGGT
>Ga0126371_10006041_pt1 | contig 10756 bp, 10 predicted proteins | sample PanSoiMetaPlot_4_FD_110145 | JGI IMG/M metagenome (GOLD analysis project Ga0126371, IMG submission 110145) | Tropical forest soil microbial communities from Panama - MetaG Plot_4 | ecosystem: Environmental > Terrestrial > Soil > Tropical forest > Bulk soil | place: Panama | collected 2016-02-17
AGGACGACGTTGCCAATCACCTGCACGCCTTTCTTTATCACGACGGACGAATGATGGAACTGACTGACCTGGTGGTGAACCTGAACGGTTGGAGAGTCAGCCGGGCAACGCGCATCAACGATGCAGGAGAGATCATGTGCTGGGTGTACAACGATGAAAGGAACGAATTGCAAACCGCGTTGCTAACGCCATTGAACTGAAGCGAAGCTAATGTCGGAGCACCTCATTTGTATCGAATTTCTTTGTCGCGGTGGATGTTTCTACCTACGCCAGCAGCGACAAATTCGGATCGCCGGCTTCGTGATCGGGATCGGCGAATTTTTTTAGTTCCGGATAGGTGTCCAGCAAACTTGGCGGCGCTTTCACGCGCTTTCCGCCGAGCATCGACTTCAGTTCGAGTGCATTCACCCCGGCGCGTCCCTCGTAGTGATTGTTGGTGATCACATACGTGGTTTGCGCCTTTTCGGCAACGCTCTCGATCTTCTCTTTCCAGGGACCCAGTTCGTTCTCGCTGTAGAGATAGTTGTACCGATCGTTGCGGTCGTCGCTGTTGAACCATTCTTTGTAGTTGCGGCCGTGCAGGCGTACGTAGCCGAGCGACGACGTGACGTGCTCGGTGGGCGAAAGCGACCGACCGATCATCGGCTGATCGATGTTGCAGAAGGCGACGTTGCCTCGCGCGAACGACGTAAGTGTCTCGTCGTTGTTCCAGCTGTCGTGTCTTACCTCGACCACCCGTGGATACTCGATGAATTGCCGCAGCAGGTGTTCGAGATACTCGCGATTCAAGCTCGTATTCTTGAATGAGACGGGAAACTGGATCAGCAGAGCGCCTAGCTTTCCTTCAGACGCGAGCGCGTCCAACCCCTCGCGCGCCTTCGCTTCGTCTTCATCGGTCGGTTTGATCGACGCTGCCGAGGTCGGCTCCATTACCGCCAGCGGCGAATGCGTGAACGACCGGTGCAGCTTTGCCGTAAACACAAAGTTCGGATTGACCGCGACCTTCCGCACCCAGAGCTTCGCCAACTCCGGCTTGATGTGCCCGTAGAACGACGTATTAATCTCGACCACATCGAAAAAGTGTGCCAGGTATTCGAGCGGGTGAATCTTTTTCCGCGAGACGGTCGGCGGATAAAATACGCCATCCCAGTCCTTGTAGGACCATCCGGCGACACCAATCCGAATTCCGCTTAGAACATCCATCTAGCTTGCGAAGTGGCGGGGAGAGGCTTGGCTGGAGAGTAGCATACGGGCGCGAGAGCTCGCCTCTACCGCCGTGACGGCCGCCCAAACCGGTCACATCGGATCGTGACGAACATCACAGCCCGCAGTTAATGGACAAGCGTATCTATATTCGGCAAGGTGAGGTGTTCGTATGCCTGATCGCAAGCCGAGAGAACGAGTCATCGCCGAGATTACGCTTCCCTACGTCACGCAAGTAGCCGGCGGCAGCGGCCGTGATCTCTCCCCGGAGGAAGCCATGGCGGTTCTCAATCAGGAGGGCCATGCCTACGCGATGTGCAAACCGATGATGCGGGCCGGCGCGGAGTACATCAAGCACACGCTTCATGGCGGGCGCACGATTTCGATTCCTCACCCTGCACCGCATCGGGGACGTGCGGCCGTTTAGAAATCACGGCAAGGTTACTGACGCGGAAACCCTTCCAAACTGCTCCGAGTGGCACTGGAACTTTGTCCTATACTGCGCACACGAGGTTCCCCCGTGAGATACACCGTTTCTCTGTTGTTGCTCGTCGCCTTTTGCCTCTCCGCTTCACTCGCTCAGGACTCTTCGGAAGCTGCGATTCAGGGCAAAATTGTCGCGCTTGAGAAAGCGTGGAATCAGGCCTACAAAATCGCCGACACCAAGGCGCTCGACGAACTGCTCGACGACTCCATTGTCCTGATCAACGACGACGGCAGCGTGCAGAGCAAGAAAGAGTTCCTCGCCAGCGTGCATGCCACCAATTCGCAGGAACAGCAGGTCTCTCCCGAATCGATGCACGTCAAGGTTCATGGCAATGTCGCCATCGCAGCCGGGGTCATGCGCGTGAAGGGGACGGAAAACGGAAAGAGCTACACGCGCCGGGAGCAGTTCGTCGACACATGGCTATTTAAGGGTGGGAAGTGGGTGTGCATCGCGACGAATGCAACCCCGGTCACTCACTAAAATCGCGCAAGGAACACGCTACTTTCCTGGAAAAGCAAAGCACGCGCCGACGACACAGGAACGCGCCCTCGCCATGCAGGCGGCATACTTTCGCGCCCCGGCTTTAACCCCACCGTGCTCGAATCGAAGATCTTTTTTGAAAATGGCGACTGTCCCGTCCGCCGCTTGCAGCAGCCTATCTGCGGAAATACATGAAGACGGCCACCGCCAGCAAGACGATCGTGAGGATCCAGAGGGACGAATCACTCATTCCAGTTTTCTTAGCCATGCGCCAATCTTACCCCCGATTCGGTATTTGCGGGAAACCGTAAAAACAAGTTCGGAACCCCGGAATCAATCCCGTTATCTTACGAGAATGCTCTGATTAGTAGAACAAAAGTCCGACCCAGTAAACCCCGGTCGGATACGTAGGAGTGCGAGCATAACACGTGCTGACGGCCATGGTTCGGAGATGCCGGTCGTTTACGAGCCGGGTTGCGGCCTCGGGCAGAACTTCAGGGTGCATGTTCGTATAACTGATCACGGAGTAGTGTTGGGCCAGATCCCGCATGGCCCGGGTTTGGAGACGGTCTTCGTGCGCCATCGAACAGACCGCGCTCTGCAAAGTCGAATCTGTGTGTCGCGTTAGTTCCGGCAGTCCGGCCGCGCGCCGCACGCGAAGCACCGAGGACGCGATCGTGTCCTGGGTCTGGTCCACCGAATACGACGGCAGACTGTGTCCGAAATCCTCTACTACAAACAAAAGACCACCACTGCGCATCACGCCAAAGCCGACAACGTTGTAGCTCGGATCGAGCAGGTTCTCGCGATGCGGCGGAGAATGCATCAACCGCTCGTGTGCTTGTTCGGCCGTCATATCGAGCGCAACATTTTCTCCGGCGCGATCAAAATGCAACGCGCTAGCTGCCGCCAGGCGACGGGGGAGGGAGGGCTCGCCTTCGAACTGATGCGTGAGTTGCTTCTTGCGCGCCATCACGTCGGCATGCGTGCGGGCCGCCGCCGTCAGTCCTCCATCAAGATGTAAGGGAGGGGCTCCGGCCTTTGCGCGTGCCTGGTTGGCGTAGTCCAGGAGTTGCTGTTCGGCTTCGCTGTCGTAATTTGGAGAGGGCTGATAATCCGAGGCGACGCGATCGGGACTCTTGGCAGCCGTGCGCTCGACTTTCACTTGCGCTGGCTCAGCGCCGGTAAACAGGACCAGCGCGACGGTAATCAGGGCCCGAAGCATCGAAGTGTGCCCCACGCGTCAGACCCTGGGAGGTCCTGCCAAGCACAAACTTTCGGCTTTGCTACACAGCCACTGTAGACTCTAAAATTCAGGAACAGCTAATTACCAATGTCCATAGGACTGCTGATGGCAGTGTTGTTGGGTGCCGCCTTTGGCACCGTGTTTGCATGGCTCGGACTGCGTTCCCGCCATGCCGGCGCCCTCGCCCGCTTATCCCTCATCGAAAAGGACTTAGGCTCGGCGCGAAACGACGCTCTACGGCAGCAAGAGGCCAATACCAAGCTCCGCGAACAGGCCGCCGCACTTGAGTCCACCCTGCAGCATGAACGAAAGTCTTCGGCCGAAAAACTCGACCTTCTCGACCGCGCGACCGACGAATTGCGCGAAGCTTTCCAGGCCCTCGCCTCCGACGCGCTGAAGAGCAACAACCAGTCATTCCTGCAACTCGCGAAGACGAGCCTGGAAAAATTCCAAAGTGAAGCCAAGGGCGATCTCGAGGCCCGCCAGAAGGCAGTCGAAACGCTGGTCGCTCCGATCAAAGAATCGCTCGACAAAGTCGACACCCAGATCCAGCAACTCGAGAAAGACCGCAGCAAAGCCTACGGCTCGCTCACCGAACAAGTGCAGTCGCTGATCGGCACACAGAAAGCTCTGCAGGTTGAAACCGGAAATTTAGTGAAGGCTTTGCGCACGCCATCCGTGCGAGGCCGCTGGGGCGAAATTCAATTGAAGCGCGTCGTCGAGATCGCGGGCATGCAGGCCTACTGCGATTTCGATGAGCAGGTCACCGTCAGCACCAGCGAAGGTCGCTTGCGTCCCGATCTCGTGGTGAAATTGCCGGGCGGAAAGAACGTCGTGGTCGACGCGAAGACTCCGTTGCAAGCCTATCTCGAAGCCGTTGAAGCCACCGACGACCAGGTGCGCTGCGCCCGCCTGGCCGACCACACGCGCCAAGTTCGTGAACACATGCGCGCTCTTGCGTCGAAGAGCTACTGGGAGCAATTCGACCCGAATCCCGAATTCGTCGTGATGTTTCTTCCCGGCGAGACGTTTTTCAGCGCCGCCCTCGAACAGGATCCCAGCCTCATCGAGCAGGGTGTCGGCCAGCGTGTGATTCCCGCTTCGCCCACAACACTGATTGCGCTGCTCAAGGCAGTCGCATACGGCTGGAATCAGGAGAAGCTCGCAGAGAATGCCCAGCGCATCAGCGCTCTCGGAAAAGAGCTTCATGACCGCCTGCGCAGCATGTCGGTGCACATGGACAACTTGCGCCGCGGCCTCGACCGGGCCGTAGAGGCCTACAACAAAGCCGCCGGTTCCATGGAAAGCCGCGTCATGGTGACCGCCCGCAAATTCCCCGAACTGGGCGCGCCGATTGTCGAAGAAATTCCCGAGCTCGACCAGATCGAGACCACCACGCGCACCCTTTCGCTCGATTGGGGTGAAGAGACCACCGAAGAGTTACCTTTCGCACCTCGGCCCGACTCGGATCGAGAGAAATAGCACGACCTCGGATTCCTCGTCTCAGATCATTCGCGGATTACTCACTTCATCGCCAACCCATGGGGCCGGACCGGACCTGTCGCAAACGCGGTATTGAAGTTCACGTCGAAGTGCCGGTCCAGCTTCAGACGATCCTTGTACACCTTAATCACTCGAACGTGATGATCGCCCTCGAAATGAATCTTGCCGAACGTGTCTTCATTCAGAAAGTAGTCGGCGACAACCAGGCGCTGGTCATCATCGGTGAGGGCGATCGAATGAGGCCCCGCATCTATCCCCAGATTGACGATGCCAGACTGTACCGGAACCTCTGGATTGCTGATATCAAGCATGCCTACCTGCCCAGCCTGGAATGAGCCGAACAGCAACCGATCGCCCGTAGAAGTGATCGCCAGCAGTTGCGTCATCCCACCACGCACCGGAACCTCGATGTGGGGAACAATGTTCTCGCAGTCAAACACAACCTGCGCGGTACCGCCGATTGGGTCCACCAGATACACCAACCCATCGAACATTCCGGCGGTAATAGCCCTTCCCTGCGGATCGCCGGGAATCATCTTCACGTCCATCGTCCCCACCGCGCTCGCGATTGGAATCGTGTGAAGAATCTCACGCGTCTCATAATCCCAAACCCGAATCGCGCCGCGCAGCACGGGATCGCCCGGTACCACATTCAACGTGCTCGCCGGCAAAATAAAGTCAGACGTCACCATCAGGTTCAGGTCGGGCCGCGCGGAAATCCCATGAGGATTGAATCCATCGGCCGGCGGATTCACCGGCCACTCTTCTATGAGTCGCAGGTGACGATCAAATTCAGCCAGTCGTCCTGGCGCACCTCCCATCGCCGAGCCCATCTGCGTTACGAGAAACCCGCCGCGTTCGAGCGGCAAAAAGTCATCGGTAATGCTCGATTGCGACGGGTTGGCAGAAAACATGAACTTCGGATGCCTCGCATTCGACACGTCGAAGAAGAAAATGCTGTTCTGTCCACTTAGCAGGCTGAGCAATCCGCCACAAGCGAGAACGTTTTTGTCAGCCGACAGATGACAATGGTGGGACTCGTTGCCGGCGTTGCCTGGCACCGGAATCGGCACGGTCCCGATCACCTTCCCGTAGCCTTCGGACTCTTCGTCGAAATTAATCACCGCCAGGAAGTCCGGCGCGACCCTTGCCTGATCACCGGCCCATACGTAAAGAGTCTTTTCTCGCTTTGAAGAGCCATGTCCTCTATCATCGGCCCAACCGAACATGGCTGTTAAAAGTACCCACGCGGAAAAAATCCACAATCCCACTCCCAAGTAGTGACTGGACATGCACTTCATACGACTCCTTTTGAGCGAGCGCCGCAGCGCTCGTGTTAGCTTTGGATTTGTCAGAGGAATGGCGTTCGCTCGGTCACATCACCCCGAGTCCTGTTGCGCGCAACTCTTCCGCAACCAACCACACCGGGTCAATTCCTTCATGCTTCCCTGTTGAGGGAATTTATGTTCCTGCCAGGACTCGTGCCGGGCGAAACGGAGCGCCGGTCGTCGCTCACTATTGATCGGATGGCAGTTCAACACGCCCTTAATCGCGCAAGAGGAAGGAGTTAATCATTGCGAAGCGATCAATTGGGCATCGACGGTCTGGATGGTAGACTCCTCAGCAATCCATTCCGGATGCGAACTATGGGAAACCCTGTCCCTGGGCCGCGACTCTACCGTTTGGCAGACTTCACTCTGGACGCCCACACCGGCGAACTCACTCGTGGTGGAGACAAGACCCGCCTGCGCGAACAGCCATTGCAACTATTGATCGCGTTGCTGGAACGTCCCGGCGAATTAGTCACTCGTGAGGAACTGAGCTCTCGCCTTTGGACGCCGGGCACCTTCGTTGATTTCGATCGCGGGCTCAATAAGGCCATTAATCATCTGCGGGAAGCGCTCGGGGACTCGGCGGAGAATCCCCGATTCATTGAAACGCTCCCCCGAAAGGGTTATCGCTTCGTCGGAAAGGTTGAATCCGGGGAGGCTGCAGCTATTCGCGCTGTGGTTCCTGAAATGCCGCGAGCCGCTCCTCGGGAAAAAACCTGGGGGATCGCGCTCGCCGTCTCTGCTTTGATTTTGACTGCTGGCGTCGCGATCGGCATTGCCCTCGTTCGGACGCATTTCCCAGACCACAGGCAGGCGGGATCGTTACGGATCAACTCGCTCGCCGTCATCCCGCTCGAAAATCTCTCGGGCGACAAGAATCAGGAATACTTCGCTGACGGTCTCACCGATCAACTCATCACGGACCTTGCCAAGATGGGCAGCACGCGCGTGATCTCTCGCGCCTCTGTTCTTCGCTACAAGGGAACCCGGAAGAGCATCCAGGAAATAGGACGTGACCTCAACGTGGACGCCATCATCGAGGGCACTGTCACCAGCTCCGACCATCGCATGCGCATCACGGCGCAACTCATTCAGGTTTCCACCGACATGCATCTTTGGGCCGAAGTGTATGAGCAGAGCATCGTCGAGCCTCTTGATCTCCAAAGCAGAGTCGCTGCCGACATCGCGCGGAAAGTCGATACCGTCGTTCGCCCTTTGGAACAAGAGCGCGCAGCCAATGCACAAGCGTATGGCTTTTATCTGAAGGGTCGATATTACTTCTACCAATATTCCACCCGCGGATGGCAACAGGCGATCGAGCATTTCCGCAAAGCGATCGAGCTTGACCCGAACTTCGCTTCCGCATATACCGGACTGGCGGACACGTACCTGGTCGCTGGGGCTTATGGAGTATTTACGCCTCGGGAGGCCCTTACCGAGGGCAAGGCTGCCGCGCAGAAAGCAGTTCAGTTGAATGACAACCTCGCTGGCGGCCACTACGCATTGGCCACTGCGTACACCTGGTACGACTGGGACTGGAACAACGCAGAGAAAGAGTTCCAGCGCGCTTTGGCCCTTAATCCTGATGACGCGCTGGGCAGAAATTGGTACGGCGGATATCTGTCCTTACTCGGACGCCACAGCGAAGCGATCGATCAGCACGAACGTGCGCGTCAACTTGAACCGTTCTCACTCGTGATCAACGCCAACCTCGCCCGCGCCCTGTATTGGGGGCGCCGGTACGACGAAGCCATCGCGCACGCTCGCAGCACGCTTGATCTTGATCCCAAGTTCGCCGTCGCGCTTTTCTGGCTGGAGGGTTCGCTGCGTCACAAGCAAATGTTCCGCGAAGCGATCGACTTGCGAAAAGCCGTGTTCCCGGAACACGCGGCGGCATTAGAAAAGCAATTTCAGACCGCCGGATTCCAGAGTGTCCTCCGCCGCGATGGCGACGACTTCAAGAATGATGGAGACCTGATCCAGGCAGCCCGATGCTACGCCCAGGTTGCGCAGAAGAAAGAAGCGATCGCATTGCTCGAGAGTTGCCTACAGCGACGTTGTTCATCCATGGTCACGCTTAAGGCCGAGCCGGACTTCGATGTGCTCCGCGACGATGTGCGATTCCAAAAGCTCGTTCAACAGATTGGCTTGCCGTGAAGTGGAGTGACCCGCTTCGAAAATCCTTCCCCGAGGAGGCGGAGAACTGACAACTGATCCTAAGACCCAGCACCTAAGACCTAAGACCTGATTTTCTAGTCGCTCGCCACCGCAGCATCCCGCCGAGGCAATACTTCCCAGATTCCATCAAACTTCACGAAGTAAGGTTCTACCGAAATATCAGGAAAGTTGTTGATCAACAATTGTGCGGCGCGATGCAGTTCACTGCGATGATGCTCGGCTTCCGCCGCCCGATCCCCTTTGAAATGCGCCAGCCCGCCATAAGTCGCGCAGTCGGAATGGCTCATCACCAGCACCCGCTTCGTCTGGTGTAGCCGGATCGACATGCGCACCTGCTCGAGAATGAAGTCCTGCTCGAAATCATTCCGCGGAGAAGCCAGCGTCTTCGCCCCTCCGGCCACGATGATCATGTCCGGGCGCTCGATTCCCTGCTTGCGCAGAAACTTCCGCACCGCCTGGCTGATGCGCGCGTCAAAACAGCACAACACAGCGGCGTCGGCCACGTAGGGATCGGCTAGCGAGTCGAAATGGAAGATCTTGCGCATGGACGTACTCTCATTCTAACGTGCGATTTGGTTTGGTTTCGACAGCAGCGATACCGATTCGATCATCGCTTTCGGTCTCGACGTGCCACGATCCACTCGACCACTGAGTTCGGAATCACAGCCAGAACCAGCAACAGCATTCCGGACATCACGATCCCGGGCGAGTACGCAAGCGCGCGAGGATAGTTGTGGAACTCAAACACTTCCTATCAAAAAGCGAGCAGCCCTGCACAGCAAAATACAGTCCACCCGCAAAAACACCAACGCGTGGCCACAGGTTTCTGTGCACCACGGGACGCGTCTTTCCCACTACGCGCCCCGCTTCGTCTTCAACTCGCTCAGCAACTGCTCAATCCGGTCTTCCTTCTCGAGCGCTGCCAGACGCCCTTCCACATCGTCGGCTGCGATCTCGGCCTTCGCCTGGCTTACAGCTTCCTCGCGCACGACTTTGTGCTTCATGCGATCGAACGCCGCGGCTTTCGATCCATCGCCGATGTTGATGCGAGCATCACTCGCCTTGCCGATCGCTCGCGCCCGGCGATGCTGCGCCACAAGCAAGTCCGCCTTGGCCTGGGCTTCCGCCAGTTTCTGATCGAGCTGCCGCAGCGCGGTCTTCAGGTTCTCGACCTGGGCTTTCTGGTCGTTGACCTGCTGTGTGAAACTCTGGCTCATCTCGCGATAGCTCTCAACGCGCAGCAGCGACGCGCGTGCCAGGTCGTCCTGCTTCTTGTCGACCGCCAACTCGGCCTTGCGCATCCACTCCGCAACTTTGTCCTCGTTCTCTTTCTGCTTTTTCTCCAGCAGGTGCTGATCGGCGATCGCAATCGCCACCTGCGTTTTCACCTGCAGAAGCTGATTTTGCATGTCGAGGATGACCTGCTTGATCATCTTCTCCGGCTCTTCGGCCTTGTCGATCAGATCGTTGAGGTTTGCCCGAACTAGTGTCGAAACTCGCTCTAGTAATGCCATAGGGGACTCCTTAAATTCAGTTGTCAGTTCTCAGTCAAATTCCCAGTTGTCGGTTCTCAGTTCTCAGGTTGTGAATACTCGTATTGCCATCAGCCATCAGCGGGTTGCTCGTGGCTCCAAGCTCGAGGCTCGTAGCTCACGGGCTGCGCACTCGGGACAGGTCTTGCGTCCAAACGACGCTCCCGCCGCAATACCTACAAAGATTCCTGCCATTAGCCAGACCGCGAAGTGCGTGGACAAAATCGCAGCCAGGGTTCCGATCGCGATGCCAATCACAATGCTGAGGCCCAGGGATTTCGCTTTGGTCGATGCTGCCGACATATTCAGGTCCTCTGCTACCGGCTATCAGCCCGAGGCGTGGTCGTAGCGCCGGCGTCTCGCTGGCTGTCGCGAGGGCATCTTGCCCTCGCAACCTGCCAGTGACCTCTCCTACTTCGTCTTCCCGCTTTCCGGCTTCTCGGCCTTGTCGCCGATCTGCCGTACCTTGCCGAGCAGCTCGCGGATGTCCATCCCCGAAAGCGTCTCGAACAACGCCGGCACCTGCGCCACCATCTTCGTCAGATCGCCGGTGACTTTGTTCAGCCCGGCAGCGTCGCCATTGCCGGTCGACACCACCGTGATCTTGTCGACGTTCGCCAGCGGACTGGCCAACGCCTTCACAACCTCGGGCAAGCCGGTGAGAAGCTTGTCGACGACCGCGGCCTGGTTGTACTCCTGGTACGCCTCGGCCTTCACATTCATCGCCTTCGCTTCCGCCTCGCCTTTCTTGAAGATGATCTCGGCTTCGGCCTCGCCCTGTTGCCGGATCGACGCG
>Ga0126371_10006042_pt1 | contig 10755 bp, 10 predicted proteins | sample PanSoiMetaPlot_4_FD_110145 | JGI IMG/M metagenome (GOLD analysis project Ga0126371, IMG submission 110145) | Tropical forest soil microbial communities from Panama - MetaG Plot_4 | ecosystem: Environmental > Terrestrial > Soil > Tropical forest > Bulk soil | place: Panama | collected 2016-02-17
GTGCCGCTCTCGACCTACCGGGCGCAGAAGCGCGGCGGCAAGGGCCGCGCCGGCATGCAGACCCGCGAGGAGGATTTCGTCGCCCGCCTGTTCGTCGCCAACACCCACACGCCGGTGCTGTTCTTCTCCTCGCGCGGGCAGGTCTACAAGGAGAAGGTCTGGCGGCTGCCTGCGGCGGCGCCGCAGGCGCGCGGCAAGGCGCTGATCAATATCCTCCCCCTCGAGCAGGGCGAGACCATCACCACCATCATGCCGCTGCCCGAGGACGAGAAGTCGTGGGCGCAGCTCGACGTGATGTTCGCGACCACGCGCGGCACGGTCCGGCGCAACAAGCTGTCCGACTTCGTCGACGTGCGCCGCTCCGGCATCATCGCGATGAAGCTCGACGAGGGTGACGCCATCGTCGACGTGCAGATCTGCACCGAGAACGACGACGTGCTGCTGACCTCGGCGGCGGGCCAGTGCATCCGCTTCGCGGTCAACGACGTGCGCGTCTTCCAGGGCCGCACCTCGATGGGCGTGCGCGGCATCAACCTCGCTGAAGGCGACAGGGTGATCTCGCTGTCGATCCTGCGCCACGTGCAGGCGACCGCCGAGGAGCGCATGGCCTACCTCAAGCGCGCCAACGCGGTGCGGCGCGGCGGCAATGGCGAGCCCGAGGAGACCGACGATGCCGAGGAGGCGACCGGCGCGATCGAGCTCGGCCAGCAGCGCTATGCCGAGCTCTCGGCCGCCGAGCAGTTCGTCCTCACCGTGACGCAGAACGGCTTCGGCAAGCGCACCTCGTCCTACGAGTACCGGACCACCGGCCGCGGCGGCAAAGGCATCGTCGCGATGAACGTGACGGAGCGCAACGGCCGCATCGTCGCCTCCTTCCCGATCGAGGAGAGCGACCAGATCATGCTGGTGACCAACGGCGGCCAGCTGATCCGCTGCCCGGTCGACGGCATCCGCATCGCCGGCCGCGCCACGCAAGGGGTCATCGTGTTCGACACCGCCGAGGGCGAGCGCGTGGTCTCGGTCGAGCGGCTCTCCGAGGAGGGCGAGGGCAACGGCAACGGCGAAGGGTGAGGGATTCACCTTCAAGCATCATTGCGAGCGAGGCGAAGCAATCTCGTTTTCCTTGTTGTGGGCGGAGATTGCTTCGTCGTGCTTCGCACTCCTCGCAATGACGCCTTCAAATCCCCTCACACCAGCTGCTGCCTCAGTGCTTCCGCCGTTGCGCGCAGCTTCGGCAGGAACACGTTGAGCATGGTCTTGGCCGGGCAGCGTTCGCTCTGCGCGCCGATATTCAACGCCGCGACCACCTTGCCGTCGAGCCGCCGCAGCGGCACCGAGATTGAGCGGAAGCCGACCTCGACCTCCTGGTCGACATGCGAGAACCCGTCCGCACGCACCTTGAGGATCGCGCTGCGCAGCGCCCGCTTGTCGACGGTGGTCGCCGGCGTGAGCTTACCCGGCGTGATCCGGGCGAGAAACGCGTCGAGCGCGGTGTCGTCGAGGGCGGCGAGCACCACACGACCGAGCGAACTCGCGATCGCCGGCAGGCGGAATCCGATCTGGGCGCTGACGTCGATCACGCGCTTCGGCGTGGCATGCGCGATCATGATGACGTCGTCGCCGTCGCGCACCGCCGCCGAGCACGCCTCGTTGACGTCCTCGCTGAGCCGCTCGACGGTCGGCTGCAGGATGCCCGAGATCGCGTTCGAGGAGAGATAGGCGCTCGCCAGGCTGAGAATGCGTGGGGTAAGGCGAAACAGGCGATCGTCCGTCTCGGCGTAGCCAAGCTGCACCAGGGTCGCGAGCGTGCGCCGCACCGAGGCGCGCGGCAGGTCGACCGCGCGGGCGATGTCGCTCAGCGTGAGCTGCCGTCGCTCGCGATTGAACGCCTCGATCACCCGCAGGCCGCGCGCCAGCGCCTCGAGGAATTCGGGCCCGGCCGCGTCGGCCAGCCGTCGCTCGGCGTTACTTCGGTTGAGGCGCGGCATGGTGGATTTCTTGGCGGATTTGTTGGCGAATTTTTCGGCGGCGCGTCGGCGCGGGCTTGCAGGGCCTTTTGTGCTTTGATCTAATTCGAACATCCGTTCGGTCAGCGAACAAACCAGCACGCGCCGCTGATGCCGTCAAGAGGAGACCCCCGATGTTGAGCGCCGAGACGAACGATCGCATCACGCTGACCGGACCGAAGGCGCCGGCCGGGGCGCTCATGAGGCGCTACTGGCAGCCCGCCGCGCTGGTCGACGAGCTCGCGGGCAATCGGCCCGTGAAGGCGGTGCGGCTGTTGGGCGAGGACCTGGTGTTGTTTCGCGACACGCGCGGGCGCTACGGTCTCCTCGGCCGGTCCTGTCCGCATCGCGGCACGGACCTCGCGTACGGCCGGCTGGAGGACGGCGGCCTGCGCTGTGCTTTCCACGGTTGGCTGTTCGACGTCGGCGGACGATGCCTGCAGACGCCGGCCGAGCCCGACGACTCGAACCTGTGCGCGCAGCTCCGCCACAAGGCCTACCCGGTGATGGAGAAGAGCGGCATCCTGTTCGCCTACATGGGACCGGGCGACCCGCCGGCGCTGCCGCATTTCGACTGTTTCATCGCGCCGGCCAGCCACACCTTCGCGTTCAAGGGCATGATCGACTGCAACTGGCTGCAATCGCTCGAGGTCGGCATCGATCCGGTGCACACCTCGTTCCTGCACCGCTTCTTCCACGACGAGGACCCGAAGGAGGGCTACGGCAAGCTCTTCCGCGACACCTCGATCGACTCGGAGATGCCGATGACGCGCATTATGCGCGAGTTCACCCGGCCGCGCATCGAGGTCGAGGAAACCGGCTACGGCATGCGGGTGATCACGCTGCGCGAGATCAGCGCCGCGCATACCCACGTGCGGGTGACCAACCTGATGTTCCCCAACGCCTTCGTGATCCCGATGAGCCGCGAGATGACGATCACGCAATGGCACGTGCCGATCGACGACCGGCGGCACTACTGGTATGCGATCTTCACGAGCTTCGGCGCGCGGGTCGACAAGGACGAGATGCGCCGCCAGCGTCTCGAGCTCTACGCGCTGCCCGACTATGTCCCGCGCAAGAACAAGAGCAACGACTACGGCTTCGATGCGCACGAGCAGGTGCACGACACCTACACCGGCATGGGCGCCGACATCAACGTGCACGACCAGTGGGCCTGCGAGTCGATGGGTGCGATTCAGGACCGCACCAACGAGCATCTCGGCAGCTCCGACAAGGCGATCATCGCCTACCGCAAGCTGCTGCGCGCCGCGATCGATCAGGCCGGCGATGGCGGCTGTCCCCTGATGGTCCTCGACGCGCAGGCGGCGGCGGGCCTCACCGGGCCGGCGGCGATCGACGGCATCGGCCCGACCGGCGACTGGCAGGGCTATTGGCAGCGCACCGACGCGGCCAAGCGCGAGGGCGCGAGCTGGACCAACGGCCGCTGATCGCGATGGCGCCGCGCAAGAACCGCGAAGGCTTCGTCGATCGCCATCGCCTGTGGGATGCCGCGCAGGCAAATGCCGCGGCCGCGGTCGAGAAGGCGATCAAGCGCGAAAAGCTCGAGCTGGTGCGCTTCTCGTTCTGCGACCAGCACGGCGTCCTGCGCGGCAAGACGCTGGTTGCGTCGGAGTCCGCGCCGGCGTTGCGCGACGGCGTCGCCATGACCAGCACGCTGCTCGCCAAGGACACGTCGCACCGCACCGTCTTCGCGGTGTTCGGCGGCAACGGCGCGCCCGGGCTGCCGGCCGCACAGGGGGCCGGCAACATGATCATGGTGGCGGACCCGACGACGTTCCGCGTGCTGCCATGGGCGGAGCGGACCGGCTGGATGCTGTGCGATCTCTACCATCCAAATGGCGAGCCGGTGCCGACCTCGACGCGCGCCCTTCATCGCGCTGCGCTCGCGCGGCTCGCCAAGGCCGGCTTCGACTACGTGGCGGGGCTCGAGGTCGAATTTCATCTCTTTCGGGTCGAGGATCCGCGGCTCGCACCGGCGACGCTGACCTGGCCGGCCGAGCCGCCGGCCGTGCGCCACACGACACGCGGCTATCACTATCTGACCGAAGCCCCGATCGATCAGGTCGACATGATCCTCGGAGCGATGCGGCGCGCCCTCGTGGACCTCGGCCTGCCGCTGCGGTCGCTCGAGGTCGAATTCGGACCGAGTCAATTCGAGTTCACCTTCGCGCCCGAGACCGGCATGGCGCCGGCCGACACCATGGTGCTGCTGCGCAGCGCCATGAAGCAGGTGGCGCATCGGCACGGACATCTCGTGAGCTTTATGTGCCGGCCCAGCCTGCCGAACACGCTCGCCAGCGGCTGGCATCTGCATCAGTCGCTGCGCGACGCGAAATCCCGGAAGAACGCTTTCGGCTCCCACGACCCGAGAGAGCCGCTGTCGTCGATCGGGCGCGCATTCCTGGGCGGCCTGCTCGCCCATGCGCGCGCCGCCGCGGCCTTCGCGACGCCGACCCTCAATGGCTACAAGCGCTATCACGGCATCAATTCGATGGCGCCGATCCAGGCCGTGTGGGGGCGAGACAATCGCGGCGCCATGGTGCGCCTGATGGGCACATCCGGCGATCCGGCAACGCATCTGGAGAACCGGGTCGGCGAGCCGCTCGCCAATCCGTATCTCTACATGGCGTCGCAGATCCATGCCGGGCTCGACGGCATCGTGCGCAAACTTGAGCCAGGGCCACCCGTAGAGGTGCCTTACGAGCTCTCCGCCGAGCCGCTGCCGAAAAATCTCATGGAAGCGATCGATGCGCTCGCCGCGAGCCGGTGCTTCCGCGATGGCTTCGGCGATGCGTTCGTCGACTATTTCATCGCCATCAAGCGAGCCGAGATCGAGCGCGCGGGCGCGAGCGCGAGCGACCCGCCCGATCAGGTGACGGTGTGGGAGCACCGGGAATATTTCGACCTGGCGTGAGCGAGCCCTGATGGCCTGATCGATCGCACCTCACTTGGACCCGTTATCGTTCGAGGCTCGCTTCGCTCGTGCCTCAGGATGACACGTTTGGCATAGTGTTCGCGGCAGGGCCCCAATCACTCCACTGAAATATGCGCCGCCTTCACCACAGCGGCCCATTTCGGCGTCTCGGCGGCGATGAAAGCCGCGAATTCCGCCGGCGTGCCCGGCCTCGGCGCGGCGCCGAGCCGGGCGAGCGCGGCCTGCATCTGCGGCGTGGCGAGGCCGGCGTTCACGGCGGCGTTGAGCCGCGTGACGACTGTGTCGGGCGTGCCGGCAGGGGCGACGACGCCGCTCCATGACACCGATACGACGCTGGGATAGCCGCTCTCGATCATGGTCGGCAGGTCGGGGAGCTCGGCGCTGCGCGTCTCGCCGGTGACCGCGAGCGCGCGCAAGCTGCCGTCGCGGATGTGCCCGACCAGCACAGAGATCGGCTCGAACGTGAGGTCGACCTGTCCGGCCAGCAGGTCGGTGATGCCGTTGGCGGCGCCCTTGTAGGGGATGTGCACGATGTCGACGCCGGCCGCGGTCTTGAACATCTCGCCGGTGAGATGGGGCAGGGCGCCGGTCGGCGCCCCGTAGTTGAGCTTGCCGGGATGCGCCTTGGCGTAGCCGATGAGGTCTTGCACCGAATGCACCGGCAGCTTCGGCGACACCACGATCGCAAACGGCACGCTCGAGATCATCGCGACCGGCAGGAAGCTCCTGATCGGGTCATAGCCAATGCTGCCGTACAAGGCCGGCGCGGCGGCGAGCGTGGTCGACGAGCCGAACAGCAGCGTGTAGCCGTCGGACGCCGCAGCGGCCGCACCGCGCGAGCCGATCGTGCCGCCGGCGCCCGGCCGGTTGTCGACGATCACGGTGCCAAAGCTGTCCGTGAGTTGTTGCGCGACGAGGCGTCCCATCACGTCGACCGGGCCGCCCGGCGGAAACGGGACGATCAGCTTGATCGGGCGGCTCGGATAGGGCTGGGCATTCGTTGCATGGCCCGCCAGCGCGCTCGCGAGCGCGACGACGGCGGCAAGGATGACGCGTGACGGCATCGCTCGGGACTATTCCGGTTTGAGGTTGGACAGCTTCGCCATCGCGGTCCATTTCGGATTCTCGGCCGTCATGAAGGCGGCGAAGTCCTGCGGCGTGCCGGGGCGCGCCTGCGAGGCGAGCGCCTTGAGACGCTCCTGAATCGCGGGGGACTGCAGGCCAGCATTGATGGCGGCGTTGAGCTTGCCGATGATGTCGGCCGGCGTGCCGACGGGCGCCAGCACGCCGATCCACGACTCGGCGACGAAATCCGGCACGCCGCTCTCGATCATGGTCGGCACGGCCGGCAGCTCCGGCAGCCGCTCGCGCGTCGCGACGCCGAGCGGGCGAATGCTGCCATCGCGCAGGTGCGCCAAGGTCACCGAGGTGGTCTCGAACGCGAGGTCGATCTGGCCGCCCAACAGGTCGGTGATGACCGTCGCGGCGCCCTTGTAGGGGACGATGACGATGTCGGTCGCGGTCGCGTCCTTGAACCAGACGGCGATCATGTGCGGCGGGGCGCCGTTGGGGACGCCGGCATTGAGCTTGCCGGGATGCGCCTTCGCGTCGGCAATGACGTCCCGCACCGTCTGCGCGGCCGTTTTTGGCCCGGTCACCATCACGTAGGGCGTGCTCGAGAACGCGGCGACGGCGACGAAGGCCGCCGCAGGGTCGTAGCCGATATTGTGGTAGAGCGTCGGGCCGATCGCGTTGGTGGCGGCGCTGCCGATCAGCAGGGTGTAGCCGTCGGGATCGGCACGGGCGACCTCGCGAGCGCCGAGCGTGCTGCCGCCGCCCGGCCGGTTGTCGACAATGGTCTGGCCGAGCGTCGCCGTCAGGCATTGGCCGATCAGGCGGCCCATCACGTCGGCGGGCCCGCCCGGCGGAAACGGAACGATCAGGCGGATCGGACGGCTGGGAAAAGGCTCCGCTCCGCTCTGACCTGTCGCGGTGAACGCGCAAGCCAGTCCCAGCAGCGCGACCAGGGCCGAACGCATTCGCGCGGCCGGACGCGCTACTCGGGCCTGATGTTCGACAGCTTCGCCATCGCGGTCCATTTCGGGCGCTCCTCGGCGATGAAGGCGGCGAACTCCTGCGGCGTGCCGGGTCGTGTCTGGGCGGCCATCGTCTTGAGCCGCGCCTGGATGTCGGCGGACTTCACGCCGGCGTTGATTGCGGCATTGAGCTTGTTGACGATTTCGGCCGGCGTGCCGGCGGGCGCCATGACGCCGCACCAGGAGTCGGCGACGAAATCCGCCAACCCGCTTTCGATCATGGTGGGCACGTCGGGCAGATCGGGCAGGCGTGCCCGCATGGCGACGCCGAGCGGACGGACGCTGCCGTCGCGCAGGTGCGAGAGCGTGATCGAGGCGCTCTCGAAGCCGAGATCGATCTGGCCGCCGATCAGGTCATTGAACACCGCCGGGGCCCCCTTGTAGGGCACGACCAGGATATCGGTCGCGGTCACGTCCTTGAACCAGGCCGCGATCATGTGCGGCGGTGCCCCGACCGGCACGCCGACGCTCAATTTCCCCGGATGTGCCTTGGCGTCGGCGATCACGTCCTTGACGGTGCGGTCGGACGTCCTCGGCCCCGCGATCATCACGTAGGGCACGGTGGAAAAGAATGCGACCGGCGAAAAGCTCGTCGCCGGGTCGTAGCCGATGTCCTTGAACAGGGCCGGCCCGATCGCGAGCGTCGCGGCGCTGCCGAGGAGCAGCGTGTAGCCGTCGGGCTCGGCGCGCGCCACGTCGCGCCCCGCGAGCGTGCTGCCGGCGCCCGGCCGGTTATCGACGATCACCTGCTGGCCGATCGAGCCGGAGAGCGACTGCGCCACCAGGCGGGCCATGACATCGAGCGCCCCGCCGGCCGGGTAGGGCACGATCAGGCGGATCGTCCGGGTGGGAAACGGCTCCGCATGGGCGGCGCTGAGCACCACGATCATCGCAAGGGCGGCCGCGATCCGTCGCATCGGGGGCTCCGAAGGATTGGGGTCCGACGAAGCCAAGCTTATCGCGGTGGGCCGGCCGTTGTCAGTGCTGCCAATGACACCACCGAAACCGGCGGGCCGGCACGCGGGAGGAGGCGCGCCGGCACCCGGGGGCTGCCGGATCCGACCATGTGACGAACCCCGGATCGCCGCCGCCCGGCCTTGCGGGAGGGGGCAGGGGCGGGGTAGACCCCCGGGATGCCTCGGATCGCCCTCTATGCCGGGTCGTTCGACCCGGTCACCAACGGTCATATCGACGTGGTACGCCAGGCGGTGCGGCTCGCCGACCGGCTGGTGCTCGCCATCGGCGTGCATCCCGGCAAGGCGCCGCTGTTTTCGGCCGAGGAGCGCGTCGCGATGCTGCAGGAGACCTGCGGGCCGGTCGCCAAGGACGCCGGCTGCGCGATCGATTGCGTGACCTTCGACGACCTCGCCGTGACCGCGGCGCGGCGGGCCGGCGCGAGCGTGCTGATCCGCGGCCTGCGCGACGGCACGGATCTCGATTACGAGATGCAGATGGCCGGCATGAATGCCAGCATGGCGCCGGAGGTGCAGACGGTCTTTTTGCCGGCCTCCCCGCTGGTGCGCCCGATCACCGCCACTTTGGTGCGTCAGATCGCCGGCATGGGCGGCGACGTCTCGGCCTTCGTGCCTGCCGCGGTCGCGGCACGGCTCGCCAACAAGCGCGGCGCCAAATCGCGCGCCTGAGCGTTATACCTTACGATCCAACAGGAGCCATCATGATCCGTGTCCTCGCCGTCATTGCCGCATTGATCTGCGCCGTGCCCGCGCTCGCCCAGGCCCAGATGCAGCCCAAGCTGCCCGCCGGCCTCGACCCCGAAAACACGATCCTGATCGACACCACCAAGGGCCGCATCGTCATCAAGCTGCGGTCGGATCTCGCGCCCAAGCACGCCGAGCGGATCAAGCAGCTCGCGCGCGACAAGTTCTACGACGGCGTGCCGTTCCACCGCGTGATCGATGGCTTCATGGCGCAGACCGGGGACGGGCAGAATTACAACGGCACCGGCGGCTCCAAATACCCCAACCTCCCGGCCGAGTTCTCCAATGTGCCGTTCAAGCGCGGCATCGTCGGCATGGCGCGGCGCGGCGGCGACAACAATTCGGCCAACAGCCAGTTCTTCATCATGTATGGCGAGACGCCGAGCCTGAACGGCCAGTACACCGTGATCGGCGAGGTCGCCTCCGGGATGAACGTGGTCGACAAGCTCAACAAGGGCGAGCCGGTGCCGAACCCGGACAAGATGCTCCACGTCCAGGTGGCGGCCGACGTGAAGCAATAGGAGGAGCGATGCGGCTCGGGCGCTATGCGATGCTCGGCGGCGCCGTCGGCGCCGCACTGGGCGCGCTTGTGCCGAGCGCCGAGGCCCAGCAGGGCGGCATCATCTGCAGCGTCCTCGATCCGAGGCCCTGCGCGCCCACGGTCTGCCCGTTGGATGGCGAGCCCTGCCAGCCGCAATACCCGTTTCCGCTCGGCGAGAACCTGCAACTGACCATCAAGAGCGCCGACTCGCACGCGGGCGAGAAAGTCGATCCCGAGCATAAGATCGATACGATCCACGACCTGTTCGTGGCGCTGCGCGCCTGCTGGCGGCCGCCGGACGAGGGCGAGGCGCACGAGGGTACGCAGATGGCGGTGCGCTTCGCGTTCAAGCGCACCGGCGAGATCATCGGACAGCCGCGCGTCACCTACACCACGCCGGGCATCGACGGCGACACCCGCAAGCTCTATCGCGACGCCATCACGCACGCGCTCGACCGCTGCACGCCGATGCCGTTCAGCAAGGGCATGGGCGGCGCGATCGCGGGCCGCCCGATCGCCATCCGCTACGTCGAGAACCGCAAGCAGGCGCAGGAGCATCAGCCGTGACCGCCGCCGCCGCACGATGCCTTGCGTTCGCGACCGTCGCGGCCGTCGGGATCGGCTGGTCGGCGGCAAGCGCCGGAGATGCGGTGCGCGACGATCTGCAACGGGTGCAGGACGCGCCCGCACCCAAGCCGGCGCCGACGAAACGCATGCCGCAGCTCAACACGCTGCGCGACGTCGGGCTGGCGCTCGAGATCTGCTGGGAGGCGAACGAGCCGCCGCTCGCGCAGGCGCGGCCCGGCATGAACGTGACAGTGATGCTGACTTTCAACAAGAAGGGCGAAATCCTGGGCGAGCCGCGTTTCACCTTTGTGACGCCGGAGGCCTCGCAGGAGACGAGGGCGCTCTATGAGCAGGCCGTGGTCGCGGCGATCAATGCCTGCACGCCGCTGCCGATCACGGAGGCGCTCGGCAACGCCCTCGCGGGCACTCCCAAAGTCATGCCGTTCATCGATCGGCGCAATCAGAAAGGAATTTGATCCATGAGCGAAACGAGCGACAACACGCTGATCCTCGACACCACACAGGGTGAGGTCGTCATCGAGATGCGGCCCGATCTCGCGCCCGGCCACGTGGCGCGCATCAAGGAGCTGGTGCGCGACGGCTTCTACGACGGCGTCGTGTTTCACCGCGTGATCGACGGCTTCATGGCGCAGACCGGCTGCCCGCACGGCACCGGGACGGGCGGCTCCGGGCAGAAGCTCAAGGCCGAGTTCAACCGCGAGCCGCACGTGCGCGGCACCGTCTCGATGGCGCGGGCGCAGAGCCCGGACTCGGGCGACAGCCAGTTCTTCATCTGCTTCGACGACGCCACCTTCCTCGACGGCAAGTACACCGTCTGGGGCAAGGTGACCTCGGGCATGGAGAACGTCGA
>Ga0126371_10006043_pt1 | contig 10754 bp, 12 predicted proteins | sample PanSoiMetaPlot_4_FD_110145 | JGI IMG/M metagenome (GOLD analysis project Ga0126371, IMG submission 110145) | Tropical forest soil microbial communities from Panama - MetaG Plot_4 | ecosystem: Environmental > Terrestrial > Soil > Tropical forest > Bulk soil | place: Panama | collected 2016-02-17
AATGCCTCGACCGTCCCATCGACCAGCACCACGTCCCGAGTAGGCCCGAACCCCAGGCGAATGGCGCGGGCCGCGCGCAGATTCCGTCCCATCCGGCTGGCCTCCGGCGTCGCGATCGTGATCGTCGTGCCGTCCCAGACGAACGACAGCGGCAAAAGGTAGGCATTTCCCTCACTGTCGGCCGAGGCCACCCACGCGTCCACATCGTTTGTGAGGTGAGCAAGCGTGTCACTCTTGCGCTGTTGCAAGGACCGGGGCGGTTCGGCTGCCACGGCTTCACACTAAGCTGCCGGCCGTAGACCCGAACCTATTCTCCTCATTGGAGTCCTGGATGACGTCGACCGCCCTGCTGGTCATGGATGTGCAGGAGAGCATCGTAGAGCGCTTCAGCGATAGCGACGCCTATCTGTCCGGACTGGCCGCGGCCGTGGAGGTAGGCCGTCGCGCGGGCGTTATGGTCATCTACGTCACCGTGGCGTTCCGCTCTGGGTATCCGGAGGTGAGTGACCGGAACCGGAGCTTCGCGGCAATAGCCGGATCAGGCAGGTTCACGGATGGGGACGCTGGCATGCAGGTTCATCCAGCTGTCGCGCCAGAACCCAATGATGTCATGGTGACCAAGCGGCGGGTATCCGCTTTCGCTGGCAGCGACCTGGACGTGGTGCTGCGCGCTCGCGGTATCAGTCGGCTCGTGCTGACCGGGATCGCAACCAGCGGCGTCGTCCTATCCACGCTGCGCCAGGCAGCAGATCTGGACTACCAGATCACCGTCCTGGCGGACGGATGCCTCGATGCCGATGACGAGGTTCACAACGTGCTGCTGAACAAGGTCTTTGTCCGGCAGGCTGATGTTATGACCATTGCCGACTGGTCCGCGGGGCTGCCGACCTAGTACTCAGTATCACTAGCGCATACTTTAAGTAGCGGCCCGCTTACAGGCTGCGATCGCGCGAAGAAAAGTGGAGAAGACGGATGGGTTCTGCAGGCGTCTCTAGTGGTTCGGCCAACAGGCGGACTTTGGCTCTCATATTGGCCATCATCGGAGTCCTGGCAATCATTGCCGGATTCCTGTACGTGGCCGGCGCCGCCAATTCGCTGCACTTCATGGTCGGCAGCGTGCACCATGGGCATCACCTCACCCGGGCGGCTGTTTCGTTCGTGGTCGGTGTCCTGCTTCTCGTCGGGGCATTCTTCACCGCCAGGCGGCGCTGAGGATTTGACTGTCACCCGGCTCGTGACGATCGATGACGCCGCGCAGCTTGCTGACCTCGTCACCCTTAATCGCGAGTTTCTGGCGCCCTGGGAGCCGATGCGCCCAGATGACTACTTCACCCGGCATGGACAGCAAGCGATCATCTCCGATGCCCTCGGCCGGTGCGAGGCAGGCACTACGCTCCCACACGTCATCCTCGGGGCCGCAGGCGAGATCGTCGGTCGGATCACCCTGAATGGCATTGTTCGCGGACCATTCCAGTCCTGCAGCGTCGGGTACTGGGTCAGCGCCGAGAGTAACGGCCAGGGCCGCGCCACCGCCGCACTTGGCCACATCGTCGCGATCGCATTCGGGGGGCTCGGCCTGCACCGGATCCAGGCCGAGACCCTTGAGCACAACCTCAAGTCGCAGCGCGTCCTGGAGCGCAATGGATTTGTCCGCATCGGCCTAGCCCCGCGGTACCTGTGCATCGCCGGACGCTGGCAGGATCACCTCATTTACCAGGTCATCAACACGAGTTACGAAGAGCCACGGGCCGCGAATGGTTCTGATCAGTAGTGCGCCACGGCCTCCCTCTCTTGCACGCCAGTGGCGGCTAGCAACGAGTCGGTGTACTGGCGGATCGTCACCCACTCCCACAATGCGAGGGCGAAGTTAACTCCGATCACCACGCCGACCTCCCACTGAGCCGGGGAATAGGCAGGCGTGCGGGGACTGGGCAGCTGCGCGAACAGGATCTGCTTGTAGTAGACCGCGAAGAATGCGCCGATGTAGATCGCCACGATCGTCAGCCAGTTCACGTACTGGGCCCACGGTCGAGCGGCCTGCTTTTCTGGTGTTGTAGAGCCTTTGCAGCAGGCGCCGCGGACCGACGTCCAGGTAGCGGTAGGCAACTATCCACCACAGCAGCACGTAGTAGCGGAACCATGACAGCGCCAGCACCGCGAACGCGATGTGGATGCCGTATTCGAAGAAGTTGCGTATCGCTACCCATCTGCCGATGAACCTGCCGAACGTCTGCGGGTTCCTGTTGAGATAGGCAGCTATCGGCAGGGCTGAGGTGACCAGCAGGCATCGCCCGCCCCAGTAGTAGAGCGGGCTCTTGTGCGCGATCGCCAGCGGGCCGATGACGAACAGGTCGGCGCTAACCACCACGATGTGGACGGTGAACAACCGGATCGCGATCTTGTTGGCGAATAACGGGTTCAGCAATTCCGACGGCTTGCGAAAGCCCTGGTATATCTGGCGCGCGCCGACGAAGACCCCGCCGGCAAGCAGTATGGAGTAGACAATCGTGATGATGTACTTCACGATCATGGCTGCGACCGCGCCATGCCTGGTCCGCGTGGATGCGTCAGGCTGAAGATGAGCGCCTTGATGATCACGATCGGATGACCCAGGATCGCTGACAGCTTGCCGCGCAGCGAGTTGTAGTCGTCGCCGATGCCCAACTGCGTCAGCGGAGTATTCAGGTCGAAGTAGACCTTCTCATTGGTCATCGAATCGCCGTCGAACTCGAAGATCAGGCACATCTGGAAGTCGACCTTCCGCCCTGTGGGCGGCAGGCCGCGCCAAGGTCCGAGGTGCGTGCCTACGAACCGCCCCTCTACGACCACCGCTCCGGTCGTGGGCGACACTCGGGTGGGCTCGAAGACGAAGTCGGGGAAGGCCGTGTGGTTCTGCGACAGGAATTCATGCACCCGGTCCGCACCGTCGTAAAGCTCGCCGTCGGCGACCAGATGGTACTGGGGCCTGCTGAACACGCCGACGCACGCAGGAAAGTCGTAGGCATTCTCCAGCCGCATGTGCTCGTTAACCATGGAGACGCGCTTGTCGTCGAGCGTCTGGCTGGTGGTCACTTCGCGGCCTTCGCATTCCAGATCGCGAACGCGTTCGGGAGCTGCGCCACCGTCGGCGCCAGGTCCGGGCAGTGCCGCACCAGAACCGAGCTCATGGTGTTGTCCGAGATCCACGTCATGCCTTCTTGTGTGTAGACCTCCTCGGTGAAGTAGTCCGTGAAGAAGCGATCGCTGTTGAGCCGCCGGGAGGCCATCAAGATAAATATTCGGAACGCGGTGTCGCTGAATGCGAAGCCCTCTGGAAAGTCCTCGGCCATGATGCCGGGAAGGAGGTCAAGGTCCTGAATCTTGCCGTCGTACACCTCGTCCAGTTCCTTCGCCCAGACCTTGTTGGTAGTAACTTCCTCGAAAGACTTAGGAACGGGCAGATGTAGCAGGCGGCGGAAGTCGCAATAACGCGGGACGCCGAGTTCGCGACAACGCACTATGTCCAGAGCCGCCATGTCCATGTACGCACCGTTGTCGGGCCGCTTGAACATGTGCAGGCCCTTCGGATAGTTGTGCAGGGTGACTAGGCCAGGGTTCGTGGTGCCGAAGGTGTAGATAATGTCGGCCAGATTCTGGCCACGCAGGATCGGGACTGCTTGCGGTCCGGTCAGATCGCTGAATGACTGTTGTCCCAGTGTGGGCGTGCCGTCGCGGGCTGAGCGGAAGTCGAAGACGTCCGGAATAAGCGGATGCATTCGGTAGACGGCCACGAACTCTTCGGTCAGCGCGTACGGGACGCCATAGTCCTCGGTGTCGGTGCCGGGGATGCCACGCAATGTCTCGTTCTTTGAGATCGCGGCGAAGAACTTGTGCAGCTTCGGGCCGCCTAGTCCCCACCAATTCGCATAGAGCCCTTCGACGGCCGTCGGGTGGCCGGCGACCGCAGGCGTCCACTCCACAGTGTGTATCTTGGCGATCAGCGCGCAGGTTACCAACCGCGCCTTCTGGAAGAGCGTCTCGTCGTCGAAGTCGGGGTGTGCGGCGGCGAGCGTAGCGGCAATGCTGTTGTGCTCCCTGGAGAACAGCGTTTGCAACATGCCCAAGCCCAGCCAGAATCCTGGCACCAGCGTCGGATCCTGCTGCGGATCAGGCGGGATGGGCGGCATGCCGTCGACTAGTCGAAGCCGTCCACCTGCGCCTTCGCGTATCCACCGCAACTGTTCGATGTCGTTGCCGTAAACCGACGACGCGTCCCACCAGTGCGTGTTCACGTTCAGGTGCGTCGGCGGGTTGGTCGAGTCCTTGGGCGAGGTGGGGTCGGGTGGTACGCGCATGACCACGACTGGAGGGGTTGGCCAGTCGTCGCCCTCGATTGCCGGCAGGACCCACGGGTTGTCCTTCGGGCTTGTTCCGTGGCGGACCCAGTCGTGAATCATGAACTGGATCCAGGCCGCGATCAGCGCGTTCCCCGCTGTGGCCGGGTTGAGGGCATCGCGAGTCATGAGCTTGAGGCTGATCTCCCGCGGGTTGGGCACCATCATCCGGTCCTGGTCGGGCCAGGTGTAGCTCAGCGGTACGTTGCGCCCGAAGCGCGTGTTAGCCATCCCCATCTCGGCATGCTCGAGATCGTTCCAGCTGCCGTCTGCGGTGCGCGCGGTCAGGTACGACTCGTCATACGGAGGCGGTTGGACAGGATCAACTGACGGTAAGCGCGAGGTGTCAAAGAGGTTCTCGCGTCGCAAGGTGTCACGTAGGCCAATGAGCTCAGCCAGACCAAGCACCTCTGGCAGTTTGTACCAGGGATGTTTGATAGCGACCTTGCCCGTGATCCTGTCGTACAGCCGCTTTAACCAGCCGGGCCGATAGGCCTGATCAGACGTACTGACAGTCTTGGGAGGTGCAGCGCTTGACGTCATTGCTGCGCCTCCATCCGGCGTCGTTCCGACGTCGTGACCCGCATTAGCGCCTCCTAGCCTGCGCCCGTCTGCGTCGCAGCCGCATCGCTGATGTGCCTGACCGCGCGCATCCGGTCTTGATTTCGGCGCCAGTGCGCCGTCAATATCGCCGACATTTATTCATGCAGAGGCGCGCCGAACGGCAGAATGCAATCCCCCACACAAATTTGAAGTTACACGTAACTCTGGTCGGGACAAGAGGGCAGTTTGGCCCGCTCCAGGATGAAGGAACTGTCGGGTGACCAATTCTCAGAACCCGACAGTCCGATGGCCTTGGCTAGCGGACGCTGACCTGGTCAGCGCTTCGCGTGTTGATCACGCGGCTGGGGTCGATGCCCATTGCCTCTGTCCTGATACAGCCGCTCCCGATCCAGTCCAGCTGGCCAGGCGCGTGTGCGTCGGTGTCGATGGCAAACAGGCAGCCCATGTCTGCAGCAATCCGCAGCAGCCGATCGGGCGGGTCCTGGCGCTCGGGCCGGCAGTTAATCTCAACGGCGACACCGTGCTCGATGCAGGCCCCGAACACCCGCTCCGGGTCGAATTCCGACTCGGGTCTACCCCGGCCGGCGACCATCCGGCCCGTGCAGTGTCCGAGGACGTCTACGTGCGGGTTGGACACCGCCGCAATCATGCGGGCGGTCATCTCGCGGCCCGGCATCCGGAGCTTGGAGTGGACGCTGGCCACCACGACATCTAGTCGGGCCAGCAGATCCTCGCGCTGATCCAGGCTGCCGTCTTCAAGGATGTCTACTTCTATGCCCGTCAGGATGCGGAAGGGCGCGAAATCAGCGTTCAGATGTCCGATCAGCTCGATCTGTTCTTCTAGCCGTTCGACGGACAGCCCGTTCGCAACGGTCAGCCTCGGCGAGTGGTCGGTAAGCGCCATCCACTCATGGCCGAGGTCGCGGGCGGCGTCGGCCATCTCCGCAGGCGGGCTGCCTCCGTCAGACCACGTTGAATGCGCGTGACAGTCACCACGCAACGCCTCGCGCATGAGGCTGGCCGGCGAACTCTCCGCAGCGTCCAGCAATCGCGTGAGGTATTCCGGCTGCTGGCCAGAGACCGCCTGAGTGATGACCTCGGCCGTGGCCGGGCCAATCCCAGCGAGGGATTGCAGATCGCCATGTCGCGCCAGCCGTACGAGCTCCACATCGGGCAGCCCGTTAACGACCTCGGCAGCACGCCTAAATGCCCGGACGCGGTAGGTCGGAGCCCCAGAACGCTCCAATTCGAAGGCGATCTGCCGTAGCGCGCGCGCAGGATCCATTCCGCTAACTCGGCGGCCGAGCGGCGCGGCGCTGCTCGATCGCCTTGCGATGGTCATAAAGCTCGACCGGAGCGGGCTCGCCGCGAAGCTCGCCGACGAGCACGGCTATGGCGCGCATGATGTCTGCCGTCGCCGCGCGCAGCGTGGCCGCCGTCAGCGATTGCCCCTGGTAGCTGCTGAGATCTACCGGCTCACCTGCGATGACCTTCATCGTTTTGCGCGGAAGAGGGTGGAAGCCGGGCTTGAGCGTTCCGGCCAGGCCTCCCTTCTCGCCCTTCCGATACGGCAGCAGCTCGTGTGCTCCCCATGACGCGAGCGGAAGCACCGGGGTGCCGGCGGCCAGCGCCAGCCGCGCTGCGCCGGTCTGCCCTGTCATGGGCCACAGATCGGGATCACGGGTACAGGTGCCTTCGGGATAGACCACAACGCACTGACCGGCCTTGAGCGCATCCTCCGCTGGCTTCAAGGCCGCCGCTGCACCGCCGTCGCGATCTACGGGGATCTGTCCGGTGCCCCGCACGACCCGGCCAACGAACCCATGGCTGAACAGCGCCGACTTCGCCAGGAACACTGGATAGTGACCGCAGGCCCACAGGTAGTAGCAGAGCGCGAGCGGATCCGCCTCGGAGATGTGGTTGGCTGCGACGACCAGTCCTCCGGTTCGGGGGACGAGCTCCGTTCCGCGCCAGTCGCGGCTGGCGATCGCGCGCGACAGCGGCGGCACCACCGCGATCGTGAACCCCCGCCAGCCCCGGGAGTATCGATAGCTCATGAGGACATCTTGCCTCGCGGACCGTCGCAGCGCGCGCCGCCAGCCAGGTGTTCTTCCTACGGGTGCGCTGCCCAGTGGCGGCGCAGCGCCGCGGTGAGCTCAGTGGCCCGTTCGTCGGGGAAGAACAGCCTGGCTCCGTCGATCTCGACGACCTCAGTGGCGCCAGGGATCGTGTCGCGCAGCCAGTATGCCCACTTGCGGCGGAAGAAGATGTCGCCGGTCCCCCACACGATGAGCGTCGGGACCCGCAGGCTGCTTAGCGCAGGCTCGATCGCTAGCAGGTCGCGGGCGCGCAGCTCGGTCAGGAATCGCTGATTCTGCCGGGCCGAGTCAACGGTAGCGAGCGGCTTGAGCCAGACGCGAGCTATGTCCTCGGGCAGCTTAGTGACGTCCTGGTACCCGCTTCCGTAGACCATCCGCCGACCGCGCTTGACGTTGCGGACCAGCCACGGCGCGGTGCGGGCGAGCAGACCGGTGTGAGCGAGCCAGACTGATGGCAGCAGCGCCTTGGGCGGCATGTTGTTATGCGCTTCGCAGTTCGTCAGCGTCAGACTGTGCAGCCTCTCGGTGTGGCCAGCCGCGAACGCCTGCGAAATCGCGCCTCCCGTATCGTTGCCGACTAGGTCGATGTCCGTCAGCTCGAGTGCGTCCACGCAGTCGGCCAGGAAGCGAGCAAGCCCAGGCAACGAGAGGTCCTGGCCGGCCGCTGCGGGAGTGCCGCCGTGCATCGGCAGATCGAAAGCCACACATCGGCGCTCGCCAGCCAGTTGCTCGATCACGTGTCGCCACAGGTAGCTGCTCGTCCCGATCCCGTGGACGAACAGCACCGGGCGATCAGTCCCGCCGGTGTCGATGTAGCTGACCGGGCCGGACCGAGTCGTTACCTCGCTGCGATGCTCGTCGAGAAGTTCCATCGTGGTGCTCATCGGTTCCCCTTTCCCGCTGGTCGACTGCCGGGTACAGTCACAAAGACCGACCGCCGGTCTAACTCTTACAGACCGACAGTCGGTATGTCAATTTTCACCAGGAGACCGATGAACAAGAACGTCGAGCGAGGCCAGGCCACGCGCGCGCAACTCATCGAGGTTGCGACGCGGCTGTTCGCAGCCCACGGCTATGACGGCACATCGATCGAGGCGGTGCTCGCCGACTCGGGGGTCAGCCGCGGCTCGCTCTACCACCATTTCCGGAGCAAGGACGCGCTGTTCCTGGCGGCACTGGAGGATGTCGGCACCCGGACCTTCGAGCCAGTGGCAGCCGCCATGAGCGAGGCCGAGAACCCCATCGCTGCGCTGCGGATCGGCTGCCTGGCCTGGATTCGGATGGCTGGTGACCCTGTTGCCAGGCAGCTCATGCTGATCGACGCACCGGCGGTGCTGGGCTGGCAGAGATGGCGAGAGTCAGATGAGCCTGCCCTGGGGTTTATCAGGGGTGCCCTCGCCTATGCCGCGGATACGGGCCGCATTGACCAGCGACACGTCGATGTCTTCGCTCACGTCGTGCTGGCTACACTCAATGAGGTCGCGCTGATGATCGCGCAGGCGCCGGACCCCGCCGCGGCGCTTGCTGTCGGCGAGAGTGCGGTCGCTCACTTTCTCGACCGGCTGCTGGCTGGCACAGAAGCTGACCCGCCAGCCACATTCAGTGCGCGACAATCGAGGACGTGAGCGACCTAATCACCAAGCTTGTACCAATCCTGCACGTTGAGGACCCGGACGCAGAACGCCGCTTCTATGAGCGACTGGGATTGCGCACTACGTACGAAGGCCCGGAGTACCCAGGATTCATCGCGGTGGGCAATGACGCGATCGAGTTCGGGCTCAGCCGGCGCGCTGGCGCCGATCTCACGGCACCGACTGTGACCTGGCAACTGGGCGTCAGTAACGTCGACGCCGCGATAACTGCTTGTCAGGAATCAGGTTTCAGCTTCGAGGTCGTGACGGAACAGCCACGGACTGACTGGACCTATCGGGTCATCAAGGTCAGGTCTCCCGGGGGCATGGAGGTCTTGCTGGAAGAGCAACCTCCGCCCGGTTAACTCGTTCCCACCGGCGGCATCGCCGGGCTTAGCCGCGGTAGTAACGATCGGCGACAGTCAGCGCCTCGTCAAGGATGGCCAGGCCCTCCTTGGCCTCTGACTCACTGATGGTGCATGGTGGCACCACATGCAGCCGGTTGTAGTTCACGAACGGGATCAGACCGCGCGACCGGCATTCAGACACCAGCGCGCTGACCGCCTCTGACGAGCCGCCGTACGGCGCCAGCATCTCACGCGTCTTCCGGTCGGAAACCAAGTCCAGCGCCCAGAACACAGCCGTCCCGCGGACCTCGCCGATCACCGGATGCCGTTCTGCCAGATCCGACAGACCGGGGCCGAGGACCTGCGCCCCGATACGAGTCGCGTTCCCGATAATGTCCTCGTCTTTCATAACGTCAAGGGTCGCGACGATCGACGCGCAGGCGAGCGGATGCCCGGAGTAGGTCAATCCGCCGGGGAATACGCGCTCGTCGAACGTAGCCGCGATCGCGTCGGAAATGATCACACCGCCGGCCGGCACGTAGCCCGAGTTGGAGCCCTTCGCAAACGTGATGAGGTCGGGCACCATGCCGTGATCTTCGAAAGCGAACCAGCGCCCGGCGCGGCCGAATCCGCACATGACCTCGTCCGCTATGTACACGATGCCGTACTTGTCGCAGAGCGCGCGGACGCCAGCGAGATAGCCAGGCGGCGGGATGAGCACACCCGCAGTGCCGACGATCGTCTCGAGCAACACCGCGGCAAGCGTGTCCGGGCCTTCCATCTGGATGACCTGCTCGAGGTGCTGGAGCGCCCGCCGCGATTCCTGTTCAGGTGTGGTAGCCCAGAACGCCGAACGGTACAGATATGGCCCGAAGAAGTGCACGTGACCGATAGCGAACTCGTTTGGCCACCGCCGCGGGTCCCCGGTGGAGTTGATCGCCGAGCCGGTGTTGCCGTGATACGAGCGGTAGAAGCTCAGCACCTTCGTCCGGCCGGTGTGCAGCCTGGCCATCCTGATCGCGTTCTCGTTCGCGTCGGCGCCGCCGTTCGTGAAGAACACCTTCTCCATGCCCGCCGGCGCGAGCGCAGCCAGCCGCGTAGCCGCCTCTCCGCGTGCCTCGTTGGCGTACTGGGGCGCGATAGTAGTGAGCTTCGCGGCCTGCGCCTCGATCGCCGCAATCACTTTGGGATGCTGGTGCCCGATGTTCGCGTTGACCAGCTGGCTGGAGAAGTCCAGGTACCGATTGCCGTCGTAGTCCCAGAAGTACGAGCCCTCGGCGGCAGCCACAGGCAGCGGCTTGAGTGCCTTCTGCGCGGACCAGGAGTGGAACACGTGCGCCCGGTCCATCGCGAACACTTCTGCACCGCGCTGCGGGTCGGCCTGATAGTCGCTCTTCACCACATATCTTCCTGACGACGGCTCATCTAGCTGCGAAAAAGCCTAGCATCGGGCGATCCGCACCCCGCTTTACACAGCGTCGCCGACCGACGAGCACGCCTTACAGACCGTCTGGCGCCTCAGTCCGCCTTGCCGGCCCGGAACAACTCGGCTATGCGCTCGCGTGGCAGCGCGGGGCTCCGGTGCCCGTCCCTGCCGATCATCTCCTCGCCAGCGACCAGTGCATTGACGACCGCTTCCTCAGTGGCCTGCACGACGGCCTCGTAGAACGGATCGAGGCTCCCCCACGGGATGAACTTCAGCTCGTCGTAGGGACGTGGTCCGCCTGCTCGAGGCAGAAA
>Ga0126371_10006044_pt1 | contig 10754 bp, 8 predicted proteins | sample PanSoiMetaPlot_4_FD_110145 | JGI IMG/M metagenome (GOLD analysis project Ga0126371, IMG submission 110145) | Tropical forest soil microbial communities from Panama - MetaG Plot_4 | ecosystem: Environmental > Terrestrial > Soil > Tropical forest > Bulk soil | place: Panama | collected 2016-02-17
CCGGACACCAGTTGACGATGTACTTGCCGCGATAAATCAGGCCCTGCTCATACAGCCGGACGAAGACCTCGCGCACCGCATGCGAGAGGTTGTCGTCCATGGTGAAGTAGAGGCGGTCCCAGTCGACTGACGCCCCCAGCCGCATCATCTGGTCAAGGATCGCCCCGCCGTATTGCTTCTTCCACTCCCACACCCGCTCGATGAAAGCCTCGCGGCCGAGCTCCTGGCGCGACTTGCCCTGCGTGCGCAGCTGGCGCTCCACCATCATCTGGGTGGCGATGCCCGCATGATCCGTGCCCGGAAGCCACAGGGCCAGGTCGCCGCGCATGCGATGCCAGCGCACGACGATGTCCATCTGCGTCTGGTTGAGCATGTGCCCCATGTGCAAGCGTCCGGTCACATTTGGCGGCGGCAGCAGCAGCGTGAAGACCGGCGGTACCCGCCCGGCAGGCGGGGTCTGAGCGTGAAACAGTTCTTCCTGTTTCCAGTACTCGGCCCAGCGCATCTCAATCGCGCCCGGCTCGTACGCCTTGGGAAGGTCGTGCGGCATGCGTCGTGGATGTTCCCGAGCTCAGCCACCGGTGTACAGGGGATGTCCTGAGCCGAAGGTTAAGCATTGATATTAAAGGGCGGCGGAAAGAGGGGTCAAACCGGACGGGGGGTGGTGTATACAGACGGCAAAATGCTCCCTCCCCTGGGGTTCTTTCGGAGTGAAGGCTTGGCGGGAGGCCAATTCTCGGCTGGAGTCTGCTCTAAAAACAAGTGGCCAGCTCAATGAGAGGTTGGCCTCTCTTGCATATCCTGCTAGACCCGGGAGGACGAATTCTATTTCCTTCCTACCTGATTTCTAGCTTGAAGGTACCGGTCTTTACAACTTTATCTATGCGCAGATAAGAGACGCGAAGTTGCTGGAGACCAGATTTCTTAGCCATAAATTCGAAAATTTGTACTTCGGGCAGGCCTAGTTTATGGCGTTGCTCTGATGAACGTTCAAAGCGCGTTGGAGCTGTTTGGGCAAGCCCGGACGGAACATCGGCCCGCCACACATACCCGAGAGAGGGTTGTACGCTCAGTCGTAGGGTGATCTTATCCCCTACCTTCACCACATGAACTTGATCCATGTCCGCTTCGACAAAAGTGTGATGACTCGGCCCATCGCGAGCGCAAGCAATGTCGAGGATGATAAACAACAGAAACAGTGCTCCCACTGTCACCGCAGATCTACTATTGAGATAGATAGAGCACATGCAATGCGCTGCCAGCTACTCTTTCGCCGTCTCCTTGGTAGCGTTCGTAATTATGTTCCGAATTGATGGCGAAAGCACGTAGTCCTTTGGCCATGCTTCCGCCCATGCGGCTCCTAAGCCTACGCTGTTACTGCCATATTTCACGATTGCGAATCCGTTCTGTCCCCACCCTGGCCCCCATGAGTTCTTAATTATCCAACCGTTCCTGTTCCATCCAACAAGGACGATTGCGTGATTCGGATATCCCGAATCCTTTTCTGAAAACACGCTTTGCGCATCATGTTGTTCGGCGCCGAACAGAACAAACGCTGGTGTTGCGTTAATACCAACCGCAAGCGGGCCGTGCTGACACATTGCTGATTTCAACTCGCTATCCGAGGGGATTAGGTCCTCCGCATTTCGGACAGCTTGGGAGACATATCCTGTTTGGACGACTCGGAATTCGACATTAATAGGTGTTCTACAAGGTGAATCCTTGCCGTCATATTTGTAGTTAATCCCACTCTCTATACCAGGTCTCCAAAGAAAATCAAATGCCCACCAACCGCCCTCGCAACTGCCTGCGCTGGAGCAACTGATTAGCTCTTGCTCGGACGCGTTGATGTTTTCCTTTCTCAAGGCTAAGTACGAACTCTCCACCACAGCGTTTGTTGCAAACGCCCAGCATGATCCACATTCCACAGGGTTGTTGTTACTATCAACATTTTGATCCTTAATAGGACTGACTAAGCCGAGAGTTCGAAAATCGACTACTTCAGCCTCCGCATCGCAAAAAGCCGGATGATTGATAGCAGCTCTCAATACGGGGTTGGCAGCAGAAGTGCTCGCTCCAGCGGCCAGCCTCTTCGACGATAAGTTCGTTTTTCGGACTATGTTAGGGAGGTCCTCGGGGACCCGAAGACCTGTGATTTGTACCATGTCTTTGCGGGAGCTATAGTCCTTGCGCACTGCATCGCCAGGTTGAATTGGCGCTTGCTTAGGAGGTGCAGCTTGCTTTGCACAACCCAGAAACACTCCGAAACATAGAAGCAATGTTATCGCGAGCGATTTGTGATACATGGTTCTCTCCCTTTTCACACATGCGTCAGCCGTATTCGGACATGGGTCAACCTGTTTTTAGGGTGTTATCATCGACTTCTCGAAACTGCATCCAGTCTCCTTTCGAGCTGTCGCTGTAAGCACCGAATAGCACGACGACAATTCGCTCAAGTACGAAGTGGAAATTGTGATAGCCTCGACATACTCTCAACTTCCTCACTACTTCGGCGTATCGTCCTTACCTACCTTTGCAGATGAGACAGCTGTCTCAATCGGTCCAAATGGAATCTGCCTGCCAGCCGACAAACCGATCGTTGACGTGTAGGGTCGAAGCTCTCCCGCCACATAAAACTGTGCTGTAGATGTTAAGTGCAGGACTGTATCGCCTTTCCATTGGGCATTGAATCCGACACCCAAATCGCCAGTTCCAAGTGCACCGAGTGGACCATTGTATTTCGCCTTTAATTCCAGCGCATCATCGTGAGAGAACTCCAGGTCTGCGCTCATTCCAGTAATCCTTAACGCACGCACGCTGACGTAGCGCGTGCCGCTCCGAAGATCTATCTTTACTGGATTGTTGGAATCGAGGGCCTTAATCGCCTGATCGAAGGGTCCTTCGACGACTTGGTCCCATTGGGCAGCATCCACAGTGACCGTAGTTTTACGCGCTTTCCCAAAATCGGCGTTGAAGTTGGCACCAACCGGCACCACAGACGTCTGGAGGGCGACCGTTGGGGACACCTTTGTCGTTGTAGTACTTGTTCCTGCACAGTTGAAAGATGTACCGTCCTTGATAAAGACATTCGGATTTGAGTCAATATTACTCGGCAGCCAACGCACGTAGTAGCCTGCGTTATTCGCATCTCCTTTTCGCCAGACCGATCCTGGCCCTAGGGGATTTGATGGTCCAAAGTACAATACGTCCTTCCCCAGCAAGTCGTTTCCTGCGCATTTCTTGACAACGTCTTGCCACAGCGCGCGTCCACTTTCGCTTCCATCACATCCATACAAAAGAACGACTGCAATCATTATGGCGCGCTTAAATAGCCTCATATCCGTCTCCTCCCAGTTGTAGAAGCTTGAGCTACGCTACAGCTGTGTATTCCTCAGTAAGGGTTGCGCACCGTACAGTCATTGGATGCGCCGGAATATTTATCGCAGAGCCTGGTCAAAACCTATCGACTGGACGCTTAAGATTAAGATACGGTCGTCGCGCGATATCCTGGCTGATCAACAATACAATTCTTGTCTTTTGAGAGGGGACAGGGACCCAGGTTCATGAATCTCTCCTTGGTCCGATAGACTTTCGAAACATGATCACCGGGGAACGTTTTTGGCATCGCGGCGGCTTGTCTAACCGTCCAGCTCGCGGGCGTTCCTAACAAAACGTTCAAAGCCTAATTACTTATTGCGTGCCGCCAAAGCGGAAGATGTACTCCTGCTAGTCGTTCTTACATCTGCTCCAGTCATCATAACGACAATAGCAGTACCCAGATGACATAGCATTCCCGAAATGGGAGGAGGATATCCTGTTCGATAGAGTGAGTTAAGAAGTCTTGCGCATGATCAGGGAAATCATCGTGAGAAAGAGTGGAGTGCTGCTCCAGCCCATGTGTAGTGTTCTGCGATGGTTAGAAGACGTGCCATCTGTATCGCGATTATGACACTCGTCTGGATAGTCGTCAGGGCTAGGTCTCGTCTAGAGACCACATCAATGTTTAGCTACCCTGTAATTAGGTTCACGACCCTGCCGCGGGCAGTTGACTTGCTAACGTTTTTCCTCGCAAAATCAGAACCCCATGCAAATCTTTTCACAGGAATCGCCAAGTCGTAGACTCTGGCGTAAGTATTTTCTCTCGTCCTTGCCTAGCTTCGCGGTTGCCAACATGAGAGCTGTCCGACACAAGGAAGATGCAGATGCCATATATTGCTTCACGTGAATGACTTCGGCCCTGCTGCCTGACGTTCCAAGCGCTAGTGCCGCAAATCGGCGCACGGCGTCCGACCTGGCCTCCCTGAGGATTCTCAACAAGCTTTCTGCATGGTCCCAAACTGCAGTCTCGGCAAAAATGCTCAGCACCCAAATCGTGTAGTATTCGGAGGCGTATTTACTGTTTTTTAGAATTGGATCGAGGAGGGCGGTAGCCGCCTGCTTTCTAGTTGCGTCGTCCATACTTGCGAATTTCTTGAAGAATGCTGCGACGGAATGAGCAACCGGGGCAACTCTCTCTAGGTTGTTCAATACGATTGGTATTAGCTCCGGCTTCTCGAGGGCTGAAAGACGGCCAAGGATGAATGACACCTCTCTAAAGTCAACGTTTTGGCCTTCCGCAAGTGCGTCAGCAAGCATTTCTGATAGATTCATTGCATCAATCTCGCGCTGTTCTTCTTCACTCATGTCTTCATAACTGACGGACTCGTCGTATTCCCCCACCAGATCTAAGAGCTTGCGTCTTTCCTCTTCTTTTTTCGTATGAGTCGTGAGATATCGTTCCGCATACTCGTGTCCTTTGAGGAGCTTCGTTTTTGCAGTTTGAAGCGTGAGACCGTGATTTGCAAACAACGTTTCCCCAAGAATACGAATCCCGTATTCGGCGTCTTCGGGAGTGTCGGAAAAGATGACAAAGTCGTCAGTAAACCGTAGGAAATCGATGCCGTAACTTAGAAGGGTCCTGTCAACATCGATCAGAATCGCCTCACCGAGTAGTCGAGAAGCTGGAGGGCCAATTGGTATTCCGTAACTGACGTTTTCAGACAGTCGGGTTAGCATCTTTTCCAAAACGCGCACGTAGTCTTGGCATGAATTACCGCACGCCGCCTGCAGGGCGTTAACAAGGCGGTGTTGGTAGATCCGGGGATAGAAATCCGCAATATCGGTTATTCCAACATATGATTCCCGTGCTCCGCTGGCTCGTTTACAGACGGCGTCCCTAAACTCTCGGTATCCGGGTTCGTCCTTATAAAGAACACAGCCTGACGCTCCCTCCGCATGGTAGGAGAAGACGCGATTCACGCCTACCGGCAGACGCGCTGATGTGATACCGTCGCGAAGCGCAAGAACGAGCCCCGTGTAAAACAATAGATCGTAGGGATGGAGTAGGGCGACACGCCTCACATTTAGCCGTGACTTTGGAGCGAAGGCAAATATGACATCGTGCCCTCCATAAAGATCTAGATCGACATGGGCGAGTTCGTTCCGCAAATCGCTCCAGTTATCCACTAAGAGAGACAACTCGGGAGGCTCGGGGAAGAAATCTCCGTACCCGTGAATCTGTATAGCGGCTAAGGCCAAGTCGAGTTCATCTGGAGTAAAACGTAGCATTTCTGCATTATCGCAAAGAGGTAGTATTCTCTGCGCTCGGCTCGTACATGCGTTCGGCACCTCATCAGGTACGGTGTCTGTGTTGCGGCTCAGCCGCCAAAGGCCATGAATGTTGACCACTGCAGCCTAACGAGCTGTAGAATCTTCATAGTAGAGAACGGGCGAGCCGCGTGCTGGTAACACGCGACTGCCCTAACCACCAAAGGAGGTACAGCTCCCGTGGCAGCTTCCCACACGCTACCGCAGTCGTTCCCTATCCAGCAAATCCCAAGGTCAGGCGTCTTGACGCTTTACGGTTACGGCATCCGAGTCACGATGCAAGCAGGCCACCTGCAACTCGAAGATGGCATTGGACCCGAACGCCGCAACTTTCGTTTACCTCGTGTGAATCACAGACTCAGGCGTCTCGTCTGTGTTGGCGACGATGGGTTTGATGATGCCCGCGTGGCCTTCATGAAGAGCATGGACATCATCTTCTGCTGCAATGTCCTGATTTATTTCGACGTGGTCTCCAAGCGGAGAGTCATCCAGCACTACTACAACAACCTGCTGCCCCACGGATACCTGTTCCTCGGGCATTCGGAGTCTCTCTACGGCATCTGCGACGACTTCCGGCTGGTTCACTTCCCGTCAGCCACCGGCTACGTGAAGGCGGAGCGGCAGATTACAAAACGGTGATTTATGCCTACTACGACGGCCAAAGAATTTCTCCTCGCCAACCTCAACAAGATCGAGCAAATACCCAGCATTCCGGCGGTTGTGGCTCCCTTGCTGCACTACCTGGAACAGCCGATCGATCGGCTGGATGTGCAGAAGGTCGTGGATCTGCTCGCGCAGGACAAGTCCCTCACCGCCCAGGCGCTGCACATGGCGAATAGTCCGCTGTTCGGGCACTGGAAGAATATCGACAGCCTCAAAGGAACGGTGGTGGCGCTCGGTTTCCAGAGACTGCGCGAGATCGTCGTCTCCTGCAGCGTGGTCAAGCTTATCCCGCTCGGCACAACTCAACTCGACCCGGTGGTTTTTTGGGAACATTCCCTCGGTTGCGCGCTCATTTGCCGCCACTTCGCCCGCAAAATCAATTTCCCCCAGCCGGAGAAGGCCTACTTGGGCGGGTTGCTGCACGATTTGGGCATCATCGTGAATTTCTGGATCATCCCCAAGGAATTTGGCACCACCTTCGAAACCGCCCGCAGCGAACAGATCCCGCTGCATGAAGCCGAATTGCGCGTCTTCGGCATGACCCACTGCGACAGCGGCCGCATTCTGGCGGAGCGTTGGGACCTTACTTCCGATCTGGTCAACGTCGTGACCTATCACCACGACCCAACCGCAGCCCCGGATCATAAATCCCTCGTCGCCTTAGTGAATCTCAGCGATCTTCTCTGCCGCATGGGAGGGATCGGGCACGGTTATTCGGAAATGCGGCAGGTCAGTCTCCTGGACGAGCCGGCCTTCTCGGTCCTCATTCAGGAGTGTCCCTCGTTGAAGGAGTTCGATTGGGCGCGCTTCACTTTCGAATTGGAAGGCTACCTGGACGAAGTGCGGTCTTTGGTGCACCACCTTTACGGTACCGCCTGAAGCACGACTGTACGAATATCACCCACCCCGGGACTTCGCTTTGCGATGCGGTCCGCTGCATTCTGCTCGCGGCCTTCGAGCCGCTACCGGGTGCTAGCTGCTCTTTTTGGCCGATCTCCGCTGCGCAGGCACGTTTTCGAATCGCCCAGCAGCGCCCTCACCACTTGCACCAGTCGAGTGGCCGAAAAGGGCTTCGCCAGGTAGCGAAGGTTCGCATTCCGAGGTCCGCCCATCAGCGCCACATTCTCCCCGTATCCCGAAATGAGGATCGCTTTCATTCCGGGAAGCCGCGCCTGCAACTCCCGCGCTAGCTCTCTCCCGCTCTTCCCGGGCAGCACTACGTCCGTCACCAACAACTGCAAAACTTGCCCACTCTCTGCCGCCGTCCGCATTGCATCCTCGGCATCTTCTGCCTCCATGACTCTGTAGCCCGCTAATTGCAGTACTTCCGACACGACTCGCCGCACCCGATCTTCATCCTCGACCAGCAGAATCGTTGGTTTCGTATCGCCTTTCACGGCCTGCTCGAACCCGCTTGCAAGGATGCCTGCCTCTGGCATGCCTTCTACGTTCGCTGGTACTGATTCGCCTCTCACGTTGTCCTCCATTTACCGCTCTACCTTGCACCTCGACAGCCAACCCCGCTCTCTCCTCGCAGAAAGCCAAATGGCGAGAACGCAGGCATTTCCAGCCGGCTTGCTGGCCGGTCCGTTTCACACGCCGCCGTGATCTTGCGATCACAGTTCCTTTTGTGGAATGGAGTCGGGAAGGAATCCCCGAATGGAACGAAACGATTACCGCCGGCTGGTCAGGAGAGTCCCATTGGGGTCCACCAGCAGTTTGCCGGCTCCAGCAGGTGCGGTCAAATGGAACGGCGTCTCTGCACTATCGACAAACACGCGGCCGAGCAGAACATCCCTTCCACCAACCACCGCATAAATCGGAACCGGAGTGACCAGGTCGTCTGGCGCGTCTTTCTCCACGATCGTGCCGGAAACTGAAACGCTTGTGCCCTTCGTGATCTTTACTCCACGCAAACTGAAGTGCGGCAATGCCGTACCCTCCACCCAGCTATCGATGAACCAGTCTAGCGATTTCTGTTTTTCATACCGCAGCGATGGCGGCAGCTCTTCGGCAAACACTGCGATCAATTCTTGCGTGCTGATTGGCCGGCCGGCATATCGCACGCAAACTTTGCGGAGCGCGCGCACGAATGGTTCCTCCGGTTTGGGCTCAGTCCCCCTTTTCTCCGATAGGGCTTCGCCATCCAGGAGCATGTACCGGAGCATGTGGAACAGCCAAGTTCCCCGTCCGTAACTGATCGCCTCATAACCCGTCGGAAAATGCGAGGAGTTCAGCCGCTGCCCCAGCGTCACCGGCCCGGCGCTGCCCAGTGGTTCCCCGTCCTTGTTCTTTTCCTGCAAGTCCGCGCGGTAACTTTCCAGCACTTGGCGAAACTCGGTCGGATTCTCCTTTTCCACCATCATCAGCGCGCTGTAGTTTGCCAACGCCTCTACTAGCCACTGGTCGCGATAGCTTTTCCATAGCACCAGATCGCCCCACCACTGGTGCGCCGTCTCGTGCGGCAGCATCAATTTTCGCATCGCGCTTTGTTCCGGACTCATGCGCAGGCCGGCCGCCTCTGCGGGAGACAGGAATGACATGCTCGACAGAAAAATCAGTCCCGGCCACCCTTGGCTCGCCGAACCGGGCATCTGCGTGAGTTCCAACGAACTGTAAGGATAAGGGGCAAATTTCTCCGAAAAGTAGGTCAAGGCTTGCGCCGCCTCATCCGCCACCTTCTGCGCGTTGCGCGCGGGCGACGGATCGATCTCCGCATGCACCACTGGGCCCGGCGGCGTGGGCACGCTCCTGGGCATCTCGGGCGGCGGCATCGTGCTCACACTGAGGTGGGGAAATGTCCGCTCGACGCCGCGGGCGGCATAGGTGTCGATTTCTATTTTCCCCGCCCGGGCCGACGCTCGCTCGTACTTCCCCAGGTTGAAACCAGCCAGTGCGATCGGCCTGTCGGTAATCCACTTCGCTTCTCGCTCCCCGTGCGCTCCCTCCTCGGCTTCGCCATTCGCGCTCCCCGCCACCCGCTTGCCTGTGGCAATCAATGTCCACCCTGCCGGATAACGGAAATCCAACTCATAGTCGCACGGAATCAATCCACGGCCCGGGTACCATGCGCCTCGCGCTCCCACGTACAACAATCCTCCGCCCGCCTCTGAGAGCACATCGCCCCCATAAACAAACCGTACGCTCAAGTCCTGCCCCTGCTGCAATGGCTCGTCAAACACCACCGCAACCTCGTCATTCCCCCGCCGGGCCAACTGCGTTCCCTCCAGTGCAGGATTGTTGATGAACTCCACCGGGCGCCCATTCACTTCGACTTGCTTTACCTGGAGAAATCGCGACAGTTCGAACATCAGCGTCCTCGCGCCCCCGCGTCGCACCCTCATCTTCAGAGTCGCATCTGCGCTTAACGTAGTCGGCGGATTCACCTGCGTGTTGATCTTGTAACTCTGGATTTCCACCTCGTCGGGTGGAGGCGTTTCCGCGCTCTGGCCCCCTCGCGATACAGCGGCTTGAGCCCGAAAGGAGGTCCAGATGTCGTAGTAGGTAATCCCCGCCACAGTCTTGGTTTGCCCAGCGACTACCGATTCAAACGCCTTTCCGTCGTAGAAGAGGTCGTAGGCTCCCAACAGCGGACTCTCAACCCTTGCGTGCAGAAAGCGGTCGTCTTCCTTCCGCCCTGGTACCGCCGCTCCAGATACGTGCGCTGGCTTTCCCGCCACCGGCAGCGACCCGCTGAAGCTCACCAGCAGCCGCATCGCATCGAGTTCGCCTAGATGCACGGCTGTATCGTTCCACCGGGACGCAAAGTCCTGCCCGTCCGAGGTGGGGCGCAGGTGCGGCTGCAGTTCGCCGAACATGTCGTCGTTGAATCGAAAATAGGCGGTAGTAAAGCGATCTTCCAGGATGGCCATTCCCGTAAATAGCGCCATCGAAGCGCGCTCTACCTTGTTCGGTGGCGACAATAAAACTTCGCCGTCTCCTTCAAAGAAGGCTCCCGTGATCTTTCCCGCTACATCATTGGTAAAGCAGATCTCTCCGTCTTCCAACGTGAGATGCAGCCCTGGCCAGTCCAGCGCCGCCTCTCGGATGTGGTAGGTTCGCGCCGGATCAAGGCCAACTTTTTGCAGTTGCAGATAGAGCTCTTCGGCCGGCTTGGGAGCCGCCGCAGCCTGCGCCCCGGCCTGTGCGGCCGCACTCGTTTGTGCGGTCGCCTGTGGCGCCGTTCCGCTCGCTGTCAGCAGTAGTAATAAAAGGAGCGTTCCCCACAGGCTCCGCCAACCGCTAGTTACTTGAGTCACCTACTTGGACTCTCCCCTGATTGCTAGAATGCACCCCAGTGCCGCGTCATGTCACCTTATTCTTCGCCTGCGCCCTCTCTGTCCTGTTAGCTGGAGTGTGCGCCTCGGCCGATGTCATTCATCTCAAGAACGGCCGTAAAATCTGGGCCGATCACGTCCGTGAAGACGGAAATCGCGTCGAATACG
>Ga0126371_10006045_pt1 | contig 10753 bp, 9 predicted proteins | sample PanSoiMetaPlot_4_FD_110145 | JGI IMG/M metagenome (GOLD analysis project Ga0126371, IMG submission 110145) | Tropical forest soil microbial communities from Panama - MetaG Plot_4 | ecosystem: Environmental > Terrestrial > Soil > Tropical forest > Bulk soil | place: Panama | collected 2016-02-17
GCGTTCCGCGCGGAAATGCGAACAAACGATAGTAAGATGTGCTGGAAAAGGTGTCAAACGGCGGAAAATTGCGCCACGCTGGACTTAATGAGAAGCGGCACCATAGCTCGACGCTCAAGAACAGATTTCAGTCACCCGGCGCGACCGACGGCTCGGTCCGTTTCGCCGACGATAGCGCAATCAGCAGCCCGCCGATTATGACAAGTACGCCTGAGCCGATCAGGAATCCGTTACGCTCGCTCGGCATTTTCAAACCAAGGAGCGACATAACACAGGCGTGCGCGAAACTCGACCATGCAGCGAAGGAGATGAGAGAGCGATGCGCCGAGGGATTGTGCACCGCAAGCAAGAGAAAGATTCCCAGTGCGGCGTAAATGCCCATCATCATCGTGTCGCCCGTGTCGGAATTCTCCGGATGCAGCACGCCGCCTACTGCCGGCAGAATTGCCGCCGCGAAAAGCAAGCCGACGAGTATCAAAACGATTTTCAGCACGCGTTCTCTGTTCATGATGTCCTCCGGCTGAAGGCGCGGATGAGAGTGTGGCCGAAATCTTAGGGTCAGACGCTTGTTTAAGTCAAACGAGTCCTGAGGCCCGGTGCTGCTTTAATTCAGCAACACACATTTGGAGCATCACCTTGAGGCCCCCTTCAAAAGAGCTGCTCTACAGTGCGTCACCTTTTTTCGCGACATTCGGCGAAATTCTGAGACACTGCTAGCGTAATTCAGAAGAGTAATTCAGCAGAAACGAGGACGGGTGTACCTAGCAATCGAAAAACGAGTGCGCGAAGCGCTCGCGGCGTTCATTCGCGAGAAGTACGGCGAGGACGTGAGCGTGGCGACGTCGCGTCCGCCGAAAATCGAAATGGGCGAGATCGCTTCGCCGGTTTGTTTCGAGCTCGCAAAACGCCTGGAGCGCGCGCCGCGGCAATTGGCGCAGGAGATCGCCTCAGGAATCGGCAAAATTGAAGGCGTCGAGCGCGTCGAAGTCGCCGGCAGCGGATACTTGAACGCTTTCCTCGAACGCGACGCCTTTTTTCGCACGGCTTGCGAACGCGCCGGACGCGAATCCGCAGCGCCAATCGCGAATGCTCCCAAAGCCGTCGTCGAACACACCGCCATCAACCCCAACAAGGCTGCACACATTGGACACCTCCGCAACGCGGTGATTGGCGATACGTTTGTGCGCCTGCTGCGCGCCGTGGGACGACGCGTCGAAGTCCAGAACTACATCGACAACACCGGCGTGCAAGTCGCTGACGTCGTGCTTGGATTCATCGAGCGCGAGAAACTCTCGCTCGACCAGGTGCGCTCGCTCGCGAAGAAACCCGCTACAGAAAATGGCCCCCGCTTCGATTATTACTGCTGGGATCTCTACGCGTGGGTGACGCAATTCCTCGCCGAAGACAAGTCGCGCCTCGAATTGCGCGGCAAAGTGATGAAGGAAATCGAAGAAGGCCACGGCGCAGTTGCAGAGATGGCCGACTTCATCTCCACGGAAATTTTGCGCACGCATCTGCGCACCATGGACCGCCTCGGCATTGATTACGATTTGCTTTCGCGCGAGAGCGAAGTGCTCGGCATGAAATTCTGGGACGCGGCGTTTCGCATGCTCAAAGAGCGCGGCGCGATTCGGCTCGCGTCATCGGGCAAGCAGGCGGGCTGCTGGATTATGCCGCTGGGCGATGCGGAAGCCGGCGCGGAATCGGAAGAAGGCATCGCCGACGCGAAAATCATTGTGCGCTCGAACGGCACAGTCACGTACGTCGGAAAAGACATCGCCTATCACCTGTGGAAGTTCGGCCTGCTCGAACGCGATTTTCACTACGCGAAATTTCACACGCATCCCGACGGCCACACCGCCTGGGCCACCACGATGGACGGTGCGAGCGGCGGCAGCGATGGCGTGCCGAAATTCGGAAACGCGCAGGAAGTTTTCAACGTGATTGATTCGCGCCAGAAATATCCACAGCAAGTGGTACGCGAAGGTTTGCGCGCGCTCGGTTTTGAAGAGCAGGCGAATCACCTGACGCATATCGCCTACGACGTCGTCGGCCTCACGCCGCGCTGCGCCGCTGAGCTCGGTTACACGCTGAGCGACGAGGACGCCAAGCGTCCTTACGTGGAAATGAGCGGACGCAAAGGCCAAGGCGTCAAGGCCGACGATTTGCTCGATCAAATGAAGAAGCAGGCGCTCGCGGAAGTCGAATCGCGGCACAGGGATTTTTCCGGCGCGGAGCGCGCGAGCATCGCGCATGCCATTGCCATGGGCGCGCTGCGCTATTTTTTGCTGAAGTACACGCGCGGTACGATTATTGCCTTCGACTTCAAGGATGCCTTGAGCTTCGAGGGCGAGACCGGGCCGTACGCGCAGTACGCCGTAGTGCGCGCGCGCAGCATCTGGCGCAAACGCGACGAAAAGCAAACCGGATCGAGTGCGACGGCGGCCGTCGCAGAATCCGCGAGAGATGCTGACGCGGTGCGTTCAGGCGTTGCGGAAAAAATATTGGCGGCGCCGGAAGGAAATGACCTCTGGGAACTCGCGTTGCTGGCCGGCTCGCTCGACGCGCGCGTGCAAGCCGCTGTGGACGCGCAGGAGCCCGCGTTCGTGGCAAAGTACGCGTTCGAGCTCGCACAGGCGTTCAACGTGTTTTATCACAAGCACCACATTTTGTCCGAAGAGGACGCGGACAAAAGAACGTTCCTGCTGCGCTTGACCGAATTGGTGGAACGCCAGCTTGTCGCCGCGCTCACCCTGCTCGGAATCGAAGCCCCAGAAAAAATGTAACGCGAAAGCACTGCTGCTTCACCTTCGCCTGCTACGACGTGCACTCGCGGCAAGCAAGCGAACTTGCAAAGTCGGTCAGCTCGAGCGGCTCGCAGCCAAGTTCCCTCCCTCTGCGCTGAAGGCAGCCTGGGAAAGAATCTCTTACCACGTGTTGTACGGCGTGTTGTCGAATGCCGAGACGGCTGACGAGCCGGAATGCACGTCGCTGATCCCGCCCGAGGATTGATCCGGGTCCAAAACCGCATCGGACGTATCCGTCACCCAGTCCTTCGCTCCCGTCACCGGATCGTCGGGAATCGCTCGCAGATAACCCGCGCTTACCAGATCGTCGAGCGATTGCGGCGCCTGCTCTTTGTCCAGCGTGTATTGCTCGATGGCCTGCCTCAGCACCGAGAGATCATGATGCAGCGCCGCCTCTTTGGAGTGCTGCACCGAACGGTCGTACCGCACCGCGGCCATCGCGACGAGGATCAGCATGATGGTGATGACGATCATCAGCTCGATGAGCGTGAATCCCGCTGACGCCGACCCGCGCCGCGCTCGCGCCTGTCTCGTTCTGACTATACCGGCGAACATTTTATCTATCACCAATCCGAATACTTCGTGCCGTTGAGGCCCGTGCCTGTGGATTTTGTGTACACGTCGAAAACGTCCTGCCCGCCCCAGCTATTGGAATCCGCGTCGTCCTGCACCGCGCGCAACCCCCAATCCGTATTGCCGGTCATCGGATCCACAGGAATTTTGCGCAAGAACCGAATGTGCCTATCGGGCGCGCCGGCGAGTTGCACGCCATCCACGAGGGTCTGCAAATCCGGCGGATAGCCTTCGGTATCGGCCTTCACGCGAATCAAATTCTGGTCCGCGCAATCTTTGTAACGGTCAATCGCGTTGCGCATTTCGATGAGATCGCGCCGCAGTTCGGTTTCTTTCGCGCGCTTGATTTGCACGCGCGCCATCGGCACAGCCATGCTCGAGAGCACAACAAGAATTCCGCAGGCGATAATCAGTTCCAACAGCGTGAAGCCGGCGAGCGAACCGGCCGCCCAGCGTTTTCGCACGCTCGTGTTTTTGCCAACAACTTTTCCCATTACTGCACCTGAATCGTGGCCGTCCCGCTCGTCAGCGCAATAGGTTTCTGCTGCGAATCGCGCGCGTTCACCTGCAGCACTTGCAGCGGCGAAGTGCCCGGGCCAATCGCCCTAATTACGATGCCGATGATCGTTCCCGTGCCGCTGATGCCCGGCGTGTTCGGCTTGCGCGTCGCGGAGACCACGGCCTGCCCTTGCTGCGGATTTTCCTGATGCACGATGGCGATCTCCTGCGTCCCGCCGGAGAGGAATCCGCCATTCTTGATGTCGTCCACTTGAATGACCGCCGGGTTGTACTGCAGCAGCAGCGGAATCGAAAAGAGATCATGCACATTGTTGACCAGCAGGTTGACGGTCGTCGTCCCGCCGGTTTTCAGCGAAATATTCTCAGGCTGAAAACTCAGCGTGGCCGCTCCAGCCGTAGGCGCCTGGTTCTGCGAATTCGCATTCGCTCCGCTCGAAGGAGCCGCTGCCGATGGGGCTGCCGTTTGCGCTCCGGCTTGCTCCACATTCTGTTCGTACACGCGAACGTTCGCGTCTGAACCAGACGCCAGCGTGCGCAAATCCTCCGCGGTTATGCTCGGCATGCGCACCACGTGCGGCGTCAGCGCAATCAGCACCTCGTCGTCTTCGCTGGTCTTGTCTTCGCTCGAAAAGAAGTAGCGCAAAAACGGAATGCGCGCCAGCCCTGGCCAGCCGCTCAGGCTCTTCACGTCCGAGCGGGTAATCAATCCGCCGAGAATGCTGACTTCGCCGTCCTTCATGCGAATTTCGTCAGGCCCCAAATGCCGCTGGCTGATAATAGGCTGCTGAATGCCTCCAATGTTGCTCTGGCCGGTAACGGAAGAGACGTCCACATCGAGTTTCATGCTCACATCGCCATCGGGATGCACGCGCGGCGTAATCTCGAGGTTCACGCCCACGTCCTCATAAGTGAATTGCGTATTGACGAGCGGATTCACCAAACCAGCGCCACCGCTCACGCCAACTCCGACTCCCGCCTGAAAGCTTCCGGTGGCAATCGGCACGCGGTCGCCGATTTTTAGCTTGGCCGTCGAGCCATCAATGATGCGAATCGAAGGATCCTGGATGATTCGCGTGGTGCTGTCGTTCAGGAGCGCATTGAGCGTCGCTCCAGGCAGAGTTACGGAATAATCTCCCGTTGAGAGATGGTGCAAGTTATTCAGCGTCACCTGCGGCGTGTTGTTGGTGTTTGACGACGTGCCAGTGCCCGTTCCCGTTCCGTTGTTGTTCGTTCCGCCGTTGGGCTGAATGGACGTCCGCGGCGTGAACGCCAGCGTGGCGCTTTGCCCGGGCTGAATGCCCAAATTGCGCTCGTGGTCCACGCGCGCTTCGAGCACGTCTACTTGCAGCACAACTTCCGGCTTGGGCTTGTCAATGCTGTCGATGATTTTGCTCGCCAGCATCAGCTTGTCCGGCGTGGCGCGAACGACGATAGCGTTCTGGTCAGCCAGTTGCGCTTCGTGCGTTAGGTCCAGCAGCGTGCGCAGAAGCGTCGCCGTTTCGCTCACTTCCTGCGGCGTGGTCGCGTTACGCAGATAAAACGTTTGGACTTCCTCATCTTCGAGATTGCGCCGCGTCTGCAAATTGTCCGTGGCCACCAAAATGATGTTGCTGGTCACCGGCTTCCAAAACGCACCGGCCGACAATGAAACGGCGTCCAGCGCCTGCTCCAGCGTCACATTCGGCAAATCCACATTGATGCTGCGCGAAACAAACGACGGATCGAAAATCACGCTAAGGCCTGCGAGCTGCCCGATGGTGTTGAACACCACGCGCGCGTCCGAAGGCCCCATTTTCAAATTGATGGCATTCTGCGAGAGAGGCTTGAGCTTCGGCGGCGCGCTCATCAAATCCAAATCTTCCGGCTCTTCCATTCCGACGGGCTTGGGCGCTTCCTGCTGCTTCATTTTGGCGAGCAGATCTTCCGCTTTTTGCGCCTCCTGTTGGGCGATCGCGCTCGAAGGGTCGATCGCTTCGGCCTTCTGGAATTCGCCGAGCGCCTCTTCGAGACGACCCTCGTTCAGCGCCTTTTCGCCTTGCTCGACGTGAAATTGCCCCGCCTCGAAATGCGCGCGCATGTCGTGTAGTTTGTACTCCGCATTGAGCGGGTCGCGCTTGAGCGCTTTGTCGAAAGAGAGCACCGCCGTGTCGTAATCGCCGACAATTTCGGCCTTGCGCCCGACTCTGTAGTCCTGGTTTCCTTTGGGGCAGCCGGCCACAAACAACGCGGCAAACGTCACAAACGACGCGATTAACGCACGGCGCACGCAATCCTCCTGAAAAGGGAAATTCTTTTGTAGTCTAGCATTCACGCTAGGATGCAACAACGAAACCACGCGTTGTCGTTACATTTCCGTGACTGCCTAAAGCAATACGCGGCCCGCGCGCGCGGTATGGGTTTTGTAGGGGCGCTGCTTGCTGGGCTCGCGCGATGCCATGCGTCGCGTTCCGGAGCTTACGCCATTGCCAACGTCGTTTCTCCGTGTTTCGGTCGCTTGCCCGCGCTTGTTGCGGCGTTTATCATACGAATGCGTGAATTCTGCTCCGAAATCTTCAGCGAAAAAAAAAGACGCGCCGGCGACCAAAATCGCCGCGCAGAACCGCGCCGCCTCGTACAATTACGAACTGCTCGACCGCTACGAAGCGGGCATGGTGCTCGTCGGCACGGAAGTGAAGTCGCTGCGCGAAGGCAAGGGCGCGCTGCGCGACGCCTACGCGGAAATCAAGGCCGGCGAAGTCTGGCTGATGAATTGCCACATTCCGGAATACCGTCCCGGCGGCCCGTGGAATCACGGACCGTTGCGCGCGCGCAAGCTCTTGCTGAATCGGCGCGAGATCAACAAATTGTCAGGACAAGTCCAGCAAAAAGGACTGACGCTCATTCCGCTGAAAATTTATTTTCGTGAAGGCATGGCGAAATGCGAACTGGCTCTCGCGCGCGGCAAGAAATCGTGGGACCGCCGCCGCGCCGAGCGCGAAAAGGAAGACAAGCGCGAAGCCCGCGAAGCTATGCACCCTTACAAACGCATGTGAAGTGAGCAGGAAAACCAAATTCAAATCGAAAGGAAAACATGCAGATTGAAATCGAAGCCCAGCCATTTTCATCCATTTCATCCGACGCCATCGTCACTTACGTTTTCGGCGACAGAGTTTCCGGTAACAATGAAGCGCGCATCGAAAGCGTTCTCGCCGAACTCGACCGCGCCACGGAAGGAAAAATCAAGCCGCTGGCCGACTCCGGTGAACTCACCGGCAAGTTCCTCGAAATGACTTTGTTGCATTACCCCCAGGGCCTCGCCGCGAAAAAACTTCTGGTCATTGGTGCAGGAAAACCAGAGAAATTCTCGCACGCCGAACTTCGCAAAATTGCTGGAGCCGCTTTGCGCTATCTCCGCGCACGCGGAGCAAAGTCCTTCGCATTTCTCGCGCGCGAAAACGAGCAAACGCCCGCCGCGGCGCAGGCTATGGCCGAAGGCCTGCTGCACGCCGAATACGATTCCGACAAATATCAAACCGAAAAGAAGCCCGCGAAAGTAATGGAGCGCGTCTCGCTCGCCGGTTTTCCGGCGAATTCACGCGCGGAAATCGAAGCGGCCATAGCCCGCGCGAAAATCATCGGCGAAGCGGAAATTTGGGCGCGCGACATGATTAACGAGCCGTCGAATCGCCTCACGCCGCGCATGCTCGCGGAACGCGCCGAAGCTATGGCGCGCGAAGCCGGCCTCGAAATTGACGTCCTCGACGAAAAGCGCATCGCCGAATTGAAAATGGGCGCTCTTCTCGGAGTCGCGCAAGGAAGCGCGGAGCCGCCGCGGGTCATCGTGGTGCGCTACCGCCCCGCGCAGAAAAAGCCGAACTCGCCAGTGCTGGCGTTCGTCGGAAAAGCGGTCACGTTCGACACCGGCGGCATCTCCATCAAGCCCGCCAACAACATGGAAGAGATGAAGACGGACATGAGCGGCGGCGCGACGATGCTCGCGGTAATTCGCGCGCTCGCGCGGCTCAAGCCGCCCATTGAAGTGATGGCTGTCGTACCCGCGACGGAAAACATGCCCGGCGGACGCGCGCAAAAGCCGGGCGACGTGCAGATCGCCATGTCGGGCAAATCCATCGAGGTGATTAATACGGACGCGGAGGGCCGCCTGATTCTCGCCGACGCGATCTGTTACGCGAAAAAACTCGGCGCCACGCATCTCATCGACGCCGCTACGCTCACCGGCGCCATCATCACCGCGCTGGCGAACGTCCACGTCGGAGCGTTTGGCACGCCGCGCGAATTTCTCGACCGCGTCCTCGACAGCGCTCGCGCCGCCGGAGAAAAAATGTGGCCCATGCCCATCGACGATGAATACCAAGAAATGATCAAGAGCAAAATCGCGGACATTCGCAACACCGGCAGCGGCAAAGGCGGCGGCTCCATCACCGCGGCGTGGTTCCTCAAGGAATTCGCGGAAGACACGCCGTGGGTGCATCTCGACATTGCCGGCACCGCCTGGCGCGACGACGCGAAGCCGTGGTCCGCCTCCGGCCCCACCGGCATCGCCATCCGCACCCTCATCGACTTTGCGATGAGGATGTAGCGAAGCTCTGGAAGGCAGGAATGGCTCAAATCGAACGCTGGCTCGGACCGGAAGCCGATCAGATTCCGAGATCAACTCGGAATGTCCGCGGCTACCTTGTGGACTTAATTCTGGGCGGCGATCATTGCTCCAATATGCGGAGCCGCGCTTGACTTGCTACTCGAAAGCGTACTCCATTCGACCGAGAACCTTGCCGTTGTCCTGACTTCCGCTTGTGTTGCGTGTGTCTTTGCGTATCAAAGGCACCGTCGATGCAAACTGACCCCATGGAGTGCTTGGACGTGGGTTCTGCCCCTGCTATGGCTCGTTCTAGCCCTGGCGTCAGAAGCTCGTTATGTCGACGGAAGCCTATGGCTATACGTTCGAGAGAACTATCTATCGAATAATTGCAGCAGTTCCGAATGCCTGGGCATCCTATTCGTCACGACGCCGCTGTGTAGCTCGATCACATATTCCCTCGTGGCGTGGATTCAGCGATTCAGACATCGCCGCAATTCGGCGCCCTAGGCAAAATTGCAACGCTACGTCGGCCCGACGGGCATCGCCAGCCGCACCCTCATCGAGTTCGCCATGCGGCAATAGCTCCGCGGAAGCCTATTTCGGTTCGTTTCTGGGCTGCTGCACGCCAAAATGGAGCGAGTTTCGCGCGGCGCTGAAGAAGTTCGCCGGACGCGGAATCAAAGCCCGGCGATGCACGGTCGAGTTTCTATCTTTCTCTCCTAACCACCGGAGAATTTCCGCAGCCGGCACGCGCGATGCAACTTCATCCACCGAGACGCAACGAACAACCCGCCCCGGATCGAGAATGAATATCGCCGGTTTTGCGATGCCGCCCTTTTCGCGCGCATTGTAGACGCCCCACTGGCGCACGACGAGCCGCTGCGTATCGCACAGGATCGTAAAGGGCAATCGGAGTTGGTCACGCACAGCCTGCGATTTTTCCGGACCGTCCACTGAAATGGCCACAAGGTCTGCGCCCGCCGCGCGAATTGCCGCATCGTGTTCGCGATAATCCGCCAACTGGCGGAGGCAGAAAGGTCACCAATGCCCGCGGTAGAAAAGCAGGACCACAGGACCTGAGCCGCAGAGATCGGACAGGCGATGCGACGTTCCTGTCGAATCCGGCAGCTCGAAATCCGGAGCAGGTTCGCCCGGCTGCGGCGGCGTGTCGCGAATGTGAGTTGTGGAAGTTTCCATGGCTATATTCTTGTGAATGGATGCGCTGCGTCGCGAAACCGATGTAGCCTTGTTGCGCACATTGTCTCGCGCATTGAGTTCGTGCAATCGCGGCGTGTTCATTTCTCCATCTGTTTTTCGGTGCAGAGCCTTTTTGAGCGAAGAGCGGCTGTTTTTGCGCAATAGGCGCACGAAAAATAACGAATTTCGCACGCATTTTAACCCATTGATTTTCGTCATGTGCCGTGCGCGTTCTGCATGGCTTTAGGTCCATTTCTACAAAATGTCACATCGGCTCTGGTGATTTCGACGCGAGCGATTTTTATTAGGTTCAGGCGTGGGCGGCGCGGGGGAGCGGGACGGTGACACTGACGCGGGTGCCCGGGCCGACAGGTTTGACTCTGCTACGCGCGGGGCCCCCGCTCAGGGATTCGTTACTTGAAAGGTCGTCGGGTTTCGTGGCACGTGTTACTAGAGCAGCGGTCCGAGTGGCGGTCTTGCCGTTGGCAGGCGCGGTACCGTTGGCCGGACTCGGCAGCGCCTTCTCGTTTCCGTTTGCGCCGGAAACAATTTCGAGCGTGCCGCCAAGCTGGTGAATGCGTTCGCGCATCCCGAGGATGCCGACGCCGGCGCGCACCGACTCGGCGAGTTCGCGCTGCTTTTCTTCGGAGACGCCTCTGCCATTGTCGCTGATGGTGAGTTGCAATCCGCCGGCGCTTTCCGCGACGCGAATTGCGGCTTCGGTGGCGCCGGAGTGCCGGTGAATGTTGGAGAGGCTCTCCTGGACGACGCGAAAAACGGCGATCTCAGAATCATCGGGCAACTGTTCGAGCAGAGCATCATTTTCGACGCGCACGGGAATGCCGCAGCGCTCGGAGAATCCCTGTGCGTAAGCGCGCAGCGCAAAGGCGAGGCCGAGTTCTTCGAGCAGCGGCGGATGAAGCAAATAGGAGATGGTACGAATCTCGCGTGTGACCTGTTCGATCATCACGTGACCTGCGTGAATCAATTCGAGTTCTTCAATGCATGTCGCCACTTTCGCCAGGCGACCCAGCGTCATGGAGAGAGCGGCAAGGGCCTGGCTGGCGCCGGCGTGCAA
>Ga0126371_10006046_pt1 | contig 10753 bp, 11 predicted proteins | sample PanSoiMetaPlot_4_FD_110145 | JGI IMG/M metagenome (GOLD analysis project Ga0126371, IMG submission 110145) | Tropical forest soil microbial communities from Panama - MetaG Plot_4 | ecosystem: Environmental > Terrestrial > Soil > Tropical forest > Bulk soil | place: Panama | collected 2016-02-17
GCGCAAGTCCCATCATCTTGATGATGAAAGAATTCACCATCCGGCCGAATCCCGACGATCCGCGCCTGACGCGCACGGTGCCGGGGGTCGATGAAAGCGGCCAGCGCATCGAAACCCAGGTGGTGGTCGAGCGGCCGCTGACCCTATTCCTGAACGGGCAGGAGATCGTCACCATGATGACGGTCGGCGACTATCCCGATTATCTCGCCGTCGGCTATCTGGTGAACCAGAACATGCTGCGGCCGGACGATGCGATCACCGGCATCGACTACGACGACGAGCTCGAGACCGTCGTCGTGCGCACCAAGCGCAAGACCGATTACGAGAAGAAGCTCAGGAAGAAGACGCTGACCTCCGGCTGCGCACAGGGCACTGTGTTCGGCGACCTGATGGAGAAATTCGACGAGGTCCGGCTCGATCCCGACGCGGTGCTCAAGACCTCGTGGCTTTATGCGCTGACCAAGAAGATCAACACGGCGCCGAGCCTCTATCTCGCCGCCGGCGCGATCCACGGCTGCGTGCTGTGCGAGGAAGACCGGCCGCTCGTCTACATGGAAGACGTCGGCCGCCACAACGCGATCGATAAGATCGCCGGCTACATGCGCATGAACGGCGTGTCGCCCAAGGGCAAGATCTTCTACACCACCGGCCGGCTGACCTCGGAGATGGTGATCAAGACGGTGCAGATGGGCATTCCCATCCTGGTGTCGCGTTCGGGCTTCACGGCCTGGGGCGTCGAGCTCGCGCGCAAGGCGAACCTGACGCTGATCGGCCGCGCCCGCGGCAAGCGGTTCGTCGCGCTGTCGGGCGAGGCGCGCATCGTCCGCGACGACGACGGCGCGACGGCCGAAAGCGAAAGCCCGCGTCATCGACGCAAGGCGTCGCTTGCCGAGGATGCAGTGTGACCCAGCCGCCGACCATTGCCGGCGTTCTTCTCGCGGGCGGATTGTCGCGCCGCATGGGCGGCGGCGATAAGTCTTTGCGCGTCCTGGGCGGAGCGACGATCCTGGCCCGCGTAATTGCGCGCGCGCGGCCGCAGGTCGCGGCGCTGGTGTTGAACGCCAACGGCGATCCGGCGCGGTTCCGCGAATTCGGCCTGCCCGTCGTCAGCGACAGCATCCCCGATTTCGCCGGACCGCTCGCCGGCGTGCTCGCCGGTCTCGACTGGACGGCGGCGAACGTTGCCGCCGCAACGCATGTCGCGAGCTTCGCCACCGACACGCCGTTCCTGCCCACCGATCTCGTTGCACGTTTGACCGCTGCGGTGCGTGACGGAAAACACGATCTCGCCTGCGCCGCGTCGGATGGGCGCAGCCATCCGGTCTTCGGCCTGTGGTCGCTCGACCTGCGCGAGGATTTGCGCGCGGCGCTGAAATCGGGCGTGCGCAAGGTCGATCAATGGACGGCGCGGCACCGGCTGGCGGTGGTCGAATTTCCGGCCCAGCCCTACGATCCATTCTTCAACACGAATACGCCCGAAGATTTAAACGAAGGCGAGCGAGTCGGCCGTGCGGCGGATGCGACTCGGCGGGCGGCGCCGAGTTAAGATCGCGGGGTGGGGGAAAACAGAATGCGGCACGGCGGCTGGGCGAGTATGGCGACGAGCGCGCTCGTCTGTATGCTCGCGGCCTGCACGTCGCCGCCGGCGACGTCGCAAGGCATGGTCGCGGTCGATCCGCCGGCGGGCAAGCCCAACTGGGTGGTCAAGAACGCCGTCGCGGTCGGCGAGGTGGCCGGCAGCCGTCCGACCGATGCTTCGTCGCCGCCTGCGGTCGCCGCCGACGTCCTCCGCCAAGCGTTGGAGCAAAGTCTCGGTGAGGCCGGCTTCCTCGCGTCGAGCCACAAGCCGCGGTACCACCTCGACGCGGCCCTGCAAGCGCTCGATCAGCCGAAATTTTCAATTGCCGACGACACTACCGTGACGGTCCGCGTGCAGTACCGGCTGATCGGGCCGGGCACCGACGCGCAATACACCGTCACCTCCAACGGCACCGCGACGTTCGACGAATCGTCCATGTTCGGCACGCGGCTGCACCTTGCCGACGAGCGCGCGCTCCGGGCCAACATCGAAACGCTACTCGAGAAGCTGCAGAAGTTCTGAGCGTCGCCTGGTCGCGGTATGAACGTTGTCGCGAATCGGGCCGGCATTATACGGTGCCGACCGCATGCAGATTGAATTCCGCGTCCTCGAATTGCTCGCCTCGCGGCTCTGCCACGAGCTCATCAGTCCGGTCGGTGCGATCAACAACGGTGTCGAGCTGCTCGGCGACGGCGACGCCGGCTTCATGCGCGACGCCACCGCCTTGATCGACCAGAGTGCGCGGCGCGCGGCGATGCGGCTGCAATTCTATCGTTTCGCCTATGGTGCGGGTGGCGTCGGCGGCGGTGCGCCCGACGCCAAGGCGCTGGTCGCCGGCATCCTCGAAGGTGGCAAGGTGCGCTGCGATTGGCCGGCCGAATTCGATGCGTTGTCGGCGCCGTGGCAGAAATTCGCCTGCAACCTGATGCTGCTGGCGGTGGAGATCCTGCCGCGCGGCGGTACGGTGACGCTGGCGCGCGCGGGCCAGGGGGTCTCCGTAATGGCGGCGGGCGAGTCAGTGAACCTGACGGCCGAACTCAAGGCGGCGCTGGCGCCGGCGGCCGAAGTCGCGGCGCTGACCGCGCGCACCGTTCATGCCTATTTCACGGCGCGGTACGCCGAAAGCGTCGGCGCTAAGCTGACCCTGTCCGAATCCGACAAAAGCGCGACGTTCAAGGCGGCCTGATTGTTTCGAGGCTACGCCCAAACAAAAAAAACGGCGGCACGTTCTGCGCCGCCGTTTTGAAACCCCCCGGAAACTCACGCCCCCCGGAAAAGGGACAAACGAAAATCAGGCTTTGACCGCAACCCGGACCGGCTCGTTGGCCGCCGCTTCGGCGCCTGGCGGATCGCGCAGCACGTAGCCGCGGCCCCACACGGTTTCGATGTAGTTCTCGCCGCTGGTCGCGGTGGCCAACTTCTTGCGCAGCTTGCAGACGAAGACGTCGATGATCTTGAGCTCGGGCTCGTCCATGCCGCCGTAGAGATGGTTGAGGAACATCTCCTTGGTCAGCGTCGTGCCCTTTCGCAGGCTCAAGAGCTCGAGGATGCCGTATTCCTTGCCCGTCAGGTGGAGGGGCGCGCCGTCGGCTTCGACCGTGCGGCTGTCCAGATTGACGGTGAGCTTGCCGGTGCGGATCACCGATTCAGAATGGCCCTTGGCGCGGCGGACGATCGCCTGAATGCGAGCGATCAGCTCGCGGCGGTCGAACGGCTTGCCGAGGAAGTCGTCGGCGCCGAAGCCCAGACCCTTGATCTTGTTGTCGAGCTCGTTGAGCCCCGACAGGATCAGGATCGGCGTGCGCACCCGCGCCGCGCGCAGGCGGCGCAGAACCTCGTAGCCGTCGATGTCCGGCAGCATGAGGTCGAGCACGATGATGTCGTAATCGTAAAGCTTACCGATCTCGAGCCCATCCTCGCCGAGGTCGGTAGTGTCGCAAATGAAGCCCTCGCTCTTGAGCATCATGTCGATGCTGGCGGCGGTGGCTGAATCATCCTCGATCAGAAGCACACGCATGACGGACCCCCGACGAAGCGACTGTTTGGCAAATGGTAACTTTAATCATCCTTACCGACCCGCGTAAAAAAACTGTTAATTTTAGAAATCCCGGAGCTTTTTTTTACCACCAGTCCATACTTGTGATCGAAATGGGGCCGAGTCGGCCACAGCTTTGCCACAGGCCGCGACTCGAAAACGCCGAATTATCCTGATTTAACCGGCAATTAAGCGACGTGGGCAATGATAGCCCCGTGGCGACCCGACAACCCAAACGGCACCACATTCGGACGAAAGGACTGTGACCCGTTGGCCACGGAATTAAGCAAACGCACGATTGACGGCGTGGGCTTCGCCCGCGCCTCGGCGCGTGCCAGAGTCGGAACCGGGGCATGAAAGCGACCGACCACATCCAGGCGACCTTCCGCCGACAGCTCGAGGCACGGCGGCAGGAGATCGCCGGACTCGAGAGGCTGGCTCAGGCGCTGCACCAGCAGCAGGCCAAGCTCGACACTGAACAGAAGGCGGCCGAAGCCGCCGGCAGTGCGCCGTACTATGTTGCTGCCATGGCCGAGCGCCGGGCGCGCATCGTGCAGTCGCTGGCCGAAGTCGACGTTAAGATCCGTCAGTCGCGCGACGCGCTGAGCGAGGCCTATCACGGCGTGCGCCGCTCCGAGATTGCCGCATCGGCGCGAGCCGAACAGAGCCGCCGCCGCGCTGGGTGAGCGCGTTCGTCGTACCGCAAGTCTCTGAGATGGCCGGGTCAGTCCCGGCCGTTGCATTTTCGGGATCGCCGCCTGCCGCGAGCACCAGCACGGTTCGCGCAGGCGTGGCGCCCGCGCGAACGTAAAGCGGCGGCAGTGAAGGACTGCTTAAGTTAGGGCAGCCGGCGCGCCGGCTGTCGATTGGCCGGAACGCTCGAATTTGCCGGGGTGGGCGCGACATTTGCCGGGCCGGCGCCGAGGCTGCGATAGTCCTGCAACCGAGTCACGCGCAGGCCGGGAAGGCCGTGGCTGTCGACCAGACGCTGCCAGGCGAGGAACTCCTCGATCGACAGCGTGTAGCGCTTGCAGGCCTCTTCGAGGCTGATAACGCCGGCGCGCACCGCAGCGACAACAACCGCTTTGCGGCGGATGACCCAACGTTTGGTCTCCGGCGGCGGCAGGTTGTCGAGCGAGAGCACCGGTCCGATATCGACGAGCCAGTCGGCTTCATTCTCGGTCTCGACCGGACGCGCCGCGGGCGCAGCATTGGTGTGCGCGGCGGCGCTGACAGGGTTGGAAAATCGCGTCTGCATGACGCCAAACTTAGGGGCTCCGATTTAAAAAAGCCCTAAAACCGCAGCGACTAAGCGGTGGCTAAGCTCTTGGGCAATTAAGATAAAATTGAGCCTGTCGGCGCTTTGCTGTGAGTCCCGACTTAACCCATTCCTAAAGCTTCAATCTTAGAACGGACGACGAGGTACCACACAACGGCGCCAAACGAGTCAGGCCGTAGAATGCCGCTGACCATCAATCTAAAACCGCGCGAAAAGCTGATCCTCAACGGCGTCGTGATCGAGAATTCGGGCCCGATGGCCAAGATTCTGATCCACACGAACGCAGTCCTGCTGCGCGAGAAAGATGTGCTGCCTGAGGAGAAAGCAACGACGCCGGCGCGGCGAATCTATTTCGCGATCCAGTGCCAGTATCTGTTTGCCGGCAAGGCCGAGATGTTCCTGGCCAGCATCGAACGGCAACTCGCGGAATACGAACAGGCGCGCCCCGAATCGCGCGCGCTCCTCGTCGAGATTCGTCACTTGCTCGCCGAGGATCAATTTTATCGCGCGCTAAAGACCGCGAAGGTGTTGATCCAGCACGAGGAAGAAGCTGCTGCCGCGTCGCCATCTGCGGTGGCCGCCAAGCCTACGCTGGCGTGAACGAACCGGCCCGTGCCGGCGATAGTTGCCAGTAAAACCTAATAATCGATGTTGAATCAACGTGTTGCGGCGCTTGCTCGCAAGCCCCGCGATTCATATACTCCGCGCCGCTTTGGTCGGTCCAATGGTGGTCTGAGAGGTTTTGGTAATGCGGCCGATGCTTCCTACCGACTATCACCCGTCGGAAAACGAAGAGTTTATGAACCCCGTCCAGCGCGAATACTTCCGCCAGAAGCTGCTGCGCTGGCGGGCCGAGCTGCTGGTGGAATCGAACGCGACCTTGCAGCAGCTCAAGGAAGAAAGTCTGGCCGAGGCGGACGTCACTGACCGCGCCACGCTCGAAACCGATCGCTACACCGAGTTGCGCACCCGCGATCGCGAACGCAAGCTGATCTCCAAGATCGACGCAGCGCTGATGCGCATCGAGGATGGCAGTTACGGCTATTGCGAGGAGACTGCGGAACCGATCGGCATTCGCCGACTCGAAGCGCGGCCTATAGCGACGCTTAGTCTCGAAGCCCAAGAGCGTCACGAGCGCATGGAACGCACCCATCGCGACGATTGACGCTGCGCGTCGCCGGATTCGTCGTCCGCAAACGCGCCGCGCGGTGAGCGTGGCCTTTTAAGTTTTCGTTAACCATGCTACGGCGATGGTCGCTGTGCATCTCGATTCGGGTGCCGAGGGAGCCGCCAACGCCGCGCCGACCGCCCGATCCGGCGGCTGGCTGTGTGCTAGGCTACAAGGCTGATGGAGCTGCGATACGAGGGGGATGCAGCGTCCGGCGTCGAGACCAATCCGGTCGCGACGGCGGCTTCGGTGCTGCCTGACGATGCGGTCGCCGGCGGCGTCGTCGCCTGGATGCGCGCACTCGGCGCGTTGTCCGTTGTCTTCTCTCTTGTGGCGCTCGCACTGACCGCGCTGTTGGTTTTCGACGTCGGCAACGAAATCGTGCTGCGTGCGGTCGCCGTGCTCACGGCGACGTTCGCGCTCGGCGCTGGCGTCGCCAGCGTCGTCGCCAGGCAGATGCACCGGTTGTTGTCGCGCCGCATCGATCTGATGAGCCAGGCGATCGAAGCGACGCCGGGCGCGCATCTGATCCTGTCGCCCGACGATGCGATGGTTTACGCCAACGGCGCCTTCCGTCGTTTCTTTCCCGCGCTCCAGAGCGCACCGCTGACGGCGCTCGCGGCGCGCGCCGGCGGCGTCGACCTCATGCGCCTGAAACACGACGCGCTGCGCGCCGGCCGGGCGCTCGGCGTGCTCGCGGTCGCCAACGGTGCGGGCGATACGCAATGGTTCAACCTGATCGTCGCGCCGCTCGTCGCCAGCCGCGGTTACACGCTGTGGAGCTTCCAGGACGTGACGGCGCGTCACACCATGGAGCAGATGCTGCGCGACGAGCGCATGAAGCTCGCCGACTTTCTCGACAATGCGCCGATCGGTTTCTACTCGGTCGATCAGACCGGCCGTTTCTTGTTCGTCAACGAGACGATGGCGCAGTGGCTCGGCCGCAGCGCGTCGGAGTTGGTCGACAATGGCGACAAGCTCGGCGATTTCCTCGACGAGAAGTCGCTCGCCAGTGCACCGCCTTATGCGCCGTTCGAAGGCGGCGAGACGCGCGGCGAGGTTGTGCTCAAAAGCGCCGACGGCCACCGCATCCATGCCCTCATCAGCCAGAGCGTCGTGCGCACCGGCGACAGCCTGCGCACGCGCTCGGTGGTGCGCGATCTGACGCCCGAGCGCCAATGGGAAGAGCAGTTGCGCGTTTCGCGCCAGCGTTTCCGGCGGTTCTTCGCCAACGCGCCGGTCGGCATCGCGCTGATGGACGGCGACGGTCGCATCGCCGAAGCCAACGACGCGCTGTGCTCGCTGGTTGGGCTCGAGCCGGTCGGCGTCATCGGCCGGCCGCTGCTCGAATTCCTCAAGCCCGAGGACCAGGACGCCGCCTTCGGTCAGCTCAGGGCGGCGAGCGAGGGCCGCATCGCGTTGGGGCCGGTCGAAGTCCGGCTCGCCGGTGCCGGCAACAAGTCGGCGCAGATCTTCATCAGCCGCCTCGGCGACGAAGCGGCCGAGACTGCGGCCGGCGGCGGTTTCATCCTCCACTTCATCGACCAGACCGAGCAGAAGAGCCTGCAAGCGCAATTCGCGCAGTCGCAGAAGATGCAGGCGGTCGGCCAGCTCGCCGGTGGCGTCGCGCACGACTTCAACAACCTGCTGACGGCGATGATCGGCTTCTGCGACCTGCTGCTGCTGCGCTTCCAGCCGGGCGAGGCGTCGTTCGGCGACATCATGCAGATCAAGCAGAACGCCAACCGCGCCGCCAATCTCGTGCGCCAGTTGTTGGCCTTTTCGCGCCAGCAGGCGTTGCAGCCGCGCGTCCTCGCGGTCAGCGATGCGCTTGCCGACCTGTCGAACCTGTTGCGCCGCCTGATCGGCGAGAACATCGAGCTCAAGGTGGTGCAGGATCCGAAGCTGTGGCTGGTCAAGGTCGACCAGGGCCAGCTCGAACAGGTGATCATCAATCTTGCGGTCAATGCGCGCGACGCGATGCCCCAGGGCGGCGCGTTGTCGATCCGGACGTCGAACATCGCCAGCGACAGCGAAACGCGCCGCGGCCACGAGGTCGTACCGGCGGGCGATTACGTATTGATCGAGGTGAAAGATACCGGCCACGGCATCCCGCGCGAAATTCAGCACCGCATCTTCGAGCCGTTTTTCTCGACCAAGGAGCTCGGCTCGGGCACGGGGCTCGGCCTGTCGACGGTTTACGGCATCGTCAAGCAGACCGGTGGCTTCGTCTTCGTCGACAGCGAGACCGACCGCGGCGCGACATTCTCCATCTTCCTGCCGCGCCACGAAGGCGCTGCGCCCGAGCCGGTGCGACCCGAGGCCGGCGAGACCGGTGCGCGCGACCTGACCGGCGCCGGCACCGTGCTCTTGGTCGAAGACGAAGATCCGGTGCGCCTATTCTCGGCGCGCGCGCTCGCCAACAGCGGCTACAAGGTGCTCGAGGCCAAAAGCGGCGAAGCCGCGCTCGAGATCATGGCGCGCGGCGAAAAGATCGATCTCGTTGTCACCGACGTCGTCATGCCGAAGATGGACGGGCCGGGCTTGGTGGCGAAGCTGCGCCAGCGCCATCCTGACCTCAAGGTCATCTTCATCTCGGGCTATACCGAGGATTCGTTCCGCAAGCGCCTCGGCGACGAGCACGAGATCCATTTTCTGCCCAAGCCGTTCTCGCTCAAGCAGCTCGCAGGCAAGGTCAAGGAAGTGCTCACCGAGCCGGTGGCGTAGGGCTGCCACAGTCGCCAAATCTCGAAATCTCGTTGGAAAAATAGGACGCTAACGGGCTACCACGGGCGAGAACGAAGAAAGAACTTGTGTTAAAGAACAAAACATGTACGATTGTGTCTCTATCGGATCGGAATTGATGGCCGGCGAGGCTTGGCCTAGGAAGAGGAGCGGGGGATGTCGCAACAACAGCCACAGCATTTGCGCCTTTTGAAAGACGACAACAAAGAAACCAAGGACGCTGATCGGCAGAAGGCGCTCGAAGCGGCACTCGGCCAGATTGAGCGCGCCTTCGGCAAAGGCTCGATCATGAAGCTCGGCGCTCACGTCGCGGCGCAGGGCGAGGCCGAGGTGGTTTCGACCGGCTCCCTGGGTCTCGACATCGCACTCGGCATCGGCGGCCTGCCGCGCGGCCGCGTCGTCGAGATTTACGGCCCCGAAAGCTCGGGCAAGACCACGCTCGCGCTCCAGGTCATCGCCGAGGCGCAGAAGGCGGGCGGCGCTTGCGCCTTCATCGACGCCGAACATGCGCTCGATCCCGCTTACGCCAAGAAGCTCGGCGTCAACACCGACGACCTGCTGATCTCGCAACCCGACGCCGGCGAACAGGCACTTGAGATCGCCGACACGCTGGTACGCTCCGGCGCGCTCGACGTGTTGGTGGTGGATTCGGTGGCGGCGCTGGTGCCGCGCGCCGAGCTCGAAGGCGAGATGGGCGAAAGCCACATGGGCCTGCACGCGCGGCTGATGAGCCAGGCGTTGCGCAAGCTCACCGGCTCGATCGCGCGTTCGCGCTGCATGGTGATCTTCATCAACCAGATCCGCATGAAGATCGGCGTTATGTTTGGCAATCCCGAGACCACGACCGGCGGCAATGCGCTCAAATTCTATGCTTCGGTGCGGCTCGACATCCGCCGCATCGGCCAGATCAAGGAGCACGAGCAGGTCATCGGCAACCAGACGCGCGTCAAGGTGGTGAAGAACAAGATGGCGCCGCCGTTCAAGGTGGTCGAGTTCGACATCATGTACGGCGAGGGCGTTTCCAAGCGCGGCGAGCTCATCGATCTCGGCATACAGGCCGGCGTCGTCGAAAAATCCGGCTCATGGTTCTCCTACGATGGCGAGCGCATCGGTCAGGGCCGCGAGAACGCCAAGCAGTATCTCAAGGACCACCCCGAGATCGCCGGTAAGATCGAGACCGCGATCCGCGCCAACGCCGGCCTGGTCGCCGACGCCATGTTGGTGACGGGCGCCGAGGGTGGCGCGACCGACGAATAAGGCGCAGCGAGTTCCAACAGCGTTTTGGACGCCCCCCGAAGCGTCCTCTTCCCCGGCGCCGCGTCCCCAATGCGGCGCCGGTTTCCCTTTAGGGGAGGGCAGATCGGTGGGGGCCAAAAATTAAAATCTGCGAAACGAAGCCAATTTGCGGCAGAATTCTGAAATCTTGGTTCCCTTGGCCGCGGCGTCTTCATCTGGCATGGTGCGGCCATGCCGAAGCGACGCCGGAAATCAGGTCGGATTGAAGCGTCTCTCGATGACGGAGCGGAGCCGCAGGCCGAGCCCGCACGTCGCGTGCCCAAGCCGAGGGGGTCGTGGTGGAAGGACCCGCCGAAACTTGCGGGTCTCGTGATGGTGATTTTGGTCGTCATTGACCTCGGCGCCGGATCACACCTTCCGTCCAAGATCGCGAGCTACCTCGATCCGCTCATTCTTTTCGTCGGCGTTCTGGCCGTGGTGCTTTCGCTCATGCGCCGCTGGGAAAACCACTAGGGTCGTTGCCGGCCGCAACTGGACAGCGTGGCACACCTTGGGCTTAATGCGACCAGCCGCGCAGGCGGGGAAATCGCGCGGCTCACTTGGTTCCTGTCGGGGGAAGGACCAGATTATCGGCATGCTGACGAACGACGTCCGCGCTCACTTTCTCGATTTTTTCCGGCATGCCGGGCATGAAGTCGTGCCGTCGTCGCC
>Ga0126371_10006047_pt1 | contig 10752 bp, 11 predicted proteins | sample PanSoiMetaPlot_4_FD_110145 | JGI IMG/M metagenome (GOLD analysis project Ga0126371, IMG submission 110145) | Tropical forest soil microbial communities from Panama - MetaG Plot_4 | ecosystem: Environmental > Terrestrial > Soil > Tropical forest > Bulk soil | place: Panama | collected 2016-02-17
GGATCATCGTCCACGAAGCCGACCACCCCTACTCCCCTGCTAAGCACCATTTCATTGGCAACAGTGATGCCGTGAATCCCGGCGCCCACCAACAGGATCCTTCGGGATACATCTCCCTCCTCACTGCTCCTTGCGCGGTGGTGGATAAACCGGCGCAGGCACCTGACACTGACAGTACCAAGCAAAGACGTCATAAACTGGATGGCAATCACGCCGAGCGGGAGGCGGAAGAGGTCGTAGGGCTGGGTCTGCGGCAAAAAGAGGCGCAAACTCAGCAGTGCGAGAGAAAAAGTGGCGTATGCCTCAAGGATCTGTACTACATCGATGATACCTACGTACCGCCACTTGTGTTTGTGCAGCCCAAAAACTATCTGAGTGACCAGGCAAGCAAGGAGGATCGGCACGAGCCACAACAGAAACTGCCGTCGCTCATACTGTGGGATCCTGCCATCATAACGGGCAAGATAAGCCAGGTAGAACGCCGCACCGGCAATCAGCCCATCAATTATGAATCGAGCCGTTAGGCTATTCAGCTTGTCAATCTTCTCAACCATATATGGACCGTTAGCCTTTCCGTCGAGATCATCACGAAAACCGTGAGCCCGTGCTCGGCCAGAGCCGTCACGCACGCCGAATCACTGTGAGTAGGGATAAACCGGCTTCGCCAGCGCCATAGAAGAACGTCCAGAACAATGAGGGGATCGTTTTTGGGAGAAAGTCGTATCGCTCAACCACGCCGCCACCCCCGCGTGCCATCATCGACGCCTTTACACCCCGCCTTGCGCATACATCGCACGCGGGTCTAATTTGGATCTGGCTGACAAAGAACATTTTCTGGGGTAGCGCGCGTCGTGTCCGCCAAACACTGCAGATCTTCAGGCCGGAGCTCTACTGACGTGGAGCGCCGGATGAAATCAACAGAAACGATGATCCGCGTGTGAGTGTTTTGGCGCACCACAACCCCTTCAAGTCCCTGTAGTGGTCCCGCCTTGATCCGTATGCGCCTGCCGGCTGTCAAGTACTGGTAGGGCTCGCATCGTCGCAGTCGAAGGACATTGCGGAGAGCTTCCACTTCCGCATCCGGCACCGCCGCAGGCACACCGCCGAAGGTCACAATGTGCACAATGCTGGGAATCTCCAACACACGCAGGCGCTCGGCAGCACACATGCGAACAAACACGTAGGCAGGGAAGAGCGGCAACTCTACATGTGCCCGGCGTTTTTTCCAATAGTGAACCGCATGGTAGAGAGGTAGGAACGATTCAACCGACCTGCGAGCCAGTTGCTCGGTGACAACTTTCTCATGTCTTGCAACCACATAAGCCACGTACCAGCGGGCTTCGACCAGCGGCATTGCGTTCCTGGTTTGGCCCAAGGGAAAGGATTGCGCCGTGTGCATAAGTGTCAACCTCTGTTGGCGTGTTTTTGGGCATAGCTTCGCCACCTCAACTGCAAACTCAGTCGAGACAACATATAGCTACGCCCGGCGACTTACAGGAGCTCAGCCTACCCTGCAAGCCTTTACCTGAGAATTTGACTTCCGCCCGCACTGGCGTCGGCACCGCAGCCGGTCAGACGCCCCTGTCGCCGCTTAATCTCCTGATTGGCGATGGGTCGGAACTCTCCAACGGCAATCTCGATCACTCGTCCCGCCTTTGTATGCCTGCAGCATGGTCAACCGGGACCCCAGCGTATGCAGCGCCGGCCTGCTCCAGCTGACCGTTGACCTCGCGCACGATCACCGCGACTTGGCGCTGCCCGGGGAGCGCCATGATCTTTGCAGTGCGATGAAATGGCCTGATACTTTCATGGGACCGACCTTCTTCGGACCTAATTCAACGCCCGATTTCCGCCAACTTCCAGACAAGCTCTCGGCCCCCGCGTAGGAGGCACTCCCGCTTCTCGCATTTTGCAAAGTAGCCCTGCGTAACTGATGCCCAACGTCCGGGCGGCCTTTCTCCGGTTCCACTTGTGAGTCTCGAGGACTCTGAGAATGATCTTTCGCTCGAGCTGTTTTGTAGCAGCACGCACAAATGTTTTCAAGGAAGTCACCTCGGAGCATGCAATTTCAGGATCAAAAAAGTCTTCGGGCCCATTGCGCATGACAGCCCGAAGATCTTCCTCCGATCCGAAAATCACATAGTTTTTGATCAAGTTCTCAAGCTCTCGGATATTGCCAGGCCAAGAATATTGGGCGAGTTCTGTCATCAGGCGCTCCGATAAGGGACGCACGGAACAATTCAGCTGCCGGCTCTGGCTGCGCAAGAAATAGTCGACCAAAGCCGGAATATCCTCTTTGCGTTCTCGGAGCCGCGGAAGTTGAATCGAAAGGCCGTTAATCCGATAAAAGAGATCCTGACGGAAATTGCCGGATGCCATCTCCTTTTCCAGCGGACGATTGGTGGCGCAAATAAACCGACCCTCTATTCTCTTCTCGTCCGGAGCTCCAATCCGGCGGAATTCACCATCCTGGAGTAGTTGGAGTAGCTTGGCTTGCAAAGAAGGGTCCAGGTCCCCAATTTCGTCGAAAAACAGTGTCCCGTGGTTAGCCAGCTCCACACGGCCGGGCTTCGTGCCATAGGCACCAGTAAAGGCACCTTTCTCATACCCAAAGAGTTCACTTTCCAGAAGTGTGCCCGGAATGGCTGCGAAGCTGACCTTAACGAAAGGTCCGTTTTTCCATGGAGAACGAGAATGGATCAGCTTCGCAAGCACTTCCTTTCCCGTACCGCTTTGGCCGCGGAGCAGAACCGGAATCTTGGTGCCTACTGACATTTCGAGCTTCTGACGGATTTTGCGCATGGCGGGAGAGTTTCCAAAGATCACCTCTTCTGGCGGAAGATCTACCCTCAATGCAAATTCGAGTTCTGTTGTGGCTGTGGATGACACGTCGTATCTCTAGGAACGTCGTCTGTTGGAAGGGAACTGCTGCGCCCTTTCTTCGACGTCGTTTGCTTTGCCGTTTCTCCCTAGCACACCAATACTATGGCTCGTCGAGTTCCGATTGTGCCGTGCTGTTTTCGCACAATTCATAGGAATCAGAATGAGCCACGAAACCTCTCGTGTGCTGATCGATCTCGCTCGGCTCGACGCGGATAACCTTTGCCTTTGCCCTCATACGCAAGGCCCTCGGGGATTCCATGAATGAGGGCAAGAGGATTTCGATGTGAACTTCGGTTTCCGCGGGAGGTGGAACTTCGGCATAGACATAGGCTCCATGGGAACTGATGTCGCGAGTGAAACCCTTCCCCGTGAATGTAAGTCCTTCCGGATTCTCCCAGTGGAATTGCGCAGGCACACGGAGCGCGAAACGCGTTCGTCTTCTCCGTTCCAACCGTCACCTCAAACCTGCACCTTCGCGCACGGATGTTGCTCCCCGTTAAGGGATAAGCCGGTAACCTCCTGGAGTGGGGACAAACTAAATCTACTGCAAGGCTAACGAACACTATCGTTTTGGATTCTGGGAGGCAAGATGCAGAAAGACCCCTTATGATCCGAAGTCCTGTGAAGAGAGTTTTCTCACCCCTAACCGAAGACATAACTCCCCAGTCCGAAGGCCCGCACCATGGGGAGAAAGCTGCTCAGGCATGGTTCCCGTTTTACCAATCCAAGGCGTGTGATGGAGACGCGCTCCGTGCGAGCAATTGATTTGCCAACATGGTCGAGATCTCTCGTAAAGTAATTGTAAAATAACACAAAGAAGCCCTTGAAAAGCTTGACTTTGCGTCTTTTTAGGTTACTGTACGGTGAATTCCCTAATTCGAATACGGGTGTTGTCAGTGTTTAGAACCGTAGAGAATATGTTATAAAGTTTGAACACCTTACAGAAAGGGAAAGTTGTAACCCACAATCAATATGTGCCCGGCCCCTTCCAGCGTACCGGGACCTATTGAGGCGGCCCGAAAGCGTGTTTGCATCCTCGTGGGCGACGAGTCAACGATGGGATGTGAACTGTTGCGAACCGCGTTCAAGCGCTACGCCCATCAATTTGAGGTCGCGGGTTGTGAAGTCTCTGTTCCAGGTGTTGTCCGCCGCATCTCCCAAGGTCACGTAGACGTCGCTTTGATTAGTGCAGATTTGGAAGATGGACGATTGACCGGTCTGGAGGCTCTGCGAAGCTTACACTCATTGCATCCAGCGACTCGGGTCGTGATTCTGTTCGATTCTTGGCGCGATGATTTGATCCTCCATGCTTTTCGCGCCGGGGCCAAAGGCGTGTTTTGTCGCGCCGAACCTTTTGACCAGCTTCGCAAGTGCATTCGGTCCGTGTACCAGGGACAAGTTTGGGCTAATAGCCGACAGCTTCAACTAGTATTGGAAGCTCTCACCAGCGCTTCGCCCGTCCGACTTGTGGACGCTCGGGGGTTGGATTTGCTGACCAAGCGCGAGACTCAACTGGTGCAACTAGTTTCCGAGGGCATGTCGACGCGGGAAATCTCCGCGAAGCTAGGGATTGGCGAACATACCGTCAGCAATTACCTTTTTCGAATCTACAACAAGATAGGAGTTTCGAACCGAACTGAATTGGCTCTTTGTGCTATTAAACAACGCGACGACGAAAAGTTTAGGCTTAACCTGAATACCGAAATTAAATAGCACTGTTTCGTGTTCGCCCTAACTAGATGCAGATTTCGAGTGCAATGAGGTTTTCTTTAATTCAGCCGCTCATTGTTCGACACGACTCGAAGCATTCGCAACATGAGGCTCGCTTGGCAACCGAACAGTTTCGAAGAGTCTTTGAATTGGACCCAGATTCCATCCCAGGGCACAATGGCATGTTGGGCATCCGTCTTCTGCAAGCGACAGACGAGTGGGAAAAGCTCGTTGCGCTCATATCTCCAAATCCAAGTCCAGAACAAAAGCCCAGGCGAGAAAAGATTTTGCAGAGCTCCCGAAGTAGGGCCTATATGCAATACGCTTTGAAGATGAATCTACGCCAGCCTGACAGGCCGGCACATGGCTGGCCATCACGTACATTGCCCTCGGCGACAAAGATAAAGCTTTCGAATGGCTGGAAAATCTGTATGAGCTCCACAGTATTCGATTCTCCACGTGAAGGTGGATCCCTTCTTCGATCCTTTGCGCCCGGACCCACGCTTCGAGGATTTGCTGCGCCGCATGGCCCTCCCCCAGTCGCACTTCTCTACAAGCTGCTCCGAGTAGCCTTTGAATGCGCGTATTCCGGCCTATGGCCTGTTTCTACAGACTATAGCCGCCTGTGGGGACGCTGGACGTAGCTCTTCGAGATGGTCAAGCGAGTAGGTGAGCAGGCGCTGATTTTTTCTCTTTCGCGCGTTTGGCGCCCTCTTGCATGGAAGCAGGGTTGGGGGAGAAGCGATGGAAAACGCGTTGACTCCGCAACGCTTGCGGTTGAGCCCAATCGCACGCATCATGGGGAGCAAATGAAACGGTTGCTTCGCCTTTCTCGCATCCTTTGCGCGATAGCGGTCCTCCTGCCGTTGAATGCCGATCTTCTCGGCCACCGGCCGGCGCCCGGCAAGGTCTATGTCGTTCTCTGGTTCGACACCGAGGACTACATCCTGGCGGAGAGCGATGACGCGGCCAAACGCCTGGCAGTGTTCCTGACTGAGCAGGGCATTAAGGCGACGTTTAAGGTCGTTGGCGAGAAAGCGCGCACGCTTGAGCGCCGCCATCGCACTGACGTGATTGGCGCGCTCGAAAAACATGCCATCGGCTACCACTCCAACACGCACAGCCAGCATCCGACTCCGGCGGAATACGAGTCGGTGTTGGATTGGGAAACGGGAGCCGCCGAGTTTACGCGGCGCGAGCGCCCCGGCTTTGACGATGTCCAACGCATCTTCAAACAGAAGCCGTGCTGCTACGGGCAACCTGGCAGCTCGTGGGCGCCACAGGTGTTTCCTTCGCTGGCCAGTTGGGGTGTGGACTTGTATCTCGACGAGGCAGAGCACGTTGGACTGAATGGCCAGCCGTTCTATTACGGCGGCCTCCTAAATATCTTCAACACTAAAGAGGGCCCGCAACTCCGGCCCAATCCCGAGTGGACCAACATCGAAGAGAGCAAGACCAAGTTCCTCCAGTTCTACGAGCAGATGACGAGTAACGGCGGCGGGCTCATCAGCCTTTACTTTCATCCGTGCGAGTTCATCCATAGCCAGTTCTGGGACATGAACTTTGCCCGCGGCGCCAATCCCCCGCGCGAGCAATGGCAAATCTATCCGCTACGACCGCCGGATTCGCGTGAGCGCGCGTTCAGCTACTTTGAACAACTCATTCGTTACATGAAGTCATTTCCTCAGGTCCAGTTCATCACCGGCCCGCAGGCCATGCGCCTGTATGCCGACCACGCGCGCGAACACAGGTTCAGACGGAGCGAAATCGCCGAGATCGCAAGCCACGTGGAAGCGGAAGTCAACTTCCAGGTCCTGGGGGCGTACGCGCTTTCGCCCGCAGAAATCATGACCCTTATTGCCGAGCTAATGACGGCCCAGCCGGGCGCGGATCATGGGGTGGTTCTCCCTTCCGCCGCCATCTACGGACCAAGTTTGCCATCGCCGCAAATGACCGAGGCGGTCGAAGTGAGCTGGTCACAGTTCGAGCGCAGCGTGCATGACCTGTACAGGTTCATTCAGCATAACCACCAAATCCCCAATGCAGTCTGGCTGGGTAGTCAAAATGTGACGCCTGAGGCCTTTCTCGTCGCTATGGCGAAGATCGCGAAGAAGGGTGCGGATGGCGGGACCCTTCCGGAAAGAGTGAAGGTCGCCCCCGCCCGGCTCGCCACCGAAAAGTATGTCGCGGTGGACTCGCTCGAAATCTGGTCGTGGCCGATCTTCCCGCCGGGATTTCATTCCGAACATCTGCTGGAACTGGCACGCTTGCAGGCGTGGACCCTCAAACCCGCAAAGCGGAGCGAGTAGTCCGGACGTTCGCGAAACAATTTCCGTAGGCACATCAAACTGCACGAGGCCAGCTCTTGGATCAAGGCAAAATGTCGCTCGATACACTGCTTACGGCGTACCTTTCCAAACCTACATCGACGCCGATGACCGACTCGCGCTAGAGACCGCCTCTGTCATGAAATCATTCAGTGATGTGCTCGACAGCGCGTTGCAATCATAGCCTCCACGTAGCTGCCTCGGACACGAGTTCCGATCTTGAGAAGGGATCTATGATTTGACTCATCTGTTTGAGTCAGATATACCCAAGATATGAGCAAGCGATTACGGGTGATTCTGAAGGATCCGGAATATCGAGAGACCCAGCGCGTCGCGCGCTCCCGCAATATGTCGATTGCGGAATGGGTCCGACAAGCTCTAGGCTTGGCGCGCCGGGCGGAGCCCACCCGCAGCATGGGGAAGAAGCTAGGGGCCATACGGCGGGCCGCGCAATGTGAATACCCCTCCGGCGATATCGATCGCATGCTCGCCGAGATCGAGGGGGGATATGCAGCCGGTCCACATCCGTGATTTTGGCTGAAAACGACGGCCTCAAAGGCCCCCCACATCTCGAAGGCAATGGGAACCGCCGTAGCTTTCGATTTGTCGATGATTAATGGCCAGGACTTCGGCTACCGTGAGGAGGACACGCGCGGCCATTTTTGCCCGCTGTGGGCCAGCTTTTCGTATACAGCGCTGCCCTACAAGCTGCTTCGAGTAGCCCTTGACTGCGCGGTATCAGGCTTATCGCCCGTCTCTACAGACTAGTTGACTTCGAACCTAACAGCCGCCAGATTCGCGCGTCTATACGATATCCAGGAACGCATGCTCCCGGAGCGTTTATGACCATCGGCAACACGATTGCAACTTCGTTGCCCGTCGCGAGTCTCCTGATCTGCGCGACCCTGGCGGTACCGTCGCCCCAGGACTCCGCAGCATCTAGAAAGGTACCATTAAGCCCTTCCAAAGATTCTGCTATTGCATCGCTTGAAAGAGACATTCCCCGCCTGATGGAACAAGCCACCGTGCCAGGGCTTTCGGCCGCCGTGATTCGCAACGGCCAAACCTACTGGCTGCACGGATTCGGCGTCCTCAATGCAACATCGAGTCAGCCGGTCACGCCCGACACGGTCTTCGAAGCCGCGTCACTTAGCAAGCCGGTCTTTGCGTACGCGGTGCTCAAGCTCGTGGATCAAGGCAAACTGTCGCTCGATACACCGCTTACCGCGTACCTTTCTAAACCCTACATCGAAGGTGATGACCGACTCGCGAAGATTACTGCTCGCTTCGTCCTGAGTCATCGGACCGGCTTTCCCAACTGGCGCGGCGACGGCAACCCGCTCACGATCCGCTTCACGCCGGGAGAGCGCTTCAGTTACTCCGGCGAAGGTTTCGTCTATCTGCAACGCGCGGTCGAGCAGATCACCGGCAAGCCGTTGAATGACTTCATGACCGAGGCAGTCTTTAGACCGCTGGGAATGACGAGCAGCAGTTACGTGTGGCGGTCCGACTTCGACGCGCGCGCTGCGACCGGCCACGACGCCGACGGACAACCCGTGGACAAGCGCAAGCCAATAGAAGCAAACGCGGCTGCCAGCTTGCATACCACCGCCCGTGACTACGCCCTTTTTCTCTCTGCAGTGCTGACCGGCACAGGTCTGAAGCCGGCAACGCTTGGCGAAATGGAAACGCCACAGGTCGCCGTCGATCCAGCGTGCACCAATTGCACAGACCGCGTCCCGCAGGAACTCTCGAGAAACCTGTTCTGGGGACTCGGCTGGGGCATCGAACGCGCAAATAAAGGTGTTTCGCTGTGGCACTGGGGCGACAACGGCGCATTCAAGTGCTTTGTCGCCGCGAAGCTAAAAGACAGAACGGCAATCGCGATGTTCACGGACGGCGAAAATGGCTTGGCCATCGCGGAGCCAATCGTCGATGACGCAATGGGCAGCCAGCAATTGGCATTCACCTGGATCAAATACGACAGATTCGACTCGGCCGCGATGTGCTTCGCCAGGGCAGTCCGCGTGAACGGGGCCTCACAAGCGATCGCCGACTTCGCCGCGCCGCTGAAAGCCCATGAAATCCCCGAGAGGTCCATCAATTCCCTGGGCTACCGCCTGCTGTCGCGCAAACAAACTGCCGACGCGATTCGCATTTTTCAGCTCAACGTCGAGTTATACCCGGATTCTGCTAATACGTACGATAGCCTCGGCGAAGCCTACATGGCTGCGGGAGACAAGGCCCAAGCGGTCAAGAACTACGAAAAATCCCTCTCGCTCAATCCGAAAAACACAAACGCCACCGCCATGCTCAAGAAACTGCGCGAAATGTAAGCTGTACGGCTGCCAAAGAATCGCTGGAACGCCATCCCACAATGAAGCGGGTTCGAACGATGGAGCATTCCTTCTGCATTATTTTTTCCTCGACGGAGTTACGCGCATGCCCGCGGAATCTGGGCGCACGCGTTGACCGCGTGCAGTTGTGCGTCACGGTTTGAGCGGCGGCGGGGAATCGGCCATCTGTCGAACGATGTCCCCCGCTTCTTTCCCGTGCAGCTCGCGAACTTTTTCGAACTCCTTCTCGGACGCCGTAGAATTCCCCATTTGCTTGTAAATCCTTGCCATGCGGTAGTGGGCATCAGGCTCAGAAGGATCGAGCTCCTCGGCCCGACGCAGGGCGGCAAGAGCTTCAGGAAATTCTTTCCGGTCGGCAAGAAGGATGCCCATGTCGAGATAAGCGATTCGCAGATCGCTTTTCAACTGCACTGCTCTCTTGACAAGTGGAAGCGCCTTGTCCGGGTCGCTTTGCTTCATCGCAATATCGCCGAGATATGCCAGCGCCTGCGGACTAGCGGGGTCAATCGCTAGCTCTTCCTCCAGTGCGCTCTTGGCTTCCTCGTACTTGTGCTGCTTCCAATAGAGATATCCGACGCCAAAATGCACATTGTGTTCGCGAGGCGCGTCCTTTGCCGCTGCCCAAAATTCGGCAATGGCGTCAGAGGTCCGTCCCAAACCGTCCAGTGCTTCGGCAGTGAGGACGTGCGAGGCTACTGAATCCGGGTCTTGCTCTTGAATCTTGCGAAACTCATCCAACGCGCAAGAGTATTGCTTTGCCCAAAGGCAACTCTGGGCTAATACTTGGTGCAGTTGAACATTCGTGGCGTCCGACTTGGCCGCGACCTTGAGGTGCTTGACGGCCTGGTCGAACCGTTTGGCTCCGTAGTAGCTCATTCCTAGAAGTGTTCGCGCTTGGAAGTTGTTAGGGTCCGCCGCCAGAGCAGCCTTCAACGGGGCCACGGCTTCTGGAAACCTCCCGAGTTTGAACTCCGCGAGGCCCAAATTCAAATGGATGCCCGGTAGTTTCGGGTCCAGCGCGGTCGCTTTTTGGTAAGCGGGAGATCGCCTCCTGGTACTTCTCTTCCTTGGAGAGTACGAAGCCCAATGTCGCGCAGGCGTTGGCGTCGGTGGGTCTATGTTGTACAGCCAAACGCCAACTCTTCTCGGCTTGCGCAAGTTCAGACTGTGACGGTGGGGATGGTGCCTGGGCAGAAGGCAACGTTCCTGCAGATGAAGGCGTTTGGGCCATGGCGAAAGGAGTGAGCCAAACAAGTGTGAAGAGGGCCAGCGTTGAATGTTTTGCGTGGTCTAACGGTCGCAAGGCGATTTCCTAAGGTCTCTGGCTGCCGAAAAGAACCAGAATACGTCAAGACAAATAGTTTATCGTTTTTTGTTGACGGGCGTCGTGCCGTTGCAAGCAAAAACAAAGGCCCCGCTCGCAGGGTGAGTGCGAGCGGGGCGCAGGAGATACCTCCTGGTTAGAATCAGAAGTA